>Ga0070707_100004803_pt1 | contig 12655 bp, 9 predicted proteins | sample KBSK5502metaG_FD_65468 | JGI IMG/M metagenome (GOLD analysis project Ga0070707, IMG submission 65468) | Corn, switchgrass and miscanthus rhizosphere microbial communities from Kellogg Biological Station, Michigan, USA - KBS K5-50-2 metaG | ecosystem: Host-associated > Plants > Roots >... | reverse complement strand
GGGCGTCCCCGGTTGTCCCGACGTACCCGAGCCGTTCTCCTTTCCGGACACTCTGTCCCTCCTTGAGCCCCTCCGCGTAGCGATCGAGGTGGGCGTAGTAGTAGCAGTAAACGGAATTCCGGTCGAACTCATACACGGTCAGTCCGCCCTGGGCGCTCGTGAAGAGCTTGGCGATCGATCCGTCGACGGCGGCCACCACCGGGGTTCCGCGCGCCGCTAAGATGTCGATCGCCTCGTGGCGCCTCTTGCCTCGGGCCTCGGCGAAGGTATCGCGCAGATCCGAGCGCCGAGCTCCTTCCACCGGCAGGATCAGCGCGTCCTGGGTGAGCGAAAAACTGGCCAGAGACGGAGTGGCAAGCGGTGGGGGAGTCGCCGGCGCAACAAGAGCCGTGGCCGGCTCCGCAGTCAGGAGCGGCGCGACGATGACGGCCGCGGTCGGCGTGGGAAACGGGATCGTCGCCAGAGGACGCGGAGTCGGCAGGACACCCGAGGCGAGCTCGTGGGTCGTGAGCGTCAGGAGACGGCCGGGCACGAGGCCGCCCGTCCGCCACAAGACGTAGTAAATCAGGATCGCTCCGGAGAGAAAACCGAGGCAGAAGATCCCGATCGCCCGCGCGCGCATCATTCCGTCAAGACCGCCGGCGTGCCTGGCTTGACCATGTGGGAAAGCTCCGTCACGTCCCAATTGGTCAAGCGGATGCAGCCGTGCGACTGGGTTTTTCCGATCTGCGAGGGCTCGGGAGTTCCGTGAATCCCGTAATGCGGCTTGGAAAGGTCGATCCAACAAACGCCCACAGGATTGTTGGGGCCGGGCGATACGGCGGCCCTCTCATTCTCTCTGGCGTCCCAGAAGAGATCCGGGTTGTAATGAAAGACCGGGTCGCGGGCGACGCCGCGAATCTTCCAGCGGCCGAGCGGCAGCGGATCATTCTCGCTCCCGATCGAGGCGGGATAGGAGGAGAGGATTCGCCCGCTGGAATCCAGAACCTCGACTGAGCGGCGGGACTTGGAAATGACGATCTTCGCTGCCTTCCCCGTCGGATTGGTCGCGATGTTTGGCACCAGGATCTGCGTCCCCGCCTGATCAAAGGCCGCGTTCGGATTGAGCTTCTCGAGAAGCTTCGGGCTCGAGTGGTATTTCTCCGCGATCGCCTCCAGGGGGGAACTGTAACCGAGGGCCGGCAGTTTAGCCTTCTCCAGCATGTCGTCGGGGATCGGAGTGAAGGGTCCGGCCACGTCTTCGGGAGCGACCGCAACGGTCACGAGGGCGGACGCGTTGTCGGCATTGAGCGCCTCCCAGGTCTCGCCGCGCAGGACGCCCTCGCCCGACAGGCCCCGCGATTGCTGGAAGGCGCGGATCGCGCCGCGCAGATTTGCGCCGTAGTGCCCGTCGATCTCGCCGCAGGAAAAGTGAGCGCGGGCGAGCAGGATTTCAGCCCGCAGGACGCCGGATCCGGCGGAGCCCGGCGTGAGAGTGGGGGTCGTCGCCGGGTCATTGACGGCGGTGGCGTCGAACGTCGTTTGTGCCCGCCGGACGTGGCGATGGGCGTGGGTTCGCCGGGGATGCGCGCGGGCGGCCGCTTCCCCCGCACAGATAAGCAGGAGGAGAAGCGCCATGCCCCTCGATCGAACGATCATCGACAGCCGATCGTTTCAAGAAGAGTGCCGGACGTGCCGCGGGGGGGCGGGCTCCGCGATCATGACGAGCCGTTCTGGCGCCGGGCCGATGAAGCTGAAGGGGTAGCAGGTGATCAGCGTTAGACGTGCCTTCTCGCTCGGGGCGAGCACCGAAACGGCATCGGGCTTCACGATCTCCCGGCGGAGGATCCGATCGGACCTGCGCCGCGACGGCATCTCGAGAAAAACCTCGTGGCCGGGCTTCAACCACCCCAGGTGCCGGAAGTGAGAATCGCGGTGGCCCGTGATGACGCAGTTGTTGGGCGGATCGTCGACGCCGGGCAGGGCCGTCCGGATTCTCCGAAGGCTCGTGCGGGATTCTTTGCGAGGCCCGCCGAAAACCCTCGAGCTCGGATCGTCCCTCGCTGCGCCACCGCTCCTCGCAGGTCGTGCAGACCGGCCGCGGCGCAGAGGCCAACCCCCGCAGCGATCAACAGCGCTCCCACCACTCGGCGCGTCTTCATGGCGGTCCTCCTATTCACGCCCCGCGCCAGAATAGTTCTTGGGCTGCCAGGGCGGTAGTATCGTGGAGTCGATGGACGGACAGGAGAACGCGCTGGAGCTCTGGCGTGAGGGAACGGCGAGGCTTCTGGCGGGAGACCTCGAGCAGGCGATCGATCTCTTCACGCGCTCCCTCGAGATCTGCCCGAGCGCCGAGGCCTACACGTTTCGGGGATGGGCCTATTCTTTTTCAGGGAAGCTCGACCAGGCGATCGAGGAGTGCCGCAAGGCGATCGCCACCGATCCGACGTTCGGCAACCCCTACAACGACATCGGCTGCTACCTCATGGAGCAGGGGCGCCTGGATGAGGCCCCCGCCTGGTTCGAGCGGGCGAAGAAGGCCTCGCGTTACGAGCCGAGGCATTTTCCCTATCTCAACCTGGGGCGGCTCTACGCCGCGCGCGGCGACGTCGCAGAGGCGATGGCGGAGTTCGAAGGAGCGCTCGCGGAGAACCCGGGCAATCCGATGGCGCTGCGGTATCTGGAGGCTCTGAAGTACCGCGTGAATTAAGCCGCGTCCGAGGGCGAGCCGGTGCCGGGAATCCGGGCGCCGCGGCAAACGTTTTGTCGGGGGGCGAATTCGCCTTCAAGGAGCGACCAATGGACCGGTTTGAAATGGGTCGATTTTCGATGACGCCGCAGTCGGCCTTCACGACGACGACCGTCGCGGGAGCCGAGCGCGTGACGGCGTTTCTGCGCAAGGTCTACGGCTGGATGTGCGTGGGGCTGGCCATCACGGCCGGCGTCGCGCTCGCGGTGACGTCCGCGCCCGGGCTGCAGCGGGCGGTTCTCGGCAATCCTTTTCTCTTTTTCGGCTTGATCATCGCGGAGCTGGGGATGGTGTTCGTGCTTGCAGCCCGGGTCACTCGTCTGAAGCCGACCACAGCGGCGGGACTCTTCCTGGCCTATTCGGTCTTGAATGGAGTCACGCTGTCCATGATTCTCCTGGCCTACTCAGGCATTTCCATCGCGACGACGTTCGTCGTGACCGCGGGCATGTTCGGAGCCCTGGCCCTCTTCGGCTCGACGACAAAGCGATCCCTTGCCGGCGTCGGCCAGTTCGCATTCATGGGTCTGATCGGTCTGATGCTCGCGATGCTCGTGGGGTTCTTCTGGCACAGCAGCGCCCTGCAGTTCGTCATCTCCGTGGTCGGCGTGATCGTCTTCACCGGATTGACGGCCTGGGACGCGCAGCGCTTGAAGCAGATGGCTGCCGCGTTGCCGGAGGGGAGTGTGGGCTCTTACGCGGTCGTCGGGGCCCTTTCGCTCTACCTCGACTTCATCAACCTCTTCCTCTTCTTGCTGCGCTTTTTGGGCAGCGGACGACGGGACTGAAGACCAGGTCCCGTCACCCCTGACCCCTAACCCTTCAGACTACTCCGTCCCCGTCCCCACCAGCGGCAGCCTTCCGACCGCGGCGTCGGCCGTGGAGCGCGGGCGAGCCTCGTCTTCGGAGGGCTTTTCGGTCTCTCCGGGGTTGCGGAAGAGGTTTGCTTCCACTCCGTACTGCCGGTTGTAGAGGTCGGCGTAGCGTCCCCCGCGGGCGAGCAACTCCTCGTGCCGCCCGCGTTCCACGATCAGGCCGTTCTCCACGACCAGAATCGCATCCGCCTTCCGGATCGTCGAGAGGCGGTGGGCGATGACGAACGTCGTCCGGCCTTTCATCAGCTCGGCTAATCCCTCCTGGATCAGCGCCTCGCTCTCGCTGTCGAGCGAAGAAGTCGCCTCGTCCAAGATCAGGATGCGCGGGTCCGCCAGGATCGCCCGTGCGATCGCGACGCGCTGACGCTGGCCGCCCGAGAGCTTGACGCCCCGCTCGCCGACGACCGTATCGTAGCCCTCCGGCATAGTCCGGACGAAGTCGTCGCAACGAGCGATGCTTGCCGCGCGCAGCACTTCGGAGCGAGGGGCTTCGGGCCGCGCGTAGGCGATGTTCTCGAAAACGGTGCCGTCGAAGAGGAAGTTGTCCTGCAGCACGACGCCGAGCTGCTCCCGATAGTCCGCCAGCCGCACGCGGGAGAGATCGCGGCCGTCGATCCGAATTTCTCCGGAGATCGGGCGATAGAAGGCGGCGACTAAGCCGATCAATGTGCTCTTGCCCGAACCGGAGGGTCCGACGAGCGCCGTCGATGTGCCGGGCTGTGCCGTAAACGAGATCCCGCGCAGCACCGGAACGCCGGGCCGGTACTCGAAGTGGACGTCACGGAACTCGACGCGGCCTTCCACGCGCGGCAGGCTCTCCCGAGTCTCGTCTCCGGCGTCCTCGGCCGCCTCGTTGCGGATCTCGCGAATGCGCTCGAGTCCGGCGAAGGCCTCGGTGATCTGGCTGCCGATCGAGACGATCTGAACGACGGGCCCGACGAGCAGCGCGAGCAATGCCGTGAACTGAAAGAGCTGTCCGCGCGTCATGGCTCCGGAAAGGACGTCGTTGGAGCCCACCCAAAGAATCGCGACCGAGATCGCACCGAAGAGGAGGGTTGAGAAGGCCGTGACTGCCGAGACTCCGGTCATGGTTTTCGCCACGTTGCGAAAGAGGCGGTGAACACCGTGGGAGAAGACCAACGCTTCCCGCCGCTCGGCGCGGTATGCCTTGACCACGCGGACACCCGAAAAGGACTCCGTCAGGCGGCCCGAGACTTCGGCATTGATTTTCGAGCGTTCGCGAAAGAGCGGCCGCAGGGTCTTGAAGGCGTAGAGGAGCACGAATCCAAAGAGCGAAAGGATTGCGAGCGCGATCGCCGTCAGCTTCACGTTCAAGACGAGCAGGATGATGAGCGCGATCACGGCCGTGAGCACCCCTCCGACCACCTCGACTAACCCGGTGCCGACGAGGTTGCGGATCCCCTCCGCGTCCGTCATGACGCGGGAAAGAAGCGAACCGACCTTGGTCTGGTCGAAATAGGAGACCGAGAGACGGCCGACATGGCTTTGCACACGCCTGCGCAAGTCGGTGATGGAGCGCTGGGCCGCCTTTCCGAGAATCTGAGAAAGAGAAAACGACGTGATCGCCTGGAGCACGGTCGCCCCGGCGGCAGCGGCGACGAGAATCGGGAGGATCTCGCGCCGGCCCTTGCCGAGCACCTCGTCTAAGAGATAGCGGGGCATGAAGGGCAGGACGAATCCGGCCAGGCGGTTGATGAGCAGGACTCCGAAGCCCAGCAGCAGCCGTCCCTTGCGGGCCGCGATGAGCTCGCCGGCGTCGCGCAAGATGACCGAGAGAGGAGGAGCCTTTTTCTTTTTCTTCTCTTTCTCTTCGGGGGCAGCGCCGGAGGGGCGCCTCCCCTCGCCGCGGGGTGTGCGCGTGACCGAGCTTCCGAGAAGGGCGGGCCGTGCCATCAGCGTCTCCCGCCCGTCGGGTCAAGGTTCTCTAAAGGCATCGACCGCCAAACAGTTGCTCGCATGGCCTCATTCTCACAAATACGGAGCTCAACACCCGGAGGGTTCGAACAGAGGGCAGTTGACAGATATATTTTTACAGACAACAATAAGTTTCATGGCCCTTCTCTCTCGCGAGATCGACTGCGTCCGAGACACCGAAAGGGCCGTGGAGCTTCTCGTCCCCCTGCGCCTGACCATCCTCCGACTGGCTCGGGAGCCGTCGTCGGCTTCGCAGCTGGCCGGGAGGCTGAATCTCCCGCGGCAGCGGGTCAACTACCACGTGAGGCGATTGGCCGTGGCAGGCTTCCTGCGGCGAGCCGGTCGACGCCGTCGGCGCAACATGATCGAGCAGCTCTACACCGCCTCGGCGCGCTCCCTCCTACTCTCGCCGGAGCTTCTGGGAGCAGTCGGGCCGGATTGGCGGCGGATCGGTGACGCCGGCAGCGGGGCCTATCTGGTGGCGCTCGCCGCGCAGATGGAGACCGACGTGATTCGGGCCGCCGCGGCGGGATCGGGCGGCCAGGAGAAAGACACGACTCTCACGTTCAAGTCGCAATTTCGCTTCGCGAGTCCCGCCCAGCGCGAAGAGTTCACTCGCGCCCTGAGGGAGGCGATGGTGGACGTGATCGCCCGCCACACTTCTCCCGACACCCGCGACGGCTCCGGGGGAAAGGCCTACCGTTTGGTCCTCGGATGCTACGCCTATGTGCCGGAACCGAGCGCCGCCGCGCCGCGCCGCACGTAAAGCAAAGCCGACGAGAAGCGACCACCGCCTGCGGTTTCGCAGAACCTCTCAGTTCTGGCCCTGGCTCTTCGGCACCCGGACGGTGACCTGTCGGTGACTCGTGTTTCCCGATCCGTCGGTGCAGGTGATCGTGATCGTGTAGATCCGGCCGTTGCCGCTACCGGCTCGCTCGGCGCGCAAAAGCACGTGATGCGCATCCACGATCTGCCAGTCCGGAGAGGTGTCGCCGTCCCCCGCCCCATTGACCGGCTCGTTGCTCGAGACCGAAAGCGCGCAGGCGACCTCTCCACAGTTGTCGGACGTCCCGTAGTCGACCGTGACGGAGACCATTTTGTGGTTGGGCGGCCAGAGCACCGGCTTGTCGACGGCGGGTCCCGTGATCGTCGGCGGCGGGTTGGACGCGATCGTGGTCGCCGACGAGGAGTTGTTGGTCGGGTCGAGCTCCTCCTCCGGGGAAGACACGCTCGCCGTGTCGGTGATCGTCGTCCCGTCGACCACGTCGCACGGTACCGCGGCCACCAGCGTGACCGTCTCGGTCGCGCCGGCCGCGAAAGAAGCGAAATCCACGGTCCGGCTGTTCCCCGACCCGCCGCAGACGCCGGTTCCCGTCGAGGAGCACGAGACAAAGGCCGTCGGCGCGGGAAGGTGATCGATGACCTGGACATTGGTCGCGGTGCTCGGTCCGCCGTTGTAAATGGTCAGCGTGTAGGTGATGTTGGACCCGGTCGTGACCGAGCCGGGCGCGGTCTTCACGATCGAGAGATCCACGCGCGGCGGAAAGCTGAAGTAGGCCACCGGCATGTCGTGATCGGAGAGACGCTCGGGGCGGTTGGGATCATTGCGGAACGACTCCGGGAAGTCGGCGTCGTTGCGCGCATAGCGGATGCTGTCGAACCGCGGCAGCAGGTTCTGCGTGATGAGCTCGTGGTCGAGCAGCTGCGCGTTCCCGTCGAAGGAGAAAGAGTAGCGCTCCGAGGCTGGAGCCATGTCGACGAGATCCACGAGGTCCGGATGGACGAGGTCGCTCGAGCAAAGGACCACCTGGTCACAGGAAGTCGGCCTGCCCTGGATGGTGCCCAGCGTGTCGACGTAGCCGTCGTTGAATTGGAAGGCGTTGTAGTCGCCGATCGAGACGATGTGCTCGTTGGGATCGGCGGTCTGCCGGCTCTGAATCAGGTTGGCCAGAGACTCCGCCTGGGCGCGGCGCTTCGTGCGCACGCGATTGCCATCGGCCGGGTCGTCGACTCCAGAGAGCGAGCGCAGGTGGTTGACGATCACGGTGATCGGGAAGGCGGAGCCCGCGGAGGGCTGGATCGTGGCGCGCAGGATGAGGGACGGGCGGTCGTTCAACAGCGCGGGTTGGTTCGTGTTGGGGTCAATGTAGGTCTCGTCCTTGTTGTACTGCGTGACGTCGATGACGTTGAGACGCGGCACGCCCTTGACCAGGAACCCCACATCGATGCCGCCGATGTCGTTGCCCTCCATCAGGTACGCCTGATAGTTCGGGTTCGAGTCTCCCGCGGCGACGGCGTCCGCGTTGACCTTCGCGGCGACGGCCTGCAAGGTCGTTAGGTTCTCCATCTCCTCGACGCCGAGGATGTCGGGGTACCGGAGCACGTTGCGGATCGCCAGCGAGGCCTTGTTCAAACGGTTGTCGAAGGCCGTCGGCGTCAAGACCACGTCTTGAGTGCTCGGATCGTTGATCGTGTCGTAGAACCGCTCCATGTTGAAGGACGCCACGGTGAACTCATTGGCGGTCGGCGCCGCGACGGGGATCGCGTTGATGTTGCCGGAAACACCCGGAGCCGGCGCCGGCGGAGGATCCGGAAGGATCGTATACGTCCGGAAGGAGTAGTCGAGAGGACCGGTCAGGTTCGTGACGACCGCTCCCGTCGTCACCTCGATTTTCGCCGAGCCGATCAGGCCGTCGCTGTCCACCCGCAGGCGTTCCGGGTTCGCGTCGAAGCGGGGGACGCAGCAGAGGGCGCCTGGCGGCAGCGGGTCGGGAACCTCGATGCCCGGCTCGCGGAAAGGCCGCGCGAGGCCGGTGATGACGCCATAGAAGACGCCGTTGGACGTGGAGGTTGCCGAGGGCTCATCGATATTTCCCTGAGTCGGCGCGATGACCGTCAGCGATTCCACGTGCACGCGCATCCCTTCGAACCGCTCGAGCTGCTCGATCGAGCCCGCGGGGCTCGTGTCCGCCGCGGTCAGCGTCACGGGAGCGGGAAGCGGATTGCCGGTCGTCAAGAGCGTCACCGTCGGCGAGCCCGCGATCTCCGTTGCGGGGGGGCTCGCCGGATCCGCGGAAGGAATGAACTCCTGCACCGTTCCCGTGACCTTGACCTCGCTGCCGACGGCTGCGGCCGGAGGAGGCGCCGAGGAGGTGAAGACGAAGATCCCTTCGGAAGTGCTCGGGTCCGAGTCCTCGAACCCCGTCTTCGTTTGGAGAAAGAAGCCGTTGCTCTTGACTCCAGTCACGATCCCGCTGGTGGCCACGAGCTCTCCGACGTGCGGCGAGGTCGTGCCGGGCCCCTGGATGTCGTGGATGGCCAGCATGGGCGGATTGACCGTCAGCGTGATCGAGCCCGAGCCGCTGCGCAGTTGGGCGTCCGCGATGGCGAAGGGAAGGCTCTTGACACCCCCTGGGATGCCGCCGGAGACCGTGGCCAGATAGGAGAAAACGTTGTCGTTGGCTGTGACGTCGCCGTGGGACCCGTCGTCGAAGAAGGGCTGCGATGCCGCTCCCCCGATCAAGGACAGGTTGCCGGCGACGGTGATGCCGCTGCTCAACGGATTGGTTCCGGGCGTCACCGTGACGGTCAGAAGCGTCGTTTGTCCGGGATCCACGGCCGGGGGGCTGGCCGCGCCGATCCCCGCCGGGTTGGTCGGCCCGCCGCAGAAGTGCAGCGGCGAGGCGCTGTTGCGGGGGTTGGGCGACCCGATCGTGAAGTCCGCCGAATTGTTGTCCGTCTCCGCGCAACCGCCGTTGTTCCTCAATGCCGCGGTCGTATTGGTGAGCGCCGCCGTGGGACTTCCTTCGGAGCAGTTCGCCCCGTCGTAGCCGACGAGGTCGACGATGGATGGGGTCGATGGGCAGGCCCCGGAGAGCGCCGCTGTCGAGTTGACCAGCGCGACCTTGGCGCCAGTCGCGCTCATGGCGATCGAGCCCGTGGCGTCCGGCGTCGGAAGATTCGTCGTCCCCCCTGCCCCGGCCGCCTCCTGCACCAGGTAATACTGGCCGGCGGCGATCGTCCCCGACAGGTTCGTCACTTGCCAGCTCGTGCCCGCGGCCGAGGCATACTGAACCGACCACCCCGTCACGTTGACAGGGCTCGCGCCGCGGTTGAAGAGCTCGATGAAGTCATTCTTGTAGGTCGCGCCGGAATTGCCGCCTCCGCCGTAGACCTGGCTGATGACGATCCCCGAAGAGGTCGCCGAAGCGGACGCCGGGAGGAGCGCGAGAAGAAACGCGAGCGACGCCAAAAGCGCAAGACGTCGCCGGAAGACGCGCGCACGAGACAGTCGGAGGGTCATGTTCTCGTCACTCCTCGAAAACACGAATCTCGGTACACCGAGCGATCGAATCTGAAATATCCGGGCCGAATCAGCGATCGGGATGCCGCCGCTTATACCATCAAACGACGGAGCGCACAGAACTCTTCATCGACTCTTTCGAGCGATGACGATCAGCCTCGCTGCGCCGAGGCGGAATGGCGCGCCTTCGAGGGAGCCGAGCCCGGAGACGTCTTCGAATCCCGCCGCTTCGAGCATCCGGACCACTTCGCGGTACGTGTAAATTCGATGAGCGGCTGTGCGCGTCTCTTGACGTAGAGGCGGGGGACCTTGTGGTCCCCCGGCCCCCCCGGCGGCGCAGCGCGTAATCGTGTAGCGGCTGTCCATCCATCCGCCTTCAGGGTCGTACCGGTTCTCCGCGGCGAAACGAATATCGCCGACCTCCGTCTCGTGACTCTCACGGAAGTGAGCGAAGAGGACCTCCGCCGCCTTGACGGCATCGATGACGAAGCGGGCGCCGGGCTTGAGCCCTCGAGCGACGGCCGCGAGAAACGACGCGTCCCCTTCGTCTCCGAGGAAGCCGAAGCTCGATCCGCCACAGAAGGCGCCGTCGAATCGGGATTCCCAGGGCAGGTCGCGCATCTCGGAAAGGCGCCATTCGATCGCGAGGCCTTCGCGCGCGGAGCTCTCCCGGGCTGCAGCGAGGAAATCCGAAGAGATGTCGACGCCGGTCATCCGATACCCGCGGCGGGCAAGCTCCACGCAAAGGCGTCCGTCGCCGCACGGGACGTCGAGCAGTTGTGCTCCGGGCGGAGCCTGGAGGTGATGCTGCAGGAAGTCCGCCTCGGCCCGAGTGGCTTCCGGCGGCATCGCCTGGCGCCAGAAATCGACGATGGAGCCGGAGAAAAAGTCCTTCCACCAGGTTTCGCGGGAAAACATGACAGAACCGTCCTTTCGAAGCAGGGCTGCTTGCTGTCGGCTATCAGCCGTCAGCTGTCAGCCAGATCTCTGGAAAGTTGGTTCGAGGCGAGAATCAGAGGACGGCAGTCATATTTCGCCGACAGGATAAGACTTTCCGCTTTTCCTGTCGACTGTTGACTGTCGACTACCGACGCCTCTCATAGATGTCCGGAACCACGATCTCCATGATCCGCTCGGGGTGGGAGAGAGGGCGCCACCCGAATTTCTCGTAGAGTCCGTGCGCGTCGCGCGTGGCGAGCATCCAGCGGCGGAGATTCTGGAGCGCCGGATGGCCCATCACGACTTCCATCAGCCAGATCCCGAGCCCTCGTCCCCGGTGAGATTCCAGGACGAAGACGTCGGAGAGATAGGCAAAGGTCGCAAAGTCGGTGATCACGCGAGCGAAGCCGATCTGGCGCGAGTCCTCGTAGAGCCCGAAGCAGAGCGCGTTCTCGATCGAGCGGTCCACGATCTCGCGCGGGATGCCCGACGCCCAGTAGGAGCCGCGCAGAAACTCGGCGATGAGCGCGCGGTCGAGCCGCGAGGTATCCGTCGAGATCAGGAACCCTTCTCGGCTCCATTCGGTGGGCATGGGTCTCCTCTTCAGTCCAGGCGCGCCCGCCGAATCTCTGGAACCTCGACGATTCGGATTCCGTCGGGGGGGCGCTCGACGGCTCGGACCAACGCCTCCGCCATTTGCGCGAGGGTCACGAGGCCGATCCGCCGAGCCATCTTCCTGATAAGGGGGAGACGCTCGGCGATCCAGTAGCCCGGCAGCAGCAGATAGGGCCAGCGGTGCCCGGGACCGAGCACGTACCAGGGGCGCACGAACGTGGCGTTTAAGCCGAGGGCCCGGATCGCGGACTCTCCCTCCGCTCGCGCTTTGACGTAGGCCTTCATCGCCGGGGCGGGCTGCGCGACACTGACGTAAACGAAGTGGCGGACACCGGCCTGCGCCGCCGCCTCGGCGGAGGCCCGCGCGGAGGCCAGGTCCACCGTCCGAAACTGCTCGGCCTTCGAGGGCGAGGGATGAGCGACGCCGACCAGCTGCAGGAAGCTGTCGCAGGAAGCGACGCTTCCCGCGAAGGATTCTTTCTTAAGCGCGTCGCCCAGCACGATCTCGCAGCCGGCGGGAACTCGGGCCGCCGAACCCCGGCGCGCCAGGGCACGAACCGCGTGTCCCCGCGCGAGCAGCCGCGGGATGACCGCCCGGCCGACATACCCCGTGGCGCCGGCCACGAAGACTAAGTGAGGGCCGCTCATTGTCGTCGACGTAACTCCGCTCGCGAAGCTTAACTGTCAAGTCTGCGCCAGCGGCAGGAGAGTTAGAGACACGGGCCTCTTGGCCACACGTCGCCCTTCGCGCGTCGCGCTGGTGCGTGATCGCTGCGGGGCTCCCGCATCGCGAGGCTCCTCCCTCGGTCCCCTCGTGAGACTCCTCGCGATGCGAAAGACAACACCCGCTGCTGGCGAGGCTTATCTTCCTGTCTTAGCTTTGGTTCGCGGCACGCGTAGTCTCCCAGAGGGGAGGAGGCGCGCGCCGCGGGAGCGTGAGCGCGCGAGGGACCAGGGTCGCGGTCGAGCCCGCATCCGGGCGAGCCGCGAGCCGGTGCGCCGGAGACGCAGGTCCCGAGCAAGCGGAAGCGACGTTGGGCCCGGGCCTTGCAGGATTTTCGGCGGCGATCGTGTGACGGAGGAACCATAGCCGTATCGCTCGCTCCCAAGAATCTGAAGCGCTACAAGGACATCGCCTGGCTTCTCGTCAAGTACGGGCGCGCGGACCGGGCTCGTGGAATGGGACTGGAAAGCGAAACGGCGCCGGGTCCGGGTGGTCCCGTTGCCGCGCCGCCCGAGGCCGCGGAGCTCGCCCGCGACCTC
>Ga0070707_100004800_pt1 | contig 12657 bp, 6 predicted proteins | sample KBSK5502metaG_FD_65468 | JGI IMG/M metagenome (GOLD analysis project Ga0070707, IMG submission 65468) | Corn, switchgrass and miscanthus rhizosphere microbial communities from Kellogg Biological Station, Michigan, USA - KBS K5-50-2 metaG | ecosystem: Host-associated > Plants > Roots >... | reverse complement strand
AAGGAAGCCAAGCCGCTATGACGGCGGACCCTCGGGTCTACCTCGCGCATATTTTGGAATGTGCGGAAAAGATCCAACGGTATATACAGTCCGGAGAAGAAGCGTTTCAGCGGGACACGATGATTCAGGATGCCACTGTCCGCAACTTTGAAGTCATTGGTGAAGCCGTTAAGCGTGTTCCTGATCCGTATCGAACGGCTCATCCGGACATCCCTTGGCGATTGATGGCCGGATTCCGTGACGTTCTCATCCATAGTTTTATGAAGGCGTCGATCTGAAGCGTGTATGGCTCGCGGCCAACCATGATCTTCCGGCCGTCATCCAAATTCTCTCGAAGATCCTTCCTCCGCTTGAACAACTCGAACGTGAGCTTTCGGGCGAAGATCCGAAAAATCGCACAGATAGGTGCGGTGAAGGTAGTCGATTTTGAATTAGCAAAACGTGTGCGAACGTCAGAGGTTGCGCTGATAGCGCTTTCGGCGGGGTTATCAAGAGCACACGCCGAAACCCTTTGACTCCATTGAAGTGGTATGCTGACCGCAGATTGGCCTCGGCTCCACATGTAAAACCCGCTGGCCCCAAGCGGCGAGAATGGACGATGAAGAAAGCACGCAGACCCGCGACGGCGAAGTCCAAGGAGTCTGCTCGTCAACCCACCAAAACTCGGGCTATTGCGGCCCGAACCGGCGCCGAGGGTCAACCGTCCAGAAATGAATCTTTCCCGATCGTCGGCATTGGCGCGTCTGCGGGCGGGTTGGACGCGTTCACTCAGTTGCTGAAGCATTTGCCCGCGCACACGGGCATGGCTTTTGTGCTGGTTCAGCATCTCGACCCGGACCACGAGAGTGCCCTGGCGCAAATTCTGGCGCGGGTCACTTCGATGCCGGTGCGCGAGGTTGAGGACGAACTGCGGATCGCACCGAATCACGTTTATATCATTCCGCCGAATACCGACATGGCCACCGGGCAGGGCGTGTTGAAACTCCAGCGCCGGCAGCCGGGGCGCGCGCCGCATCATTCAATTGATTTCTTTTTTGAGTCGCTGGCCCGGGACCAGCACGAATGCGCCATCGGCGTGATTCTTTCAGGCACGGCCTCAGATGGGACGTTAGGGATGGAGGCCATCAAGGCTGACGGTGGGATTACTTTTGCTCAGGATGAATCGGCCAGGTATGACTCGATGCCGCGTAACGCCATTGCGGCGGGCTGTGTGGATTTCGTTCTGTCGCCGGAGAACATCGCCAAAGAACTGGCTCGCATTGCCAGGCATCCGTATGTGGCAGGGCAACCCCTAACCGCTGCTCTCTCCCCTTCGGAGGGGAAGAAGCTTGAGGTGTCTGCGGAAAAGAGGGTGGGAGGACAAAACGGTTTCAAAAAAATTCTGCTTCTGTTGCGTGATCATTCCGGCGTCGATTTCTCCGTCTACAAATCCAATACCGTTCATCGGCGCATTGCCCGGAGGATGTTGCTCAGCAAGATCGACAAACCGGACGCCTATGCCAATTTTCTGAGGGGCAAGCCGAAGGAGCTGGAGGCGCTTTACTCGGACATGCTCATCAGCGTGACCAGTTTTTTCCGCAATCCGTTAGCGTTCGAGGTCTTAAAGAAGAAAGTCTTTCCGAAACTCGTCCAGCAGCCGCGCGACAAACCGCTGCGCATCTGGGTGCCGGGTTGCTCTACCGGCCAGGAGGCCTATTCCATAGCGATGTCGTTCGTGGAATCCTCCGAGCAGGCTGGCCGCGGGCGCAAGCTTCAGCTTTTTGCCACGGACGTCAACGAGGCGGGGCTCGATAGAGGCCGCGCCGGTCTTTATGCCAAAAGTCTCGTCCATGACCTCCCGCCGGAACGGTTGCGCCGGTTCTTCGTCGAGGAGAATGGCGACTACCGCGTCGCCAGGTTCCTCCGCGAGATGGTCATCTTCGCTCGGCAGAATCTTTTGAGTGATCCGCCCTTCTCGCAGATGAACCTGGTCAGTTGCCGCAATCTGCTGATTTATCTCGAACAGGACTTGCAGCAGAAGATACTGCCGACATTCCATTACGCCCTCAAGCCCGGAGGGTTTTTGTTCCTGGGCGAATCCGAGTCCACTGGCTCACTGACGGACCTGTTTGAGACCGTGGATAAAAAACACAAAATCTTTTCCAAAAAGCCTGGCCTGACGGCCCAGCTGCATTTTGTTCCACGTCATCCGGCCGAGAAGAAGGAAATTCCTACTCCCAAACCGCCCGGCGCGCCGGAAGGATTCGCCACCCACGGCGATACGCAGCGCGAGGCGGACCGCGTCACGCTCAACCGTTTCGCCCCGCCCAGCGTGCTGATTGACGCCCAATTGCAAGTCTTGCAATTCCGCGGCGACACCAGTCTATTTTTGAAGCCGCCCAGCGGCAACGCCAGCTTCCAGGTGCTGAAGATGGCGCGGGAAGGTTTGATGCTGCCGCTCCGCGCCGCGATCAAGAAGGCGAAAGAGCAGAACAAGGCCGTCCGCAGGGAAGGCGTGCGGCTCGCTCAGAATGGCGGACCGCGGACGTTGAACTTCGAAGTCGTCCCCCTGACACACCTCAAGCAGCGATGCTGCTTGATTTTCTTTGAGGAAGCGAAGAAGGGCGGCGTGCAGACCGCTTCCGCGTCCGAAATCGAGCAGGCCCCTAAAAATCCCAAGCTCTCCCGATCAAGGCGGACGAAAGACCGCGCTCCGGAATCCCGCCGCGTCGCCGAACTCGAACGCGAACTGGCCGAACAGCGCGACTACACCCAATCCCTCCAGGAGCAACACGAGGCGGCCGACGAAGAACTCCAGTCATCCAACGAAGAAGTCACCTCCGCCAACGAGGAATTGCAAAGCATCAATGAGGAACTGGAAACCTCGAAGGAAGAACTGGAATCCGCCAACGAAGAGTTGACCACCGTCAACGACGAGATGGTCAATCGCAACGCTGAACTAAACCGCTCCAATGCGGACCTGAACAATCTCCACACCAGCATCAACATGGCCATCCTGGTGCTCACGCGCGAACTGGCCATCCGCCGCTTCACCCCGCAGGCCGGAAAATTGTTCAACCTGCTGGCCACGGACGTGGGCCGTCCCTTGAGCAACGTCCGGCACAATCTCGATTTGCCTGGCCTCGAACAATTGCTCCAGGAAGTCATCGACACCATTAGCGAGCGTGAACTGGAAGTGCAGGATAAGGACGATCGCTGGTATTCTCTGCGCGCCCGCCCCTACCTGACTCTGGATAAGAAGATTGACGGCGTAGTGCTGTTGTTGGCGGACATCGACACGCTCAAGCGGAGCGAGCAGGAAATCGCGGCGGCGCGCGATTACGCTGAAGCCATTCTCCGGACGACACGATATCCGCTCGTGGTCCTCACGGCGGATTTGCGGGTCAGTGCCGCGAACGCCGCCTTCTACAAGACCTTCAAGGTCACGCCCGGCGAGACAAATGGGCACCTGATTCATGAAGTCGGCAACGGCCAGTGGAACATACCCAAGTTGCGCGAGTTCCTGGAAGACATTCTGCCCCGGAACAGCTTCTTCGATGACTTCGAGGTCACGCACGACTTTGAAAGCATTGGACGCCGCACGATGCTGCTCAACGCCCGGCAGCTGAATACCGACGAGCAGGCCGCGCGCAGGAGAATTCTTCTCGCGATTGATGACATTACCGAGGGCAAACAGTTGGAGGCCGTGCGCCTTTCCGAAATTCGCTATCGGCGTCTCTTCGAAGTGGCCAGAAGCGGGGTACTCATCGTTGACTCCCATACGCAAAGAATTACCGACGCCAATCCATTCATGACCGAACTGCTGGGTTACACGCGCAAGGGATTCCTGGAGAAAGAGCTTTTCGAGGTAGGGCTGTTTGAGAACCGGGCGGCGTGCGAAGCCGTGTTTCGGGAATTGCGCGAGAAAGGTATTTTCCGTGACGACGAGTTGTCGGTCCAAACCAAAGTGGGCGAACCCCGGACACTGGAAATGGTCGGTAACCTTTACGAAGAAGCGGGCCGCCAGGTTATTCAATGCAGCATTCGCGACATCACCGAGCGCAAGCTGGCCGAGGAGGAACACAAACAGTTACTGGCCCGTGAGCAGGCCGCACGTGAAGAAGCTGAAGCGGCCAACCGCGCCAAAGACGACTTTCTCGCGACGGTCTCACACGAACTCCGCACGCCGCTCAACCCAATACTTGGCTGGGCCATGCTGTTACGCACTCGAAGTCTTGATGATGCCACGTCGGTCCGCGCCCTGGAAAGCATCGAACGCAACGCGAAGGTGCAAGCACAGCTCATCGAGGACATCTTGGACGTTTCCCGCGTCATCACCGGCAAGCTAGGTCTTGATGTCCGTCCCGTCGATCTTACACAAGTGATCGATGCTGCAATTGATACAGTCCGCCCTGCCGCTGAAGCCAAGACCATTCAGGTCCAGGCGTATCGTGACACGGATGTTGGCTTGGTTTCGGGCGATCCGGGCCGCTTACAGCAGGTCGTATGGAATCTGCTGTCCAACGCCGTCAAGTTCACTCCCAACGGAGGACGCGTAAACATACGGTTAGAGCGCCTGGACTCCGACATCCAGATCACTGTGAGCGACACAGGCAAAGGGATCAGCGCGGACTTCCTGCCATTAATCTTTGACCGCTTTCGCCAAGCGGATAGCAGCAGCACGAGAAAATATGGTGGACTCGGTTTGGGGCTGGCGATTGTGCGTCAGATCATCGAGATGCACGGCGGGACAGTTCGTGCTGAAAGTCGCGGAGAAGGACAGGGAGCAACCTTCACAGTAAGACTCCCGATCAGGGGCACTGGCGACAAAGAAAATATTACGCCAGGAGGAGGGCTCGTCTTCCCGACAGTTGCGAAGGTCACGCCGTTCGTTTGCCCGCCTCAAATATACGGCTTGCGTGTACTGTTAGTTGATGACCAACCCGACACGCTTGAAATGCTCAGAGCCGTATTGGAGCAGCAGTGCCGTGCAGAGGTAAGAACCAGTGCCGATGTTGCAACTGCGCTTGAAGTATTCCGGCAATGGAAGCCCGATTTATTGGTGAGTGACATCGCGATGCCCGGCGAAGACGGCTATGCGCTGATCGCAAAAGTGAGGGAGCTTGAGCAACAGGGCGGTAAGCGAACTCCGGCGATAGCGCTGACAGCATACGTCAGAGTTGAGGATCGCGCGCATGTGCTCCAGGCAGGTTACGATAGGTTCGTGCCCAAGCCTGTACAGCCAAGCGAGTTACTTGCAACTCTAGCGAGTCTTGCAAGCCCAGAGTAGCAGTCAGTCTCAATTTTCGGAGTGTGCGCCGCTCCTTGTTAACTGAATCCTTCCTTAACGAAGCGGCGCTCCCCAGATCTGCGGCCCACTGAATCAGGAATCGCATTCGCTGGGTTAAGGCAGGAATTCAGAATTTTGCGTTGGTTTTTGGAAACCAACGCGCGATTTCAAAAACCAGCGTGGGATTTTGAAAACCAGTGTAGGTTTTTGGAGACCAACGCGGGATTTGAGAATCCAGCGCGGGATTTTGAAAACCAGTGTTGGTTTTCGAAAACCAACACGAGATTTGAAAATCCAGCGCCGGATTTCGAAAACCTGCGTCTGTTTTCGAAAACCAACACTGGTTTTCAAAATATCGGGGGATGAGGAGGAATTCAGGTTCGGGGATAAAAGCAGTACGGCCCCTATGAAACGTGATAATTGAACTTCTTCGGCCTTGCGGGTTTTGGCGTCGCGGAAACGTCATACAGCCAAATACTCGGCAGCAGCCGCTGTTGCCTTTCGGCCCACAAGTATCATCCGGCAATGAATCTCGGCGGAGGTGTGGAATTCGTTCCGATCCGGCACGTGGCGATCCGCGGCGATAGCGGACTCTCGACTGTGTTCCTTCGAGGTAGCGGAGAACTGCCTTCGACGACGTGGAATCGTCCCGGCACGGGCACGCCGCGATCGTCGAAAACTCGCCCGTTGACGGTTGCACCCGGAATCAGATCGAGATGAACATCCTGTATGGATTGTCCCTCGCTGAGAGTGATCAGGCGCGAGGCGAACGGTTGCGATGCACCGTGGAGCAGAGGACCAAAGTAACCTTCGCGCCGAACTTGAATTGCATACCGGCCGGGAGGAACACTTCGAAAGGTAAACCGTCCTGCGGCGTCAGTCTCGACATTCGGAGGCGCCGCAATGTTCGCTGCCGGAATCAGGCTTACGACGGCCTGATCGAGGGCTTCTGCAGTTCCGGCTCGCGACACAATGCCCGTGATACTGGATGTATTCGACGGCGCCGTCTGCGCTGCCACAAGAATCAACATCGCAAACCGTGAGAGTGTTCGCACAACTTCTCCTTCAGCGGTTTTCAGAAAGCATATCATCAGGGCGAACCGTATTATTGGCCGGCTAAGTAGATGATTTTTTCGCCGCGGATTGTATCCTTTTGGGCGGTCCTGTTTTGGTCCGAGTCTGCTTAAAGTAATGGTAAGGACATGATTACGAAAAAGACCGCAAACAATCAGGTGAAACTGCCGAAGGCATTGTCGAATGGATTCCCAAAACTGATTTCTTTGATATCCATGTGCGGGATGGTGAGACGTCAGCCTTATGGGCAAACCAAGTCGAAGAATTTATCGAGATCAGAAATTTGCGCTGGTCGTCGCGTCTGATCTCGGGATTCTCTATGACGCGTGATGAAGAAGTTTCTCGACTGCCTCTGGGAAAGTGACGAAAGCGAAGCACGAAGCAGGGTACAGATAATCCTCCCCCTCATTATCAATCACGCGGACATATTTTGACTTTTCCGCTGATACGTCGGGGAGGACTTCGTAGATCTTGCGTGGAGTCAACAGGTCTGGATCATCGCTTTTAATGCAGATCGCGTATCGCCGCTCTTTTTTTTGTCGGGTCATATTTCAATCCAGAAATCGTTTGATTCGCATCTTCTTTCGTCCGATGCCATGCGCTTCAAACCAGGGTAACTCGGCGAGCCGCACGGTTCCATCTTCCAGGCGCACGCGGCCGATTCCCTTCAGCTTTCGCCAACGGCTGCCGTCGAAACGCTTCACGAGCAACTTCCGGATGCGAACGCCTTTACCCGTCGCTATCGGTTCAATGTCCGTGACTTCACCAATAATTTCGAACGCCACGCGCAATTATGGCGTTCCCGATTGTTGGCCTCAAGCATTCGTGCCGGGCGTCGCGCCGTCGGGACTACGGCAGATTGGGATCGGCGTTCGCCCATGCCTTTCGAAATTGTTCTCGAAACGGCTCAGCCTCAGCGGTTTTTTTCTGGCCCGCCAACGCTTCGGAGAGTCCCCATAATGCCCGGCCGCTTCCGCGTTCGCGCTCGAGAAGTTGGCGGTACCGGGCTTCAGCGGTTTTGAAGTCGCGATTCCGGAGTGCTCGTCTGGCGAGTCGCTCCAGAATTGGCCGGGGATATGGCGGTGGTTCGGTGTAAAGCATATCGGCTTCGAGGCGAAGGGCCCGGTCGAAATCGGCAGGCTTGCCGGTGACCGTAGCCTCGGCTTCCGCGCGTGCAACAAACAGTTGGGAAGGAACAAGGCCGAGAAGGGTCTTGAGGCGTGCCAGTTCCCTGTCCATACTGTTCAAAGCCGCAAGGGCTTCCTTGTCATTGCCTTTTTCGGCGTTTGCAACGGCTCGGGACCAGTAATACAAGGATGCTTCTCGTGGCTTGTCATAGAACGGCAGCGTTGTTCCATCCAGAATTTCATCCCACTTTTCAAATCGGACGAGCGTTCGCATTATCGAGAACCATCCCGTCCGATAAGAACTCGGTCCATCTGCCGCATCGCGCTCAAGCGCAGTCTCCGGCACGGCCATCAGGTTCCGGCTCTCACTGATCGCGTCCTTATAGCGGCCCAGAACTCCGAGGACGTAAATCAGAAATAGCTCGTTATGAAAATAGTGATCGTGCGGATAGAGCGGGTCCGCAGCCATATACGTGCGTTCATTGGCGCGCGCCGCATCAAACGCCTTTAGCGCATCTTCAAACCTTCCGCTCTGGATGTAAATGTGGCCAGGCATGTGAAGCGCGTGCGGAATGTTTGGCACGAGTTTCGGATAGGATTCAGCAGATGCCCAGGCTTGTGCCGCTTGCGTGCTGTCTTCGTACGCATGAAGCAGGAAGTGATGTGCTCCGACGTGATTCGGTTCCTGGCGGAGGACTTCCTTCAATAGCGCGATGCTTTCCACCGTACCGTTGCGTAGGTTTTTGGAGACGGTCTCGTAACCATTATCGAGAGCGAGCGCCAGAATCGCTTTGGCATTTGCGTCGTTTGGATAAGCCGCCGTCAGGTTGCGCATAGCCGCGACGTAGTCGGTCTCCGGATTTCTAGCGCGTGGATTTCGGCGCGCAATAACGGCGTCAATATAGAACCCTTCGCGTTTCGTCAGTCTATTTCTAAGATCTCGTGCTTTCGAGATTGCTTCACGTGCCCGGAAATCTCCGGATCCCGGAGCCGGCACCAGAGGAACCTGGCGAAAAGGATTCAGGGCGTTCTGATATGCGGGCTTGAAGTCACCAGGGGCACTCATCGCTATTCCCCAGTACGCCATGCCGGCCGATGGATCGAGCGCAGCCGCCTGCATGAACGAGCGCTCTGCTTCGCTAAACCAGAATGCATAGAGCTGGGAGATACCTTGATTGAAGAAAGCCTGGGCCTCAGCTGATGTCGTGGTGATCGGAAATTCCGACTTCCCCATCCCTTCCATCAATTTCGCTGGAAGTGAAGGAGTGCCGTTGGACGGAATCGCGCAGTGATCCGGCTGTTGCGGAGGAAAGAATAAGAGGAAGGCCAGCGCTAAAGCGGAAATCATAGGAAACAAGTTGAACCCGACCGGCGTTGATAGTACATTCCGCCTCCACGAAGTTCAAGCATCCCAATTCAATGCAGCAAATCCTAGCGTGTCGGTGAGGTCGGATTATGAAGATATCGTTCGCCACGTCAGCAATCGTCGTACTTATTGTTTTGTCGTTGTTTAACACCGTCCCCACATTCGCGCAGTCGTTTCAGGGCGGGCTTCGAGGAACCATACGTGACCAGGGCGCAGCCATAATTCCGGGCGTCGAGGTCTCATTAATTAATGAAGCGACGGACGTCTCTCGCGCAACGATCACGAACGAGACCGGTGAATTCGTATTTGCGTCGGTCGCACCGGGTACGTACAAGTTGCATGTCATGATGCCGGGATTCAAGACGTTCGACCGCGCCGGCATAAACGTCGGCACACAGCAGTTCATCACGCTCGATGTGAGTCTCGAGGTCGGTGCAACTTCAGAGGAAATCTCTGTCGTTGCAGACGCGCCGTTGATTGAAACATCCACGGCGAGCAATGGATCATCGATCCCGAGCTTCCTGCTCGATTCGCTTCCGAATACCGGCCGCAACGCATACATGAACGCCTTGACAGTACCAACGGTCGTATCCGCGGGCGATCCGCACTTCAGCCGGCAACAGGACCAGAATGGCGCTTCGGCTATTTCCATCGGTGGCGGACCGATTCGTGGAAATAACTATTTGATGGACGGTGTTCCGATCAGTGACCTCCGAAATCGAACGGTGCTGTTTCTGAACATTGATGCAATAGCGGAAGTGAAGGTCCAGGTGAATACATATGACTCGGAAATGGGCCGGACCGGCGGTGGCATTTTTAACACGACAATGAAGTCCGGAGCGAATGATTGGCATGGTGAGGGCCACGTCCAGCAAAGGCCATCGGCGTTGGCGGCGAGAGATTTTTTTGCTTCGGCAAGGCCGGACTCCACGTATTGGCTCTACGGAGGATCGGGAGGCGGACCCATCCAGAAGGGGAAGACTTTCTTCTGGGCGTCAACGGAAGGTTACCGCACCGGAACGCCTAATTCTCTGCGAATGACCGTGCCCACCAAAGAGATGAAACAGGGCGATTTTTCAACTGCCGGCATCAATATATATGACGCGCTGACGACGCGGCCAAATCCCAATTTCGATTCTTCGGCTCCGGAGTCACCGACGAATCTTCGCTATCTTCGCGATCCATTCCCTAATAACAGGATTACTCAGAATCGGATGGATCCGGCTGGTCTTGCGCTGATGCAGTTGTTTCCAGACCCCAACCAGCCCGGACTCGTGAACAACTTCATCAAAACCGACATGCTGCATGACAGCGCCGATCAGATTACAGGGAAGATCGACCACACGTTCAACTCGCGACACACCATAAACGGAACATATGCCTGGAATCACACTGAAGAGCCCCACGCGATCTACTTCAGGGGTACGCCGGGCGAAATCGCGGATCGAGGAAATTATTTGTCGGTCCGGACGGTCAATGTGCCTGTCGTCAACTATACGTGGACGCCGGATGCGACGTCGGTTGTAAATCTGCGCTACGGTTACAGCGCGTTCAGGGATGACTGCGTTCCGCAGAGCGCGGGCCTGGATCTGGCTAAGCTTGGGTTCGATCCCGGTTTCGTCAACGCCCTGCCGATAAAGCAGGTGCCTTCTTTCCTTTTTGACAGCTACCGCCAGATCGGAGGGCAGAATAGTTTTCTGGCTACGTTCCATTCGAAAACCTATGTTGGCAGCTATTCCAAGTTTGTCGGTCGCCACAATATCCGAACCGGTGGGAGTTATCGCGAACTGGATGTCAACTTTACGGATAACGGCACAGCCACTGGAACATTTTCGTTCGATAAGACATTCACGCAGCAAAGTCCAACCCTCGCGGTCGCAAGGCAAGGAGACGCGATCGCGAGTTTGCTTTTGGGTTATCCGATCTCGGCAAGTCTGACCACCGCGACACCTCTGCGTTATTTTTCGCGTTACTACGCGGGTTTCGTTCAGGATGACTTCCGGGCGAGTTCACGCCTGACGTTGAACGCAGGATTGCGTTATGAATTCGAAACCGACATGCAGGAAAGGCAGAATCAAACCACGGTCGGCTTCGATCGCGCGGTGTTGAATCCCGCCGCGGCGAAAATTGCGGATCCAGCGCTTAAGGATCGCATCCGGGGCGGACTGATGTATGCGGGAGTAAACGGCAATAAAACGCACCAGGGCGATCCGCAAAAGCTTGGTTTCCAGCCCCGATTCGGATTCGCCTACAGTGTGGCCAGGGACACGGTGATTCGCGGCGGGTACGGCCTTTTCTTTTCGCCGCTCCAGATCTTTGGCCCCAATACCGCCGCTTACGGATCACTGGGCTACGCCGCAAGCACAACTCCGCTGGCCTCGACGGACGGCAATCAGACGCCGGCACTTCGGCTGCGCAACCCGTTTCCACAGGGCGTGAACAAGCCGACGGGTAACACTCTCGGTTTGCTTCAAAACGTTGGTGGCATCGTTCAGTTCGTCGATCAGAACAATAAACGCGGTTACGTTCAGCAGTACTCGTTTGATATTCAACGGCAACTCCCGGGAGGAGTTGCCTTCACCACCGGTTACGTCGGCAGCCGGCTGCTGCATATGTCCACAGGATCCGGCAACAACAGTAGTGTGAACATTAACCAGCTTCCACCTGAGGCATTAGCGCTAGGCAGCGCGCTCACGGCTGCCGTGCCTAATCCATTTTTCAACATTCCGGAATTCGGTCCGCTCGGCAGCTCTCCTACGATTGCGCGCGGTCAGCTGTTGCGTCCCTTCCCCGAATTTCAGGATGTGTTGATGGTGCGTCCCAGCATCGGATACGGTTACTACAACGCGATGACACTGAAGGCAGAGAGGCGCCTTGACAGCAGCGGGATCGGTTTTCGTGTCAGCTATACCTTTGCGAAGGCGCTGGATAATTACTTCGGGGATAGCAGCTTCTTTGGGCAGCGCGCGGGAACTGCCCTGGACAATTACAATATCAATCGCGAATACGGTTTGTCGGTCAACGATGTGCGCCACCGCTTCATCGCGACACCGATGTGGGACCTGCCATTCGGCAAGGGCAAACGGTGGGCTACTACCGGCGTTGCCGACAAAGTGATTGGTGGCTGGAACCTTACACCAGTCATAACGCTGCAAAGCGGAATACCGGCATCCGTCTGGCAGAACAACAACAACGCGGGCACGTTGGGCGGTATACAGCGTCCCAACGTGGTTGTGGGTGTTGATGCCTGCAGTTCCGGCGGTACCGGCGACCGGCTGAATCATTGGTTCAACGATGGAATCGGCGGCCGTCCTGCTGCCTTCGCCAGCGCGCCGGGGTTCACGTTAGGTAATTTATCGAGGACGGCGAACTGCCGGCTGCCACACCAGTACAATCTGGACGTCGCCCTGCATAAGTTCATTCAGTTGACGGAAGGAACACGGATCGCCGTGCGGGTCGAGGCAATCAATTTCACGAATACGGCCAAGTTCACCGCTCCGGAAAGCCGATGGGGAAATGCTTCATTTGGTACAGTCGCCTCGGAAGCATCGTTCCCGCGAATCATTCAATACATGCTTCGATACGAGTTCTAGGAGCCTGTCGGGAATAGCCGGAAATTCGGGTCAGACGGCAGAATTCATGAATTCGGGGTCAGACACCATGCTGAAAATTCGGTGTCTGACCCAAAGGCGCTCATGAATTCTGTGGTCTGACCCGGAATTATCTTAATTTCCGGCTTATTCCCGACAGGCTTCTAGAAACTCATCCGGAAAGACCAGAGTCGCAGCCTATCGATGTCCGTGAAAGAACCTAACGAGGTT
>Ga0070707_100004798_pt1 | contig 12657 bp, 13 predicted proteins | sample KBSK5502metaG_FD_65468 | JGI IMG/M metagenome (GOLD analysis project Ga0070707, IMG submission 65468) | Corn, switchgrass and miscanthus rhizosphere microbial communities from Kellogg Biological Station, Michigan, USA - KBS K5-50-2 metaG | ecosystem: Host-associated > Plants > Roots >... | reverse complement strand
CGCAGGCCGACGCCGGGTGGATCGGCGCGGCCGGGCCCGGCCCCTCCTACCTCGACCCGGGCTCTGGCGGCCCGGACAACGATTTCACCAACCGCAACACCACGTTCATGACCTGGAACCTGCTGCACCTGGCGCGCATCGTCACAGAGGCCGGCGGCATCCCGGCGCACGGCAACCAGCGCTCGGAATGGGAGGCGGGCTGCCGGTTCGACTTCGGCAACCCCGACTACCGGTAGGCCGTGCGGTGAAGGACTGGGTGGCCTGGCACACGGCCTACGACGACCCGGTGTCCCCGCTGAGCGACGAGGACATCGAGCGGACCGCGGCGGCGGCGCCGGCGATGTGCGCGCCCGGGGCCACCGTGATCTGGACCAGGCACCGGCGGGCGCCGGACCTGACACCGCGGGTCCGCGGCTGGTTCCGGGCCAGCGGGTTCGACGAGGTCGCCTTCGACACGCCGGACACGCGGACCCGCGTGGGCGTCGGCGTTGGCTGCCTGGCGGTCGCGCCGCGGGCGGCGCCGCCGGACGGCCCGCTGTTCACCTTCCGCGCCGCCTGATTTTCATGCGCTACGCCGGCCGCCGGTGATCGTGACACCGGACAGGGTGACCGTCGCGGCGGAGCCGACGTCAAGCACCCGGAACCGCCCGGTGGCCTCGATCACCGCCGAGCGCTCACCGGCGCCCGCGACCGAGACGGGACCGCCGTCGAAGTCGAGGCTGCCCAGGGTCAGGGGATAGGTCCCGGCGGGGAGGACGATCGACACCGCGGTGCCGGGCGGCCGGGCGCCGGCCTCCTCGACCGCGGCGCGCAGCGTGCACCGGCCCGCGCGGTCGGCGCACCGGCCGGCGCCTGGATGGGCGTCGTGGGCATCGGCCGTGGTGGTGACCTCGAACGAGAGCGTGACGTGCCGGGGCGGGGCCGCGCCCGCGCGGACGGCCAGCGGGGCGGTGAGGACGGCCGCGGCGGCCAGGGGCAGCGCCAGGTTCCGGCGGATCCCTGGCCATCCGGGGCTTCGATGGGGATCGCTCAGCACCGCTCCGCCCTCCTGCCAGGCCGGTATCGGTACCAGACATCATGACAGCGCCGGCCCCGGGGACGCACCGGGCTGGCACCCCACTTTGCGCCGGGCGGCGGCGGTTGCCAGGATCGGTCCATGGTGAGCATTGGCATGGTCGTGATGGGCGCCGCGGACATGGGGCGGGCGGTCCGGTTCTGGGCCGCGGCCCTCGGCTACGAGGTGCGCGAAGGCGGGGCGGGCGCGGACTGGAGTTCGCTGACCCCGGCGGGCGGCCTGGGCACTGGCATCGGGCTGCAGCGCAGCGACACGCCCGCGGACGTCTATCCCCAGGTGCACCTGGACCTGTACGCGGCCGACGCCGCGGAGCAGGCCGCCGAGGTGCGGCGCCTGGTCGGGCTCGGCGCCGAGAAGGTCGACTGGGACCGCTACCCCGACGACCCGGACTTCGTCGTGCTCGCCGATCCCGAAGGCAACAGGTTCTGCATCGTCAACACCAGCCACGGCCACGAATGAGCGGGACGTGGCCGACAATGGCGGGAAGTGCGGGAGGTAACTGACATGGTGACCGCGAACGAACAGGCGCTGCCCTCGGTCAACGACCTGGACCTGCCCTTCTTCGACTACAACGAGCCCGGCCTGGTGGGGGAGGTGTACCACCAACGGCTCGCCGAGGTGCGCCGGCAGGGCTGGCTGGCCAGGTCCCCGCTGTCGCTGGTGGTGCTCGACCAGGAGTCGGGTGAGTTCTTCCTCCGGGCCCGGGATACCGCCTTCCCCGGCCGGGAGATCGCGGACCTGTTCGGCGTCACCGGGGGCCGGCTGCGGGAACAGATCGACGCGAACATCCTCAACCAGACCGGGGAACGGCACCGCAGGCTCCGTGCGCTGGTCGGCCCGGCGTTCACCCCGCGCGCGACGGCCAAGTGGCGGCCGGTCATGCGCGAGTTCGCGCAGCGGCTGTGGGCCGGCATGGGGACGGGCGAGTGCGAGTTCGTCGCGTCGTTCGCCAAGCCGTACCCGTCGCTGACGATCGCCGCGGTGCTCGGCGCACCGCAGGAGGACGCGCCGCGGCTGCACGAGTGGTCCACGTGGGTGCAGCGGCAGTTCGACATCCGCGCGCTCGGCACCGAGCCGGAGCGGATCGAGCGGGCCACCGAGGAGCTGTACGACTACGTGGAAGGACTGCTCGAACTGCGCCGCCGCGAGCCGTCCGGCGACCTGATTTCGGCGCTGCTTGCCGCCGAGGAGGAAGGCGAGAAGCTTTCCCACGACGAGTGCATCAACCTGGTGCTCAACGTCATCGCCGGGGGAGTGGACACCACCCAGGCGCAGCTCTCGCACGCGCTGCGGCTGTTCAGCGAGCACCCGGCGCAGTGGGACCTGCTCGCCCAGGACCCGGACCGGATACCGGCCGCCGTGGACGAGGTGCTGCGGTTCGAGCCGATCACGCCGTTCACGGCGAGGCTGTGCACCGCCGACATCGAGTACCGGGGCGTGCTCTTCCCGGCGGGCAGTATTGTGGCGATCTGCTCGGAGCGGGCCAACCGTGCCCAGGGCGCCGGTGAGGAGTTCGACATCACCGCGGAGCCCGGCGGCCGGGCGCTGACGTTCGGCGCCGGGCCGCATTTCTGCCTGGGATCCAACCTGGCACGGGCGGAACTGGAAGAGGCCATCGGCTTCCTCACGCCGCGGATGCGGGACCTGCGCCCCGCCGCGCCGGCGGAACTCGGCGGCGTGGAAGGCATCTACGGGATCGAATCCCTGCCGCTGGCCTGGTCGCAGGTTTGAGCACGGGGCGGGACGGAAGGAAGGCGCTCATGCACACGACGACACTGGGAGAACTGACCGTCTCGGCGCAGGGCCTGGGCTGCATGGGCATGAGCGAGTTCTACGGGCACACCGACTGGGACGAGTCGGTGGCCACCATCCACCGGGCGCTCGACCTCGGCGTGACGTTCATCGACACCGCCGACATCTACGGGGCGGGCCACAACGAGGTCCTCGTCGGCCGGGCCATCGCCCGGCGGCGCGACGAGGTGCAACTGGCCACCAAGTTCGGCATCGACCGGTCGGCCGGGGACGGCGGCCGGATCCGGCGCGGCGAGCCCGCGTACGTCAGGCGGTGCTGTGACGCGTCGCTGCTGCGCCTCGGCGTCGACGTGATCGACCTGTACTACCTGCACAGGGCACCGGAGAACGTCGAGATCGAGGAAACGGTCGGCGCCATGGGCGAGCTTGTCGCCGCGGGCAAGGTCCGTTATCTGGGCCTGTCCGAGGTGGACGGGGGGCTGCTGCGCCGCGCGCACGCGGTGCACCCGATCGCCGCGGTACAGAGCGAGTACTCGCTGTGGACGCGCGACCCGGAGACAGCCGTGGCGCCGGCCATGGCCGAACTCGGCGTCGGCCTCGTGCCGTACTCGCCACTCGGCCGCGGCTTCCTCACCGGGACCGTGGACCTGGCCGCGCTGGACGCCAAGGACTTCCGCGGGCGCAACCCGCGCTTCGCCGGCGAGGCCGGCGCCGCCAACCAGGCGATCGCCGACACGGTCAGGGCGGTGGCGGAGGGCAAGGGGGTCGCGCCCGCGCAACTGGCCCTCGCCTGGGTGTACGCGCAGGCGCCCCGGCTCGGCGTGACCATGGCGCCGATCCCGGGCACCAAGCGGGTGAAGTGGCTGGAGCAGAACGTCGCGGCCATGGACATCACGCTGACCGGCGACGAGCTGGCCGCCCTGGAGCCGCTGGCCGGCCAGGTCGTCGGCGGGCGGTACTGAGCGCCGTGGGCGACCCTGTGGCCCAGGATTCGGAGCGCCGGCTGTCGTTCGGGCTGGCCGCCGAGGAATACGACCTGGTCCGGCCCGGCTACCCGGCCGCACTGGTCGGCGCGGTGCTGGCGCACTGCGGCGGCACCGGGGTGACCGCGATCGAGGCCGGCGCGGGCACGGGCAAGGCGACCAGGGCGTTCGCCGCCCGTGGCCTGCGGATCGCCGCGGTGGAGCCCGACCCGGCCATGGCCGGCATCCTGGCCGCGAGCTGCACCGGGTACCCGGAGGTCAGCGTGGTCGTCGGTGGGTTCGAGGGATACGTTCCCGCGGAGCCGTGCGGGCTGCTGTTCAGCGCGCAGGCCTGGCACTGGATCGACCCGGCGGTCCGCTGGGACCACGCCGCCGCCGTCCTCGCCGCCGGTGGCAGCCTGGCCCTGTTCTGGAACTTCGACCGGATCATCGACGGCACCGTCCAGGAAGAGGTGACGCGGGCGCACCGGGAACTCACGCCGCACATCGAGTGGGACACCGCCCCGGTCCCCGAGGACGGCCTGGTCGGCCGCTGGCCCGCCACGGAGATCGCCGGGCTGGCGGCGTTCACCGGCCTGGAGGCCCGGCTGTACCGGTGGGAACGGGTGCTGTCCAGGCGGCAGTACGTGCAGTACCTGGCCACCCATTCGCCGTACCTGATCCTCGACCCGGCCACCAGGGACGAACTGTTCGCGCGGATCGCGTCGATCCTGCCCAGCCGCATCCCGCTGGCCGAGGACACCGTTCTGTATCTTGCCCGCCGTACCTCTAGCGTGCCACCAACATAAGCCACCGATCGCGGGGCTCCGGGGGCTCGGCCCCCGGGCTAGCACTGCACCTGGCGCGCCGTACTTAGTCCAGCCCGGCTAGCAGGTCCGTTTCTGTGATGCCCGGGCCCTGGCCCTCGCGGATGAACCATTCGGTGCCGAACCCGTAGGCGAAGGCCTCGTCCGGCATCGCCAGGAAGAACGACTGCTCGCTGATCTGGCTCGCGTGGGCGCGCATGGCGCGGCGCTTGTACTCCAGGTACGGGGTCACGTCCACCGCCGCGGTGATGATCGACTCGGGCATGCCGAACGACTCCTCGTCGATGTCCGGGGTCTCGATGCCTTCCTCGTCGGCCTGGCCAGCGAACCTGTCCCGGCTGCGCAGGATGTGGTCCCTGTTGATCGTGCTCTGGTACACCCGCCGGGTGCCGGCCAGTTCGGCGGCCCGCAGGCCCACCCTGTGGACCTGGATGTGGTCCGGGTGGCCGTATCCGCCGTGCTCGTCGTAGCAGGTCAGAATGTCCGCCTGTTCCTCGTCCAGGAGCGCGGCGAGCTTCTTCGCGGCCTCGTCGACCGGCGTGGTCCAGAACGAGCCCGGCGCCTCGTTGGCCGGGGTGCCCATCATGCCCGAGTCGATGTACCCGAGGAACTCCACCCGCTGCGCGCCGAGGATCTCGGCGGAGGCGTGCGTCTCCGCGACCCGGCGCTGCCAGAGTTCCTCGCCCGGGTTCAGGAAGCCCTCGGGGACCTCACCCTGCTCGCCGCGGGTCGCCACGATCAGCACGACCCGGTGCCCTTCCTCAGAAGCCTTGCGGATAATCCCGCCGCAGGCGATGCACTCGTCGTCCGGATGGGCATGAAATGACACAAGAGTGGCCATGGCTGTGACGCTACCTGACCCCTCGGACAACACGGGGCCCGGGCTCACCCCCGGCGACCAGGAGAAATGGATGCCTGAGCAGGACACAGAACGGCTCGCGCGCCGATGACGCCGGACGCGGGTGGCAGCCACCAGGGCCGTCGGCGCGTGGGGCCGGTGAAGCCGGGCGGCTGGCGGCCCTGGCACGGCAAGCCGCGCGCCAGGGACGTGCTGTGCCTGCTGGCGATCGCGGTGAGCGCCGTCTACGCGGTGGCGGCCATCCCGCTGACCCCGGCGCTGATCTCCAGCCACCCGGTGCTGCTCGAACTGCTGACCGGGTCCACCTCGTCGATCATGTCGGCGGGTGCCTACTCCGACGTGGACACCAAGCTGCAACTGGCCCTCGTGGTCGTCGCGGCGCTGCCGGGGATCATGCGGTTCGACTGGGTGTACTGGTGGGCGGGCAAGCTGTGGGGGCACCGCATCGTGGAACGGCTCGGCCAGCGCAGCCCGCGGATGGCCCGGCTGGCCGGCCTCGCCGAAGCCAGGGGACGGCGCTGGGCGGGCCCGCTGGTGGCGCTGGCGGCGTTCCTGCCTGGTGGCGCCTCCACCGCGGTCTACGCCGCGGCCGGGTGGGCCGGGCTGCCGCTGCTCGCGTTCGTGCTGTGGGACACCCTGGGCTCGGCGGCCTGGATCTCGGTGGTCGCGTTCGGCGGGTACCTGCTCGGCAGCGACGGCGTCACGCTGGCCGAACTGGTCTCGCGGTACGCGATCGTGACCATCATCGTGCTCGTGGTCATGCTCGTCGCGCCGCAGGCCTGGCACTCGTGGCGGGAATGGCGCGCCGCGAGGGCTTCCCCTGGTGGCGTGCCGGCGCCGCCGGTGCCCGCGCCCGCCAGCGAAGGCGCGGAACCGCAGTAGAGTGTTCCGCCGTGGCGGGACAGGGCACTCCAGCGACCGCGCTGCTCGGCAAGCTGGGCATCGCGCATTCTGTACACGAATATCCGCATGACCCCCGGCGCGGCTCCTACGGCGCCGAGGCCGCGCAGGTGCTCGGGGTGGCACCGGAACGGGTGTTCAAGACGCTCGTGGCCGAGGTCGACGGCCAGCTCACCGTCGGCGTGGTGCCGGTGGCGGGCCAACTCGACCTCAAGGCGCTCGCCGCGGCAGCGGGCGGCAAGAAGGCGGCGATGGCCGCCGCGGCGGCAGCCGAGCGGGCCACCGGCTATGTGACCGGCGGCATCTCGCCGCTGGGACACCGCAGGCGGCTGCCGGTCGTGGTCGACGCGTCCGCACTGGGTTTTGAGACGGTCTACTGCAGCGCTGGACGGCGCGGGCTGGAGATCGAGCTGGCACCGGCCGACCTGGTGCGCGCCACGGGTGCGGTGGTCGCCGACATCGCCGCACCACCGCGCTGAGATCAGCCGATCGGGCAGCCGGGTTTCGCGGCGGCCCGGCCGGAGTCGGGGCTGACCATCAGGCAGGACTCGTCGACCGCCTGGAAGGCGCGGGCGGGGATCTGCTTGAGCAGCGAGACCAGGCCGTCCGGCCACTGCGGGTACGCGCTGCCCTGGAAGAACCAGTCACTTCCGTTGTCGGCCAGGATGAGCCCGTAGTGCTGCATCTCGACCAGGATGGCCTTGGCGTCCGCGCAGTACGGCGTGGCACTGGCGCAGAACCCGGCGACGTTGAAGCTCCCCTCGAGCCGGAACCTGGCGCCCATCGGCGGCAGCGACGGGTTCGTGCCCGAGCCCGCCTCGTGCCTGGCCGGCCACACGTAGGCCGACTGGGTGGTCTGCGCGGTGAACCTGATCGCATGGGTGATCGGGCGGCCGGCCGCCACCGCCGCCTTGACCTGGCTGTAGTTCAGCAGCCCCGGCAGGATGGGCAGGCCGGCCGCGTCGGCGGAGGTCCAGCCCGCGGGCCGGAGCCGGTTGGAGGTCAGGTTCCAGATCGCACCGGAACCGGCCTTCGAGCCCGGGGCCGAGTACCGCGCCTCCCACAGTTCATAGAGCGTGCACGTGGTCTGGTTGACCATGATCGCGTGGCGGTCGCCGCCCGCGTTCTTGCCACCCTCGATGAGCGTGTCCGGGCCGAACGGGTAGGGGCCTTTGTCGCTCTCGCTGGCGTACTGGAATTTGACCGGCACCAGCGGGTGCGCGCTCGTGACGATGTTGTAGGGGATGCCGTAGGGGAACCCGCCGGAGTTCGGCCCGAAATCGGGATGCAGGCCGAGGCCGGCCGAGTTCATGCTCCGCATCCAGGCGGCGCTGTGGGCGTTCACCGGCAACTGGGAGATGTCGGTGTTCCAGACGTTGCTGGCGGGGAACATCGGGCAGTTCGGGGCACCGGGGACCGTGGTGCCGCCCCCGCTGGGGACGTCGGCCTGTGCGGGCCGGATGGCCGCCCGGCCGTTGCCGGTGCCCGCCATCGGTGCCTGGTCCTCGCTCTCGGCGAAGATCGTGCCTGGCGAGGCGCTGGAACCATGCCGTGCGCCCGCACCGGTGCCGGTGCTGGCGGCCGGAGCGGCGGCGGTGCCGCACGCTGCCAGGAACGCCAGCGCTGCGGTCACCGCGAGAATCGAGACGGGTGTGGTGCGGAGCGGGCTTCCCACGGGCCTCATCCTGCCACGGCAGGCACAGCCGCGGGCGGTGTGTGCCAGTTAGCCCGGGCCGGGCGCGGGCCCTGCGGGAGTCCAGCCATCGGACGGGGGGCAACGTGCCGTCACCAGCGGTCAAGGTAGCGGGGCAGCTCGGAAAGCCGGGTGATGGTGGCGTCGGGCACGGCGGCCTCGAACGGCGGCGCGGTGCTGTTTCGAATCAGCACCGCCCGCATGCCGACGCCCTTGGCGCCGTGCACGTCGTCGAAAGGCCGGTCCCCGACGAACACGCAGGCGGCTGGGTCGTGTTCGCCGGCGGCGGCCATCGCGGCATGGAACGCCTCGGGGTGCGGCTTGGTCCACGGCAGCTCGCTGGAGTACACCGTGCCGTCGATCAGGTCGAGCACCTGGTCCCTGACGAAAATCCCGTCGTGCATGGATCTGGGCCACAGGGTGTTGGAGAGCACGCCGATCCTGATGCCCCTGCGCCGCAGCTCGCGCAGCAGCCCGGGGACGTCCGGATCGGTGAACGTGTGCGGCTCCCAGGCCTGGAAGTAGCTGGCGAGCAGGCCCTCGGGCACGGTGACCCCGGCGCGCTCGAAGACGTGCGCGAGCGTCGCGCTCTGCTGTGAGCTCTCGATGCCCTGCCACACGGCCAGTTCGGCCTGGTAGATCGCGCGGGCCACGTCCGCCGCCTCGGCCTGCGCGTAGTGCAGTACGCAGACCTCGTGCCAGAGGGCTTCGTGATTGACGGTGTGCCACGGGGTGAGCGTCCCGCCCCAGTCGAAGATGACCGTTCTGACTGCCACACACCCGATCCTAAGAGCCCACCTCGCTGGCGACCGTCACGAGATAACCGCTTTGCGCTGTGACGATCACCGGTATGCGCGCGGCGTGGGCCGCTGGCGGGCAAGACGGCGGCGGCTAGTGACCCTGCGCCCGGGCGCGCCTGGTGCGGGTGAAGCGGATCACGAACAGGAGGATCCCGCTGGCGACCCCGAGGAAGATCAGGCCGAGGGTGGGCAGCACGATGCCCACGATGCTGCCCGCGATGCTCTGGCCGAACGCGAGGTCGCTGCCAGCGGTGGCGGCGCCCGCGCCGGACGCCTCGACCAGGAACTTGCCGGGGTGCACCACCTGGAGGGTCAGCACCGCGCGGCCCTGGTGGGCGCCGATGGTGTAGTTGACCGAGCCTCCGTAGCTCCGCAGGCTGCCTGCCGCCAACGCGGCCGGGGGCGCCGCGGGCGCGATCCGCACGTTGAAGCTGGGGATCTGGCCCGAGGCCGCCCCCGGGCCCTCGTAGTAGACCACGTACCCGCCGCCGTGGCTCAGCGTGACATTGCCACCGGCGGGCAACGGCACGCGGGCGAACGAGTTGACCTCGCCTCCGAGCGACACGAAGCCGAACACCACCCAGGCAATCCCGCCGAGAATCAGCAGGACCGGGACCAGGTACCAGATGCGCCCGGGCCGCACCCGCGGCCGCCCTGTGCCCGTCCCGGCGATGACGGGCGGCTGGCCGGGATACTGCCCGCCGAACTGCGGCATCCCACCGTAGGGCTGGTCGCCGCCGGGCTGCGGCGTGCCGCCCCAGGGCTGGTCGCCGCTGGGCTGGCCGCCCCCCGATGGATCCGCGCTGCCGCCGGGCGGCTGGTCTGGCTGACTGTCCATGGACCGCTCCTTGAGTTACCCCCGCCGCGGCACCGCGGTCCTCCCGGCGGCGGCGCCGTGCGCGTCACCATAGGGCCAAATGCCCCATAGGTGCGCGATAAACCCCGCGAAACGCCAGTAGGAAGAAGGCCGGCCAACCACGGTGGGGCCCTAGCCGTGGACCCAAATCTGAGTAAAGGTTGGGGATTGTGTCCCCGGGGTTGGCGGGCCCCCGTTCGCCACGGCACGCGCAGTGTTGGCCTGGCGGCCTTTTCCCCGTCGCCAGGGGTTAGCAGGGCCGCCCTAGGGTCACCGGCAGGGTCGCCCGCCCGGCGCTGGTCGGGCGACGGAAGAGGAGGAATTCATGCCAGAGCACAAGGGCAGGCGATGGATCTCCGGGAGGGCCATCGTCATCGGCGGGTGCGCCACGCTGCTAGGCGGCCTCGCCCTGGCCGGGCAGGCCACACCCGGGCTGGCCGCGACCACGGCGGCACCGGCCCGCGTGACCTTCCACATGATGTCGGACAATACCTGCCAGCTCGGCAACGGCATCAAGCACGTCGTCCAGCTCACGTTCGACAATGTGCACTTCTTCCGCGACAACCCGAACGTGCCTTCCGACCTGGAGATGATGCCGAACCTGCTGAATTTCTTCGAGAACAACGGCATGTTCCTGTCGAATAACCACACGCCGCTCATCGCGCACACGGCCATCGACATCCTGACCAGCCTGACCGGGCTGTACGGCGACCGGCAGGGGATGCCGGGGATGAACAACGCCTACCGGACCTTCAACCCCGACGGCAGCACCGATCCGGCGAGCTCCTTCGCGTACTGGACCGATCCGGTCTTCGACACCGCTACCACGCCGACCACCGGGCACGACACGAACCCGTCCATGGTCTACTCGCCGACGCCACCGGCCACCACGAACCCGGCACCGCAACCGAACACGATCACGCCGGCCCCGTGGGCGCCCTACACCCGCGCGGGGTGTGACGCGGGTTACGTCGGGACGGCGAACGTGGAGCTGGAGAACACCGGGGTGGACATCCCCAAGGTGTTCGGGCCCAGCTCGCCCGAGGCGCAGCAGCTCGCCGCCGACCCGGACCACTTCAAGGACGCGGAGCAGGCGGACTACGTCGGCGTCGCGGTGCACTGCGCGCAGGGCAGCGCGTTCTGCGCGGACGCCCAGGGGATCAAGTTCGGCCAGACCTCGCCAAGCCCCACCGCCTCGCCCGACCTGCTGCCCAACGAGCCCGGTGGCTACGCCGGCTTCCAGGGGCTGTTCGGGCACCGGTACGTCGCCCCCCAGATAGGGGCGGGCACGCCGAACCTGACGCACAACGGGTTTGAGGTCACCAACGGTGCCGGAAACCTCGTGGACCTGAACGGCAACGAGATCGACGGCGCTTTCCTGCCCGGCCACCCGGGCTTCCCCGGCTTCAGCAACATCAACCCGTCCCAGACGCTGGCGTACCTGGCCGACATGCAGGAAGCCGGCGTCCCCATCACCGGCGGCTACATCTCCGACATTCACGGGAACGAGCACATCCCGGCGCTGTCGGGCGCCGGCGGCCCGTGCAACGGCGCGCCCTCCGCGCTAGGCCCCGGCAGCCCCTGCTACGTCGCCCAGGCGCAGTACTACAACCAGGCGTTCGGAACGTTCTTCCAGCGTCTGGCCGCGGACGGGATCAACTCATCGAACACGCTGTTCATCCTCAGCTCGGACGAGGGCGACCACGTGGCCGGCGCGAACGTGGGCCGGGCGATCCAGCCCACGCCGGCGAACTGCGACGGCGCGACCGTCAACGGCGACACGGTGAACCCGGACGTGTTCTGCACCTACCCGGCGCAGCCCAACGGCACGCTCTCCTTCGGTGAGCTGTCCGGCAACCTGACCGGGCTGCTGGCGACGGAGGAGAACAACACCACCCCGTTCACGGCGGTGAGCGACTCGGCACCGGGGTTCTACGTCACCGGGCAGCCGGGGCCGAACGACGCGGCGGTCCGGACACTGGAGCGCGATACCGGCGGGCTCACCGCGGCGAACCCGTACACGGGCACGACCCAGCCGATCACCAACTACCTCGCTGATCAGACCGAAATGGCGATCCTGCACATGGTGAACGCCGACCCGCTCAGGACGCCGACGTTCACGATGTTCGCGAAGCCGGACTACTTCCTCAGTACCGGGGCGGCGACCTGCACGACACCATGTGTCAGCCAGTTCGCCAGCTTCGCCTACAACCATGGCGACTATGCCGCCGAGATCGACACCAACTACCTGGGCCTGGCCGGCCCTGGAGTCAAGAACCTCGGCCTGGACGGGTCCGCGGCCAACGCGGGCCCGAGTTCGGCGGGGGCGGACAGCGGCCAGGTCACGGTACCCGGCAGCGGCACCACCGGGACCTGGGTCGACGAGACCGACATCAGGCCCACGGTGATGTACCTGCTCGGGCTCAAGGACGACTACGAGCACGACGGGCGGGTGATCACTCAGGTCCTCACCCAGCCGAACCACGCCCTGTCCCGTCCAGGGGTAGCCCCGCTGGGTGACTGCTACAAGCAGCTCAACTCCAGCGTCGGCAGGTTCGGCACGTCCACGCTGAAGGCCGCCACCAAGGCGATCGAAAGCAACAGCTCCGGTGACAAGGTGTACCTGCGCACCGACAAGCTGCTGGCCGGCCTGAATGTGGCCAGGGACCACCTGGCAAGTCTGATCAAGCGGGATCTCGAGAACGCCGCCTTCCAGGACAAGACGGTGAGCAATCCGGGCGATCTGACGGCCGCCTGCCGGGGGCTCGTCAGCACGGCGACGCACCTCAGCGTGCGCTGAGCCCGCGCCCTGGCGTGCCCGGCGTCCAATGCCGGGCACGCCAGGGCATTGCACCCCGGCCCGTGGCCGAGGGAACACCCTTGACCGCGGGCCGGCGTGCGCGGCGCCAGCCCGCCTGGAAGACTGGGCACCT
>Ga0070707_100004796_pt1 | contig 12660 bp, 11 predicted proteins | sample KBSK5502metaG_FD_65468 | JGI IMG/M metagenome (GOLD analysis project Ga0070707, IMG submission 65468) | Corn, switchgrass and miscanthus rhizosphere microbial communities from Kellogg Biological Station, Michigan, USA - KBS K5-50-2 metaG | ecosystem: Host-associated > Plants > Roots >... | reverse complement strand
GATCCTTCGGAGGTTGTTCCATATTCCGGAACCTAGTTCTACGATGTGATCCTAGGTTTCCAAGCTGTTACGGTCAAGATTGGGCCCAGGACTGCCATCCACACCGCACCGAACCGAGGTCGCCATGTTCCGCAACCAGATGCCGCGTTACGAGATCTTGTCGCAGGACGCTGTCGCCGTCCTTGACAAGGGCTGGCGGCGGATCGTCTCCGAGATTGGTATCCAGTTCGCCAAGCCAGAGGCCGCCGAGTTGTTCCGCAAGGCTGGCCAGCAGGTCGACGGAGATGTCGTCAAGCTGGACCCGGAATTCGTGCTCGAGCAGGTCGCGAAGGCGCCGGGGGAGTTCGACGTGCAGGCGCGGAATCCGGCCAACAACGTGCACATCGGCGGCGACCAGATGGTATTCGGCGCCGTGTACGGGTGCCCGTTCGTGCGCGAAGGCGACGTCAGAAGGGACGCCACGCTCGAAGACTTCCGCAAGCTCGCGATGCTCTCCCAGTCGTTCGGCGAGCTGGATTCGGCGGGCGGCGTGATCTGCGAGCCGAACGACGCGCCGCTTGATTCGCGCCACCTCGACATGATCTACGCGCTGCAGACCCTGACCGACAAGTTCTACATGGGCAACGTCGTCTCCGGACCGAACGCCGCCGACACCATCAGGATGACGGAGATCCTGTTCGGCGGCCGGGCGGCAATCGAGGCCACACCGGCGACGATCTCGCTGATCAACTGCAACTCGCCGCTGCGCTGGGACGACAGGATGCTGGACGCCCAGTTCGAGTACTGCGCGGCGAACCAGCCCGTGGTGCTAACGCCGTTCCTGCTGATGGGCGCGATGTCGCCGGTCTCGATTCCGGCGGCGCTGGCTCAGCAGCTCGCCGAGGCGCTGTCCGGCATCGCGCTGGCCCAGCTGATCAGGCCAGGGTGCCCGGTCATCTTCGGCTCGTTCCTGTCCAACATCGACATGCAGTCCGGCTCGCCGAGCTTCGGCACGCCAGAATCGGGCATCGGCCTGCTCTGTACGGGCCAGCTTGCTCGCCACTACGGCCTGCCGTTCCGCACCGGCGGCGGGCTGAATTCCAGCCAGACCTGCGACGCGCAGGCGGCTTATGAGTCGCTCATGACGTTGCTGCCGACGTTCCTGGCCGGGACGAACTGGGTCATGCACTCGGCCGGCTGGCTTGAGGGCGGCCTGGTGTCGTGCTACGAGAAGTTCATCGTCGACATCGAACTGCTGCGGATGCTCCGGGTCGAGTTCACGCCTCTGGAGATCAACGAGGAATCGCTCGCCTTCGGGGCGCACGAGGAGGTCGGGCACGGCGGGCACTTCCTCGGCGCGCAGCACACCATGGAGCGGTTCAGGGACTGCTTCTATCGTCCCTTGCTGTCCTCGACCGCCAACTACGAGCGGTGGCTGAAGCTAGGCGGCAAGGATGCGACCGCCCGGGCCTCGGACATCGTGGCGAAGAAGCTCGAGGAGTACCAGCAGCCGCCGCTGGATGACGCCATCCGGGCAGAGCTCCAAGATTTCGTGAATCGTCGTCGGGCCGAACTCGGGGACTAAGCCGGACGGCCTGACTGACCACCTCGGCGTCCTCGACCCGTGGGCCCGGACGAGGGCGACCAGGTTGCAGGTGAGGTAGCCGCCCTTGTGCGCCTCGCCGAACGCGGTGCGCCCCTGTGCACCTGATGGGAATGAGGAGAGTCCGTACCTGGGCAAGCGCCTGCCGGGCTCCGCTGCGAGCATCGGTCGGGGCTCAGGAAGGGCGCCCGTTGACGCGCGCCTTCTGCAGGCCGCCGGTCGTCTTCCACATCTCGTCGATCGTGTCGATCACCGACAGCAACTCTCGGGCGGCGCCAAGGTCGAGTGATCGCTTGACCTGGCTTGTCTGCTTCGTCGCCTTCCAGAAGGTGTCGTGCAGGTCCGGGAACACCTCCAAGTGCTCGGGCTTGAAGTAGTCGTGCCACAGGACGTCGAGGTGGTGCTTGACGAGCTCGGCCCGTTCCTCCTTGACGTGGATGCACCGCGCCTTGAACAGAGGGTCGTCGCTGCCCTCGTACATCCCGATGATCTTGTAGCATGACTCGGCCTCGATGCGCGCCTGCTCGGGGTCGTAGATGCCGCAGGGAATGTCGCAGTGCGCGTAAGCGATCCGGGTGGGGCGCAGGATGGAGCGCAGCGTGAGCATCGAGTTCCTTCCGTCCGCTCCGTCCGCGGAGCTGTTGTCAGGCCTGCACGAGCGGGGTGTCGACCAGGTGCTCGGCGAGGAACCATGCCTGCATTTCACCGGTGCGGATGACGTCGGAGACCAGCAGGTCGTTGGTGCCGTCGTCGCCGAGCTCGGCTGTCCGGGCCGCCGCGTCATGGGCGTCGGCGAGGATCATCTCGTGGGCTTCGAGCAGTCGCGACAGCATCGCCGGCACCTCCTCGACCCCGTCCGGCGGCCGCGGTATCGCGGTGATCTCGGCGACCTGTCGGGGGTCGCCGACCGCGACGCCGCCGAGCGTCTGGACGCGCTCAGCGATCTGGTCGACCAGCTCGAGCTGCTCGCCGGCGTGCTTGTCCAGGAGCAGGTGCAACTGGTAGAAGGTCGCGCCGCGCATTAGCCAGTGATGTTTCTTGTACAGCGCGTACAGGATCTGGGTATCGGCGAGAGACTGATTGAGGCGCTGGCAGGAGTACATCCGGGCGTCGTAGGACAGGCCGATCGGGAACTGCCGTACGGTGCCGAACTCCTGGATCACTGTGCCCTTCTGGTGCAGCCATGGCTGGCTGGTCACTGTTCGGGCGGCCCCGTCGGAACCGGATGGGCGCGTACCGGCCCTAGCCGGGCGCCGAGCGGTGCTGGCCGCACGCCTGGACGCAGCGCCCGCAGGCGTACGCGCGGCGGTCCTGGCCGCCGGAATGGTGGTGGAACGCTTGGCGGGCAAGGCAACTCCTCAATGACTGCGGCAGCGCAACTGGTGTGCCCTGCCGGCCTGGCGGCGATACAACGCCTACGGTCGCCCCCTCAGCCTCCAGCACGCGGCGTCATCACGCGGAAGCGCCGAGTAAGCGTCCAACGCGGGCAGGCATGCCCCGCCCGGGGGCCGCGAAACCACCCGGTTCAGCACCAGCGCGGCAGCGGCTGGCCGGGCAGCTCGCAAGGCTGGCGTCACGGTAGCCAGCCCGACGTAACGGCCCTGGGCTGGAAGTCAGGCGTGCTCGGCGCGGAGCTTGCCGGCGGCCGCGGTCATCGCCCTGAGCTTGCCGAGCGCGGACTCGCGGGGCAGGTATTTCATCCCGCAGTCTGGCGCGAGCACGAGCTGATCGGCCGGTACAAACGGCAGCGCCCTGCGGACCCGCTCGGCCACCTCCCCGGAGCTCTCGACGGCGTCATCGCCCAGATTCAGCACGCCGAGGATGACCGTCTTGCCCGCGTCGGCCAGCCCGGCAAGCACCGAGCAGTCCAGTCCGGACTGAGCGGTCTCGATCGAGATCTGCTTTGCCCCGCTCGCGGCCAGCTCGGGCAGGAACGAGTACCCGCTCGGCCGGTCGTGAATGATGGCCGCGTAGCCGAAGCACAGGTGCACGGCCGTCAAGCCAGTGATGCCGTCGAGCGCGGCGTTCAGCACGCCCACCCCGAACTCGCGCGCGGCCCCGGGCCTGGCCTGCAGGTAGGGTTCGTCGATCTGCACGATGTCGGCGCCCGCGGCGAACAGGTCCGCGATCTCGTCGTGCACCGCTGCCGCGTAGGCGTAGGCGGCCGCCTCGACGGACGGATAGAAGTCGTTCTGGGCCTGCTGGGCCATCGTGAACGGGCCGGGAACGGTGACCTTGACGGACTTGTCGGCCCCCGCGTGCTGCCGGAGGAATGCCAGGTCTGCCAGCCCGACCGGATGCCGCCGCTTGATCGGCCCGACGATGCGCGGCACAGGGTTCGGGTGCCCGCTCCGGTCGAGTGCAATGCCCGGGTTGTCGATGTCGACCCCGTCGAGGGCGGTGGCGAACGCGTTCGAGTAGCTTTCCCTGCCGGTCTCGCCGTCGGTGATGATGTCGAGCCCGGCCGCGCACTGATCGGCGATGGCCAGACGGCTCGCGTCGCGCTGCGCCTGTTCCAGGTAGGCCGGGTCGACCCGCCACAGCTCGCGTGCCCTCACCCTGGGCGGGAACCGGCCGGCCAGCCTGTCTCGGTCGATCAGCCAGTCAGGCTGGGGGTAACTGCCGACCAGCGAGGTCGGAAAGAGCGGATTCGCCAAGGTCGGCACTCCTCCGGATCGCGGCGGCAGCCTGGGATAACCCATGGCCGTGGTTCGCCAGGCTAACGCTAGCCCGGCGCGATTAACGCGGCACGCGGCTGCGCAGGGTCGCGAGGAACGTCGCCAGGCAGGTGGCGGCGAGCAGCGCGTACGGCACGAGGTCGCTGGTCGCCTGGGCAATCGCGCCGCTTGCCGAGGCCGCGATCGTCTGGCCGCCCGCCCAGGCCAGGTTCGCCAGCCCGAACGCGAGGCCCTGGTGCAGCTCAAGCCGGTGAGCCGCATCACTCAGCATGGCGCTCGACGGAGCGAACAGCGTGCCGAACGCGGGCATCCCGATCACCAGCACGGCGATCAGCACGGGCGCGGGGGTGAGCACCGGGGCAAGCAGGCTGACCGCGACGCCCGACAGCAGCGAGATCCGGACAGGGAAGTAACGGCCGCGCCGGTCAGAGAGGCGGCCGGACAGCGGTGACAGGCCGGTCTCGATCGCGGCGGACGCCAGGAACGTCGCGCCGATCACGAGGGGCGTGGCACCCAGGGCGTTAAGTCGGAGCGGAGCGAGCACGTCAAGGACGCCGAACGCCATGCCAGCGATCGCGGTAAGCCAGAGGCCAAGGGCGACACCGGGGTCCCTGACTGATGCGAACGCCGCGGACAGGCCTTGCGGCTCGGCCCGCTCGGGCGCGTGCATGGCAAAATTGGCGGCGACCAGGATGGCCCCGATCACGGCCGCGGCCGAGAACGCCGGACCGGTGCCGATCTGGTCGGCGACGGCGCCCACCACCGGCCCGAACAGGGCCCCGCCGACTGCCGCGCCCAGCGCCGTGCCGAGCAGCTCGCCGCGGCGCTCGGCCGGTGCCGCGCTGGCCAGCCACGCCATTCCCGCTGACCAGGTGCACGAGCCGCCGAGGCCCTGGACGAAGCGGGCGGCGTCGAGCACGACGGCCGTGTTCGACCAGCCGAAGGCCAGCGTCGATGCGCTCATCAGGAGCAGGCCGACCAGCACGCCGCGCCTGGCGCCGAGGTGAGCTACCAGCAGTCCGGACGGCAGGGCGCCTGCCAGCGTGCCGAAGGGGTACGCCGCCACGAGAATGCCTGCCCCGGCTTTGGAGAGGCCGACGACATGGACGTAGTGCGGCAGCAGCGGCGTGAGCGCGGTAAAGAAGATGGTGTCGGTGAACACGATGGCGCTGACGAAGAGCAGCAGCGTGCGGACCGGCTGAGGCAGCGCGGGCCTGGACGGGCTGGATGCCTGCCGCACCTATATCAGCCCCGTCCGGTTCGCTCGCCCCGTGACAATTCCGCCCGTCACAATTCAGCACTGACCTGCCCGTATGCGACGAACAGACTGCCGAGCTTAGCGCAGGCCGATGATCTTGATCGCGGCGCCGTCGCCGCTGGACGCGTCTTGCGGAAGCTGCGCGGGAAGCTCAAGATCTGAGGATGACCCGCGATCGTGACGTGCAGGCTTTTCACGACCGTTCGCCGCGTTACGAGACCGGAATTCTCGGGCAGCTGCACGCTGAGATCGTGACCCGCTCGCTCGACCTGGCCCTCGCGCACTGCCCGTCGCCTGACCATGTCCTCGACGTCGGCTGCGGGTCCGGGCTGCTGCTCCGCGATCTCGCGCGGCGGCTACCCGGCGCTGCCTCGCTGGCCGGCGTCGATGCGGCCGCGGGCATGATCGAGCAGGCTCGCGCCAAGGCCAGCGATCCCCGGCTGAAGTTCGAGCTGGGGACCGCCGAGCGGCTGCCCTTTCCTGACGGGGCCTTCGACCTGGTGATCAGCACTACGTCCTTCGACCACTGGGCCGATCAGCTGGCCGGCCTCGCCGAGTGCCACCGGGTGCTGGCCCCGTACGGTTTCTTTGTGCTCACCGACCAGTGCTCGAACTGGCTGCTGCCCACGCTCGTGGGATCGCGGCGCGACCGGGCCAGGACACCACTGCGTGCCACCAGGCTGCTGTCCGCCGCCGGGTTCAGGTCGGTGACCTGGCACCGGCTCTACGCCGTGATCATCAAGGCGGTCACTGCGTCGGCCTGACGCGGCGCAGGCCGGACAGCTACGAGGGATGAGTCTTCGCCGCCTGGAGGGTGTAGCTGTGCGCCAGCCGCCACGGGCGATCGGTTAGCCGCCATTCTCCGCCGCCGATCTGCTCCATCTGGCCGGGCAGCGCTTCCCAGGGCACGCTGTCGTGCTCGGTCAGCCCGGTAATGGCCATTCCGGCGTCGAGCAACGCCGTCACGATTTCGCCAACGCCGTGATTCCACTCGTGGGTCACGTTCTGCTCGAAGACCGCGTCGGTCGCGACGTAGGTGCCGCCCTCGTGGAATACCGTGGGCTCGTCCCGCTCGAAATACGGGTACTCGATCGCCAGCAGGCCGTCCTCCCGGCCATCCTGCGCCGCCCACAGCATCGGGTGACCTTCCCTGATGAACAGCCGTCCGCCCGACCGCAGCAGGCTGGCTACCACCCGCGCCCAGCGGCTGACCGACGGCAGCCAGCACAGGGCGCCAATTCCGGTGAAGACGAAGTCAAACGCCCCACGCCCGACGGCCTCAACGGCGTGGTACACGTCGGACCGCACGAACACAGCGTCTGCGCCGGTCTGCTTGGCCAGCGCGCCAGCCTGGCGCACGGCGGGTTCGGAGAAATCTACACCGGTCATCGAAGCGCCGAGCCTGGCCAGCGAGATCGTGTCGGTGCCGATGTGGCACTGCAGGTGCACGCCGCGCTGGCCGCTGATATCGCCGAGCAGCGGCAGGTCGAATCGCACCACCTCGCTGAGGAAGTCCGGGTCGGCGATGAATTTATCGACGCTGTAATCGGGCGAGGCAGCGTGCGCGGGCACGCGCTCATCCCAGTTGGCCCGGTTGAGGGCCGCGTAGTCATCCACGGCAGTAATGTGCCACAGGCGATCTCTGATAGCTCACGATTAAACGGGGCGCACGTGGCACTCGCTTCAGCGGGTGCTCAAGGAAAAGACGGGAGACAGGGCGGCGGCGCCGCATCGCTGCGGCTGAATCCGCGAAGCGTCGCGGTTCGCGGACCATACATCGCCGCCCTGCTCCCGTGGCCACATGACCCCCGCACATGTGGCCCGGCCAGCGGCTAGCCCCGTGCGGTCGGCCGCTGCGCCGGTGCGATACACATTCCCGGACGAAGGTGAAGCGTCATGCCGCGGTTAGCCAAATCCTGACCAAGGAACGGCGGCGCAGCTGGCATTGGCGTTACGGCTCCGGTGTCCCCTCGCCGCCGAACTGCTGCTCGGCGAGGAACCGCTCGAACTGCGCGCCGAGCTCGTCGGCCGTCGGCATGTTCTCCGGCTGGTCAGCGAGCAGGCCAGGCCGGTTCGCGTTGAACGCGTCGTACTGCTCCTCGAGGGACCTGACCACCTCGGTCACTTCCTCGGACCCTTCGACCTGCCTGGCGATCTCCGCGTCGGTGAGCTTCGCGGCCTCGCGCAGGGCCTCGGCAGGCAGGTTCAGGCCCGTAGCCCGCTCGACGGCAGCGAGCAGCGTGATCGCCGCGGCCGGATAGGAGGCGTGGGCGAGGTAGTGCGGCACGTGCACGGCGAACCCGACTGCCGCCTTGCCCGCCTCGCCCATCCGGAACTCGATCAGCGCCGAAGCGCTGCCCGGCACCTGGAGCCTGTCGACAAGCGGCTGATAGCCGTCGATCAGCTCGGGCTGGGTCGCGTGCCCGGTGATACCGAGTGGCCTAGTGTGCGGGTTTCCCATCGGAATGCCGTGGAAGCTCACCACCAGCCGCACGTTCAGCCGCGCCGACAGCGCCAGCACGGCCTTGGTGAACGCCTCCCAGTCACGGTCCGGCTCGAGACCGTTGAGCAGGAGGAAGGGATTCTCGTCCGAGTCGCGGAGCAGATGCACGGTGATCTCGGGTGCGTCCACGCTCTCCCAGTGATCCTTCGTGAAGATCATCGCAGGGCGGCGGGACCGGTAGTCGATCAGCGAATCGACATCGAACCTGGCAATCTCGGTGTGGTCGAGAGTCGAGAGCAGGTGCGAGGTGAGCAGGCGTCCTGCGGCCCCCGCGTCGACGAACCCGTCCAGGTAGTAGAGCATCACGAGGTCGGAGTCCGGCTCGGGCGCGTCTGGACTCACCTGGTACAGGTCTCCGGGATCGCGGGCCACGTCGGCAGCCTCCTCAGCCATTGCTTCACTACAAGTCTTACCAACGTTCTGGCGCGGATCGTCCATCCTGGCAAGCAAATCTTCGCCGCAACCGGATGCGATGGCGCGCGGCCGATGCGCCCTGGTATCAGGTCTGGGCGTCCGAGCCGCGGGCGAGGGCGGCCTTGTGGTCCTGCCACCTGGCCAGGACCCGGGGAAGCTCGGCGCTGACAAACTCGAAGTACTCTACCGATCCGGCCAGTCTGGCGCCCGCCGGGGTGTCGGCGCCTACTACCTCTATCCCGTCCCGCAGGACCGCGGTCCACCGGGCCATAAGTCGGTCGCGACCGGTGATTACCTCATCCCAGACGCTGTCGGGGACCCGATAGTGGTGGCGCCGCGAGCCGGGCTCGCCCTCCCTGCTGATCATTCCCACGCCAATGAGGTATCGGACGCCGCCGGACACTGCGGCGGGGCTCGCCTGGAGTTGCTCGGAGAGCTCGGCAGCGGTGAGCCGGCCGGAATCGGTTGCAAGCAAGACGGCAAAAACACGGGCAGGCATCCGCGGGATGCCGGCGTCAACCAGGACCGAAGCGAATCGCTCGACAAAGCGGCCCACGGCCGCCCGGTCTCGTTCCGCTGCAGTTGCGGGCGCCGCGTCCCTTTCCGGTGCAGTTGCGGGCGCCGCGTCCCTTTCCGCTGCAGTTGCGGGCGCCGCATCCCTTTCCGCTGCGCTTGCGGGCGCCGCTACGTCTCGTTCCGCTGCGCTCGGCAATGTCTCTCCCTCGTCTCACCCGGTTGCCACACTTCGTCGCCGGCAGTCACGGGCGACCCGCGCGCCCGTCCCCGGCGAGCTCACCAAAGTTTCTTAGTTCATAACTTTCACGAATTTATGAACCTAGTGTAGTCTACGAATCATGAGTAGTGCAATCGATGTGGCCGGGCTCCGCAAGTCGTTTGGCAAGGTCACCGCCCTCGACGGACTTGACCTCAACGTGGCCAGCGGCGAGGTGCATGGTTTTCTCGGCCCGAACGGGGCCGGCAAGACCACCACGATCAGGATCCTGCTCGGCCTGTTGCGCGCCGACGGCGGGTCGGCGAGGCTGCTCGGCGGCGATCCCTGGAGCGAGGCAACGACGCTGCATCGCAGGCTGGCCTACGTCCCCGGCGACGTCAGCCTGTGGCCGAACTTCACCGGCGGCGAAGTGATCGACTTGCTCGGGCACCTGCGCGGCGGCCTGGACGATAGCCGGCGAGCGAGTCTGCTCAGGCGATTCGAGCTCGACCCGACGATTAAGGCGCGGGCGTATTCGAAGGGCAACAGGCAGAAGGTCGCGCTCATCGCCGCGCTCGCTTCCGACGTCGAGTTGCTGGTGCTCGACGAGCCGACGGCAGGACTCGACCCGCTGATGGAGGCCGCGTTCCGTGGCTGCGTTGAGGAAGAGCGCGAACGGGGCCGCACGGTGCTGCTCTCCAGCCACATCCTGTCCGAGGTCGAGGCTCTCTGCGATCGCGTCACGATCATCAGGCGCGGCCGGGCCGTGGAGAGCGGAACGCTGGCTGACCTGCGTCATCTAACCCGCACGTCGATCTCGGCGGAGCTGGCCGGGCCGCCCGAGGGACTTGGCGGGCTGCCCGGCATCCATGATCTGGTTGTCGAGGGACTCCGGGTCAGGTGCGAGGTAGACACCGACAAGCTCGACGGCCTGCTCCGGATCCTCACCGCCGTCGGCGTGCGCAGCCTGACCAGCCAGCCGCCCACGCTGGAGGAGCTCTTCCTGCGGCACTACGCCGGCGATGAGCCGGAACCCGGCGTCGCCGCGGACACTGCCGGAGCCCGGGCATGAGCACCGTCACCGGGACGAGGGCGCTGGCGCAACTCGCCGGGCGGCGCGATCGGATCATGCTCATTGCCTGGATCTATGTCCTGACCGCCCTGATCGCGGGCACCGCCTACAGCTTCAAGAAATTGTTCCCGACTCCTGTGGGCCGAGCCGAGTTCGCGTTCTCGGCCGGGCACAACCCCGCGCTGCTCTCGCTGTACGGGCCGCTATCCGGGAACTCAATCGGCTCGCTGACCGCCTGGCGGTCTGGCGGCTTCGCCGCGCTGGGCGCCGGGCTGATGAGCATCTTCGTCGTCATCAGGCACACGCGGGCCGATGAGGAGACCGGGCGGCTCGAGCTCGTCGGCTCGGCGGCCGTTGGACGGAACGCCGCGCTCGCCGCAGCCCTGGTGATCGCTGTGGTCGCCAACCTGGGGCTCGCCGTGCTTATCACCGTCGCGCTGACGCTCCTCGGGCTGCCGATAGCCGGATCCTTGGCGCTGGCCCTAGCCATCGCGGGCTCAGGCCTCGTCTTCACCGCCGTGGCCGCGGCTTGCGCGCAGATTGCTGGGACGGCGCGCGGCGCCAGAGGCATCGCGCTCGGCGTGGTCGGCGTGACCTATCTGCTGCGGGCGATCGGCGACTCCGCCGGTCCGCACGGGCCGCGCTGGCTTTCGTGGCTGTCGCCGATCGGCTGGGCCGAGCTGATCAGGTCGTTCGGCGCGATCCGGTGGTGGGTGCTTGCACTGCCGGTTCTCGTCGCCGCAGTCGCGGCGGTTGCGGCCGGAGTATTGGCCGTCCGCAGGGACTACGACGCTGGCATGCTGCCGCAGCGCCCGGGCCCGGCTCGCGGCAGCGCGTATATGCGCAGCACGTTGGGGCTTGCCTGGCGTCTGCACCGCGGCCCGCTGGCCGGCTGGCTGACGGGCGCGCTCATCTTCGGAGTGATCGTCGGATCGGCCGCGAAGGGCATTGGCGGGCTGCTCGGCAGCAGTCAGATCAGGCACATCGTGACAACCCTCGGCGGAACTTCGGCGATCACCAATGCCTATCTAGCCGCCATCATGGGCTTCTTCGGGCTCATCGCAGCCGGGTACGCGGTTTCCGCCGTGCTCCGGCTGCGCTCCGAGGAGATATCCGGCCACGCCGACCCCGTCCTGGCCACTGGGGTGAGTCGGTTGAGGTGGGGGATGCCGCACCTGCTGATCGCGGTGGCTGGAACGTTGACGATTCTGGTGGTGGCGGGTCTCGGCGCTGGGCTTGGTTACGCCCTCCGGTCTGGAGGCACGGGTGAAATCGGGCCGCTGCTTGTTGCCGCGCTGGCCCAGGTTCCTGCCGCTTTGGTGATTGCCGGGCTCGCCGCCGCGCTCTTCGGCCTCGCTCCGAGCGCGAGTGTCGCGGGCGGTTGGTCTGCGCTTGGCGTGGTCGTGCTGATTCTGTTCCTCGGAGCTGCGCTGAAGTTGCCACACTGGCTACTGGACATATCGCCGTTCCAGCACCTGCCCAAGCTGCCAGGTGGCACGGTCAGTGCCACGCCGCTGATCTGGCTGAGCGTCATCGCGCTGGCGCTAGGTGCGGCCGGGCTGACCGCCCTGCGCGGGCGTGACATCGGCTAGCGAACGGGCCGGCCGGACGGCATCGCTGCGGCCGACTCCAAACAACGCCGCGCGGCCGCCCGCACGACACCGGGCAATATTCCTGAAAAGTACAATGAGTTAGTGCGTTCTGGCGGGCTGAGTCGCTCACGGCGGATGCTCGTGCTCGCGATCTGCTGCATGAGCCTGTTCATCGTCGGGCTTGACGTCACGGTCGTCAACGTCGCGCTGCCGTCGATCCAGCACGAGCTTAATGCCAGCGTGTCGGGCCTGCAGTGGGTCGTGGCCTCGTATGCCCTGGTGATCGCCGTCCTGCTGATGCTCGCCGGATCAACGGCCGACCGGGTCGGCCGCCGTCGCACGTTCCAGGTCGGATTGGCGCTGTTCACGCTCGGGTCGCTGCTCTGCAGCCTGGCGCCCAGCCTCGGCGCGCTCGTCGCCTTCCGGATGGTGCAGGCCGTGGGCGGGTCGATGCTCAACCCAGTCGCCATGTCGATCATCACGAACACGTTCACCGAGCGGACCGAACGTGCCAGGGCCATCGGGATCTGGGGCGGTGTCGTCGGCCTCAGCATGGCACTCGGACCGGTCGTCGGCGGCGTCCTCGTGAGCTCGGTCGGCTGGCGCAGCATCTTCTGGGTCAACATCCCGGTCGGCATCACGGCCATCATCCTGACCGCGATCTTCGTGCCTGAGTCGAAGGCACCGCGGGCGCGCCGGTTCGACCCGGTCGGGCAGTTGCTCGTGATGATCACGCTGGCCGCGCTGGTCTACGGGATCATTGAGGGTCCTAGCCACGGCTGGTCGTCGCCGCTGATCGCCGGATGCTTCGGGGTCGCGGCCATATCCGGGACGACGTTCGCGCGCTAC
>Ga0070707_100004794_pt1 | contig 12662 bp, 7 predicted proteins | sample KBSK5502metaG_FD_65468 | JGI IMG/M metagenome (GOLD analysis project Ga0070707, IMG submission 65468) | Corn, switchgrass and miscanthus rhizosphere microbial communities from Kellogg Biological Station, Michigan, USA - KBS K5-50-2 metaG | ecosystem: Host-associated > Plants > Roots >... | reverse complement strand
TCTTTCCGGCATTGTTCACGTAAGCGATGCGCAACTTCGGTATATGACATTTCCCGGAGCCTGCTGAGCTTCTCACGCATGCGCTGAACAAACATGCAAGTACGTCACCGAAAATCAATGGCATACGACCCGCCAGTTAGGAGTCGTGTTGTCTGGAACGGGCGTGCTCTAAATGGAACCCGGACTCCCTCGCGGGGGTAACAATTCAGGCTTGTTAGGGCAATCCGCATTCCGGCTCTAAACGTGCTTTGAATGGTTGGCTGAATGGAATCCGGATGGAGCCGAGCAAAATCAAAGTTGTGAAATTTCTTACCCACTTTCAGGTGGGGGGCACGGAACGCCAGTTCGTTTACACAACGGCCGGCCTCGATCGATCGCGGTTTGATGTGCGTGTAGCATGCCTGGGCCGGATGGGGCCGTTCATCAAAGAGGTCGAAGCCCTGAACGTTCCAATCTCCGAATACTCGACGCGAAGCATGTACAGCTATCGCACGTTGCGAGAGCAGGTGAGATTTGCGCGCGAAATCCGGCGCGAAGGCATTCAGGTCGTCCACGCGTATGGCTTTTATCCAAATCTGTTCGCAATAATTCCAGCCGCTCTGGGCACGGATTGCGTGACGATTGCATCGGTCCGCGACATGGGTGTCTTTTCTGATCGTCGCAGGCTCAGAAGCATCAGCCACGCCATTGCGTGCCGCTTTGCCGACTGCGTCATCGCGAACAGCAATGCCGCCCGCAAATGGCTGATGGCACAGGGCCTCGGCACGTATGACATTCGAGTGATTCCAAATGGAATTCCCTTACCTCCAAGGCGAGCTGCGAAAGACGCGGGCCCGATTCGATCAGAGTTCAATATCGATCGCACAGCCCCATTGATTGGTCTTGTGGGCCGGCTCACAAGAACAAAGGGATTGGAAGTCTTCCTGGAAGCCGCCGCCGGCCTTGCCATACGCTATCCGTCCGCACGCTTCCTGATCGTGGGCGACGCCTGCGTCGAACCGAAATACCGCACTGAACTGGAGCGGCGCGCAAGAGAGCTGAATCTCGCCGGCACGGTCATATTCGCCGGACAGCGCACCGATGTGCCCCAGATCATGCGAGAGATCGATATCTCCGTGCTGCCATCGCTCAGCGAAAGTTTTTCGAACACCTTGCTCGAGTCGATGGCTAACGGTGTTCCTGTTGTCGCAACCAACGTTGGCGGCAATCCGGAGATCGTCACCGATGGTGTGAACGGCATCCTCGTTCCTCCCAAAGATCCCGCAGCTCTCTCACGCGCGATTGCACAGCTTCTCGACTGCCCGGAACTCGCCCGGCGTCTCGGCGAAGCGGCGCGCGCAAAGGTCGTGAAGGACTTCTCCGTCGACTCGCTTCTGCGCCGAACCGAAGAACTCTACACCTCTCTTGTGGAGCGGCGCGTGCACGGACTTGCAAACGGTGGTTCACTCCAATGTGCGGAATAGCTGGAAAGTTTGTTTTCGGAAAACATGAAACCGTGCCGCCGGCGCTCCTCAAGCGAATGTGCGATGCACTGCATCATCGCGGGCCCGATGAAGAGGGGTTTCACTTCGAGGAGTCGGTAGGTCTCGGCCATCGACGGTTATCCATCATCGACCTCGCAGCCGGCCAGCAGCCTCTGTGCAACGAGGATGGGACGGTCTGGATTGTGTTCAACGGCGAGATCTATAACTACGTTGAATTGCGGGAAGACCTCATTAAAAAGGGGCACACGCTGCGGACGTCCTCGGATACCGAGGTGATCGTTCATCTCTACGAGGAATATCAGGAAGACTTCGTCCGCTGGCTGCGAGGCATGTTTGGCCTTGCCATCTGGGACCGCCGCCAGAAAAAACTGGTTCTCGCGCGCGATCGGATGGGTAAGAAGCCGCTCTATTACGCGGTTCTTCCGGGCCGCGGACTTCTCTTTGGATCTGAGATCAAAGCTATTCTCCAGGATTCACAAGTTTCTCGCGAGATCGACCTCGTCGCCCTTGATGCGTATCTGAGCCTTCTCTATGTGCCGAGCCCGATGACGATCTTCAAGGGCATTCAGAAATTGCCTGCCGGACACATTGCCGTCTGCACCGCTGAATCTACCTCGGTCCGCGAATACTGGGATGTGCCGTGCCTTCCGCCTTACGCCCGCTCCGAGGGTGAACTATTGGAGGAACTGGACAGCATTCTTCGTGAATCTGTGAAGATTCGCCTCAGAAGCGACGTGCCATTAGGAGCATTCCTGAGCGGCGGCGTGGACTCAACGTCGGTGGTCACGTACATGTCGGAAGCGCTCGACCGGCCCGTCGTCACATGCTCGGTCGGATTCAATGATCCGGCGCATGATGAACTCGTATACGCAAAGGAAGTCGCCGGGCAGAGACGGTGCGAACACCACGAGGATGTCGTGCAGCCGAACATCGCCGAACTGGTTCCCAAACTGGCACGGCTCTTTGATGAACCCTTCGCCGATTCTTCGGCCGTTCCGACTTATTACGTTTCCGAGATGGCACGGCGCCACGTGACTGTAGCACTGTCGGGCGATGGCGGAGATGAACTGTTCGCCGGTTATTCCCGTCATGGATTGCAATGCCTGGAGGCAAGACTCCGCGGCGTGCTGGGAGCGCCGGCACACATGCCCTGGCCAAAGTAGCGTCGTGGCTGCCGGCAATGAAAGGGCGAAATACGCTACGAAAGCTCGGCATGACGCCGGATGCATCCTATGCTCTGAAACACGCGGGCTATGTATTCAGCCACGATCGCAAGATGCAGATGTACGATGCAAGCTTGCGTTCGTTGTTACGCGATTGCGATCCGGCAGCGACGTTTCGAAACCTTTACGATCGGTGCGAGGCCACGGATCCGCTGACGAAAGCACTGTATGTCGACCTCAAGACGTATCTCGTGGACGACATCCTGGTCAAAGTCGATCGCATGAGCATGGCTCACGCGCTCGAAGTCAGAGCCCCCTTGCTCGATCAAAACTTTGTCGAGTTTGTGATGAGACTGCCGAGATCACTCAAGCTCAACGGACGCACAACCAAAGTGGCGCTGAAGATGTTGCTCAAGGGTCGCGTTCCGGAGAAGATCGTGAATCGCAAGAAACATGGCTTCACAATGCCTTTGGGCGCGACGCTGCGTGGGCCGCTGGACGGGATGGTCCGCGACACTCTTCTGAGCCCTCGCTTCCGGCAGCGAGGCTATTTTGACCCGGACATCGTAAAAGGCATGTGTGAAGAGCACGCCAGCGGCACGCACGATCACGCCGACCGGATTTGGACACTGCTGATGTTTGAGCTCTGGCATCGCGAATACCTCGACGTCCACGACGTCCATGCCGCCGCGTAAAGTTCTTCTCGTCGGTCCATACCCGCCCCCTTATGGGGGCCTCTCTGTCCAGTTACAGCAGTGGCAACGGTACGTGCAGCAAACGCACGGGTGGACTTGCGAAGTTCTCAATATTGGAGAACGGCGAGAGGAACCATTGCCGGGCGTGCATCCGGTTCGAGGCTATCTGGACTTTTGGAAAAAGCTTACGAAGTACGCGCGACAGGGGTATCTCATTCATCTCTTTACTAACGGACACAATTTCAAAAGCTGGCTATCGGCCCTGGCGTGCGCATTGGCCGGCTGTATCAACCATCGGCGATCGCTGCTCGTTTTTGGATCCGGAAACCTTCCCAGGTTTATCCAGGAGAGCGGCCCGCTGGCGCGTGCGGTCGCGAAGATGGTCGTCCGGCTTAGTGGTCAGATTGTCTGCCGAAATGACGACATGCTCGAGGCACTATTGAAACTTGGCGTTGACCGGTCCAAGGTTTCGATAGTCTCCGGATACTACGGAACACTCGACCAATCGGATGATCTTCCAATCGGCATTCAGAAATTCCTGACTGAGCATCAACCCGTGTTGGGCGCTATGGCCACGACATTGTCGCCGGAATACGGCATACCTCTCTTCTTGGATGCCGTTGAGCGCCTCCACCACCAGCATCCCGAACTTGGAGTCGTGCTGATTGGAATCGGCGAGAAGGAAAGAGCGCAACTGCGCATTCCCGCTCAGGTCGATGTTTGCCTGGCCGGCGCACTGCCAAACCCCGTCGCGATGGCGGTGATGAATCGTCTTTCGGTTTTTGTCCGCCCCAGCCTTTTTGATGGAGACTCGCGCTCCGTGAGAGAAGCGCTCTCGCTCGGAATTCCTGTCGTGGCCAGCGACACCGGCCTCCGTCCCGCCGGCGTCAAGCTATTTGCAAAGGGAGACGCGGCGCAGATGAGCGCCGCCATCCGAGAGACAATCGAAGGTGCGGAGACGGTTGTTCCTCCTGCGACAACTTCGGCTCGTGAAGAGTCAGTCAGCCAACTGCTGTCGTTGTACGAGAAACTTGTCCATGCGGCGTGAAGTGCTGCTGAATTCCGATCCGCGATTGTTCATCACCATTGTTTCCTACGGATGCGGAAGGCAAGAGTACCCAGGCGTACATCTTGACAAAAACTCATTCGCGTCGAATATTGGCCCCACCTTTCGAAGTAAACCTTCATTCAAAGGAGGTGGCCACAGAACATCACTCCAGGCGATCCGGGGTCCCTCCATCTCTGACTTGTTTGCACAATCCTTCAAATTAAACTCCGGGTCGCCAGACTTTCAGACCGTGCATCACAAAACCATTTACAAAAATTCATCCGAGTTCTCTACTGCGTTGCCAGTGGAGAAACACACATGCCATTCAACGTAGGGGACGTGGTTAGCGTCTGGACTCCCGACGCTGTACGGCGCGGCAAACTCGCCCGTATTCTGCAAGTCAACCCAACCAGACTCCCTGAACAAGATTTCAGGGAATACGTCGTCGAATTCACCGACGTCCCGTCCGAACGATTCCGATTTTGTGTCTACAGGGAGTTTGAACTTCGCGGCGAACCATTTGGAAGCCCGACTTAGGCACTTGGATCGATCCGTCCGCGCCTCGGAAACATGAATAACGGAAAAATGAAAACCGACACGCCATACTCGACCTGAGAATCCGACGCTTCGTCGGTCGACCACGTCATGGTCGCCCTGAAGACGCATTGGATCGGGGATACTGACGATCCTTCAACTCCCCTCCCCGGCTGAGGAGGGGAGTTGTTGTCAATCGGCGCTTACAGCGAGTTCAGGAAAGCAATAAGCTGCGCTTGTTCAGTAGCAGAGAGTGAATTGACATAATCGATAACCGATTGCGCTTCGATGCCGTGGCGGCGAATGGCTTGCGGCAGGGTCAGCGACTGCAAGTCGTGCATGAAGCGAGTCCGAGCGCGGAGGCCCCAGAGCGGCGGCGTTCGCAGTTTGTACTGCGAGTCAGGCCCGCCGTTTTGAACGATACCGTCGCCGGTGCCCACATCGTGCAACAGAAAATCGCTGAACGGATGAATCACTTTGTTGCCGAGCGCCGGTGGGACGACGAATGTGCCTCCATTGACAATCGTTCCGACAGGAGCTGTGACGATCGTGGGAACGTGACATATGTCGCAACCCGCACTGCTAAACACGTTTGCTCCGGCAATAGCGTTCGGTGTGGTGGCTGATGGCAGGCGCGGAGGTACTTTGGTCGCACGCATGAATTGAGCAAAAGCATTAATGTTGGTGCCGTCGTCTTCGGGTTGGGCGTGGTCCTCAAAATCGGCCACGGAAACTCCATCGAATGTGGGTTCGTCCCGTTGCAGCGGACTGGTGATACCCATCTCGTTGACATAAGCGTCTGCCGCAAAAGACAGCAGGCTGGCATGCTGATCCTTCACCCGAATCGGCCAACGCTCAAAGCTCCGTTCGCTTCCAGTACCGGAACCATAACGACCTGTCCCTGCATTCCCGGAGGTTGATTGTTGGATATCGCAATTAATGTGCTGTCCGCTATGGCTTCAATGAACCCATCACCGAGAATACTCAAAGAGGAACGAAACGCACGCACGTTGTCGCTGGCCAGCACTCGCGGTTGAATGGTTTCATTGGTGGCGCGGTCATGAACGAGAGAGCCGCCGGGGTGAGGAGTAAAAGTTGCCCCGTTGTAACGTCCGGCGCGCAGTTCGGTGACCTGGCTGGCACCACCAGTAACCGGATTCTGGTGGCAATCGACACATGAGGTCGCGTTGTATATAGGGCCCAGACCTTCGTCGCTTCCCTCTATCTGCGCGAATTCGTCCTTGAAGGCGTCAAACTGTGTTTGGCTCAGGAAACCGTTGGTTTGATCGTCAAACCCGGCCGGTGCCGGCGTGGCAGATACCTGGCTCTGAACAGTTGCGCGTGTCATTGATAGAAGATACAACGCTATTATTGTTGTCATTCTCAGGTTGAACATTCCTCTCATCGAGAGTCTCCTTGTAGTATCCAGGCCGTTTTTTGTGGAGGACGGGCCCCCGCGTGCGGCACACATCGGGCCTGGACACAACGTGACCGTACTGGTTAGCGGAGGCCGAAAACGCTGACTTCATCCAAACGTTTTTTCGATCGGAACGAGCAGCTTATGCGGGGATGCAAACTCGTAGAGTCGAACCCCGGGGGAGAGGTTCACCGTCGATCAAATCGGACTCTATTGTGCTCGTTGGGACAGAATTCCACTACGATGACATCGATCGGTCAAGGGTTTTTTGTAAAAGTCCGCTCGCGCGTCATTGGCGCCTCGATTGTAGCTATATGTCATCCATTATGGCGACAGCTGGAGTAATTGATTCCGTCAGAGCGTGGTCGTGTTCAATGAATCTGGAATCCTGACAATCCTTCATCTGTGGTCATGACCTTATGTCGAACATCACGATGACTTCTCGATTATGGTTGTGCACTGCGTTCATCACGATCGCGGCTTTGGCCGTGTTTCTCGAGACCGAAGCACAGCGGATCCGCGCGGCGCTGACGTACACGGTCAGCGCAACGAACGCGAAATAGCGGGGACAGAGGAATGTAGTCGTGGGCTTCAGCCGGCCCGGCGGCTGAAAGCCGCACTGAAAGCCCTAAAGTCGGCGCCTACATTTGGCACTCGATTATTTAGCGGAGTTTTGGGACAGTGGTTCATGCATCACACCGCACTCCAATTCGTGAAATCCAGCCTGGCCGCCGCCGCCCCTAAAGGGCCGATCTTGATCCTTGAGGTCGGCAGCTACGATGTCAACGGTTCGATTCGCGAAGTGGTGCACCAATCGCCTTTAGGTTCAGCCCTGGTGGAATACGTTGGAGTTGACCTGGTCGAGGGTCCGGGTGTGGATATCGTGGCATCCGGCCATCAATTCGCCGGTCCAGACAATCACTTTGACATCGTCATGTCGCTGGAGTGTTTTGAGCACAACCCGTACTGGCGGGAGACTCTGAATAACATGATTCGAATGCTCAAGCCGGGAGGTTGGTGCATTGTGACGTGCGCTTCCTTCGGGCGTCCGGAGCATGGCACGTCCAGGATGGAGTCCACGAGTTCGCCTGGTACGACGGAACGCGGATGGAATTACTACCGGAACATCAGTATGCGGGAGTTCTCTACAGCCATCCCTCTAGCCGAAGTATTCGATTCCCACGTCCTGGGTTTTGGGGCCGCCTGGAACGATCTGTACTTTGTCGCCCGCAAGCGCGGAAATGCCGCAAACATCGATTCTGCGATCGACATCCAGGCCAGTTGGGAGTCTGCGGCGCATGCTTCCGAACCACCAGGCATAAAGCGGCGGGTGACGTATGCTCTCGAGCGCGCTTTGGGTAGTGGAATGTTCCAATGGCTTTACGTCACGGTCTGGCGTGCGTTTAAACCCATCCGGAAGAGGCCGGACGTGCCAGTCGCCCGGAATCGATCGCGTTCGCCCAACGAATAATCGCTGCAGTTCTCGGGCGGCGTCATGATGAAAGCAACGGATAGCTTGACAAAAATTCATACACCTGAGTTCTGGCACATCTTCATCGTTGCTGTTGACAAGACTCCAACCATGCCTACAATGGGCGCCGAGTGGGAACTGAGTGGCGGTAGCACGTCCTCGCTTTAGATCGTTTATCCAATCGATTAACATCGGAATCACAATCCTTCGATAAAACTTCTCCTAACCGAAACCATGGTCGCCGTCTGCAGTATTTGCCTCGGTAGTGCGCACGACTGGAAGTCGTGTGTTTTTTTTGCAGGGAGCTGGTATGAAGAAAGAATCTCAACTCACGAAATTTGTCCTTTTAATCACGCTGACTCTAAGTTTCTCGATTTCGCCTCTCTACTCAACCCCAGCCGCAGCCGCCGCCAGTAATCTGAGCATCGGTGGCTACACGGAAACCAGCGCAGTGCGCGTGAGCACGTACGAGTACGACTACACCTATAGCGCAGTCATAACGAACACAGGCGCATCGATCAGTTCGGTTGGCGCGACTTTGAAGAGTTCAGATCCAAACGTCAAAATCATCGATGGTACGCTGACGTTTGGTGACATAGGGGCAAACACTTCCAAGGTCAGTCAGGACACCTTCACCATTCGCCAGGATGAACGGTACCCGCTGGATTCATCCGTGCTCAGCTGGAGTATCTTTTTCTTTCCGGACTCCAGCGCCGCAGCTTTGACTTCATCACCCAGTATTCAGAGTGCTCTCACCAGCCTGAATGGTTTTCAGGATTCGATTGTCTTTAGCGGACTTACGGAGCCGACGGTCGTCCAATTCGCGTCGGATGGGCGCGTGTTCGTTGGGGAGAAAAGCGGGATCATCAAGGTTTACGACAGTCTTTCGGCAACGTCACCCACTGTCTTCGCCGATCTGCGGACACAGGTGCACAACTTTGGAAATCGCGGTCTCATCGGCATGGTTCTTGATCCCAACTTTCCAACGAATCCCTACGTTTATGTCCTTTACTCCTACGATGCGGCGATAGGCGGCACGGCGCCACGCTGGGGGACGCCGGGCACAACCTCTGACCCCTGCCCTGACGTGAATGGAAACGGCTGTATCGCGAGCGCGCGCCTGTCGCGTCTGCAGGCCAGCGGCAACGTAATGGTCGGCACGGAGCAGGTGCTGGTCGAAGACTGGTTTCAACAGTACCCGGGCCAGTCTATTGGAACTGTGGCATTCGGACCGGACGGCGCTCTCTACGCTACCGGAGGAGACGGAGCGAGTTCTGCGGTGGTGGATACGGGTCAAATCGGTAATCCGAACAATGATCCGCCGAACGAAGGTGGAGCGTTGCGCAGCCAGGACCTGCGCAGTCCGGCCGATCCCGTCACGCTCGACGGGACAGTAATTCGCGTCAATGCCGCAACGGGCCTTCCGGTTCGAGGCGCCGCTTCAATGACGATCAGTGCCCCGACCACCGACGCGAATGGAGTGAAGAGCTACTCCGTAACATCCGTATTTCAGGGCGTGGTGCCAACGACTGTTCGCGTGCTCGAGCCGACCTCGCCCGCCCCGGGATGGCCGCGCCGGTTCCTGTACGTTCTGCCCGTCGAGGCCGAACTCGGCACGATCTACGGCGATGGACTTAATGAGCTTCGGCTTCTGAACGTCCATAATCGATATAACCTGACGTTGATTGCCCCGAGTTTCCACATTGCACCCTGGTACGGTGACCACGCGACCGACCCGGACCGCAGATTAGAAAGTTTCGTTATTCAGGATCTCATTCCTTTCGGCGACAGCTTCGCCGCCCCTGGCACCATTCCGCAGCGCTGGGCTATCGGCTTCAGCAAGTCCGGATTTGGGGCTCTCTCTCTGATCCTGCGCAATCCCAACGTGTTCTCCGCCGTCGCGGCATGGGATTCGCCTGCGCAAATGAACACCTTCGAATTCGCCGATGTACAGGACACCTTCGGCACCCTCGCGAATCTGGGCCAGTACGTCATTCCCACGCTTGTCTCGAACAATTCAGCGCCCTTTAAAACGCTGAACCGAATCTGGATCAGCGGCGACAACGCGATGTACACCGCCGACATGGTCCAACTCGATACGCAGATGACCCAGGCCGGAATTGTTCACACATTCGTCGGCGGCGTGACGCGCGCGCATAGCTGGGGCAGCGGATGGCTCGACGGTGCCGTGACCTCTCTGGCTACGAACGCGGTTTCGACCGATGTGAGAGATGTTAACTATCAGCGAATCGTCGCCTATGGCCTGCGCAACCCGCGCCGCATGACCTTCCGGCCCGGCACTTCCGAGCTTTGGGTTGGAGACATTGGGTGGACGAATTATGAGGAAATCAATCGTGTCGTGAACGCGGGCGATGGGGTTACTGAAAACTTCGGCTGGCCGTGTTCAGAAGGATCGGGCTCCACATCGTATACATCGGCCGGGCTGCATCTTTGCGATCCGCTTGTAACGCCGCCGGCTACGGTCCAGCTGCCGTTCTTTGCTTATCGCCACGACCAGGCGGTCGTCGCGGGCGAAGCCTGCGGCACGACCGGCGGCGCCATCTCCGGTTTGACGTTTTATAACGGAGGCAATTATCCGTCACTGTTCCAGGGCGCATTATTTTTCGCCGACGCGTCGCGCAACTGTATTTGGTCGATGGCAACTGGGGCAAATGGCCTTCCCGACCCGGCTACTCGCGCGACCTTCGTGGCAGGAGCGTCAAGCCCTTACGATTTGAAAAGCGGCCCTAACGGTGATCTCTTCTATATCGACAACACCGGAGGCAACATCCGGCGCATCCAATACGATGCGACGACGCTGGCCGTTTACATCACGGCACCTGTCCCAAATTCCACACTGACGAACACCACCACGATTACCACCTGGGCAAGCAGCAACGTCATTTCCGTACAGTTTCAGCTCGATGGGAACAACATCGGTTCGCTGCTTACGACTGCGCCCTACACGCTTTCCTGGAATACCAGGAGCACCACAAACGGTCCACACATTTTGACGGCCGTCGCGCGAGATGCCGCAGGCCACACTGCAACGAGTGCGCCGATTTCCATCAGCGTGAGCAACACCACGACTCCTGTTACGTACGTGCAGAGCGCATCAAACACGAACAATACGGCTGCAACAACGATTTCGCAGGCGTTCAGTGCCGCGAACACGGCGGGCAATCTGATTGTTGTCGCCGTTTCTTCTGAAATGAATGTGACCGTCACCTGTTCCGATTCGCGGGGCAATACATACTCCATTGCCAAAGCGCTGTACGATTCTCAGAACAACCAGTCCCTGGAGATTTGTTATGCCGCCAATGTCGCGGCGGGAGCCAACACAGTCACAGCCACGTTCAGCAGCAGCGTGGCATATCGACGGCTGCTGATTCATGAGTACGCGGGGGCCATTGCGGTAAATCCTTTGGACGTTACAGCCGGGAATATCGCAACCGGCAGTACCGCGACAGACGCCATCACAAGCACTGCAGCGACCACTACGGCGCCGGGCGACTTGATCTTCGGCGGCGTTATGGACGATCAGGGGGTCAACAACATCAGTGCGGGCACCGGCTTTGTCCAGCGTCAGTCCGTCAACAATAAAGATCTCGCATCCGAAGACATGGTACAGGGCTTCGCCGGATCGATAGCTGCAACGCATACGTTCAACGCAGCCCACCGCTATTTGTCCATCATGGCGGCATTCAAAGCCGGAATGATTGCGGATACCGCACCTCCGGTGATCAGCGGAGTGGCCGTGACCAGCATCGGAGGGACAACCGCAACCATCCAGTGGACGACGAATGAGAATGCCGACAGCCAGGTGGAATACGGTCTGACTTCGAGCTACGGGTCTACGACAACTCTGAACCCGACCCTCGTGACGAATCACGCGGTTGGACTCGGCGGCCTTGCGTCAAGCACCGCCTACCACTACCGGGTGAAGTCGAAAGATGCTGCCGGCAACCTTGCGACGAGCGGTGATTTTACCTTTACGACGCGCGACATAACGCCCCCCGTTATCAGTGGCGTGGCAATCACCAGCATCGCAGCGACAAACGCGACGATCCAATGGACCACCGATGAAGGCGCCGACACACAAGTGGAGTATGGATCGACGGCGACCTACGGATCCACGACGCCGCTGAACCCCACGCTTGTAACGGCCCATACGGTGTCCATCAGCGGATTGACCGCAAGCACAACATACCATTACCGCGTCCGGTCGACAGATGCCTCCGGCAATCTTGCTCTGAGCAGCGACTCCACGTTCACGACAATGAACTCGAACGCGCCCATCATTAGTGGGGTAACCGTCGCGAGCGTTTCAGCCACGAGCGCGACGATACAGTGGACGACGAATACGGCCTCCGACAGCCAGGTGGACTATGGTCTGACCGGGACCTATGGATCGACGACGACGTTGGATCCCACCCTCGTCACGCTGCACGCAGTCACTGTCAGTGGGTTGACCGAAAACACGACTTATCATTACCGCGTCGAATCAAAGGATGCGTCGGCAAACCTCTCGACGAGCAGTGATTTCACATTAACCACCCTGGACATTACACCACCCGTTATTTCGGGTGTAGCCGTGGCCGCGATTGGCGGAACGAGTGCGACCATCCAATGGACGACGAATGAAGTGTCCGACAGCCAGGTTGAGTACGGACTCACGACAGGCTACGGATCGACCACGACAGTGAATCCCGCACTTGTGACGTCTCACAATGTCGCGCTGAGTGGATTGACAGATTCCACGACATATCATTACCGCGTGAAATCGAAGGACGGCTCAGGAAATCTGAGTGTGAGCGGCGATTTCACACTCACGACCCTCGATGCGACGC
>Ga0070707_100004793_pt1 | contig 12663 bp, 15 predicted proteins | sample KBSK5502metaG_FD_65468 | JGI IMG/M metagenome (GOLD analysis project Ga0070707, IMG submission 65468) | Corn, switchgrass and miscanthus rhizosphere microbial communities from Kellogg Biological Station, Michigan, USA - KBS K5-50-2 metaG | ecosystem: Host-associated > Plants > Roots >... | reverse complement strand
CGGCGGCCTGCTCGGCGCCACGGGCGGGGCAGCCGCCCTGACGCTCTATCTCGCCGCCGGCGCCGCGGGCCTCCCGGTGTTCGCCGGCGGGGCCGCCGGGGCGCTCCACCTCATCGGACCAACCGGCGGGTACCTGCTCGCCTATCCGGTCGCGGCCGCTGTCACCGGCTGGCTCAGCCGCCGGGCGGATGGACGGACGGGCGGGCCGGCCGTCGCGCTCGTCCTGCTCGCCTCGGTGCTCGGCATGGTGGTGATCCACGTGGGTGGAGTGGCCCAGCTGGCGCTGCTCGCCGGCGACACCGCGGCGGCCTTCCGCCTGGGCTTCGTGCCGTTCTTCGGCAACGATCTGGTGAAGGTCGGTCTCGCCGCGCTGCTCATCCTGCTGCTGCGCCCGCGGCTCCGCAGCATCCGTTGACGATCCGCCTCCCCGCGGGCTGGAAGGGCGTGCTCCTGGCGATCGTGCTCACGATCGCTTTCGTGCTGATTGGGTTCGGCGTCTCCTTGCTCCTCGTGGCGCTCTACGTGGCCGCCACGGCCGCCGATCTCGCGGCCGCGATCGAGACCGTGCAGACGCCGGGCGGCGTGGCGACGCTGGTCCAGGGGACCGCGCAGCTCGTCGGGTTCCTGCTCGCGACGCTGATGGTCGGCAAGTGGGCCCTCGGCTGGAAGTTCCGCGACCTGCGCTGGACCGGCGGTCGGGAGGCGCTCGCAGGAGCGCTACGCGGTCTCGGCCTGGGGGCGGGGGCGGCCGCGCTCGCGATGGGAGCGGCGGTGCTCCTCGGCGTGGCCTTCTGGTCCTCCGACCGGGGCGGCGTCGCGGATTACGTGGCACAGGTCGCCAAGACGGCGGCGGTGCTGGCTCCGGCGGCGCTGAGCGAGGAGGTGATGTTTCGAGGCCTCCCGCTGGTGCTGCTCGCCGGCATCATGGGCCGCTGGCCGGCGCTGGTCCTGGTCGCCGGCGTGCTGTTCTCCCTGGTCCATGGCCTCAATCCCAACATCACGCCGCTCGCCTACTTCAACATCGCACTCGCCGGGGTCTTTCTCGGCGTCGCCTTCTACGCCCCGGGTGGAATCTGGACCGCGTTCGGGGCCCACCTCGGCTGGAACGCGACGCTCGCGGCCCTCGACGCGCCGGTGAGCGGGATGCCGTTCAGGATTCCGCTGCTCGATTACCACACCGGGAACCCCAGTTGGGTGTCGGGGGGACAGTTCGGTCCCGAAGGCGGCATTCTCGCCACTGTCGCGCTCGGCGCGGCGCTTCTCATCGCCCGGCGGTGGAGCCGGGGGAAGGCGGCTTGATGCCCGGACGCGCGGCGGTCGTGGGGGCGGGCACGATGGGGAACGGGATCGCGCACGTGTTCGCCCAGCACGGCTGGGAGGTCGCGCTGATCGACACCGTCCCGGCGGCGCTCGAGCGCGCGCTCGATACGATCCGCGCGAATCTCGACCGGCAGGTGAAGAAGGGAACGCTCGCGGCCGAGGCACCGGCGCAGGTGCTCGGCCGGATCACGTCCGCGGGGGCGCTCGACGCGGCGCGGGGGGCGAGCCTCGTGGTCGAGGCCGCGAGCGAGCATCCGGCCGTCAAGTTCGCCGTGTTCGAGCAGCTCGACCGGGTGGCGGACCCGTCGGCGGTCCTCGCCACCAACACCAGTTCGATCTCGATCACCGAAATCGCGGCCCGCACGCGCCGGCCCGCCCAGGTGATCGGCATGCACTTCATGAACCCGGTGCCCGTGATGCAGCTGGTGGAGGTCATCCGGGGCCACGCGACCAGCGACGCGACGATCGCCACGGTCATGGACACCGCCCGCGCCCTGGGCAAGACGCCGGTGGAGGTGAACGACTACCCCGGGTTCGTGTCCAACCGGGTGCTGCTGCCGATGATCAACGAGGCGATCTTCTGCGTGATGGAGGGCGTCGCCGCGCCGGAGGCGATCGATACCGTCATGAAGCTCGGCATGGCGCATCCCATGGGGCCGCTTGCGCTGGCGGACTTCATCGGACTCGACGTCTGCCTCGCGATCCTGGAGGTTCTCCACCGGGGGCTCGGGGACGACAAGTACCGGGCCTGCCCGTTACTACGCCGGATGGTGGCGGCCGGGCAGCTGGGGAGGAAGACGGGGAAGGGGTTCTACGAGTACGAGAAAGGCTGAACAGTGAACAGTAAACAGTAAACGGGGGGCACCCTGCCCGGGAGACCCCCTGTTCACTGTTCACTGTTTACTGTTCACGCTGTCCTCCCCCGCGGCACCCATATACATTAGGCCGATGTCCGAGGTCATTCCGATCGGCGCGGACCACGCCGGTTTCCCGCTCAAGGAACGTCTCAAGGCCGAGCTCGAGCGGCTGGGCTACGAGCCGCTCGACGTGGGAGCCCATTCGGCCGCGTCGGTGGACTACCCCGACTTCGCGCACGCCGTGGCCTCGCGGGTGGAGCATGGGGACGCCGCGCGCGGGGTCCTCCTCTGCGGGACGGGACTGGGCATGTCCTACGCCGCCAACCGGCACCACGGCGTGCGCGCGGCGGTGGCCTGGGCGCCGGAGATCGCCCGGCTCGCCCGGGAGCACAACGACGCCAACGTGCTGGTCCTGCCGGCCCGGTTCGTGAGCGAGGACGAGGGCGTCCAGATCCTGCGGACGTGGCTCGACAGCGAGTTCGAGGGCGGGCGCCATGCGCGTCGCGTGGCCAAAATCGACCAGGAGACCTGATGACGCTCGACCACAACGCCTCCTTGCGTGACGCCGACCCGGTCGTGGCCGCCCTCATCGACCGGGAGCTCAACCGGCAGCGACACGGCTTGGAGCTCATCGCGAGTGAGAACTTCGCCAGCCGGGCCGTCATCGACGCGATGGGGACCCCGCTCACCAACAAGTACGCCGAGGGGTACCCCGGGAAGCGCTACTACGGCGGGTGTGAGGTGATCGACCAGGTCGAGCAGCTCGCCATCGACCGGCTCAAGCAGCTCTTCGCGGCGGAGCACGCCAACGTGCAGCCCCACTCGGGCGCGCAGGCGAATTTCGCCGCGTTCATGGCGCTCATCCGGCCCGGAGAGAAGCTGATGGGCATGGCCCTGCCGCACGGCGGGCACCTCTCGCATGGCGCCGCGGTGAACCACAGCGGCGTCATCTGGCAGGCGGTCCACTACGGCGTGGATCCCGCGACCGGGCGCATCGACTACGACAAGGTGCGGGAACAGGCGCTCCGCGAGCGGCCGCGGCTCATCATCGCCGGCGGGAGCGCTTACGCGCGGATCATCGACTTCGTCGCGTTCCGCGCCATCGCCGACGAGATCGGTGCATTCTTCCTGGTGGACATGGCTCACTTCGCCGGGCTCGTGGCCGGTGGAGTGCACCCCTCGCCGGTGCCGCACGCGCAGGTCGTCACCAGCACCACCCACAAGACGCTGCGGGGCCCCCGGTCCGGGCTCATCCTCTCGATCGCCGAGCACGCCAAGGCGATCGACAAGTCGGTGTTCCCGGGCACCCAGGGCGGCCCGCTCGAGCACGTCGTGGCGGCCAAGGCGGTGGCGTTCGGCGAGGCACTCTCGGACGACTTCAAGCGCTATGCGGCACGGGTTGTCGAGAACGCGAAGACGCTCGCGAAGGCGCTCGTCGATCGGGGCTTCGCGATCGTGTCCGGCGGGACCGACACGCACCTCATGCTGGTGGATCTCCGGCCCAAGAGTCTCACCGGCAAGGCCGCGGAGGCGATCCTCGGTAGGGCGGGGATCACCGTGAACAAGAACACGATTCCGGACGATCCGCAGTCGCCGTTCGTCACCAGCGGCATCCGGATCGGCACGCCGGCCGTCACCACGCGTGGCCTCGGCACCGCGGAGATGGTGAAGATCGCCGAGCTGATCGACCGCGCCCTCACCAAGCAGGATGACGCCAGCCTCGCCCGGGTCAAGGGTGAGGTCGAGGCGATGACCGCCGCGTTCCCGCTGTATCAGCCGGGCTCGCCGCGTCACCGCGTCCGACGTAGCGCGTAAGCACCGTCCCCGGAGAGATGCCCGCGTGAACGAGCTCCAGTTCGCCGACGATGTGATGGCCCGGATCCGGGCCCGGGGAGGGCACTACGACGAGCGTGCCTATCTCTTCGTATTGGCGACGGTCGAGTTCCTCCAGACCCGGCTGCCGGTGCGCCGCCACGTGTCGGGCGCGGAGCTGGCGGGCGCGTGCCGCGACCTGGCCATCGAGCAGTTCGGGCTGCTCGCGCGGCAGGTGCTCGAGCACTGGGGCATCACCCGCACCGAGGATCTCGGCCGGGTGGTGTTCACGCTGGTGGAGGTCGGCCTCCTGGTGACCCAACCCGGTGACCGCGAGGAAGACTTCGCCGGAGTCTACGACTTCCAGGAAGCGTTCACCGACGCGTACGCCTGGCAGGGGGTGCGCCGCGGCTGACGCACCGCGACGCGGGGGGGAGCAGCATGGAAGCCAGGGACTGGCCCAAGTGCCTGAAGTGCTCGCAGGGAAACCTGATCCCGCTGTCCGATTACGGCCGAGACGGCGCGCCCATCACCTACAAAGCCTGGGTCTGCAACAATCCCGACTGCGGCTTCAATCTCCGGATCGACAACGGGGAGATTTCCTTTGGCCGAGCCATCGGGCAGAGCTTCAAGTAGCTGGGTAAACAGTGAACGCTAAACAGTAAACAGGGGGCTCCGTGCGGGAACGCGGCCCCCTGTTCACTGTTCACTGTTTACCGTTCACCGCTTACGCTTCACCCATGCCCATCCCAGTGCTGTCCCCCGAGCAGTCCGCCGCCTGGGACCTCGCCGCGGAGGCGGCGGGGATCTCCCTGGCCACCTTGATGGAGACCGCCGGACGTGCGTGTGCGACGGTGATCGCGCAGCGGTTCGGCCCCGCGCTCCATCAGGGCGTGCTGGTCGCCGCGGGACCGGGTAACAACGGGGGCGATGGCTGGGTGGTGGCCCGGGCGCTTCACCGGCTCGACGTACCGGTCTGGGTCGCGGCCGCGCCGGGCGACCGATCCGCGCTGAGCCGGCTCATGGCTGCGAGAGCCGGGGCGGAAGGGGTCCGCGAGGTCGCGCCGGACGGGCCCTGGCCCACGGTGGGGCTCGCCATCGATGCGCTGCTCGGCACGGGCGCGTCAGGGCCCCCGCGCCCGAACATCGCTCGTTTGCTCGAGCGACTCGCGGATCTTGCCGTGCCGGTCGTCGCCGTGGATGGACCGACCGGCGTCGACCTCCTGAGCGGCACGGTGCACGGTGCGGCCCAGGCGGCGCTCTCCATCACGTTCGGCGGTCTCCGCCGGGGGCACCTCCTCGCGCGGGACGACGTCGGCGACGTGGTCGTGGTGGACATCGGGCACCCGCCGCCGTCGCCCGAGTGGCCCGCGCTGGTCACTGACGCCGCGGCCGCCGAATGGCTGCCGAGGCTCCGCGCCGTGGATCACAAGGGCGTGCGCGGGCGAGTGGTGGTGATCGGCGGCTCGGCCGGCATGAGCGGCGCGATCCGCCTCGCGGGCCGAGCCGCGTTCGGCGCAGGTGCCGGTCTGGTGCACGCCGTCGCTCCCGCTGCCACCGTCGCCGCGCTGATGCAGGCCGAGCCCGATCTCCAGACCTTCACCCACGACCTCGACTGTCCGCCGACCGACGCGCTGCTCGAGCTCGTGGCCCGGGCGGATGCACTGGCGATCGGTCCGGGCCTCGGGCGTGCGCCGGGCCGGCGGGACCTGGTGACCCGGCTCGTAGAGGCGGCGCCGACTGTCGTGCTCGACGCGGACGGGCTCGTGGCCTTCCAGGGCGCCACCGCCGAGCTCCGGCGGCTCGGCGACGGCCGGCGGCTCGTGCTCACTCCGCATCCGGGCGAGTTCCGCGCACTGTTTCCCGGGCTCGAAGGACGGCGCGAGGTGGATCCCTGGGGAGCCGCGGCCGCGGGTGCGGACGAGGTCGGCTGCACCGTGCTGCTGAAGGGCGTGCCGACGGTTGTCGCCCGCCCGGGCCAGAGCCTGCTGACCGTAGCCGCGGGCAATCCCGGCCTCGCAACCGGCGGGAGCGGCGATCTGCTCTCCGGGCTGATCGCGGCGGCGCTGGCCCGCGGCCTCGCGCCCGAGCACGCGGCCGGACTCGGGGCCCAGATCCTCGGCCGCGCGGCCGACCTCGCCGCCCGTCGGGTCTCCGCGCGGAGTCTCCGCCCGATGGACGTGGTCGCCGCGCTGCCCGATCTGTGGCGCGAGTGGGACGTTCTCCGGGCCGCTCCACCGGTCGCCAGTCCGCCGATCGTGCACGAGCTGCCCAAGCCTCAGTTGGTGTGACGGGGTCGCGCGCCGTGACATCGCCGCTGCTCGGTCCCGGTCCCGAATTCGACTTCATCCGTGCCATCGCCCGCGCGCTCGGTTCCGCTGCCGGCCCCCTCGGTGACGACTGTGCCCTGATCCCCGACGGCACCACGACGCTTGCGCTCAGCACCGATGTCTCGGTGGAGGGCGTGCACTTCCGGCGCGACTGGCTCGCACCCCGCGAGATCGGCTGGCGGGCCGCTGCCGGCGCGCTTTCGGATCTCGCGGCGGAGGGTGCGGAGGCGATCGGCGTGTTCGCGGCGGTGACCGGCCCGCGCAGTCTGGCCGAGCGCGACCTGGTCGAGCTCATGCGGGGCGTGGGGGACGCGGCAACGTCGGTCGGCGGCAAGGTCCTGGGAGGCGACCTGTCCGCGGGCACCCAGTGGAGCGTCGCGATCACGGTCGTCGGCCGGGCGCCGCGTCCGGTGACCCGTGGCGGCGCGCGTCCGGGCGACGGGCTGTGGGTCACCGGCGCGCTGGGAGCTCCGCGGGCGGCGCTCGAGGCCTGGCTTCGTGGTGACCCGCCCTCGGCCGACGCACGGGACGCATTCGCCCATCCGGTGCCACGGGTTGTCGCCGGTAGCTGGCTCGCGGCGCACGGGGCGACGGCGATGCTCGACCTGAGCGACGGGCTGGCCGGCGATGCGCGTCATGTCGCCGCCGCGTCCGAAGTCCACCTCGACGTCGAGCTGGATCGGCTGCCCGTCGCACCGGCGGTCGCCGCGGAGGCGGGACGCCTGGGCGTGGTGCCCGCCGTGTTCGCCGCGCAGGGGGGGGAGGACTACGAGTTGCTGGTCGCGCTTCCGGCGGGGTTCGGCCCGGCGGAGAGCGAAGCGTTCCGGGCGGCCGCCGGCGTCGGGCTCACCCGGATCGGCGCCGTGGCCCCGGGCGTCGGAGTGCGGCTCCTTCGTGGTGACGACGAGGTGGTGCTGCCCGGCTTCGACCACTTCCGGTGATCGACGGCCTTCGCCAGGACCATCGGGACGCGCTTCTCGCGCGTGCGCGTGCGTGATTCCCGGCGCAGGAGCGCGCCGTTGACGGTGCCCGGAGGGATGGGTAGGTTGCGCCGCTTGCGACCCTGACCTCCCTGGAGCCATGAGTACCATCATCGAAGTCCACGCCCGCGAGATCCTCGACAGTCGCGGGAACCCCACGGTCGAGGCCGAAGTCGCCCTCTCGAGCGGGGCGCAGGGCCGCGCGGCGGTGCCGAGCGGCGCCTCCACGGGCGAGCACGAGGCGGTCGAGCTCCGCGACGGTGATTCCAAGCGCTACGGCGGCAAGGGCGTCAGCGAGGCGGTCCGCAATGTCAACGAGGTGATCGGGCCCCGTCTCGAGGGCATGTCCGCGAGCGACCAGATAGCGGTGGACGCGGAGATGATGGATCTTGACGGCACGCCGAACAAGGGAAAGCTGGGCGCGAACGCCATTCTCAGCGTGTCGCTGGCGGTCGCGCGCGCCGCCGCCGCCGATACCGGCCTGCCGCTCTATCGCTACCTCGGCGGGCCCATGGCGCGGGTGCTGCCGGTGCCGATGATGAACATCCTGAACGGCGGCGCCCACGCGTCGAACAACGTGGACTGCCAGGAGTTCATGATCGTCCCCATCGGCGCGGAGAGTTTCCCGGAGGCGCTCCGCATGGGGGTCGAGACGTTCCACGCGCTCAAGAAGGTGCTGAGCAAGAAGGGCCTCTCGACGGCCGTGGGGGACGAGGGCGGCTTCGCGCCCATGCTGCCGTCCAACGAGGCCGCACTCGACGCCGTGATGCAGGCGATCGAGGGGGCCGGCTACCAGCCGGGCAGGGACCTCGCGATCGCGCTCGACCCCGCCGCGTCCGAATTCTTCCAGGACGGCGAGTACGTCTTCAAGAAGGGCGACGGCAGCCGTCGCACCGCGGCGCAGATGGTGGATCTGTATCAGCAGTGGGTGGACCGCTATCCCATCGTGTCGATCGAGGACGGGCTCGCGGAGAACGACTGGGAAGGCTGGGCGCTGTTGACGGAGCGGCTGCACGACCGGGTCCAGCTGGTGGGCGACGACATCTTCGTCACCGACGTGGATCTCCTCGGCCGGGGCATCGAGGAGGGCGTGGGCAACGCCATCCTGATCAAGGTCAACCAGATCGGCACGCTCACCGAGACGCTCCAGTGCATCGAGCTGGCAAAGGGGAGCGCCTACGGCGTCGTGATCTCCCACCGCTCCGGGGAGACCGAAGACACCTTCATCGCGGACCTCGCGGTCGGCAGCGGGGCGGGGCAGATCAAGACCGGCAGCGCGAGCCGGACGGACCGCGTCGCCAAGTACAACCAGCTGCTCCGCATCGCGGAAGAGCTGGGCGACCTGGCGCACTATCCGGGACGGGACCTCTACCCCCTGTGAGCCCGGCGCGCTGGGCGGCGCTCGTCGTGATCGTCCTCGCGGTTCTGTTCGCGGTGCAAGGCGGAGAGTACGGCACGCTGGATCTGTTCAAGCTCCAGCGCCAGGCGGCGGCCGAGGCCGCGGCGGTCGCCCGGCTGCAGCAGGTCGTCGACTCCCTGACCGTGGCGGCCAACGCCATCGAGCGCGACCCTCGGGTCCAGGAGCGGGTGGCGCGGGAGTCGTTCGGGATGATCCGCAAAGGGGAGTTTCTCTACAAGATCGTCCGGCCGGATTCGGCGGACACGACCCGCTGATGGTCGGCGGAGGCGCGCTTGACCGGTCTCTCCCGGTGGCGTTAGGATTGCCGCTCGCCCGGCAGGGTAGCTCAGGGCACGGCACTCATAAATCCGTACAGCATGGGCACATAGGGGCCTTTCCCTCTAAGGCTCACCGTTGGAAACCGCTGGAGGATGCTGGAAACCGCGCCCCTATACGTCGATCCGTACGTCCATTCAACCGAAGGCCCCGGGCTGGTTCGCCGGGGCCCTTAATCGCCCCCTAGAACGACTCAAGGCCGCCCGGATTGAGCGGCCCTGAGTGGGGAGGACTTCGAGGGAAGCGGACTTGCGTGGACCTTCACAGATAAGACCCGCCGGAGCCCTCGGGGGTCACCTCGCGAGCGTGCCTACCCGCCGAGCATCGCCCCACGGTAGCCCCTGCCTCGCGCCTCCCACTCGTCGCGCTCGAGCACGAGGTACCGGCCCTGGATCCGGCTCGCCCAGGCTGGTATGTGGTCGGCGCAGCTGAACCGGAGGTCTTCGCCGTTCGGCCGCACGAACACCAATGCCGCCGCCCGTAGCACGGGCGGCGGCTCCCATCGGGTAGATACTCACAATGGTCAGCGAGTTGCTCAGTTGCCAATTGGAAACGTCTGCGGCAAGTTGACGCCAATGTTCTGCATCGACGTCGGACTGGCCGGCGCCGGAGGGTTGTCGCAGACCGGGTGCCCGAAGCCGCTCGCGCTCTTCCCGCTCGCGTCGATGTCGTAGATGATGTTGTCGTCCTTGCCACCGTCGGCGACGCCCGCCGGCACGTGGTCGAGTTTGAGGTTGAAGCGCACTTTCCAGCCGATATTATGGTCGGCGCACGACGCGTCGCCACTCACGCCGACGCCACCGACGATGTTGCCGCTCGCGTCGTAAAGCGGGAATCCGCCCCCGAACACGTTCGTCCCGCCGATCCGCTTCCCCACCATGTAATCCTGAGCCGTCCCGTAGCTCGCGGCATTCCCGCCGTAGGCCGCGTCCTCGTTGATCGGGTTGGCCTCCTGCAGCCCGAAGAGACTCCCACCGGGCTGGGTGGCTGCGTAGAGATTGGCGGTGGAGAGAGCGAGCGTCGGCAAGCTGAACGCATTGGCCGTGTTTGCCTTCTGGGCCGAGATCACGCGGCTGCCCGGCCACTGGTCGCCTTCCTTGGCCCCAGTGAAGGCCACAGCCACGACGACACCGGTCCGATCGACGACCGTCGCCCACATGTTAAGGGAGAAGCCGCCATTGCCGGAGGGAGGGTTGCCTACTGCCGTCGCGAGTGCCGCCTTGAGTTGATCGAACGTGACGACCGCGGTAGGGGTGAAGCTGGGCGGCGTCGTAACGTTGTCGCCGCTGCAGGCGGCGGCGGCCATGAGGCCGGCGATGCCGGCCGCGTGACGCATGTTTGCGCGTGGACGAGGCATCATGGGACAGTCCTCCAGACTGTGACGGTGAACAAACAAGCAGCCCCAAACCCGACGAGCATCCAGCGGCTCGGATGCTTCCCCGGCATCTCAGGCCTCCGAAAGAGGGTCAGGCCCTCATGGGAACACGCCGAGCCACCGTTCGGCACCTCGGCGGCATGCCGCCTTCGTGCCGTCTACGGATCGACGTCGCGGGTGAGGCGAGGACCCGTGGCTTTGCGGCGCCGGCTTTCGCCGGGTGTGCCTTTGTCGCAAGGATGCTTGGGGTAGGCGATACCGTACCACTCGGGAACGACGTCGTCAATAGATCCTGTCATCGGACTCGTTCCAGTCGTCGCTCATCGCTTGCCCCGCTTCGTCCTAGGTGCGCCCTCCAGCTCGAACGACTTGCCGAGATGCCGAACCCGCAACACCTCGCAAAGCGCTTCGCACAGCGATGCATCCAACGTCTTCAGTCGCCCCTTGCATGCGCTCTAGGGCAGCGACGGCCCCGTCCCCGAGATGCTGCGCCTCCTCGTCCGTCAACGCGCTCGGCACCAGCGCGCCACATCTCGCGACGATGCCCTCCGCCATCGCCCGGGGTTCGACCATCGCCGCCGGCCCTCCCGTGAGGCCCGCTCAAGAACGCTCGGCATCATTGGGCAGTCAGGATGCTCAGGAACGGAGCGCCGATCCACGTTGTGCAGGCACAGCCCGGCCACTCGACCGCCAAGTTGACGCTCGACACCTACGGCGCTTTCATTCCGCGAACCGAGGATCGGGCGCGGGCCGAAGCACAGGTGATGCGCGCGGAGGCGGAGCGGGCGGCAGCACTCGCATGAGAGGGGTTTACGTCCAACTAACGTCCATCGGAGGTTGCAGGGCGGGGGCAGTCGCGTAAGTTGATGGCTCGCAACAACGGCAGGGTAGCTCAGGTGGTTAGAGCACGGCACTCATAATGCCGGGGTCGAGGGTTCGAGTCCCTCCCCTGCTATCGTCCCAAGCCTCGCGCTGCTCTGGAGGCCGCGGCACGCCAATGTCACTTACCGGACCCCCAAGCTGCTGCTTTGGTATCCGGCTACGACCGCGTGTTCCTGGAGCTCAATACAGGTACCCCAGAGTCTGCCCTCGCCGATATCCGTGACGACCCCGACGCCCTGCGACAGCGGAAGCTGCGGCGCACCGGCACGCGCGCACGCTTGCCCTCGGCTCCTTTCCGACTAGCCTGAGTGACTGCGTGCGTCAGCGAATCGTGCCTGTACACTGCGCCGCGGGCGCAGATTGGACGTCCGTGGTGTTCGTGGTTGAGGTCGCCGAGTGGGCCGCAGCTACTGCGAAAGCGTGGTTAGCCGTAGCCGATGCCCAGCTCCCACTCCCATCATGAGAACGGCCAGGAGGGGACTGCCTTGGAACGAAGGTCCGTGAACCCGCACGACTGGCTTCGGACTGCCGCGCTCTTCCTGAATCGCCAGATGGTGGATCGGGGCTCACGTCGTCGCCTATCTCTGTGCCGCCGTGCTACCATCGCCGGTGCTTTGGTGAGCCGCGGACGCCTTATGGCGCCCACAGGGCCGAAGAGCGCAGGGCGGCCGGTCGCGATGCGTTGGTTCGTAGAGCCGTCCGACGTGTTCGCCAGACCGGACCGATGACAGACCGGTCGTTGCCCCTCTGGAAGTCACTCCTTTTCTGGGGCATCACCGTGGTGGGCCTTCCGATCCTCGTCCTCGTCCAGATCGAGGGCGCGAGCAGTTTCGTCCTGTTCGCGCGCGAGTTGTCGAGGCCGGTGGTGGACGTCCTTCCCGCGGCGCACACGGATTACGATACGCTGCTCGGCTGGGTGAACCGGCGCGGATTCTTCGATCGGGACCTGTATGGTCACGGGATCTATTTTCGCACTAACGCGCAGGGCTTCCGTAACGACCACGACTTCACCACCGCCGTGCCCCCAGGGCGGGTTCGCCTCATCTGCTCGGGCGACTCGTTCGCGCTCGGCTATGATGTCGACAACGAGCACGCCTGGTGCGCGGTCCTCGAACGCAAGCATCCCCGCCTTGAGACGGTCAACATGGGCCAGGGCGGGTACGGGGTGGACCAGGTCTACCTCTGGTACAAGCGGGACGGCCAAGCGCTGGACCATGACCTCCAGGTCTTCGCTGTTATCCGGGACGACTTCCGACGCATGCAGCTGCGGACCTTTCCCTCGGGGGGAGGGGAATACCCCAAACCGGTGCTTACGTTGGAGGGCGATTCTCTCCGGGTAGGGAACGTGCCAGTCCCGAGATGGTCCTATCGC
>Ga0070707_100004791_pt1 | contig 12666 bp, 11 predicted proteins | sample KBSK5502metaG_FD_65468 | JGI IMG/M metagenome (GOLD analysis project Ga0070707, IMG submission 65468) | Corn, switchgrass and miscanthus rhizosphere microbial communities from Kellogg Biological Station, Michigan, USA - KBS K5-50-2 metaG | ecosystem: Host-associated > Plants > Roots >... | reverse complement strand
GTATCTATTCTTTGTTGGTATTGCATTTACTCTTCCAGTTATTTTGTTTAGTTACCCAGAGGTTTTTAGATTTATTCCATTTGCAGGAACAAATATTTCAGCCTATTTCGCATTCGCATTCGCTTCCATAGTTCAATTTGTAACAGGGAGTAGGTTCTACATCGGTGCTTTTCGTATAGCAAAAATGAAGTCAGCTAATATGGATACTCTTGTAGTTTTAGGAACAACTACCGCCTATGTCTTTAGTGCAATTAACACATTTCCAATACCAGTTTGGCATAGCATATACTATGATGCAGCTGCAGTTGTAGTCACCTTCATTCTACTTGGCAAATACATGGAGCTAAAAACCAAAGGTAAAACTGGATCTATTATAAAGAAGATGTTAGAGCTTCAGCCAAAGACTGCAAGAATTAAAAAGGAAACTGGCGAAGAGGTCGAAATTCCACTAGAACTTATCCAGCCAGGTGATATTGCTGTCGTTAGACCAGGTGAGAAAATTCCAGTTGATTCTACGGTAATCCTGGGCTCCTCTGCAATTGACGAATCCATGGTGACAGGTGAATCGATGCCTGTCTCGAAAAAAGTTGGAGGAACCGTAAACAAAGAAGGCATGATTTTGGTCAAAGCCGCAAAAGTAGGTTCATACTCATTTTTGTCTCAAGTAGTCAAACTTGTAGAAGAAGCAATGGGTAGAAAGCCTGCAATACAAAGATTGGTAGATAAAGTACCAGGATATTTTGCATATGCTGTAATGATTGCTGCTATATCGGTGTTTCTTACGTGGTATTTTGTATTAGCGGCAGGGGCTACTGCAATGGCTATCATTCCTGCTGTTGCAATATTAGTAGTAGCATGTCCATGTGCTCTAGGACTAGCCACGCCTACCGCAATTATGGTTGGAATGGGTAAGGGAGCATCAAATGGTGTACTGTTTAAAAGCGGAGATGCAATGGAAATATTGAGTAAGGTCTCGGTTGCAATATTTGACAAGACTGGTACGCTAACTGAAGGAAAACCAGAAGTTACAGATGTTATACAGCTCAAAGAAATAGCAACTATTGCGTCGCTGTCCGCTGTTACTGCTTCTATAGGAGGAAGCAGCAATCTGCAGCAACGAAATGCTCTCATCAAGAATAATAATGCTAGTTATGAACAAAGTAATACAGCATTACTTACTCTAGCTGCAATTGCAGAGAAAGGCTCTGAACATCCGCTTGCAAAAGCAATAGTCAATTACGCACGGGATCGAGATATACAACAAATAAATGATATCAACTTTGAGGAATTTGAAGCGATACCAGGACGTGGTATTACGGCTGTTTATAATGGTGTGACAATTAAAATTGGTAACCAGGGCTTTATTCAAGACCAAAGGATAGACCTTTCTTCTTCGATGCAACTAGTTGAAAAACTACAGGGAGAAGGAAAAACTACGGTACTTGTATCAGTTAATAACAGCGTCATAGGAATAATTGGATTGCTTGATACTCCAAAGCCTGGTGCTAAAGAAGCAATTACTGCTTTAAAGTCCCTTGGCGTCCAACCAATCATGCTCACAGGAGATAATGAGAATACAGCTAAAGAGATTGCACGCTCGGTAGGAATAGAACGTGTGTTTGCAAATGTACTTCCAGGAGGAAAAGTGGATGTTGTAAAAAGTATTCAAAATGAACAAAGACAACAAAGGAATCAAGGTGTCGCAATGATAGGTGACGGAATTAATGATGCGCCGGCATTAACTGCTGCAGATATTGGAATGGCAATTGGATCTGGAACTGACGTAGCAATCGAAGCAGGAAAAGTAGTTTTAGTTAGAGACGATATTTATGATGTAGTCACGGCCATCGAAATTGCAAAAAAGACGGTTTCTAAAATAAAACAAAATCTAATCTATGCGTTTCTGTACAATGTGATACTAATTCCAGTAGCAGCAACAGGACTTCTTTATCCTGCGTTTGCAGGAATAGCTATGGCAGCAAGTTCCGTGTCAGTCACTATGAGTTCGCTTACTCTCAAGAGATGGTCACCGCCAAGTAGGAAAAGGAGTAATAAGTAGCAAAAATAATACCATCAAAGACACTTATTTTACAGTTAGAGATCAAGTCTAAGCGTATAATATCTTACAATTGTAAGCTACTAATAATTAATATAAGAATAGGCTATCCGAAAAAGAGGTTAGATTACATATGAAAGAAAATAATAATCGTAATGATGTTAACAGGCCCGTAAATAAGAATACCAAAACAATAGCTCTCATACTAGCTGTTGCAATAACAATAACCCTGGGTATTGGTCTATCTATAAGATCAACTACAATGATTGCAGCTCAAATGAGTGGTGGCAATAAGCCAATCATTATGCATTTTCATCCACACCTCAACCTCATGATTAATGGTAAACCTGTTACTGTTCCATCACAAATAGATATAGATTCGTCATTGTGGAAAGACCACTCTCTAGACCAATATGGGATGCAAGCGATGGCTAACGGCATGACAAGAATGGCACCATTGCATACGCATGATGCTACTGGTATTATTCATGTAGAGTCTAGTACAATTAGAAATTACACACTGGGTGAGGGTGGACTAGACACAACTGGCAAAACAGTGAAGGCCACTGTAGATGGGAAGCCAGTATCCGACTATAGAGGCATAGATTTACGAGATGGAGAACAAATTAATTTAGATGTTACAAAATAACAAGAGATACGTTGCAAGAAACAAACATCATGAGAACTGATGGAATGTATTGGAATGTAACAAAACTTTGCAAAAATACCAATAGCAAGGCTAGGTTACCAACCTGTTTTAAGTGTCACGAAATTGCGGACATTATCATAGTTTCGCAGGTTGTAACTAGAAAAGTATGGATACATGTAGTAAATAATTATGAAGAGAGAGGTTGAGAAAAAGGTAACAGAGGAATATTTCACGTGTGGTAGAATAGTGAAAATATGAACAGCCAAGGCTATAGAAGTCATTAACTGAAAATGCAAGCCAACAATTTCTGCACTTGGTCGAATTTTCTCTTCTTCTCTATTGTATTTTTGCTTGTTACATCTTTTTCAATCTCATCTTCATTCTTATTCTCCCCAAGTGTGACCCATGGGCAACCAATCACTCTGAAAGATATGGTAACATATGAAAAACAAAGTAATTTTATAAAAGAATTTAAAATTCCTTTAACAGGACGCGGCTTAAAAGGGATCACGACTGATACACTTGGAAATGCTTGGTTTTATCATTCGACATTCAACAGCAGTACAATCGTAAGGCTAGAACCGATAACCATGAAGTTCACAGAATATAGTGTACCAGGAAAAACAATAGTAGATAACGCTATAATAAACCTGGCAGGAGGTCAACTCGTCTTTGATAACGGCAACAATGTGATTTGGTTTACTGACGCCAGAACTAACTCAATTGGCAAATTAGACGTCAAAAGTGGTGACATCCAACTTGTCAGCATACCAACCCCGAAGGCAGGACCTATGGGAATAGTCATATCTCCAGATGGTAAAAGTATATGGTTTGCGGAAATTACTGGAAATAAAATAGCAAACCTTGATATTCAATCAAACAAAATTATAGAATATCCAGTTATCGGAAGTGCTAGCAGCATTAATAATAATGGAATTCTGAGTAATCAAGACAATGGACCTACGTTCCTTACTTTTGACAGTAAAGGCGTGCTTTGGGTGACTCTCTCATATTCAAGTACCGTGTTGCGTGTTGAACCTTGGGCACTTATTCCAAATAGCAGCACAATGGGTATGTCTCCGTTTACACTTGCAAAATCAGAAACATTCTCTCCGTTTGGTATCGCAGTAGTAGATTATAAAGCAGGTACACAGCAAAGAATGTATGTATCAGATCATGGATCAAGTAGAGTAGTTTCATCAGATGCTGCTCCCAATCTCTTATTACAATCCTATTTATCATATTGGACATCTCCTTCTCAGGTGTATCCGACAACTCTGCCAGGTCAAATAGTCGCAGATAAGTCAGGGAAAGACATTTACTTTCCTGAACATGGTGGAAATAGAATAGCCAAAATTAATGTTGATTCAGGGCAACTGACTGAATACGATATTCCTACTGGACCACTTTCTACCGCACTCTTTACTGCAATATCTGGAGATGGAAAGAAGGTATGGTTTACAGAATGGGCATCAAACAATATAGCATACCTTGATACGACGATTCCAGTTCCACTCACTCTACAAGTACCAGGATATTCTAATATCAACAATAATAATAATAATAATAATAGCCACAGTAATACGCTGTTAGTCCTTAAGAGAAATGAACCTAAGATACTAGATGTTGTACTTAGGACGGACAATAATAATAAAACTGTTATTGAGGGCAATTCACCCTCTACGGCTAGATCTTTATTGCTTAATGAGATTGGATTATCACTCGTAGGAATGAGTGAATCTGGAATTGATGGGATAAATTATACGGCACAGCCCCGAAGAATTGACATGGAGAAGAATTCAACAATCAACTCACAGATTGCTTTTCAGGTAGAAAATGAGAATAACACCTCAACGATAAAGCCAGGCCAATATACTATTATGGTGAGAGCCACTGCTCTCGAAAATAAAGATAATAATTCACCCGTATCTTTGCTCTATCCTGTTCAGATTATGCTAGATGTACCAGCCCCACCAACACACCAACAGCAGCTACAACAAACTTATCCGAATAGTTTTAGCAACAACTATCAAGTACCAGTTAATGGATTTCTTGATTTTACGTCATTAAGTGGCTTATTGCGGATTTTTCCATTACTAGTAGCAATTGGTTTAATTGCGTATATAGTGTATAGAAGAATAGAACGATCAAGAAAGACTACACAACAACACCGTCAGCAAGAAAGATAGGGATATTATTTTCCTATAGCGGCCACCCTCGTCGACTGAAAATCAACGCTTTCTCTTACCTAGACTACCATATACTTCGATGGTTGTTTATCAAATATTGATTTACAATTAGGACAGCAGAAGTATACTTCCTTTCCTTCCACTTTGGATTTAAACTGAGAAGTCTTTTTATCTATTTCCATTTTGCACACGGGATCTATTGCCGTTTGTTGTTCAAACCTCCTTTCTTAAGGGGAAATATATTTCCATAGATAGATTTAAGGATTATTCTTTACAATTGTAAGCTACTAAGAATTAATACTAGCCTGTTGATTGCTAAACTGTGTTGATGTAGTGGGCAATAAAAGAAGTAGTTAAAACTTGAAGAGAGATGATAGTTATATTGGAATGAATCGGCGTAAAAGAAGAAGAAATATGATGCTAGCAATTCCTATTGTGGCGGCTGTGGTTGCATTAGTTGCAGTGTCAACCTATGTCTATTCAGCTCAAGCACCTTCAAAAACAATGGTATTGCATATACATCCACAGCTTGGCATAACATTTGATGGACAACCCCTTACAGTTCCATCACAAATAGGTATAGACCAATCGTTATGGAAGGATCATTCTTTAGATCAATTTGGAATGCAAGGAATGGCCCCACTACATACTCATGATGCTAGCGGTACTATTCATGTCGAATCCAATGTAAACCGAAATTATACATTGGGTGAGTTTCTGAATATATGGGGTGGACTAGATACTAGTGGTAAAATAGTAAAAGGAACAGAAGACGGTAAGTCAGTTTCCGATTATAAGGACCTAATTTTAAGAGACGGAGAGCAGATTGATTTGCAGGTAGGAAAATAATAATAGTGTTAAATTTTTGTATTAGAATTTAGTTTAAATTATCTCTATTTTCTTTGAAGAAATGAGAAAGCATACAGAATAGCCTTCTTCCTCCTGATCTTCAAACTAAAATTCTCTAGGTTAGTGTCATTTTGCGTTGCTATCATTCTTTATTAGTTAATTTTGATGTATGGTCCATGCTACAAAGAAAGTACTTATTAATTATAATATGTTCGACTATCCTAAAACAACAGGAACAAACGAATTAAGAAGAAGGATTAATTTTCGAATTCGATTTTGTGTTTTGTAGATAATACGAAGGAGTCTCAACATCATCTTTGTTTTTTCTTTTAGGTATAATTGAGTTTGTCCTTATCTCTTGTTGCTTGTCATCACTACTACAACATGAGGATTCTTCATTTTCCTCCTCTTTTGACTCGTGTATTTGATCCTTATTCCTAATCTTCCTCGAAAAGCAACAAGCCAGAATGCCCCACCCATGCCCACACACATAGCTGGACATGCTGCCAGGGAGAGGAGTGCAGGTATTGTTGCTACTATACCTGGATTATGCGTTAATGTAAATGTAACATACGTAGTTACTGCTATTCCTGAAGCTGCAGAGGATAACACTACAATTTTCTTTTTTGTGATTTTTACTCCGTTATTACAAGCCATGAACATGTATTCGTTCAGTAACCAAAGCTTCGTACTTAAGTGTACACGTATACAATCGTCAAAATATTATAGTAATATCTTGCTAATTGGAAAGTTACAGCGCACGAGATTTGTTGGGTAGTGATCGATCTTTTTCTACCATTTCCATTTACCTAGAAAGGCAATTCAGCATTCCCAACGTCAGTTCTATTCTCTGTAAAGGTCATGTTACATTTAAGTTATCCATGTGTCTCTCAATATAGTAATATGTCGAGTGCTCTACAAAATCCAAAATATCAAAGCTGCATCGATGCATGTAATGACTGTTTTGGAGCATGTGAATTTTGTGCCACAGAATGCCTTCGCGAAGAAGAGGTAAAAATGATGTCAAAATGTATCCAGCTATGTCGCGACTGCGCTAATATCTGCGTTACAGCTTCTCAATTCATGTCAAGAGATAGTGAATATGCAAAACAGATCTGCAGTGTTTGTGCTGACGTATGTGATGCCTGCGGTGTTGAATGTGAAAAACATCAGACGATGGAACACTGTAAACAATGTGCTCAAAAATGTAGAAAATGTGCTTCAGAATGTCGTAAAATGGCGGGATAAATAAAAAACAAAAGTGACTATGACAATTCTTTTTTTTAACTACATATTCATGTTTTAACTACATATTCATGTAATTCCGCCTGGTGAGCCTATGTATTCAATGATGGATAGCCATGTTGATGTAGTGGTGGTAGCTCAGGCAAACGGCATAAATCCGTGATCAACAAATTATTACCTAGACATTGCTTCAATTTTACTCCTGTATTTCTGTTTATATAGAGTTAAGCAAGAATTGCAGCAGAAGTATCTTTCATACTGGCCTACTCTCAATAACTTCGCATCTCTGAAAATATCATTGTCGCAATAATCACACTTCATTTTCAGGAAAACTCCTTCTTTTATTGCAGGAATGCTTTGGTCGTCTTTGATTGTTTTTGTTATCATTTGGTAGGAAGCAGATTTTATACCTGCTATACTTGCGATCTTGGTTCTTATAAATTCCTCTAGGTAGTCTGGATGCTGAGCCATTATTACTTTAATTATAATATTGTACTCACCTGTCATTCTGTAAACTCCTCTTACCTGTGGAATTGAAGCAAGCTTGTTTGCAATTTCAATTGATTGCGACAGGTTTGTTTTGATAAAAATAAGAGCAGACATTTGACTGTCTATCTTTTCTATGGCAAAAATAGGTTGTATATTTTTGATAATTCCAACTCCCTTCATTCTACTAAACCTTGCTTCAACGGTCGGCGTACTTACTTTTATCTCTCTTGCTATTTGTCTAAAAGACTTTCTGCCATCCTGCATCAATGATTTGATAATTGCGACGTCTATGTTATCAAGTTTAGTATCCAAACAAGCTTCTATATCAATCAGTAATATACCTCGTATTAATCGTTGTGAGTAAACGAATGTGTTAGTTCAATTTTTATCGCAAAAGTTAAGGAGTGCTATCAAGCGGTACATTAGATGGCTTTTTCGCAGATAGGGTCGAATAACATGATGATTACTGGATTATAGCGAGAAGGGTGAAGCAACGCACTTTGTGTGACTTGGGAAATCAGGTAGCCGCTGCAAGGGATACGTTACACTCATCGAACAAATCTATCTTAATCACAAATGGAGAGCTATCAAAGCTAAACTATAACAAGCATCAACTTGAGAATTTTATAGCAAGCCTGAAGAGTGATAACGAGCAATACGGGAGCTTTCGGAACGATGTAGAAAAACAAATGAGACAGACCTTGAGTGACAATAAAATGATACTACTTATAGCAGTGATTTCTGTCCTTGAAGTTTTAAGAGAAGATCCCAATAAGCAGTGGCTAATCTACGACGGCTTAGATGATCCACCATGTACATTGCCTGCAGTTCCCCTTGGATTAAATTCGCAGCAGTACAGACAACTTTGTCTAACAATACTGGTAGAATTAGCCGAAGAGGTTTTCAACAAGTTGTTGAACAGATCTGTAGATATACTTATCTCTTCTGTAGTTGCGAGGCCAAAAACTGTATCTGATACTCAGATGTAATAGACCTAACAAAAAGGATAAAATAAGAACTTTGAATCTATAATACAAATATACGAATGCATTGGAACCCCAATGTGCGTCTTTGAACAGATGCCGATTTTATCAGTACGGTCTGATTCTGCGACATCATTGATATTCTTGCTCGAAAGCCAAACCGGAATAAGTATTCCCTTTGACAGAGCAGTCTTACTTTATGGTCTTCCTAATGATATAATAGTCCCGGTTGGACTTGCCATATACCACCGCTCTAAGAGAAAGAATACAAAGTAATTCTTCCAAACCTAAAGGATGTTTTACAATTCGATATTTGTACCACAAACTATTTTATGAGATACTAACATATCATACTCGATGGAAAAGTTACTAATGCGTAATTCTGCAGCAAAGAGTACTGCTGTTATTGTCGTTTTGCTACTGCTAGGTTCGTTGTCCATAGCAATAACATCTCCAATCAAACAAGTAGCCTATGCGCATACTTTTACTGGAGATGAGAGCGCGTCATTTCTCTCAGTTATAAGAATACTGCAAGCTGAAGGTGGTCTTGTACAAACAAACCTTGCTTCAAATCTCAGCTTGGCACAAGAACATGGGAAAGCTGTCGTCGGAATAGTAAAGGCAAATCACACATTTGGTATCCTGCCAAATGAAATGTCTGAGAATAACAAACGAGTTTCGGCTGACATAGTTAGCGCAGCAAATGCTTTGCTAACGGCAGTAAAGTCAAATCCTGCACCCATACAAGCCGCTGTTAAGGCGAAAATAGATAATCTTGATGCCACGTTACAGGAAGCTAGTGCCGTACGAGTCCCAAAAGATCATGTTAGTAATTCTACAATTAACGGCGAAGCTACCAAGGACCTGGTGAATGAAACACTTAGACAGTACGGATACGCCTTTGGAATATCAGGTTCTAATGGAGGTAATGTGAGCAATATCAATACCAATGCACCTCCCAGTCCAAGTAATTCAACGAGCCGAAATACTGTTTTGAATATGTCTGCCTATCAAAACGCTCAAGCCTTGGTGTCACAGGCACAAGGCATGCTTACTGAAGCAATAGCACTTCTCCCAACAAATGTCACATCAACGACAACGTTAACGATAGCTAAAGTTGCTAACGACCTTTCGCAGTTGAAGAATAGTATAGATACAAAAGGTCCATATGACAACGTGGCAAGTTTAGTCCAGAAGACTATCTATCCTGACCTGAATGCAGCATTTCGTTTGAAATAGATATAGAGCGCATCGCTAGTCCCTTGTTTGCTTCCTAGGGGACTATCTACTGTTTTATTTCTTGTTTAGATTCTCCATAACTTTTGATGCTGTCGATGTTGAGATTGAAATTACCATTAATTGTATATTATGCTTCTAAACTAAGATTAATCATGACATGGTAGACTTTACTTTATTCTACATCCTTAATAAATAATGGATTTGTCTAGATAGGAAGTTGCAGAACAACCCCACCACAGAAGTCGATCCTGACATACAAAAGCAATTACTTGAAAGAGAAAAAGTCTTGCTGCGTGTCAGACAATCGAGAATAGGTCCAGGTGGTTCAGCTGTTACCCCTCTCTCAATTTATATCACAAATATGAGAGTAATTTATCGAAAGCCCATTTGGGGTGGACTAAAATCTTACATAATAGATGTCAATTATCAGGATATTGCTGATGTTAGATTGAAGCGAGGAATAATTCATACAGATATATTCCTAAAACCTCGATTCCATACCGACGAAATCGCTGTGAAGGGAACGAATAATGAAATTGCAGAAAAAGCCAATTCACTTATCCGCCAGGGGATTAGGGGCGAACACATAGGTCAAGCCCCCTATAACCAACCGCAACAGACTCCAAATCATAGGTATTGGAATTCTAGTCGGGAAGAAAGACAATCGGAAGCATTAGAATCCAAGACGGACCCCGTAGACAAGTTGACAAAATTAGCTGACCTGAAACAAAAAGGAATTTTAACTGATGAAGAGTTTCAAAGACTAAAAATTAGATTACTGGATAAAATATAGAACTAAATATACCAATTTCACGAGAGTGCTTGTTATTTCACCTTGGTGTGTATTGAAATAAATACAATTAAGGTGATTTAGATAGATTTCGAGCTACGTAATATTCGGCTAGTGAATTACACCAGCATGACCTTATTTGATCTTGACCCGCGAGAGAAGCGAAAATTGTAGCTGTGTTACACATTGTAATAAATAATATCGTGATAAATGATTAAATAATAATTCGATCATCTATACAATGCATAACTGATGTTTGAACTTAAGGCGACTTACCTTGAACTCAGAGGATTGAAGTAGCGTTTGTGTGATTAAGAATTTTTACAATCTATCTGGCACAACTGTGACGGATTTTGTGTTATCCCTTTTTTAATAAACACTATGCTTAAAACTATTATGAAGGACGCAAGTACTAAGAAAATAAAGAAAAAGCCAACAGGCTGTTACTTTATGGTGCAACATCTGTGGGAAAAGATGGTGTACTTCAAAAAACTGAGGTTGTAAAAGGTTTGTCAGATTTTGTAAATAATCGCCAGATGGATTAAGGAAAACTTCTATCAGTTACTTTCCCACCAGAATGGATCAAATCTCATCCCAATAACTTTGAAAGAATTCCAAAACCCAAAGAGATTCTTACTCTAACATTCTAAAGCAGCAGTTTAACCTAGTAGAACACTGGTACGCAACCGACTCGACTGGCGTTTGCAGTCAGCTTCCGAAAATACTGAAGCCCACTTTAGTTCTAACTGGAGCTGAAGTTGTTTCTGTACATGAAGCTAATTCTTTGATACTGGCAGAAAAAATCCGAGGATCTTGGCTTGTTCAGATTAAAGGAGGTGGACACGGGTTGATGTATCAGTGTCCGGAACAGTTAAGCAAGATTGTGAAAACATTAGAAATATTAGAAAATACATCGGAGTCAATGTGGTAGAAGGTACATTAGAGCAGTACCGAAAGGCGTCAATAAAGATAATGATAATTAGTGCGTAAAGTCACCAACCAAACCACAAGTGTCATAGTCCAGGAATTCCAAGGTCATTATCTTATCTCACGAAAACCCTCAGCTGCTCCCCCTTTAAATCGTTCTAATTTTATGTAAGGTGCACTCAAGACGGCTTCGTGTCCATCGAAATTCTCAACGATGTGCTTAGGAATTCTATAATGTGTTCTTGCTCCTTCCGTCGAAATCAGGACAGAAGTATCATCAACTGCATCAACACTTCCGATAAGATGTCCGTCCCTGGCTCTAACAGTCTTGTGAATTATTGATTCCCAATTTTCTACAGAATCAGTCATTCATGTGAATGTAAGATAATTCCACTATATAAGGGGGCTCTCATGTCGTTTATTTCATGACGCCATAAAATATAGTTGGCGAAATCACGAATGCTTAGGTCGAATCACAACTCGTATTGTAAGATTTGTGGGCAGAGAGTCATGTCTTCAGCCGATGAAATGTTTGACTAGGTTGAGCATGACTATTTGTTTAGTTCCAGAGTTTCATTAAGGTGAAAAAAGTAAATTGTACTGTACCTAAAAGTCAAGCAAGAAGCTCCGTGTTCTGATTTTGATGCCCTGTCTTACTACTTCCTCACATTGCAGGATCGTATCTCATATCCCGGTCACGTTTACGCTATTAAACTTCGTCAGATTAGTAGGAGTTGCAGCACAAGAGATTTTGGCAGTTATTTTGTTTTGTCCGTGCTTCATAGCGGAGTAGTTAGGAGTAATAGCATATCGCCAGCTAGAATAATCAGTTGTTCCACCATGCCCGGTTGCTACCGCCTTCTGATACGGTTTCACACCATTTAGTGAAACTGAAACTCCACAACCGGTATTCGTCTTATCTGCTGCTGGCGGTGAGGCTATTCCCAATACTATGATATTTCCAGTAATCGGAAGCTCCTGACCTTTGTGAGGAGAGGTAATTTTTACAGTAGGTAGATTTTTTGCAGATAAGGATGACGATAATACCGCATAAGAAACGCCAGTTAACAAGCATGGCGTCAACAAAGCTATTGCTACTCCAGCAAATGTGAGCAACCGCGTGCAGTGGCCGAAATTCTTTATTTTTGAGTATTCTTCCATTTTCTAAGATTGTAATTCATTACATTTAAAGATTGTATTACACAAAATTACATTAAGCAGGGTCTACAATTATTATGACAAGACATCAT
>Ga0070707_100004790_pt1 | contig 12666 bp, 10 predicted proteins | sample KBSK5502metaG_FD_65468 | JGI IMG/M metagenome (GOLD analysis project Ga0070707, IMG submission 65468) | Corn, switchgrass and miscanthus rhizosphere microbial communities from Kellogg Biological Station, Michigan, USA - KBS K5-50-2 metaG | ecosystem: Host-associated > Plants > Roots >... | reverse complement strand
AAGCCGACCTGATCGGGCATGTAGCCGACCCGGCGCTTGACCTCGAGCGGATCGCGGAGCGGATCGAAGCCGGCGACGACGGCACGCCCGCTGGTCGGCTCGGTCAGCCCGAGGAGCATCAGGATCGTCGTTGTCTTGCCGGATCCGTTGGGACCGAGGATGCCGACGATCTCGCCCGCCGCGACCTCAAGGTCGATATGGTCGACCGCGAGGTTTGCGCCGTAACGCTTGGTCAGCTGCTCGGCCCGGATCACCGCCTCGCCTGCCATGACATGCCCCTCAACGGCGGCCGAACCGGGCGACCGCGAAGACGACGACGAGCAGCGCGATGGCGATGATTCCGACGCCGACCACGCCCCATAGCGTCGAGGTCAGGACCGTGATGCGGAAATTCGAGGATTCCGACAGACCTCCGGCGGCGCTGGCGCGGATCGTCGTCTGGTAGTCGCCGGCGATGGCTTTCTCCGAGGGGGTCAAGGTCACCTTGACGTTCTGGGTGCCGCCGGGCGCCAGCTGCGGCACCTGCTTCGGGTCGAATTCCGATTTCCAGCCCTCCGGCGTCGTCGCGCTGAGCTCGATGTCGCGGGCGGCTTCGCTGCCGTCGTTGCGCAACACCACGGTGAGCTGGCTGTTCTGGCCGGCATAGGCTTCGCCGCTGAGCCGCCCGCCCTCGCCCGACAGCGCGACGCGCGCCTGGCCGACGATCGTCAGGCTGACCGGCAGGTCGGCGCTGGTCGCCTCGGTCTTGGCATGCAGCGTCAACTTGTAGTCGCCGGCCTGGGTCTCGCGCGGGATCGTCAGCGAGGCCTCGACATCCTTCGACTTGCCGGCCTCGATCGGGATGCTGGTGATCTGCTGGCTGCCATAGGCCTCGGTGAAGCTGACCTGGAAATTCTTCGGCGCATCGGCGCTGAAATTAATCGTCGCGTCGCGTCCGCTGTCATTGGTCACGGTCACCCGGTATTTGAACGAGGTCGTCGCGGTGCCGCGCAGCGCCGGGAAGTTGGTGGTCAGCTTGAGCTTGGCCGGCAGCTCCTCGCCGATCGTCAGCGTGATCGGCAATTTTTCCTCATGCTGCGCGCTCTTGGCTTCGACCGTGAAGCGGTACTCGCCCTTGCCGATGCCGGCCGGCGGTTCGAGCCGCAACTGCAGCCGCTCCTCGGAATCGGGCGCGACCTGGACGGCGGTGACCGGCTGACCGCCCCCGAGGATGGTCGCCTTCCAGCCATTTGCCACTTCCGGAACGGACAGGGTCAGGGATTGCGGCGGCAATTTGAAATTGCGCAACGCCAGATCGACCGTCGTGGTCTCGCCGGCCCGCACTGTCAGCCCCGGGTATTTCGTCGTCAGAAACATGCCCGTGATGTTGGATGGCGGATCGGCCGCAATCGCGCCACCAGCCCATAACACCAGGGCCCACAACACCACGAAGAAGACAGCACGCAGCCGCCGGATCATGTCAGAAAACCTCCCGGATGCTGTCACGATATCCCCACCCCGGCGCGCAGTGCAGCGACCGTCGCAGTGAGACACCCATGACAGCGAATGTCGATCGGCCCAGCCTCATAGAGCAGCGGCCGGGCAAGCTGAAATTATTTTTTTGTAATGTGAGACGGGTCAGAAGACGCTGCTGACCATCTGGCCGAACCAGCCCTCGCGCGCCTCGGCGGGGACGCCACTCCCAGTCATCAGCGTGTAGGCTTCCTTATACCAGCGGCTGCCCGGGTAGTTGTAGCCGAGCACCGCGGCGTTGTCCTTGGCCTCCTTGGTCAGGCCGAGCGCGAGGTCGCATTCGACCAGCCGTTCCAGCGCTTCCGGCACATGCGTCGTGGTCTGATAATTGTCGATGACCCGCTTGAAGCGGTTCATCGCCGCCAGATACTCCTGCCGCTTCAGGTAATAGCGGCCGATCTCCATTTCCTTGCCGGCGAGATGATCGCGCGTGAAATCGAGCTTCAGCTTGGCGTCGCGCGCGTATTTGCTCTCGGGGAAGCGGCGGACCACATCGTCGAGCGCGCGCAATGCCAGCTCGGTCGTCCGCTGGTCGCGGCCGACATCGACGATCTGCATGTAGTAGCAGATCGCCTTCAGATAATACGCGTAGGCGATGTCGCGGTGGCCGGGATGCAGCTGGATGAAGCGGTCGGCGGCGATGATCGCCTGGTCATACGTGCTGGATTCGTAGAGCGCGTAGACCGCCATCAGCTGGCTTTTGGTGGCCCAAACCGAATAGGGATGCTGGCTCTCGACCTGCTCGAAGGTCTTCGCGGCGTCGGAGTAACGCTCATCGACGAGCGAGTCCATCGCCTTGTTGTAGAGATCGTCGACCGGCTTCTCGATATAGACTTCGTTGCGCGAATTGCCGCAACCGGCGAGGACGATCAGCAGAAATGCGGCAGCAAGGCGCAGCGGCGAAAACAGCAGACGCATCGTCAATACGACCCCAGAACCACTCCCCGGGCGGGTTATAGCACGGTTTGCGCCGGCGGCGGCAAACCAGCGGGGCGCCGATGCCCGTCAGGCCCGGGCGATGCGGCGGGTGGCTGGTTTGGCGACGGCGCGGATCGGCGCGGGCTCGGCCAGCGTCGTGGCGCACCAGGCGTCGCGATCCGCAAACAGCGCCGCGAGTAGCTGGCGGGTCAGCGCGTGGCCCGAGCGCACGCCGCGGAAGTGGCCGACGATCGGACCGCCGGCGAGATACAGATCGCCGATCGCGTCGAGCAATTTATGACGGACGAACTCGTCGGCATAGCGCAGCCCGCCATGGTTCAGAACCCGGCTGCCGCTGACGACGACGACATTGTCGAGCGAGCCGCCGCGCCCGAGACCCGCCGCCTGCAGACGCGGCAGATCGTCGAGCAGCCCGAAGGTGCGGGCCGGGGCGAGCTCGGTTTTGAAGGTATCGGGATCGGGCGTCACCGCCATATCCTGCTGATTGATCAGCGGATTGGCAAAATCGATCTCAAAGCTCAGCGAGAAGCCGTGATCGGGCAGCAATGCCGCCGTGGCGTCGCCGTCGCTGACCGCGACCGGCTTGAGGATCTTGACCGCGCGCCGCGGCTCGTCCTGTGCAACGGCGCCGGCGCGCTCGATCAAATGCAGAAACGGCGCGGCGCTGCCGTCCATGATCGGCACTTCCGGGCCATCGAGCTCGACAATCGCGTTGTCGATCCCGCTGCCGGCGAGCGCCGCCATCAAATGCTCGATCGTACTGATGCGAGTGCCTTCGCCATTCGACAGGACCGTCGACAGCGAGGATTCGATCGTATTCTGCCAGCGGGCGCGGATCTCGGCGCCGGCGTCAACCCGGCGAAAGACGATACCGACATCCGGCGCCGCCGGGCGCATCGTCATGACCACCTTTTGGCCGCAATGCAGCCCCACCCCCTGGCAGCCGATCGCGGACCTCAACGTCCGCTGTTGTGCAATCCCCATGTCCCCCAACATGTGAATCCGTACCAAATGCAACGCTCCCGACGCGCAACCTAACGCCGCCGGAAATTCGTCACAAATCACTCTTTGTTACCGATTGTTGCATGTCGGCCGCAGTTCTGGCCACTAGATGTTGTGGCCGTGCAACCGGCACTTTCATTGCGGCCTACCCCCCGCAATGCGCGCGGATGACCGGGCCGAGCCCGGCCATCCGTAGAAAGGCGATCGGATCTGATCGGCTGCCCTGGTCGGCGAGCCGGGTCAGTTTGCCTGGCGGCGCAGAAAGGCCGGGATGTCGAGCAGATCGTCTTCCTTGCTGGCGCCCGGCCGTTCCTCGGGCTCCAGCGGCGTCAGCCGCGGCGGGGTTGCGCGCGCCGCCGCCGGCGCGGGTTGCGGCGGCGTGCGCTCCGGAGGCGGCGCGGTCGGACGCGCGCGGCCGACCCCGGTTACCCGCTCGATCAGGCTCGGCACGCGGCCTCTGGCGCGCGGCGGCGGCGCGTCCGGTGCCGGCGGCACGGCGGGTTGCGCGATCGGGACGGGACGGACGGGCGCGGCTTCGACCGGGCGCGGCGCGACAAAGGCGCCATTGCGCAGTGCGGCGCTTTCGGCAGCGGCTGCGGCGGCCGGAACCGGCTCGGGCACGCTCTCGGGGCGCGGCTCGCTGCGCGGCGGCTCGGGTTTTGGCGCCGCCGCGTTCTGCGTCAGGATCGGCTGGGTATAGCCCGACCCTGTATCGCGCACAGCCGCTGCCGCCACGGTCGGACGCGCCGCCGTGAGGGCCGGTGCGAGCGAGGGTGCGGCGGCCAGCGCGGCCTCGGCATCGATGCCGGTCGCGACCACCGAGATGCGCATGCGGCCGGCGAGCTTCTCGTCAAAGGTCGAGCCGAAGATGATGTTGGCGTCGGGATCGACCTCTTCGCGGATCCGGTTGGCCGCCTCGTCAACTTCGAACAGCGTCATATCGGTGCTGCCGGTGATGTTGATCAGGACGCCGCGCGCGCCCTTCATCGACACGTCTTCCAAGAGCGGGTTCGAGATCGCGGCTTCGGCTGCATCGATGGCGCGGCGCTCGCCCTCGGCTTCGCCGGTACCCATCATCGCCTTGCCCATCTCGCTCATGACGGTGCGGATGTCGGCGAAATCGAGGTTGATCAACCCGGGCATCACCATCAGATCGGTGACCCCGCGCACGCCGGAATGCAGCACGTCGTCGGCCATCTTGAAGGCGTCGGCAAAGGTCGTGCGCTCGTTGGCGATGCGGAACAGGTTTTGGTTGGGGATGATGATCAGCGTATCGACGAATTTCTGAAGCTCCTCGATCCCGGCTTCGGCGGTCCGCATGCGGTGGACGCCCTCGAAATGGAAGGGCTTGGTCACCACCCCGACCGTCAGGATGCCGGATTCGCGGGCGACTCGCGCGATGACCGGCGCGGCGCCGGTGCCGGTGCCGCCGCCCATGCCGGCGGTCAGGAACACCATGTTCGAACCGTTCACCGATTCGAGGATCTCGTCGAGCGCCTCTTCGGCGGCGGCGCGTCCGACATCGGGGCGGGCGCCGGCGCCGAGCCCGCGCGTGACGCCGACGCCGAGCTGGATCTTGCGCGGCGCGGTCGATTGCTGCAGCGCTTGCGCGTCGGTGTTGCAGACGACGAATTCGCAGCCGATCAGGTTGGACCGGATCATGTTGTTGACGGCATTCCCGCCGGCGCCGCCGATCCCGATCACGGTAATGCGCGGCTTAAGCTCGTGCTCGTCCTTCGGGATGCTGAGATTGATCATTGTTGTCCCCCTCCGCGCCTGCTGATTCCTTCCGCCTCAGGCCGGTCCCCCGATTGCGACCGGGTCCCCCTGCGAGACAGAAACGATACTAGCGGCTTTGCCGCAACCGAGATACCCGACGCGCGGCAAAAATGCCACGGCGTTCACAGATTTTCGCGCAGCCATTGGCCCACCCGGCCGAAAATTCCGCCGGCCGGGAGCCGTGCGGGGTGCGGCGATTCGGCTCGTTCCGACATCGCGAACAACAGCAGGCCCGCTGCGGCGGAGAAGGCCGGGCCGTGCGTCGATTCGGCGAGCCCCTTGATGCGCGCCGGGCGGCCGATCCGCACCTGCTTGTCGAGAATGAGTCCGGCGAGCTCGCGCACGCCATGCAGCTGGCAGGCGCCGCCGGTCAACACCACGCGGCGGCCGGCGATCTTGTCGAAGCCGCTCGCCTCAAGACGGTTGCGCACCATCTCGAATGTTTCCTCGACGCGCGGCGCGATGATGCTGACCAGCAGGGATTTCGGCACGTGGCTGACATGGCCGTCGTCTTCCTCGCCGATCTGCGGCACCGCGATCGTCTCGCGCTCGTCGAGGGTCGAGGCGATCGCGCTGCCGAACAACGCCTTGAGGCGTTCGGCATGCGCCAACGGCGTCGAAAGGCCGCGCGCGATGTCGTTGGTCACATGGCTGCCGCCGACCGGCACCGTGTCGGCGAACACCAGATTGCCGTCGAAGAAGACGCCGATCGTCGTCGTGCCGCCGCCCATATCGATGACGGTGACCCCAAGATCCATCTCGTCCTCGACCAGGCAGGCGAGACCCGCGGCGTAAGGGCTGACCACCAGCGCTTCGACCTCGAGGTGGGAGCGCCCGACCGCGGCGGTATGGTTGCGCACATTGGCCGCCGCCGCGGTCACGATGTGCATGTTGACGGCGAGGCGCTCACCGACCATGCCGCGGGGGTCGCGGATGCCGCGGCTCTCGTCGATCGAAAAGCCGACCGGGATCGAGTGGATCACCTGACGATCGTCGGCGCCGCGCATGCGATAGCCGCGCTCCAGCACCTGGCGCATGTCGGCGTCGCTGATCTCGCGCCGCGCCACGTCGATCTCAGTCTTGACGATGCGCGATCCGGCGAAACCGCCAGACAGGTTGACGACGACGCGCTCGATCTGCTGGCCGGCCATTTCCTCGGCGGCATGGACGGCGCTGCGGATGGAATTCCCGACTGCCTCGAGATCGATGATCGCGCCGCCGCGGACGCCGCGCGCGATCTGGTGGCCGATGCCGAGGATGCGGGGCCCCGCCTCGACCCGCGCGATAAAGCAGCACACCTTGGTTGAGCCGATGTCGAGCGCCGTGATCAGGCTGCCACGCGGCCGCACCGGGACAACCCGCGCCGCAGCGGCGTGACCGTTGACGGTGGCCGAAGACCGCTCGCTCATGTCGGCTTTCCTGCCTTTTTGACGGGCGTTGCCTGCGGCGCTGGGGGAGCGTTGACGCGCAGCACCAGGCGGTCGGGCAATCGCAGATCCACGGTCTGCACGTCCCGCTTCAGAAGGGCGTTCGCCCGTTCCAGCTCGGCCAGCCGGCTCCACGCAGGTGCGGCGCCTTCCTCGGGCAGCAACACGTCGATGACATCATCGATGCGCAAATTCCAGCGGCGGCCGCCGACCCGCACCGCTGCCGTGACCCGCGCGGCAAGCTCGGGCTCGCTCGCCAGCGTATCGATCAGCGCGGCTGCGTTCGGCGCGGCATCGTCGCCGACGACGATCGGCAGGCGGGCGAAGCGGCTCAGATCCTCGACCGCGATCACCGCCCCCTCGCGGTCGATCAGCTGCTGTATGCCGCCGTGCTGCCAGACCGCCAGGGGCCGGCGTTCGACCAGCCGGACAAACAGCGTCCCCGGCAGGCGGCGCTCGATCGTCGCGGAGCGCACCCAGGGGAGCTTTTCGAGCTGCTCCTTCGCGCGGTTGGGGCTGACCGACAGGATTGGGGTGCCGCGGGCGGCGGAAAGCGCCGCCATGACGGTCGCCGCATCGGTCGTCTCGCGGCCCTCGACCTCGATATTCGTCACGACGAGACCGATCGCCGCGGTCATGCCAACAAATCCATCGACCGTCTGCGCCATGAAGGCCTGCCCGGCTGGCGTGCGGCCCGCAATGATGCCGCCATAGAAGCCGGCAACCGCGATCACCAGCAGCGCCCAATAAACGGCATGCCGGACATGACGCGGCAGCCGTCGCCGCCGCGCCCGGGCCGGCGGTGCTTTCCCCTTCCCCCCGGTCTGCTTCATCCGGTGCTCGCGGCGGTCAGCGCGCCCTCCGCGGCCGGCGCGGCGCCCGGCATCGGCTGCCCGATGCGGCGGATCTCCCATTGCAGCATGACGCCAAAGCGCTCGTGGACGCGGCGCCGCACCTCTTCGCCGAGCCCTTCGATATCGGCAGCGGTGGCGTTGCCGGTGTTGATCAGGAAATTGGTGTGCTTTTCCGAAACCATCGCATCGCCGCGGGCCAGGCCGCGGCAGCCGGCCTCGTCAATCAGCTTCCACGCCTGATGCCCCGGCGGGTTGGCGAAGGTCGAACCGCCGGTGCGCGCCCGGATCGGCTGCGACGCCTCGCGCGCGGCCCGGATATCGGTCATGCGCTTGCCGATCTCGGCCGGATCGGCGGCCGAGCCCCTGAACCGTGCCCGGACAAAAATCCAGTCCGGATCGACATCGCTGTGGCGATAGGACAGCCCCATTTCGGCTGATGTCACGGTGTGGAGCTTGCCGCTTCGGTCCAGGGCATCGGCGGAGATCAGCGCGTCCTTGAACTCGCGGCCATAGGCGCCTGCATTGGTCCGGAAGCCGCCGCCGATCGTGCCGGGTATCCCCGACAGGAATTCGAGATCGGCGATCCCGGCCTCGGCGGCGGTCAGTGCGACGTTGAGGTCGAGCGCGCCGGCGCCGGTTTCGACCGCCTCGCCGTCCGGCCGGATATCGACGAAACCGCGGCCGAGCCGTATCACCACACCGGGGATACCGCCGTCGCGCACCAGTAGATTCGAGCCGACGCCGATCACTGTGACCGGGATGTCGGGCGTCAGCGCCGCGAGGAAGCCGGCGAGGTCATCGAGATCGGCCGGGCGAAACAACGCCTCCGCCGGACCGCCGACATGGAACCAGGTCAACGGGCCGATCGGCGCATTGGCGGTGAGACGTCCGCGCACCGGCGGCAACCGCCGAACCAGACCGCCCTCGCCGTCGCCTGGCGGAGTCATGCGACGGCGCTCTTGCCGTGGAGCTGCGCCAGCTCCTCGGGCAGGCTGTTGGCCCAATAGGTGATCGATCCGGCGCCGAGGCACACGACCATGTCGCCGGGCTGGGCCAGCTCGCGGATCGTCGCGGCCAGTTCGGCCGGGCCGGCGAGGGCCTGGGCATTGCGATGGCCGTGCGCGCTGAGCCCAGCGACCAGCGCGTCGCGATCGACGCCCGGGATCGGCGGCTCGCCGGCCGGGTAGACATCGGCGACCAGCACCACATCGGCATCGTTGAAACAGGTGCAGAAGCCGTCGAACAAATCATGGAGGCGGGTGTAGCGGTGCGGCTGAACCACCGCGACGACGCGGCCCGTGACGATGGCCCGTGCGGCCTTCAGCACGGCCGCGATCTCGACCGGGTGGTGGCCGTAATCGTCGATCACCGTGACGCCGTTCCACTCGCCGGTCTTGGTGAAGCGGCGCTTGACGCCGCGCAGATTGCGCAGCGTGTCGCGCACGATTTCATCGCCGAGGCCCAGTTCTGCCGCGATGGCGATCGCCGCCAGCGAATTCTGCACATTGTGGTCGCCGAACATCGGCAGCAGCAGGTCCGGGATGGTCCGTTCCGCGCCGCTCGTCCGCTCGGTGATCACGGCGTCGAACCGGCTGCCGTCGCCGCCGCGCCGGATGTTGGCGGCGCGGATGTCCGCCTGCGGGCTCAGCCCGTAGGTCAGGAGGCGGCGGTCCGTCAATCTGGCGACCATGCCCTGCACGACGGGGTGATCGATGCACATCACCGCAAACCCGTAGAACGGGACGCTGCCGACAAAGGTCTCGAAGGCCTGCTGCAGGGTGGCGAAATCGCCGTAGAAGTCGAGGTGCTCGGGATCGATGTTGGTGACCACCGCAGCGGTCGCCGGCAGCCGGGTGAAGGTGCCGTCGCTCTCATCCGCCTCGACGACCATCCAATCGCCGGCGCCGAGCCGGGTGTTGGTGCCGTAGGCGTTGATGATGCCGCCATTGATCACGGTCGGGTCGAGCCCGCCGGTTTCGAGGAGGGCGCCGATGATCGAGGTCGTCGTCGTCTTGCCGTGCGTGCCGGCGATCGCAATCGACCATTTGAGCCGCATCAGCTCGGCCAGCATCTCGGCGCGCCGCACCACCGGCAGACGCCGCGCCCGCGCCGCGACGACCTCCGGATTGTCGGGCTTGACCGCCGAGGAGACGATGATGACCTCGGCGGCGTCGAGGTTCTCGGCGCGGTGGCCGATTGCGACGCGAATGCCGAGCTCGGTGAGACGCTTCGTGTTGGCGCTCTCCGCGAGGTCGCTGCCCTGCACGCGATAGCCGAGATTGTGCAACACCTCGGCGATGCCGCTCATGCCGATGCCGCCGATCCCGACGAAATGCAGCGGGCCGATCGATCCGGGCAGCGATCTCATGCCGCTTGCCTTTTGTGGGCGCCGATCCGCGGCGCCAGTTCGAGCACCAGCCCCGCCAGCCGTTCGGCCGCATCGTCGCAGCCAAACCGGCGCGCCTGGGCGGCGGCGTGACTAAGGCGGTCGCGGTCGCCGAGAAGCTCGGCGAGGCGCTCGGTCAACAGGGCCGGGGTCAACGAGGATTGCGGAATCGACCAGCCGGCGCCGGCCTCGGCAAAGGCGCGGGCATTGGCGGCCTGGTGGTCGTCCGTCGCGTGCGGGTAGGGCACGAGCAATGCCGGGCGCCCCGTCGCTGCCAGTTCGGCGACGGTCGAGGCGCCGGAACGGCAGATCACGAGATGGGCGCGCGCCAGGCGCGCCGGCACATCGTTGAAGAAGGTTTCGACCTCGGCGGTGATGCCGTTGGTTTGCAGATCCGCGATCGCCCGGTCGCGGTCCTCGGGCCGAGCCTGCTGGCTCACGCGCAAGGCGCCGCGCAACTGCGGCGGCAGCGCCGCCAGAGCCGATGGCACGACATCCGAGAAGATTCGCGCGCCCTGGCTGCCGCCAAGGATCAGCAGTTCGATCGGCCGGCCCGGATCGGGCGGGGTATAGTCGGTTTGACCGGCGGCGAGGATCGCCGGGCGGACCGGGTTGCCGGTATGGACGACGCGGCTGGTATCGCCCGGGCGCAGGCCGGCGGTCTCGGCAAACCCGGTCGCGATCCTGCTAACGCGCGATGCCAGCAGGCGGTTGGCACGGCCCAGCACCGCGTTCTGTTCGTGGATGAGCGTCGGCACGCCGAGTTGGCTCGCGGCGAACATTGTCGGCACCGAGGCATAGCCGCCGAAGCCGACGACTGCATCCGGCGCGAGGCGGCGCAACAGCCGCCGCGCCTGCACGATGCCGAGCGCCATCTCGGCGACGCCATACGCAACCCGGAGCGGGCCGCCGCCAAACCGTCCGGCGCGCACCTGGCAAACCGCGACCCCGGGGACCTTCTCGGCGAAGGCATCGGCGCGCCGGTCGGTCGCCAGATGCACCGCGCCGCCCTGGCGGACCAGCTCGCGCGCCAGCGCCTCGGCCGGGAACAGATGCCCGCCGGTGCCGCCGGCGGCCAGCACAAAGGTAGGACCGGGCGCGGTGCTCACAGCTCACTTCCGCCGAGCCGGCGCCGCGTCAGGGCCAGCATCATGCCCATGCCAAGCGCCAGGGCCAGCATCGACGAGCCGCCATAGGACACGAACGGCAAGGTCATGCCCTTGGTCGGGATCAGGTGCAGGCTCGACGCCATGTTGATGACCGCCTGCAGCCCGAACTGGATCAACAGCCCCGTCGCGGACAGCAGCACGAACAGATTGCCCTCTTGGAGCAGGCGCGAAAAACCGCGCAGCACGATGAACGCGAAGATGCCGACGATCAGCACGCATACGACGAGCCCGAATTCCTCGCCCGCTACGGCAAACACAAAATCGGCATGCGCGTCCGGCAGGACATCCTTGACAGTCCCTTCGCCCGGTCCGCGGCCCCAGAGGCCGCCATTGGCAAACGCTTCGATCGAGCGATTGACTTGGTAATGGTCGCCCGCCGCCGGGTCGAGGAAGCGGTTGATCCGGCTTGTCACATGCGGCAGCCACAAATAGGCGCCGATGCCCCCTCCGAGCCCCACCAGCGTGCCGGCAGCGACCCAGTAGAGCCGCAGCCCGGCCATGAAGAATTGCGCGAACCACACCACGGCGACGACCACCGCCATGCCGAGATCGGGCTGCTTGATCAGCATCAGGACGAGGGCGACGAACAGCGCGATCGAGATCAAATTTCCCTGGAAGCCGGGCCGCTGCTTCTGCTCGGCGAACAGCCAGGCGGCGACGATCGTGAAGGTCGGCTTGACGAACTCCGAGGGTTGCAACGACAGGCCGGGCAGGTTGATCCAGCGGCGCGCGCCCTTGATCTCGGCGCCGATGACAAACGTCATCGCAACGCCGATGAGCGCGACGGCAAATCCGATCAGCGCGACGCGCCGGACGATGCGCGGCGGCAACAACGACACGCCGAGCATGATCGCCAGCGCCAGCGGCACCATGACCAGATGGCGCTCGGCGAAATGCAATGGCGCGTAGCCGAGCCGCTCGGCGACCGCCGGGCTCGCCGCCATGCTCATGACGGTGCCGAAGCCGATCAGCAAGGCCAGCGCGCCGAGGCTCCAGCGATCGACCGTCCACCACCAGCGCGCTACCGGGCTCTGGTCGATGCGCGCGAACATCATGCGGGCGAGGCCCCGGGCAGCTCCGCGACGAGGTGGCGGAAGGTGTCGCCGCGCTCCTCGAAATTCTTGAACTGGTCGTAGGAGGCGCAGGCCGGCGACAGCAGCACGACGGCGCCGGACACGCCGTCGCGCCGCGCCTCTTCAGAGGCCATCGCCAGGGCGGTCGCCAGATCGCCGCAGCGGGTGAAGGGGACAGAGCGGTCGAGCGTCGCGGCAAACTCCTCGGTCGCGCGGCCGATCAGGAATGCGTGCCGCAGCCGGCCGAAATAGGGCGCGAGCGGAGTGATCCCGCCGGCTTTCGGCAGCCCGCCGGCGATCCAGTAGATCGCCTGATAGCACAGCAGCGCCTTTTCGGTGGCGTCGGCGTTGGTGGCTTTGGAATCGTTTATATAGCGTATGCCATCGATCGTATCTACCAGTTCTTGTCGATGAGCGAGGCCGGGGAAAGAGCATATCGCCGCCGTCACATCCGCTGTCTCGACCCCAGCGGCGCGCGCGATGGCATAGGCGGCCGCGGCGTTCTGCCAGTTGTGCGCACCGGGC
>Ga0070707_100004789_pt1 | contig 12667 bp, 9 predicted proteins | sample KBSK5502metaG_FD_65468 | JGI IMG/M metagenome (GOLD analysis project Ga0070707, IMG submission 65468) | Corn, switchgrass and miscanthus rhizosphere microbial communities from Kellogg Biological Station, Michigan, USA - KBS K5-50-2 metaG | ecosystem: Host-associated > Plants > Roots >... | reverse complement strand
CGTCGACGGACTCGTGAAGCAGTGGCTGGACGTCCTGGAGTCCGAGAACCTCGTTGTCGGTGAGCCCCTCGAGGAGGCGGCGGCCAACCAGGGCCCGACGGGCGTGGCCAACGAAGAGGGGAAGACCAAGACACCGTTCATGGAGCCGAAGATCGAGAAGTATACGGACATGGAAGACCTCTTGTTACTGGATCCGATTCACGACGTCCAGGAGACGGGGTGGCCCCGGGCCTCGGAGAAGGCGGCAGACTAGATCGTATGTTGGGTGGTCCGCCAGGAACAGGAGCGAAAACCGTGTTGGAAGCCCATACGACGCTTCAGGTCAACGAGGACGACCGTCTGACATACTTTGCGACCTTCCAAGAGGGGTTCGATCGCGCGGCCTCGGCCGCCGGCGGCTCGATTGAGCACGTCTACAACATCGGTGGGCATTCCGTGCGAATGCGATTCGCCGGAGAGGGTCTAGTTCCACACCTGACACCGGCTTTTGCTCATCTACGCGGCGGTGATACGGTGGGTGCCGATTTGACCATTTGCCTGTGGGACAGCGTGACAACCGACACACCACCGCCGTTGTTTCTATCAAGCCTGCTGTATCTGCTGGAACTGCGGTGGTTTGAGCTGCTGAGCAGCCGGCGAGAGATCAAGGGCTATCATAGCGATCGCATTCGGACCATGTTCCATTTCGGCCCCAATATTCTGAGTGCGATGGACACGAAGGAAAACGTCGCCATTTACTGGATCAGGGACGCTCGGGCCACGCCATCCTATGAAAAGGGATACCCCCTTACGAAGATCCTCAATTGGTGGACGGAGGGCCGAAGCCTTCAATGCGTACACGCGGCGGCGATCGGGGCTCCGCGGGGTGGCGTCTTGTTGGCTGGCAAGTCTGGTTCCGGGAAGTCCACAACATCACTTCTTTGCTTGAACTCCGAACTCTCCTACGTCTCGGACGACACGTCTCTCGTGGCTTGGAATCCGGAGCCGTACGTCTTCAGCCTGTACAACACGGCGAAACTGATGTCGCTAAAGCTCTTGCCGCATCTGGAAGCATGCGTGACCAATCGGGAGTGGGGGGACGGCGAAAAGGCCCTCATATTCCTACACGAACACTTTCCCCAGAAGTTGGTCCGTGGGTTCCCCCTGAAGGGGATCCTCCTCCTGAACGTGTCCGGACAGCCCCGTACCGTTCTCAGGGAAGCGTCGCCCTTCGCCGCCCTGAAAGCCTTGGCGCCGAGCACGATCTACCAGTTGGCCGGATCGGGCCAGCAGGAACTGACGAAGATGTCCCGCCTCGTGCGGCAAGTACCCTGCTACCACCTAGAGCTGGGTACCGATCTTCGAGAGATTCCCGATGTCATCATGAAGGTGGTCTCAGGCTAGCTGGGCCGACTCTAGAACGACCCGACACGGTACCGCATGCACATTCCGGCGGCTGAACCAGGCGAAGGATTGACAGAAGCAGAGTCCCTGTTCAGACTTGCCAAGGTCTGGGAGCGGAGAGAGAAACCCGCTCGTGCGATCGCGCACTACGATCAGGCGGTGGGCCTCAATCCTGCGTACGGAAATGCCTACCTACACCTGGGGATCCTCCTCCAGGCTCTGAATCGGATCGGTGAAGCCGGAGCTGTATTTCGACGGGGCGTCGAGGCCTGCCCGGACGAGTCTGCCCTGCATAAGGGGCTCATCGACTGCTTGACTCGGGAGCAGGGGCTCGATCGCGCCTACGCGTTCTATGGGATCGAACGCGTGGGTTTTGAGCCCATCCAGATTGCTCCGCGGGACATCTTGTGCTGCGTGGCCGTCAGGAACGAGGCGGCAAGATTGCCCCACTTCGTGGGGTACTACCGCCAGCTGGGCGTTACGAGATTTCTTGTCGTGGACAACGACTCGTCGGACGGAACACGAGCCTGGCTCGCCCAACAACCTGATGTGTATGTCTGGAAGTCCTCGCTTTCGTTCCGGAAGGCGAACTTCGGGTCAAGCTGGTTTGAATTGCTGTTGCGAAGATATGGCGTCGGACAGTGGTGTCTCATCGTGGACGCAGATGAGCTGTTCTACTATCCGGAGTGTGAACGCCTGAACTTGCGTGGCCTGTGTAGCCGCCTGGAGAAACTGGGCAAACGGGCATTTAACGCCGTATTGCTGGACATGTACTCCGACAAGCCGATCAGGGACACTCTGTATGCGCCCGGCCAGAGCTTCATCGAGGTCTGTCCCTACTTTGACCGAACCTTTTTTCACCGACGCGTCGAACGGGAAGGTCCGTACAAGAATCAGACGGTCTACCTCGGCGGAACCCGTCAACGCGTGTTCGGATGGAAGGAGTTCTATCTTAGCAAGGTGCCGCTGCAGCAGTATGGGCACGACGTGATCTTGGCCGGTGGCCAGCACTGGACGAACCTCCCCCTGTCTCAAGTCGCTGCTGAGAGCGGCTGTCTGTTGCACTTCAAGTACTTCTCGCTGTTTCCTGGGTATGCCAAGCAGGAGGCGCAACGCAAGGAACACTCCCAGCAGGGCAGGGAGTACGCTATTTATTCCAATGCCCTCGAGGAGAACCCATCACTGAACCTCTACAGTGGAGAGCATTCTGTTCGCTTGACGGACAGCGCACAACTGGTTCAGCTGGGCATCATGTCGACCGATCCGGACTCGGCTTCCACAGGGCCGCCATCGACGAGGAATCGCTGTACCACGGTCTTGTCGGTAGGCGGCTCTCTCGCTCGACCTCTCCTCTCAGTCGCGGTCACGTGTTTCAAGCGGCTTGCCTACATCGAGCGGGCGATCCGGAGTGTGCTGACGCAGCTCTCATCGAACGCCACCGTCAGCTGGGAAATCGAGGTGGTCCAAGATGGGGCCGAGCCCACGGTTCGTTCGGCACTGCAACGCTTGCTGGAACGGATCGGCGATCCACGTGTCCGCCTCTTCACCGAGTCGGTGCAGGTCGGCCAACCGGAGGTCTTCAACCGGTGCCTTAACCGCTCACGAGGGCACTGGGTGCACATCCTTCATGACGATGATTGGGTGCTTCCCGGATTCTACGAGATCCCGCTGGAGGCCGTGGCCGCCGCGCCGTCGGTTGGCGCGGTGTTCTGCCACCATGCTGAAATTGACCCGGCCGGGAAGGAACGGTGGGTTCCGCCACTGGAGCGCGAATCAGCCGGGGTGATCGAGAACTGGGTCTCGCGGATTGGCGTCGCGTGCCGACCAGCCTGTGCCGCAATGCTGGTCCGCCGCGAGGTGTACGAGCACTTGGGCGGGTTTTCCGCCGAGGTGAAGTCCGCCTGGGACTGGGAGATGTGGAAGCGCGTGGCCGTACACTATCCGGTCTGGTACACGCCTCGCTCGTTGGCCCGCGTCCTGAGCCATGACAACCGCGAAACCGAGCACCTGCGGAACTCGGGGTCGCAGGTGGCTGATGCCCTCCGTTGCATCGAGCTCTCCCACGAAGACTACCCGCATGCATACACGGACGAGATCACGCGGAAGGCCAAGGAGCATCTCGCGGCATACGCGATAAACTTTCTCGCGCGCCTGCAGATACGGGGACGGAACTACCCGGCGGCCTTCGCCAACATTCGACAGGCGCTTCGCTGCAGTCAATCCCCGCTTGTCAAGGCGCACGTCATCCGATTACTGTCGGATCCGGAGTCGATGTAGCCGTGGCTGATGACGTGAGCCCCGACAGGAAGGCCGCGGCCGAGGCGCTTCACACGGCGACCGTGTGGGAGCGCAGGGGGAACATCAAAGCCGCCATTTCAGGATACGAGAAGGCCCGGGTCCTGGACCCCCGGTTCGTCGAACCGTACCGAAGGCTTGCCAATGTCATGCTGAAGCTGGGTGAAGTGAGAGAGGCCCTGCGGTATTTCGATCAAGTACTGGCGCTGGATCCCCGCGATGTTGATGCCTCGGTATATCGCGGCAGACTGGCGGAGCTCGTCCCGCAGCGTCGGGATGGTCATCTGTCTCTGGCATCGCCGCTCGCGGAGGAGAACCGGACAACGGCGCGGCCGGCTTCCGCTCCGCCTGGAACCATCAACCTGAGGGGGCAGAAAACCTTCTCGTTTCAGCGAAGCGGCTGGAACTACGCGCTTGGCGCCTTGACCCCGCTGCATCACGAAGCGGGAATACACTTCGATGGCTTCATCGAGCGACACTTCGCCTGGCAGCACAAGATCAAGGTGCGGCCTGCGCACGTGCTCCTCAAGATGAAGCTGGAGGGAACGTTCGATACGTTGGCCACCTCGGAGGAGCGAGGCATCGTGCCCTACCGCCGGCCTTGGATCGGCGTCGTGCACAATCCGCAGAGCATGCCCCCTTGGTTTCATTTCGACGAATCACCTCAAGCGATCTTCGCGAAAGACATCTGGAAGCACAGCCTGGACACGTGCGTCGGGTTGCTCACATTCTCCGAGCATAGTGCTCGCTGGCTTCGAGAGCAGACGGGAAAGCCGGTGTCTCCGCTCATCCATCCGACCGAGGTTCCGCCCATTGGATTTGATTTCGAACGCTATCTGCGGAATGCCCGCAAGACCATCCTGCAGATCGGATGGTGGCTGAGAAAACTGACGGCCATCTATCAGTTACCCATCGGCGTCAACAACGCCATGGGCTACAGGAAGGTCAGGCTTGTTCCCCAGTTCATCCCGAATGCTCACGCCCATCTGAACCGTCTCATCGAAAAAGAGCGACAGATGTTGGGGCTGACGATTGACGGGCGATGGGCGGAGAACACCAGGGAGGAAGACCAGGTCACTAATGCGGAGTATGATCGCCTACTATCCGAGAACATCGTGTTCGTCGAGCTTCACGACGCGAACGCCAACAATGTGGTCATTGAATGTATCGCCCGAGCGACCCCGCTCCTGATCAACCCGCTTCCCGCCGTCGTCGAGTATCTGGGCAGAGACTACCCCTTGTACTACTCATCCCTTGAGGAAGCGCGTTCCAAGGCATTGGATGTGGATCTCCTGCATCGGGGTCATCGGTACTTGCTGACCTGCGAGACCCGAACCAAACTCAGCGCCAGCCACTTCCTCGAGCAGTTCCAGGCAAGCGAAGTGTATCGTCGACTCCTGGCACCGGCGGGGTGGCCGGACGGAGACCAAGGGCAATGAGCGTCCGGGGTTGACAAGCCATGCCTCCCCACCGCGACCAGGCTAGGCAGGCGGCGGAAGTGGCGTATCGGATGGCCAACATCCTCTCGTACAAAGGGAAGGTCGATCGAGCGATCGCCTTGTATCAGCGCGCCATCAACCTCGAGCCATCGTACGTTCCGGCCTACCTGGAATTGGAGGCGCTTCTCAAGGCCTTGGGTCGCATCGACGAGTGTATCGGACTCTACCGGCAAGCGGCGGAGATCGCCCCCGACGAGGAGATCTTCTCAACTCGGCTGCACGAGTTAGTCTCCGCTCCCGCGAGTTCCGAGGGACTGCGTGCCGGACGTCATGCCCATGAGGCCGGATCGGATCCTGACGAACAGCGTAGCCGTGCGCATCTCGTGATCTACGCGGATTGCTCGGGAATCAGCGGGGCGGAGCAGGCGAACCATGCCATCGCCATGGGACTCCGGGCAGCTGGCTATCGGGTGACGTTTGTCCAGCCGAAAGCCAGTCATCACCTCATCGAGGAGCGGACCGCCAACGGAATCCTCCATGTCTGGATTGAAGAGGACGACATCTATCGAGGAGCAGTAGCCTCGCCGTCCCTGTGCAGCCCGGTGGAGGGCGAGTCCGTGTTCGGTCGGGTGAGGCCGGATCTGGTGCTCTTTTGCGATGGATGCCCCGTTTCGAACCTCGGGGCCAAACAAGTCGCGAGGGATCTCGGTATTCCCTCTGTTGCCCTGGTCCATTGCGTCACGCGCGACTGGGCCAACTTCTTCTCGAGGTATTTGACGACACTAGGCGGGCTCTATCGGTCCACACGACAGGTGATCACGGTTTCTCGCGACAATCTCGCCCTGCTACACGATTTCTTTGGACTTCCGGCAGAACTGGGAACGGTGATTCACAATGGCGTCTCGGCGACCTTCTTCGAGGACCCGAATCGCCAGATTCGGACCGCGATTCGTGAGGAGCTCGGCATCCCCGACGATGCGATCGTCTGCCTGACGGTTGCGCGAATGGAGCCGGTCAAGGGGTATCAGTTCCTCGTCAAGGGGATTCGCGAACTTCGAAGGAGACCGGCGGGCTTGCGTCTCCACTTCATCTGGATCGGAGCGGGATCCATGGAGCCAAGAATCCGCGCAATGATCGACCGAATCGGTGCTACCCGGGAGATCCACCTGATCGGCCGGACCTCCACGGTGCAGCACTATCTCGATGCCGCCGACATGTTCGTACTCCCGTCCATGTTCGAAGGCATGCCCGTCTCCGTCATGGAGGCGATGGCAAAGGGTCTTCCGGTGATAGCGACCGCGGTCAGCGGGACATCCGAAGAGTTGGGAGCGACAGGCGTCCTACTGCCCGATCCCACGGTCGACAGCGAGCGGACCGTTGCCAGCTTGGCTGACGCGTTAGAAGGATGGGCCCTCGACGAGGGGCTGCGACGCGAGATCGGCGCCGACTGTCGTCGTCGAGCGGAGAGGATGTTCACGCGGGATCGGATGGTGGCGGACTATCTCCGCCTGGTCGAGATAGTTCTTGGTGGTCAGAGCAGAGCCGTGGTCTACACGCCGACATGGCAGCAAGCCCAGTCATGACAGAGGAGGCGTTTGGACTCACTGCACTCACGAGCGTCATCCTCGCGGTGCGGAACGGAGAGCGATTCATCGCATCTGCACTGCAGAGCGTGGTGGAGCAGAATTATACGCCGAAGGAAATCCTGGTGATTGACGGGCACTCGGATGATGGGACGGCAGAGATAGCGCGAGCATTTCCCGAGGTGCGGGTGATCCCACAGATCGGCCGTGGCATAGCGGATGCTTATAACCTCGGGATCAGGTGCGCACGAGGTGAGTTCGTCTCGTTCATTTCGCACGACGACATCTGGAGTGCGGGAAAACTCGCGCAACAGGTCCAGTTTTTGGTGGAGCATCCGCGGGTAGAATATGTCACGGGCCGAGTCAAGTTCTTCATCGAGCCGGGGTGCCCGATTCCGTACGGTTTTCGCAAGGAATTGCTCGACGGCGACCATGTGGGTCACATCATGGAAACCCTGGTTGCCCGGAGGACCCTGTTCGATCGGGTGGGCGTGTTTGATTGTTCGCTAACGACGGCTGAGGACGTGGACTGGTTCAACAGGGCGCGCCAGATGGGCATCCCTACGGCCGCGACGCCCGCTGTGGTGCTGCACAAGCGCGTTCACGGTGGAAACAGCTCTCTCAATGTTGCCGAGAACAATGCCAACCTGCTGCGCGTTCTGCGAAACAGTGTCGCGCGGAAGCGGAGTGCGCCCGATGCGTGAGGACGATACTGGAGACCCTGGCGAATGCACCCCAGTTGGGACATCTCGTTGGGGTGTGGTGAGCGTCGTCATTCCTGTCCGCAACGGTGAGGCCTACGCACGGGAGGCGATTGAGAGCGTCCTGACTCAGACATATGACCGTGTACAGATCATCGTCGTCGACGACGGCTCCAGCGATGACAGTGCGCGGGTTGTCCAGTCATTTGGGTCGAGCGTTCGTTACTGCTATCAACCATGGAGTGGCGCTGCCGCGGCCAGGAATCGGGGAGTCGAACTGGCCAACAGCGGATGGATCGCGTTCCTGGATGCCGATGATCTCTGGGAGGCTGACAAGTTGCGGAAGCAACTCCTGGCTTTCGCGGACCATGCCGCGATCGACATGGTGTTTGGACACGTGCAGCAATTCTACAGTCCGGAATTGCCGAACGAGATCCGACGGACGATCCACATTCCCAGCCAGGCGGGTCCCGGTTATCACGTCGGAACGCTCTTGATGAAGACGAACACCTTTCGCCGCGTCGGGGCGTTTCTCCCTCAGCTGAAGATGGGCGAATTTGCCGAGTGGTACGCGCGCGCGACGGCGGCTGGACTCTCGAGCATGATGCTTCCTGATGTCGTGATGAGGCGCAGAGTCCATGCGAACAACATGGGGCGGCGCGAACAGCACAATCGCGTGGACTATGTCCGCGCGCTCAGGGCGGGGCTTGAGGAGAAACGACGCCGTGCCGGGCACGGGACGCAAACGTCGTAATGGTCAGTCCTGTACAGGATCCCGGCGGCCATGCCCAGTAGGAGTAGCGAACCGCAGTGGGACGAGGCAGACATGGTTTCCGTTACTTGCGCAACGTGATATGGGATCGTCAGCACGGTGCCTGGTATTCGAAGCTCGGGCGCGACGGCGCCTCATTGGAAGGCGGAAGCAAGCACGCCGACAGCGCAGCCTACGAGATTCCAGCGCGCGGGCTTGTCCATGCTATCTATGGCACCTGTCCGGAGGATTTTCCAACCCGCGAAAGGCCGTGCGGACGCTGGCGACGTGGAGCGGCTTGACGTAGGGGGAGAGTCTGGAAGGATGCTTCGCATGGGACGGGCTGTCTGGTGGGTTGCATTCGACTGTTGCAGGAGAAAGATCACGGGCTCTGAGCGTGTGTGAGGACGGAATCAGCGGCGTGACGTGGCAGACCGGGCTCAAGGCTCGCTGGCGATGCGTCGTCTGTGGTCCTGTGATTTCGCCGCTTCAGGGTAAAGTCGCGCGCGCATGATTCCAAGCGGGCGTTTGTGGCTCGTGTGTTGTCGCGGCTGGTGGTATGTCCGGTTAGTTATCTTCGCATAGTCCGCCTGACTCCCGCGGAATCCTGTGCACTCGGAGCGCCTTGACATCATGCAACAGTCGCTGCCGCCATCGGCATGATGGAGAAGTTATTGGTCGGCAGGACCGTGCTGCTGACGGGGTCGGGCGGCCTCGTCGGAAGGGGCATCGCTCACGTCCTGGCACAGCACGGGGCCAATATCTATTGTTGCGACATCGATCAGCGGAAGCAGGACGAGCTGGTCCACGCCCTGAGAGCATATGGCGTCAGCGCTATCAGCCTGATCACGGACATCTCGCAGCCCTCTCATGTCGATCGCCTCTACGCTGCCCTCGCCAAGGTCGATCCTGGCGTAGATGTGCTGATCCATTGTGCCGGTCTCCAGGCGCCTCGCTCTGCCTTCCCGAACCAGGACGCGGGCGCATGGAACGCGATGCTTCAGATAAATGTTGTGGGAGCGCTCTATCTCACAAAGCGCGTGTGTGAAGGAATGATTGAGAGAGCCATGCGCGGGTCTGTCATCTTCATCACCTCGATCCATCAATGGACGTTGTGGGGAGAGGTCGGGTACAGCGCGTGCAAGGCGGCACTAGGAGCGGCCGTCAGGGAACTCGCTTTTGACCTCGCCGCCCACGGAATACGCGTTAATGGAATAGCTCCGGGTGCCGTGGGAGGGGATTCTGAGGGGGATGCCGTCTCCCACCCGCCAACTCCTCTTCATCACGAGATGGTCTCCCCAGGCGCGATCGGTCGGGCCGCGGTGTTCCTCGCCTCAGACTATTTCTCGAGGCACATTACCGGAACCATTCTCACGGTTGATGGCGGGCTGTCTCTGCACAATTATCTATCTCGGGAATGACGGCGCGTAGGAGGGCCAGCGGTGCTCCGGCGGCCTCTGCGGCATGGACCAGCATGCGTTCTGCGGGCGGGGCGCGAGGAGGCGCTCGCCGGCACAGGAACCGTCACGCTCTCCCCACGCTGCGCTGCGCCGATCGGCGGCGCGGTGCCCGCCGATACCGCCCATCCTCAGCTCCCGGCCCGGGTCGGTCCGGGGGCGGCCGGGTCGGCGGGCGGTGTGCCACCCGCCGACAGCGGCGTGAGCGGTAGCCCGGGCGCGCTGTTCGCAGCGGCGGTGCAGCAGCGCCTGGCGCGGGCGCTGGAGCCGGCGGCGGCGGGGCTGGCATCAGCAGCGTAGGCCAGCCGATGGCCGGCGGCATGGACCTTGCTGTCCGGCATGCTGGCAAGACAGGCAGAGCGCTTCAGCCTACGCTGCTCAATGCGCCGCGAACCAGTCGACCACCGCCTTGTACTTGGGCGAGCTCGCGAGGCTGTCGGTCGTGCGGCGCTTCAGACCCCAGCAGTCACCGGAGTGCGTGTAGTGCACGAACGGGCCGAGCAGCCTGGCCGCGTTCATCGCGTCGAGCAACTGCGTGTAGACTTGCTGCATGCCGGGGTCGCGCTGCAGCGTGGTGCACACCGACAGGTCGTTGCTCGAGAACGAGTCCGAGCCGCCCTCGTACGCGATCAGTGGCAAGCCGGCGGCCGTGGCGCAGGTCTCGTTGGACTCGATCCAGCCCTTGAGCTCCGCGATGCCTGCCTCGAGCTCGTCGATGCTGTTGCCCTTGAGGTAGGGCGCGATTGCGTACGCGTCGGCTTTCGTGCCGTTGGGATTGATCTTGGCGTCCGACAGCGCCTTGACGTGGGCCTGGCAGGGCCCTTGCCGGGCCGCTTGTCCGGACAGCACCTTGACCAGACGCGCGCTGTCCTTGCCGAACACCGCCGCGAACGCTTCGAACAACCGCACCGAGGCGTACACATAATAGGCGGCGGCCTTGTCACTGCCCGAAAGGCCCAGCATGTTGCCCTGCGCCTGGGCGTAGCCGCGCTGCGGGAACTGCCGGTTCCAGACCTCGTTTGACCACTCGACGTACACGCGCAGGCTGGGATCGAGCGTGTCGTGGATCAACTGCGCGAGCTTCTGCCAATAGGCTGGATCGGCCTCGTGCGGGACGGTGATCCAGTAGTCCTTCTTGGCCCGATTGCACAGGTCGATCTGCCACTCGATGGCCACGGATTTGTCCTGGTTGTCGGTCTTCTGGGTGCGCACGTCCCAGTCCGCCTGGGGATTGTCGCTGTTGTTCGTGAGGTTCCAGTCCATGAAGCGCAGCACCTTGTAGGGTGCGAGATCCGCGAGGAACTCCGGCCGCCAAGGGTTCTGGGTGCTGGCGAAGTTCACGCCGCTCGCGAAGTAGTTGGAGCTGCCCTCCCAGCCGATGTTCCAGAAGTTCGCGCCCACGAATGGCTTGCTGCCCGGCACAGGGTTGACCATCGCCGGCCCGCTTGCAACACCCGCATCACCGGCACCGCCTGAGCCGCTCGCGCCGCCGGCTCCGTCGCCGCCTCGACCCGCACTGCCGCCGACCGCCGCGCCGCCCGTGGTCGGCCCGGCGCGCCCGCCAGCGGCTGCGTTCAAGCCGCCCCATCCCGCGCTGCCGCCTGCCCCCGCCTTGGAGCTTCCTCCAGTGCCGGAGAGCGCGGCTCCCCCGTCCGGCCCGGGCAGCCGCGGCCGCCCATCGCTCCCGCACGCAGGTAGACCGCCGGCCAAGACACCCAGCGCCAGCGCGCAGCACGACCTGGCGATTATGCTCGAACAAACCACTGCCATGCACTCACTCCTCGACTCACCCGAAGTCGGCCGGCCACCTTAGTACCGCCCGCGCGCTGGTCCCGCGCCTCGTGTCCGGCGAAGGAGGATGCACGCAAACCGGCGATCGCCAGCGGGCAGGTTCCCGAAACAGGCGCCCGGGACATCCGTGATCGGGCGGCGCCGCCTCAGTTTGCCAGCAGCAGCTCCAGCATCTTCCGGTCGAGTTTGTGTCCGTGAAAATCCTCGTATGCCACATCGGGCCGGCCGCTGTCCATGATGCCGAACGAGCCGCGCAAGTTCCACATCGACCAGCCCCAACCCGCTTCTTTCCAGAGCGCGAGCAGGTCTGACATCCACGCCAGCGCCACCCCGTGCGACGTGCGAGTGTAGCAGCCCCATTCGCCGACATGGATCGGCACCCCTTTCGCGACCAGCGGCTGCCATTTGGCGATCAGCTCGGCCCGCAGCTTCTCGCGATCCCAGCGCACGCCGCGACTGTCGGTCATCGGCCAGACGGGCCTTTCAAAGGACTCGAATTCGTTCTTCGGCACCCAGGTCGCCGTGTAGTGGCTGACCATCTTGGGCAGGTAGCCGCGCGTGCTCTGCACGATGCCCGCGTCCGCCAGGTCAAGCACCGGTGTCTGACCGATGTCCGCGCCGTCGGCAAAGATGAGCCGGTCGGGATTGGACTCGCGGATCGCGCCGATAAGCGCGCGGGCGACCTCGACGTAGCGTGTGTGATCGGACATGAACGGCGGCTCGTTGAACAAGTCGAAGCTCAGCTGGCTGCTCGGGATTTCGCGGTACCGCCGGGCGAGGAAACGCCAGTGATGCACGGCCGCCTCGAGCGCACGCTCCATCGCTTCGCGCGGACTGTCGAACAGCAGATGCGGTTCGAGCTCGCACTGGCTCACGCAGTATCCGGGTATCCGGTGCAGGTTGAGGTTGAAGTGGATCCCGTATTTGCGACCGAGCTCGATCACGTCGTCCACCGGCTTGAGCGCGGCCTCGTCGATGGTCATCCAGTCCTCGCGCGTGGACCACGCCCAGTAGTTGCAGGGCAGGCGCGCGAAGTCGAAGCCCCACTCGGCCATCCACTGGAGATCCTGCTCGCGAAACGCCTGGCTGCGCTTGCCCCTGGTGAGCTCGGTCAGGTTGAAGCCTCGCCAGCGCGGAATCCGGGGCGGCGCATGCTTGGCATTGGCCGGGGTCGATGCGGCGCGCATAGATTCTTCCGTCGTTGGTTCTTTGGTTTTTGCGATGAAGTTTCCCGATTTCCTCACGCTGCCTCCGCGTAGATCGCAGG
>Ga0070707_100004788_pt1 | contig 12668 bp, 12 predicted proteins | sample KBSK5502metaG_FD_65468 | JGI IMG/M metagenome (GOLD analysis project Ga0070707, IMG submission 65468) | Corn, switchgrass and miscanthus rhizosphere microbial communities from Kellogg Biological Station, Michigan, USA - KBS K5-50-2 metaG | ecosystem: Host-associated > Plants > Roots >... | reverse complement strand
CTCGCGATCGTCGTGGTGAGCTACCAGCAAACGATCGGCGCCTACCCGAGTGGCGGCGGTTCGTACATCGTGGCGAGCGACAACCTCGGGCCATTCCCAGGATTGACGGCCGCTGCGGCGCTGCTCACCGACTACGTGCTCACGGTGGCGGTATCGATCGCGGCTGGTGTCGCCGCGCTGACGTCCATCTTCCCGCAGCTCTTCGACACACGCGTTGCGCTCGGCGTCGCGTTCGTCGCCATCCTCGCGGTCGGCAACCTACGCGGGATCCGCGAGAGCGCGACGATCTTCGCCCTGCCGACCTACGTCTACCTCGTAGCGATCTTCGGACTCCTCGCGTACGGCCTTTTCCGCTTCGCGACGGGGACCCTACCCGAGTACACGGCGCCGGCTGACTGGCGGCTCCAAGAATCGATCGGCCCTCTCGGGATCCTTCTCGTGCTTCGCGCGTTCGCGTCCGGCTCGGTCGCGCTCACGGGGGTGGAAGCCGTCTCGAACGGCGTTCCCGCATTCAAGCGCCCTGAGTCGCGCAACGCGCAGGTTGTCCTCATCCTCATGGGCTCGTTCTTCGGTGCGATCTTCCTCGGCATGAGCTTCCTCGCCGGTCAGCTCGGAATCATTCCCGATCCGACCGAGCAGGAGACAGTGGTGAGTCAGCTCACGCGGACCTTTGTCGGCAACGGCACCCCGTACCACTACCTCGTACAGATCTCGACCGCGCTGCTGCTTGTCCTCGCCGCCAACACGGCCTTCGCCGATTTTCCCCGTCTCGGAAGCATCCTGGCTCGCGATCGTTTCGCGCCGCATTACTTCCAGTTCCGCGGCGACCGTCTCGCGTTCACCACCGGCATCGTTGTCCTCGCGCTCCTGTCGGCCGTGCTCATCGTGGCCTTCGGTGGCAGCGTCACGGCCCTGATCCCGCTTTACACGGTCGGCGTGTTCGTTGCCTTCACCCTCAGCCAGGCGGGGATGGTCCGGCACTGGTGGAAGCTCCGCCGGACCGAGCGCGGCTGGCGATGGCGCGCGGCTCTGAACGGGCTCGGCGCCGTCGCCACGGCGCTCGTCGCGTTGGTCGTCGGCGCGGCGAAGTTCGGTCTTGGCGCGTGGATGGTCCTCGTACTCATACCGGCACTCATCGCGGTCATGTGGGCGATCAACCACCACTACCGATCGGTCGACGACGCGCTCACGCTCGACAAGCCGCACACGGCCCTGCCGCGACGGGCCTCGCCTCGTGTGCTGGTGCTCCTCGCGCGGCTCGACCGAGCGTCTCTCGAGGCGCTCGCCTACGCACGATCGATCGCTTCTCTCGTAACGGCGGTCCACGTGACCGACGACCCGGCGGAAGGCGAGCGCATTCGGGCGCGCTGGCGGAACCTAGATGTCGACGGCGACACCGATCTGGTGATCCTCGAGTCGCCTTACCGCGCGCTCATTCCGCCGCTTGTGGCGTACATCGACGCATTACAGAAACAGGAGCCCGAGCGCTCAATCACGGTCGTGCTATCGGAGTTCGTCCCGCGGCATCCATGGGAGTACCTGCTGCACAACCAGGCGGCCTTGCGGCTCAAGCTGCGGCTCTTCTTCAGGCCGAATACGGTCGTGATCGACGTGCCGTATCACGTCTAGGGAGCCGCGGCGAGAGTGGACGCTGCGCGGCGGGTGGCACGGGGGAGAGGGTTGCGCGCGAGCCGCTGACCGGCCGCGTCAGTAGCGAACGATGCCATCTGGTGGGAAGCGGACCGGTAGGCGAGAGCGCAGCCCCGACCCCAGGGGCAGGGGCCCCTGAGCGCGGAGCGCACAGGACCCGGCGCGCCGCCCGATTAGCCGAACAGCGCCTTGCGGACTTCGCTCTCGGATGCCGTCGGCGAAAACACCATGACGCGATCGCCAACCTCGAGCTTGGTCTCGTCGTCGGCGTGCATGAGCTTGCCCTTCCGAATGATGCCGCCAACCAGCGCGCCGCTGGGCAGGCGCAGGCTTCCGACGCTCTTTCCCGCAGGGGGTGTTCCGATGGCGATCTCCGCCTCGATCAGCTCGTTCGCGGAGCCAGCGAGCGACATGAGCGGCATAAAACCGCCTGAAGGGAGCTCCTGCTCGATCACGTTCATCAGCACGCGTGTCGACGAGATCGTCTCGTCGATGCCCAGCGTCTTGAAGACGATCTCGTTCTTCGGATTGTTGACCCGCGCGATGACCCGCGGGGTGCCGCAGCGCAGCTTGGCGAGCTGGCAGATGACGAGGTTCTTCGCGTCGTCTCCCGTGACGGCGATCAGCGCGTCGGCCCGGCTGCAGCCCGCCTCCATCTGCGCGCGGCCCTCATCGGCCGGAGCGTTCATGACGATCGACCCGAGCTTCTCCTGGACGAAATTGGCGCGGCGCCGATCGGCCTCGATGACCGTCACCTCGTGCCCGGACTCGAGGAGCGCCTGCGAAAGATGGAATCCCACCTCACCCGCGCCGGCGACGACGAAGTACATCTAGCTAGCGGGCCTTTACCGGGGTCTTCGGCGGCTCGTGGACCATGTCCGCCTCGTGCGCCAGAGCTTTCCTCATGAGGACCTCTCCCACTTCACGGTCGTCCTGGAGCATGGCGTGGAGAAGGGTGCCGAGGATGGTCGTCCGTGAGAACGTGTTGATGCCCAATTCGCGATAGGTTTGGGCGCGCACCGGATCGTTCACCTTCGCGATCACCTGTTTCAGGCCAAAGATCTTCTGCGCGATCTGAGCGCACATCAGGTTGCGGTTGTCACCCTCGGTGAGCGCGAGGAGTGCGTCGGCCCGCTCTATGCCCGCCTGCCGCAGCACGTCGAGGTCCGTGCCGTCCCCGAGGATCGTTTCGCCCTTGAAGGAACTCGGGAGATGCTGGAACCACGCGCGCTCCGCGCGCGCCGGGCTCGTCGATGCGATATCGACGACGCTCACGCGATGTCCCTCGGAGTCGAGGAGACCCGCGAGGAATCCACCCACACGGCCACAGCCGACGATGACGACGTTCACTTTGTCTCTTCCTGACGATACGCGAGCACCGCGCACGGCGCGTTGACATATACGTTCTGCACGGTTCTTCCCACGTACACCCTTCCTAATCGCCTCCGGTAGGGCATGGCAACGACGATGAGGTCGCACTTGCGTTCCACCGCCGTGTCGACGATCGCCGCCGCGGCATCGCGTGCCTGCAGGAGCTCGGTCTCGAGGGCGAGGCCAGCTTGGTCGGCTACTTTCTTCGCGCTTTCGAGGAGCTCCTCGCCTCTGTCCAGCTCCGGCTCCATCACGGCGTCGAGCGCGAGGTTCCAGCGGACCTCGATGACGTGGATGCCGACCACCTCAGCCTTCGCCGGCTTTGCGATCCAGGCCACCAGACGAATGACATCGGGATCCGCGCTGCTTCCGGCGAGCGCCACGAGGATGCGCTTCGGTTGCATGAGTGCGCGAGTTTAGCGGCGCGCGAGGTCGGCGGTGTCCTGGTAGTGGTAGGGCACGTCGATCACGATCGTGTTCGGCCGAAAGAGGAGTGCCGCCTTGAGGCGGAACGCGGTCTGGCTGTGCAGGAACCACTCCCACCAATGGCGGGGGACGAACTCGCTCAACACCACCGTGATCGGCCGATCGTCAGACTTGTCGATCGCGTCGATATAGCGAAGCAGCGGCTGGAGCAGGGAGCGGAACGGCGATTCGACAACGTCCAGGCCGACGTCCGTGTCCAGGCGGTTCCACCGCGCGCGGAACTCGTCGGCGCTCGCGCGCGAAGTCGACACGTGCACCGCCTTCACGGTGGGCGAGACCGAGCGAGCGAAAGCGAGCGCCTGGAGCGCGGCCCGATCGAGTCGCGCGATCGGGACGATAACCACGGGCGCCGCGAAGATCGGGACGCGCTGGTCCGTCCCCGAGAGCACAAGAGCGTCCTGCGTCGTCTGGTAGTGCCGATTGATGGAGTAGAGAAGCCCGACGATGACGGGGATCAGCGCCATGACCATCCACGCACCGAGCGCGAACTTCGTGACAGCGACGACGATCAGGACCGTCCCGGTTACGACCGCGCCAAAGCTATTGATGGCGATCGAGAGCCGCCAGCCCGGATTCCGCAGGCGGCGCCATCGCCGGACGAGGCCCGACTGGGACAGCGTGAACGCGAGGAAGACACCGATCGTGTAGAGCGGGACGAGGGCGTTCACGCTTCCGCCGAAGCCCGCCAGGATCACCGCCGCGAGCACGGAGAGGACCACGATCCCGGTGTTGAACGCCATGCGGGATCCGACGTCCGCAAAGTGCCGAGGCATGAAGCGATCGTTCGCGAGGACCGACGCGAGCCGCGGAAACCCGGTGAAGCCCGTGTTAGCAGCGAGGAGCAGGATGACGGCCGTCGTGATCTGCACGAAGTAGTAGAACGGCGTGCCGGCGCCGACCACCGCCCGCGTGATCATGCTGTTCACGGTCTCGATCTCGCTCTGGTCCGGCGCGATGCCGATTCGCGTCGCGAGATAGGTGACCCCGAGGAAGATCGTCGCGAAGATCGTGCCCATGAGGACGAGCGTGATCACCGCATTCCTCGTCTCGGGTCGACGGAAGCTCGGCACTCCGTTCGCGATAGCCTCGCTGCCGGTCAGCCCGACCGACCCCGACGCGAAGGCGCGGAGAACGAGCAGGATCGTCAGCGCCGCGGTGCCCTCCGCCGAAAACGGATCTGGCGGGGTCACCGGGGCCGGCACGTCGCCGCTGAACACACGGAACAAGCCAAAGGCGATCAGTCCGTACATCGCGAGCATGTACGCGTAGGTAGGCGCGGCGAACAGGAGTCCCGCCTCGCGGACGCCGCGGAGGTTGGCGATCGCGAGGACCGCGATGAGCACGACCCCGATGAGAACGCGCTGTTGGTGGAGTTCCGGGAGAAAGCTCGAGATAGCGGCTACCCCCGCGGCGGTCGACACCGCGACGGTCAGCACGTAATCGATGAGCAGCGCCGATGCGGCAACGAGTCCGGCGATGACGCCGTGGTTCTCTCGCGCGACGAGGTAGCTGCCGCCGCCGTTCGGGTAGGCGCGGATCACCCGCGACTCCGAGAGGATCACGATCGCGAGGACGAACACGACCGCGAGCGCGATCGGCAAGGTGAGGGCGAGTGCGGCGGTCCCCGCGATCGCGAGGATGCGCATGGCCTCCTCGGTCGCGTAGGCAGACGAGGAGACGTTGTCGGAGGCGAGGATCGGAAGGCCGGTCGCGACCCCGACGCGCTCCTCAGATTCGGCATCGCTGTGCAGGCGCTTTCCGATGAGAAACCGGACCACCCCGTCCCAGGCGTGCCCAACGCGGCCGGTCCGCTCCATCGTCTGCTCGGTGGCGATGTAGCGGCCCCCGTGTCCTTTTATGCCGGTGCCGGTCGGCCGCATGATGCGCACGTAGCGATCGCCAACGTGGCGACCCGGCTGCGTCACGCGTTTCTCCAGAGACGGCGTCTCCGGTCGCTCGCTCTCGTCGTTGCTCAATGCCGGTGTTCCTCGCGTCCCTCGTCGAAGTGATAGGGCACGTCGATCACGATCGTGTTCGGCCGAAAGAGAAGGCTCGCCTTCAGGCGGAGAGCGGTCTGACTGTGCAGTAGCCACTCCCACCAGCTGTGCGGCACGAACGAAGCGAGGACGACCGTGATCGGACGCTCCGGCTCCCGCTTCTGTAGGGCGTCGATGTATGCGAGGAGCGGCGGCAAAAGCGAACGGTACGGCGACTCGATGACGTCGAGGGGCACCTTGCCCGCCCACACCTCCCAGCGCGTGCGGAACTCTCTGGCGCTGTCTTCGCTCGTGCCGACATGCACCGCCTTCACCGCCGGCGAGATCGAGCGAGCGAATGCGATGGCCCGCGCGGTCGCACGGTCGAGCCGACCGACCGGGACGATGACGACGGGAGCCCGCATCGGCGCAACTTCTTCATCGAGCCGGTCGATGACCAGGGCGTCCTGCACCCTCATGTAGTGCCGGTGGATCGCAAAGAGGAGCAGGACGATGAGTGGAATGATGAGAGCGATCAGCCACGCACCTTCCGGAGCTTTCGCGATGAGGACAACGACGAGTACGAGGCCGGTCACGACCGCGCCGAGACCGTTCAGACCCGCGCGCCATTGCCAACCCGGTGACCGGAGCCGGCGCCATCGCCGCACGAGGCCGGTCTGCGCAAGCGTGATCGCCAAGAAGACGCCGATCGTGTAAAAGGGAATGAGCCTGGTTACGCTGCCCTGGTTTACCGCGAGGACGACCGCAGATGCCGCAGCGAGCGCGACGATGCCAAACGAGAACGCGAGTCGTTCACCGCGATACGCAAACTGTCGCGGCATGAAACGATCGTTCGCGAGGACCGATGCCAAGCGGGGAAAACCGGTGAACCCGGTGTTCGCCGCGAGCGCGAGGATGACCGCGGTCGATCCCTGCACCAGGTAGTAGAACGGTGAGGTCCCAACGAGTGACCGCGTCACCAGACTGTTCAGCGACTCCGCTTCGAGACGGTCGGGGGTCGTGCCGATGGTCTGCGCGAGATACGTCAGTCCCAAGAAGAGCACGGCGAACGTCGCGCCCATCGCAACAAGCGTGATCGTCGCATTGCGCCGCTCGTCCTTCTCCATGCTCGGGACACCGTTCGCGATCGCTTCGCTGCCGGTGAGTCCGACCGAGCCCGACGCGAAGGCGCGCAGGATAAGCAAGGCCCCTGCGAGACCGGCGAGCGAGACCTCACCTTCCGGCGCGAAAGGCGTCGGTGGAACCGCGGCGGGCGGGATGTCGCCGGCCACGACCCTGAAAATGCCGTAGAGGATCAGTGCGCCGAGTGAGAAGAGGTAGATGTATGTCGGCCCGGCGAAGATGAGCCCAGCCTCACGAACGCCGCGCAGATTGCCGACCATCAGAAGACCGATGAACACGAGCCCGATCGCGACGGCATCCGGTTGCAGCGCTGGCACGAAGCTCGTGATGGCGTAGACCCCTGCGGCGGTCGACGTCGCGACCGTCAGCACGTAGTCGATAAGGAGCGCAGCGGCGGCCACGAGGCCGGGTATCGTGCCGAGGTTGTCGCTCGTGACGATGTAGCTACCGCCGCCGTTCGGATATGCCTGGATCACCTGCGATTGAGAGAGGACCACGATCGCGAGGACGCCAACGATCGCGATCGAGATCGGGGTCAGGAAGACGAACGCCCCGATCCCGGCGAGGGCGAGAACGCGCATCGCCTCTTCGGTTGCGTACGCGGACGAGGAGATGTTGTCGGAACCCAGAATCGCGAGGCCGGTGAAGACCGACAGCCGCTCGGACTCCTCCGCGTCCATGCTGAGGCGTTTCCCAAACAAGAAACGACGGATGGCCTCGTACGCGCGCCCGGCGGCGCTCTCGGGCTCGAGCAGCTCCTCATCCGCGATGTAGCGATCGCCGCGCCGGCGGAAGCCTGCCGATCGATGAAGCTTGACGTAGCGGTTTCCCGGGAGTCGCCCCGCCTGGGTGGTGCGGTCTTCGAGCGAAGGGGGTTCCGAACCCTCGTTTTTGCTTCGGTCGTCGGTCACGTCAGGGTTGCGATTGTGGCACGGTGCCGCGGGCCCGCTCCGCCGCCGACTGGTCGACGAGCACAACATCCCGCGCTCCGGCGGCCGACTTCCGATCGATCGAGACGAGGTGCGCAGGAGACGTCAACACCTGAATGGTGAGGGCCCCCGGGGCGGGCGACGAAAACATCGCCCGGACGGTCAGCGTTTCGCCGGCGCGGTCCACGCGCACGACACGGATCTCGTATCCACCGGTGCGCTGCGACCCGGCGAAGGCGGCGATATACAGGCGGCCGTCTTCTCGCGAGGCGAGCTCGCCGAGGCCCGCCGCTGCTGGATCGGTAGCGACGGCGATCCGAGCCGGTCCGTCGTACGCGGATTGCTGCGTCGAGCCGTGGTCGGTGAACGGAATGCTCTGCGCCTGGCTCACGCTGCCGCAGCCCACCGCGAGCACGGCCACGACCACAAGGTCACAGACCGAAGCCAAGGCGGTCCGCGAATATCGCCGGAAGCCCCCGCTCGCGGATACGGCGTTGCGTCTCATCGATCCGATACCTCGAACGATGAAATGTCACGGTCCCCGCCGCAAGGTCGATCACGGCGTATGCGGCACGAGGATCGCCGTCGCGCGGCTGGCCGACGCTGCCCGGGTTCAGGAACGCGCGCGGTGCGAGGGGATAGGGCGCGTCGTAGCCGACCCGGCCCGGCTGCGGTTCCTTCCCGGCGCGGAAGAGCGACGGCACATGCGTGTGGCCAGCGCAGCAATGCGACGTCTTCGCGAGCGCAAGCGATGCGGCGGCGCTCCTCGGATTTGTGACGTATTCCCAGAGCGGATCCCGGAGGCTCCCGTGGCAGAGCGTCATGTCGCTCGTCTCGAGCGTGCGCGGGAGCGCCGCGAGCATGTCGCGCTCAGCGGCCGAGAGCCACCGCTTATGCATCTTCGCCGCTGCGGCCGCCGGGGGGTTGAATAGTTCGAGGTCATCCCCCGTCGCGACGGCTCGGTCGTGGTTGCCCGCCACGAGCGTGGCCTTTCGCTCGACGAGCAGCGCGAGGACATCGGACGGATCGGGGCCGTACCCGACCGTGTCGCCGCACACCCACAGCGCGTCCACCGGGCCCATGTCGGCGAGTACGGTCTCGAGCGCAATCAGGTTCGCGTGGATGTCGCTGACGACGCCGATCCTCACGCTGCGGCCTCGCGCGCCTCGCGGATCGTGAATCGCTTTTCCGCGAGTGCTCGACCGATCACGACCGATGCGACGCCGCGCGACGCGAGCGCTCGGATGTCGTCGAGATCGCGGACGCCGCCGCCGGCATGCAACGCGACGCTATTGCCGACCACCGCTCGCACCGTGTCGACGAGGGCGAGCGGCGGGCCGGCGACCTGCGCTTCGGCGGCGAGATCGATCAGGTAGAGGGCGCGTACGCCGGCAAACTGCGCGGCACGCGCCGAAGCGAGGGCGCCGCGGCCGGTCGCCACGGTTACGAGACCGGGGTCGCCGCCGCGCGGCGCGAGGAACCCGCCGCGCGCCTCGATCTCGACGATCGCGCGATCTCCGAGAGACGCGACATCTCGCAGGAGCTCGTCATCACCGAACACGGCGCTCGAGAACAGCACGCCCGCGAAACCGCGATCGATCGCGGACCGTGCTTCTTCGAGTCGGGAGACGCCGCCTGCGAGACGACACGGCACGCCCGCCGCCTGCGCCACCTTCGCGAGGAGCTCGAGGTTCAGGAACAGGCCGGTCTCCGCCCCATCCAGATCGACGAGGTGCAGCTCCTCCGCGCCGTCCGCGACGAGGTCGCGCGCCCTCGCGACGACCAACTGCTCGGAGCCATCGCCGAGTCGCCCGGCGCGGACGTCGACCGACGGCACGATCACCACGGACGGCGCTTGGCGTCGGCGGCCGAACGCGGGTATCGCGACGGCGTCTCACGCAGCTTTCGGATCACCACGAGCGATCTGCCAGGGAGGAGCGCGCCGAGACCGAGCTCAGATGTCGGTGTGATCTTCACAATCTCGCCGCCGACACTCGCGCACGCTTTTTTCGCGCCCGCGATCTCGGCTTCGACGCGGCCTTTCCACGCGATCGCGTCGCCGCCGACGCGAAGGAACGGCAGGAGGTATTCGACGATCGCGCCGAGCGTTCCGACCGCGCGCGCGGTACCGACGTCGTAGCGCTCACGGCGCGCGTGAGCGAGAGCTTCGGCGCGTTCGTTGCGAACGTCCACGCCATCGAGCCCAAGCGCGCTCGTGACCTCCTCGAGGAAGCGGGCCTTCTTCCCCATCGACTCCACCAGCGTCACGCGTGTTTTGGGAAGAGCGAGGCGCAGCGCGAGGCCCGGGAATCCGGCGCCGCTCCCAACGTCGATGATTCGCTCGCGACCGTTCCACGTACGCACCGCGACTGCGGTGAACGAGTCGAGGAAGTGTTTTGCCGCGATATCTGCCGGCGTTGTGATCGCGGTGAGGTTCAGCGTCGTATTGCGTTCGATGAGCAGATCCGCATACCTCTCGCACAGCGCGACAGTCGCGGGGTCCAAATAGACGCCGATGCGTTCGGCATGTCGAGCAAGGGCCGCGAACGGCGCGTCAGCGGTCTCGCGGGGTAGCACGACGCGTAGGGTATGGCCGTGAGGCGCGCCGCGGTCGCGTGGGTCGCCACCCTCACGGTCGCGTGCGGACTGCTGGCGCTTCCGCTCGTCGCATTCGCGGCGACGTCCCCGGTGAATATCCAAAATTCGGCGTTCGCGCCGCCGACCACCACGATCAAAGTCGGCGACACGGTGACCTGGACCAACCGCGACGCGATCAGCCACACCTCAACCTCGGACACCGCAACGTGGGACACGGGTGTGATCACCGCTGGCGCTTCGCGCTCGTTCACCTTCATGAGCGCAGGGACGTTCGCGTATCACTGCAGCATCCACACATTCATGCACGGCACGATCGTCGTCCAGGCAGCGAGCACGCCGCAACCAACGCCACAGCCCACTGCACCGCCGACCCCGGTCCGTACCGCTCCGCCGACAGCTCCGCCGACTGCCGCGCCGACAGAAGCCGCGGCCCCGTCGGAATCCCCGACGCCGTCACCGAGCCCGAGCGCCTCACCGACATCGGCGACAACGGAGGCCCCAGCGGTGTCTCCGTCGCCGAGCGCCGTGGCCGTGCAGCTCACGCCCGCTCCCACGGCGAGCGGAGGACCGCCGGCGTCGCTCCTCATCGGTGCGGCCGCGCTCGCGGTGCTCGCGCTTGGGGCGATCGCCGTTTTCCTGTTGCGGCGCTCGTAAACGCGACCGCCGCCCGGGCGGGGGACGCCACCTGCGACAATTGGGCGCTCATGACCGTCCTTGCACGCGCTCAGCTGACCGACGACGTCGAGGAGATACTCGTGAGCACCGAACAGATCGCCGCGAAGGTGCGCGAGCTCGGCGTGCAGATCGCGGCGGACTACCGGGGCAAGGACCTCGTTCTCGTCTCGATCCTGAAGGGGGCGCTCCCCTTCCTCGCAGATCTCATGCGGGCGACGCAGATCCCTCTCGCGCTGGACTTCCTTGAGGTCTCGTCATACGGCGCGGGCACCGAATCGACCGGGGCCGTGCGGATCCTGAAGGATCTCGCGAACCCGATCGAGAGCCGACACGTGTTGGTCGTCGAGGACATTCTCGACACCGGCCACACGCTCTCCTATGTCTTCGATCATCTGCGTGCGCAGCGTCCCGAATCTGTCCGTCTGTGCGTGCTCCTCGATAAACCCGCACGGCGAGTGATCCCGATCGAGATCGACTACCGCGGCTTCGAAATCCCTGACAAGTTCGTCGTCGGGTACGGGCTTGATTACGCAGAGCGGTATCGCAACCTGCCGTTCGTCGGCGTGCTCAAGCCGGAGGTGTACGCGAGGACGCCGTAAATACCCTGGACTGTTCTGACTGGGGAGTGATGACCATGAAGCTGACCGCCACGATGATGCTGACCGTGGACGGCGTGTACCAGGGTCCCGGGGGCCCGGACGAGGACCGACGCGGCGGGTTCGAGCGCGGCGGTTGGACCTCCGCTTACGCCGACGAGGAGGGCTGGCGCTTCCTCACCTCGATGTTCGAGCGCGCGGATGCGCTGCTGCTCGGGCGCCGAACCTGGGAGATCTGGGAACCGTACTGGCCGCTCCACGATTCGGGCGACCCGGTCTCCCATGGCATCAACGTCCTGCCCAAGTACGTGCCCTCGACCACGCTCACGGACCCGACGTGGCAGAACACCCACGTCATCAAGGGAGACGTCGAGGCGGCGGTGCGCGAGCTCAAGGCGAAGCCCGGACGGGAGCTCCAGGTCCATGGCAGCGGCGCCCTGCTCCGGTGGCTCCTCGAGCGCGACCTCGTCGACGAGCTCAACCTGCGGCTCTACCCGGTCGTGGTGGGCGACGGGCTGCGGCTCTTCCCGGAGCAGGGGCAGACGCACGACCTGACGCTGGTCGAGTCGCGGTCGGTGCCGTCCGGCGTGACATTCCTGACATATCGACCGGCCGGCCGCGCGACCTTCGGGACCGCCGGCTGAGGGCGCAGCGCCTCGGCGCGGCGCGTCATGAACCTCTCAGTAGACCGTTTGACCGAGGTTCTCGCCTATGTGTGTACGGCATCGACATTCTCTTCGTTGCATCAACGGCCGCCGTTGACAGATTCGGGTTACTTCATTTTTGGGTCGTCGCTCTCGCGAGACAACCTGCCTTAGTTAGCACTCGCCGCCGAGGGGCATGGCCTAAGCGAAGGTGTGGTGGTGAGATGGCGTCATGAGTGAGGTGGTGAGCTAGTGAATGAGTGATAGGACTATTTGCACTTTTCACCTAACGGCCCTCGGGTCATCACCGCACGAGAGATTGCGGCGTACATCGATCGTGCAATCAAGCTCCAAGTGGTGCTACCAAAGGGTGAAGCTGCCAATTAGAAGGATCGGCATGCGGGTCCAATGCCGCACCGTTCGGAACAATTGCATCTTGGGTATGTCGACAGTGCCGATGCTTCCGAAGGTCTGACTGGGTAGCGGCGCAGTATGTAACGTGCTCTCGTCGCTCTGGACGATGAGACGCGCTTCTATCCTTATGGTCTTGGGCTTCGTGAGGATCTGGCTCGCGCGCACGCTGATGGTCGTGCTGGTCTT
>Ga0070707_100004787_pt1 | contig 12669 bp, 9 predicted proteins | sample KBSK5502metaG_FD_65468 | JGI IMG/M metagenome (GOLD analysis project Ga0070707, IMG submission 65468) | Corn, switchgrass and miscanthus rhizosphere microbial communities from Kellogg Biological Station, Michigan, USA - KBS K5-50-2 metaG | ecosystem: Host-associated > Plants > Roots >... | reverse complement strand
GCCAGCAGTCCCGCCCCCATCCTACCGCACGCCGCCACCTTCCCCAGGGCCACCACCGCCACCACACGTGAAAACCCCCCGTCGTTGACAGGGTAGGAGGCAGAGGCTCACACTGTGGTTGACCAGATGACACACGGTCGGGGAGCAGGGCGACCTTAAGGGAGCCCTGCGGGCGGCCGGTCTGGGAAGGTAGCGGGCGGTCTCTCTCTGATATCTATGGCGTAGCCTACCCGTCCCCCCTGTGGTAAATCATTCTGTACTCCCCTCTCCCTTTGGGGGAGGGGCTGGGGTGGGGGTGGGGCGATGTACTCTCATGCCAGCGGCGCTACGTAGCTTTCGATGGCCTGCTCGCCCGCCGCCGAGCGCGCCGGGCGGCGCCACAGAAACGCCGCGGGCAGCAGACCTGCGAGCACGATCAGCGCAGCCGCCAGGAAGATGTCGGTATACACAGTGTGCAGCGCTGCCGTCAAGGCGTGCGCATACGCCGTCGATGAGAGCCCTGCCGCGCCGCCGTCCGGCAGCTGAGCTGCGAGCAGCGCGCGAAAGCGCGCCAGGCCCCAGGCGGTGAGCGCCACTAGGCCGAGAATCATGCCGCACATGCGGAGTGCCGTCACCACTGCCGACGCCACCCCGGTCCGGGTCGGCCCGCTCGCATTGAGGGCGCTCGTGCTGATCGGCGCGATGACCAGCCCGAAGCCCAGGCCCGCGACGACGCAGGACAGCGTGATCTGTCCCCAGCCGACGTCCGCCGGCCAGAGATGCATCAACCAGAAGCCGCCCGCCGTGCAGAAGACGCCGAGTGTGGCGGCGATCCGGCTGCCGGCGCGCCCCGCCAGCCAGCCACCGGCGAGCGCCCCCACCGGCACGAGCGCCGTCATGCGCAGCAGCGCCAACCCCGCGTCAATCGGCGAGGACGTCACCAGCGTGCCGATGAAGAGCGGGATCTCGACCAGCGCGACGATCAGCGCGACGCCGATGATCAGACTCAGGGTCGAGGCCGCCGTGAACGCGGACCGCCGAAACAGTCCGAGCGGCACGACGGGCCAGCGACGGCGCAGCTCCAGCGCGACGAACGCCGCGAACAGGGCAAGCGCCGCTACGAGCAGCCGCCCATCGGCGGCATAGTGTGAGGTGAGGCTGAGCGCGCCTGGGCTGCCACTCTGCGCGCCGAGGCCGAGCGTCAGGCAGGTGAGCGATGCGCCGAAGAGCAGCGCGCCTGGCAGGTCGATCGGCTCGCGTGCTCCGCGCGAGCGCGGCAGGGCAAAGAAGCCCGCGCCGAGCAGCAGAGCGGCTGCCGGCACATTGAGCCAGAAGATCCATTGCCAGCCCCAGGCCGTCGTGACCCACGCGCCCCAGAGCGGGCCGAGCACACCACCCGCCTCCGTCACTGCGCCGACGAGGCCGAGTGCCAGCCCGCGGCGTGCCTCGCCGAACAGATCGCCAGCCACCGCCATCGCCACGGGGACGAGCGCGCCGCCACCCACCGCCTGCACAAAGCGCGCGGCGACCAGCACATCCAGCCCAGGCGTCGTGGTATCCACGCCCAGCCGCGCTGCGCCGCCGAGCAGCCAGTGCACCGCGAGATACACAGGCTCGAGTGCCATGCCACCCAGCGTCGTCGTGTCCGGCGCGATATCGGAGCCGAGGGCGGGCGCCATTCCGCAGAGCAGCGAGCCCGCCGCAAACAGGCCGAGGCACACCGCGAAGACGCGCCAGCGTCCATACACATCCGCGACCCGGCCCATGAGCGGCATCGCCACCACATAGCCCAGCAGGTAGCCGCTGACGATCCAGGCGGCGCGGTCGGGCTGGGTGATCGCCAGCCCGATATCACGCATCATCGAGATCAGCGCGGTGACCACCACCGTCTGGTCCAGCGCCGTGAGAAAGACCGCCACGCATACGACGACGAGCGCCAGGCGTCCGGTGGCGCTCAGCCCGCCGTCCGTGCCGCGCAATTGCGCCGCGCCTGGCGGTCGCAGGCGCTCATCTCGCTTGAGGTCGGCGGTCGCGGACTCGTGCGACTGCATGCGGCCTCCCTACTCGCCAGGCGCAGGGGTCGCGATCGTGACGGACTGATCAAAGTTTGAGAGGTAGAACGTATGCACCGTGTCGGCGGTGTCGCCGTCGATGATGACGCCCGGGATCACCACCGAGTAGATGTGGTTGTCGCCCTTGCCGACGCACACCGCTACATTCTTGAGGTCGCTCTTGACAGCATCGCCAAAGATGGGCGCCAGAGCGGCCTGCGCAAGGGTCCCCGTTACTTTCCAGCACGACGTCCCATTGGCGCTGCCGTCGGCCGGAGCGGACGGATGCTGGAGCTTCGTGAGGAGCGTGCCAAGGCCGACCTGCGCATCGAAAATGCGCTCATAGCTGGTGAACTGCGTGGTCGGCTCGAACTTGCCGGTCAGCGGATTGGTGTACCACTGCTTGTCGCCGACGACGACGACCTTAACAGCCAGCGTGGCGAGGCCGGCGTCCACGGTAGCCGTGGCGCTCACTTCGTCTGGCCGCTGGACGTCCCCCTTGGCGTCGGTCACGACGGGGGCATCTAGGCTGCCAGTGCCGGGATGGGCGACGTTCAGCGCGAAGTGGAACGACTTCGTCGCGTTGAAGGTGGTCTGCGCAGTCTGCAGTAGCGTTTGCGCGCTCGGCGGCGCTTCACCACAGCCAGCAAGGACGACCAGCGCGAGCAGGGCGAGTGTGGTGGGTGTGGCGACGAGTGAGTATCGTGCGGTCCCGCGCCTGCGGGTAAGCGTTCTCAGCACCGGACTCTCCTTCACTTGGCGGGCAGTTTGCCGCAGCCATTATCCTCGTCCGGCGAGATTACGTCAATGGCGAGCGTCAGCCGCTGGTCCGGCGCCGGCGCAGCCAGGCCTGGATCGAAGCCTCGTTGCCTTGGGCCGTCGGTTGGTAGTAGGCACGGTCGCGAAGCTGCTCGGGCAGATAGTCTTGCGGGCGCTCGGGCGGCGGGCGCAGCGGGTCCGCTGGGTCGGGCTGGCCGGCGTAATTGTCGTGCGCATAGGCGTAGCCCTTGCCGTAGTCGAGCTCTTTCATCAGGCGCGTCGGCGCGTTGCGCAGGTGCAGCGGCACGGGATCGTTGCGGGTCGCGCGCACGTCCTCCTGGGCCGCCGCGTAGGCGGTATACACGGCGTTGCTCTTGGGCGCAACGGCGAGATGAATCACCGCCTGCGCCAGCGCCAGCGCGCCCTCTGGCATGCCGATGAAGTGGACTGCCTGCTGTGCGGCGACGCACACCAGCAGCGCCTGTGGATCGGCCATGCCCACGTCTTCACTGGCGAAGCGGATCATGCGGCGCACGACGTACAACGGGTCTTCCCCACTCTCCAGCATGCGCGCCAGCCAATAGAGCGCCGCATCTGGATCGGAGCCACGCAGCGACTTGTGCAGCGCGGAGATCAGGTTGTAGTGCTCCTCGCCGCCCTTGTCGTAGAGCAGCGCGCGCTGCTGCACAGCATCCTCGACCGCCGCCAGGTCTATCGTCGTATTGCCGCCAGCATCCGCCTGCGCCACGCTCGCCGCCAGCTCGAGCGCATTCAGCGCGGCGCGCGCATCGCCGTTCGCGTAGCCGGCGAGATAGCGCAGCGCCTCGTCGGAGAGCGACAGCCCCGCGGAGCCGAGGCCGCGCTCCGCATCCGTGAGGGCGCGCCGCAACAGCGTCTCGATGTCTTCGTCGGTGAGGGCGTGCATCGTGAAGACGCGCGAGCGCGAGAGCAGTGCGGCGTTGACCTCGAAGGAAGGGTTCTCGGTCGTCGCGCCGATGAGGGTCACCGTGCCGCGCTCGACGTGCGGCAGGATGGCGTCTTGCTGCGACTTCGAGAAGCGGTGGATCTCGTCGATGAAGAGGATGGTGCGGCGCCCCGTGGCGCGCAGCAGTTTGGCGGCATCTTCCACAACGCGGCGCAGGTCTGCGACGCCCGCGGTCACGGCGCTCAGCGCGACGAAGCGCGAGCTAGTGGTCTCGGCGATGACCGCCGCCAGCGTCGTCTTGCCGCTGCCCGGCGGCCCCCACAAGATCATCGAGGCAACGTGGTCGCTCTCGATACTGCGCCGCAGGGCGCGTCCCGGCGCGAGCAGGTGCTGCTGGCCGACGATCTGGTCCAGTGTGAGCGGGCGCATGCGCGCTGCCAGCGGCCAGGCGGATGTCGGCGTCTCGCCACCGGCAACGGAGAGGCTGCCCCCGCCGCGCGCGGACCGGCCGCGCGGGCGCGCGCTTCCACCCGCGGGCGCGTCCTCACTGGCCGCGCCCATGTCGGCAAAGAGAGGAGACTGCCACTCGCCATCGCCCATACCAAGGCTACCTTTCGCTCGGCCGGTGTGCTCGCCCGTTTAGCCCGCACAGATCGAGTATAGCACGGCCTACTCGCTGCGCGGCGGCCCTTGCCGGATGCGTGTGCGCACGTCGTCCGGGTCGTTGGGAGCTGTCCACATCGCCTCTAGCCACCAGGTCGCCCCGGCCTCCGCAAATGGCCTGATGATGTCGGCGGCGCGGGCAGGGTCATCCCCGGGCGTCACCCCCTCCATGACGATGTCGAACGGGGTGGTGGCGGTTCTCCGCTGGGCGATGTAGTCGCGCATGGCGCCCAGGTCCGCCGGCTCGACATCGGCCTGCTTGCCCGCGTCATCGAGCTTGTTAGGCAGCAGGCCGTCGTACTGCAGTACGCGGCTCATCGAGCGCTCGCGCGACCAGGCGCCGACGACCCAGATGGGGATGCGCGGCCGCTGCACCGGCGGCGGCAGAAAGGTCATCTCCGCCAGGTGGTAGTGCTTGCCCGTAAAGCTGAACGGCTCGCCGCTCCACAGCCCGGTAAGTATCGCCAGACCCTCGTCCAGGAGCTCCGCGCGGGTCTTGCGGTCCGTCGGCTCGCCCACTCCACCGAAGCCGAGGTCGTCGAGCACACCGAGGCCGACCGGCAGCACCAATCGCCCGCCGGACAGGTGATCGAGTGTCACAGTTTCGCGGGCGAGCTTCCAGGGGCGACGGCGCGCGACAGGCGTGAGCACCGCGCCGATGCGGACGCGCTGGGTGCGCATGGCGATCGCGGCGAGCGTGACCCATGGATCGTACATCTCACCGGCGCCCGGAATGCAGATGCCGTCCCAATAGAAGACGCCGTCCCATCCGGCTGCCTCGGCATCCTGCGCCAGACCACCAATGGAATGTATGTCGCCATGCGGGATAACGAAGCCATACTGCATCATAGTTCCTCCTCGCTTGCGGGTCGTCGCTCAGCACAACGCTCTCTAGTATGCCAGCGTCTTCCTGACATCTCGTGCCAGGAATCATAACGGCGGGCCTGCGGGTGTCGTCGGAGATCGAGACTCGACCACCACAACGCGCGGCGCATGGGTGCCAACGCGAGCGGCTGGCGAGCGGCTGGCGAGCAGCAGGTGGCCGGATGTAATGCCGCTGCCTGCGCAGGGTGTCGGCGCCTGTAGTCAGATGCGCCTACTGGCCGCGGCCCGCCGGCGACAGGCTGCTCGTGTGGATCGCCACGATCTCGCCAAGATCCGGCTCCGTCAGCGCCTCCACTCGTACCACCCACTTCACCCACTGGAAGCCGCGCCGCCCCGGCGCCACCAGTCGCGCAGGTGCCCCGTGCTCATGTGACAACGCTTCCTCGCCGGCATGAGTCGCCAGCAACGCGTCCCGCGCCTCAGCCAGCGGCAGGCTCCAGCGATAGCCCGTCACCGAGACGAAACGCACCCAGTGTGCGCCAGGCAACGGCCGCGCATGCTCCAACAGACGGCCGACACGCACTCCGCGCCAGCGCTGGGCGCTGTAGAATCCCCCTGTGCAGTCGAGGATCGCGTCCTGCTCGTCGCCAATCGTCACCAGCTCATCATATCCAAGCTCCAGCGGCGCGGCCACCGCGCCTCCCACGCGTAGCCGCCAGGAGCCAGCCACGATCACGCGGGGCGCGTCTGCTACCCAGCTTGTGGCAGGGAAGGCGTTGCCGGCATAACTGCCCGCCATACGCGAGCCTGTGAAGCGGCGACGCGCGCCGGGCGCACCCGCGAGGAGCTGGGCGGCCTGCTGCGCCGGCCACAGCGCCGCCGCGACCACCGCCACGGCTCCGAAGCGCAGTGCCAGCCTCCGTCCGCGCACGTCGCGCACGCGCAGCCGCTTCGCCCGCGCCAGCATGTGGATGGCAATGGCAAGCGACAGCGCGAAGCCGGTGACGATGTGCCAGTTGAGCAAATTGAATCCGGCAACGTACAGGTCGCCTCCGGCCACCCACCACACGCCCGAGCCGCCTGCCAGCGCCACCGCGAGCAGAGCAAGCGTGCCGAACGCGGTGCGCCGGTCCCAGAGGCGCGGGCGCAGCAGCCGCGGCCAGACGCGCCGTAGCTTGCCCCACAGCAAGAGCAGTAGCCAGAGGCCTGCCGCACCGTGGAACGCGAAGACCAGCCACTCATCTGGCCGCCCGCTGAAGAGACTCAGCAGCCCCGACGTGAAAGCGGCTGCGCCAGCAAGCGCCAGGCTCCAATCGGTGACGCGCGGTGACACGCGATTCGCTTCCCCTCCGCTACGAGCGCGCCGGCATACCCACTCTGCTCTACGCGAGCCGGATGCACAGGTGTCGGCACGCTCTGGTTGTAGCCCACCGCGGGGCAGTCCGTCCACTATTGCGATGGGCAATCGGCTAGCGCGAGAAGGGGCAACGCGTCAATCCGGATCGGTTCGAGCTGCTGACACGCGCAGAGCGGTGGTCCGCCTGCCGTGCGCCGGCACCAATGGGCATCTGTGGCGCGAGCACGCACAGCGACTCAGTGGCGCGGGAAAGCAGGCGCCAAGCGGGCTAGTCGCGGTCGGCGGCCCGTGGCTGCAGGCGCGGCTGGCCCGGAGCTAGCCGCGAGGGATAGGTTGGGCGGGTGGGCCGGAGGTCGCCAGCGGCGGCGAGCGATGGCCTGGGGAGTGGTGTGGCCAATTCCGGCCTCGCTGGGACCTCCCTAACCGCCGCGGAGGCAGCGGGCTGTGCGTCGGCGGCTGCACCGGGCCGGAACCAGATCCAGGCGGCGGCGAGCGCTGCCAACAGGCAGGGGATTCCCGAGATCGCGAAGCTGACGGGCACGCCCCAGTGGCCAGCAACTGCACTCACGAGCAAGTTGCCAACCGGCGTTGTGCCGATGAAGACCATCGTGTACACGCTCATGACGCGCCCGCGCAGCTCGCTCGGGCTGGAGAGCTGCACGCGCGTATTGACTGAGGCCGAAAACGTGCTCATGAAAAAGCCCGTCAGGGCCATCAGCACGAGCACCAGCTGCACCGATGCCGCGATGGCGACGCTTGCCTCAAGCAGGCCGAAGGCGGCGGCCATCGTCACCAGACGGCGGTTCGTCGGCATGCCGCCTCGCTTCGCCAGTAGCAGCGCCCCGGTGAGTGCGCCGGCTCCCAGCGCCGAGCTGAGCAGACCGAAGATACTCGGGCCAGCGTGCAGCACCCCCTTGGCCTCCAGCGGTAAGAGGATGTTGAAGTTGAAGCCGAACATGCCGCATACCGCGATGATGAGGAACGTCGTACGCAGCTTTGGTGTAGTCAGCACGAAGCGCGCGCCGTCGCCCATGGCACGCAGCCGCGCCAGGCCCTGCGCCGCCGCCGCGCGGGTCACCGGCATCAGCTCCGAAGGACGCATCAGCCACAGCCCATAAATCACGGCGAGGAAGCTAATCGCGTTCAGGAGGAAGAGCAGCGGCGTACCAAACAGCGCGATGAGGAGACCCGCCAGCCCGGGGCCGACGATGCGCGACGCATTGAACTGCGCCGAGTTCAGCGACACGGCGTTGAGCAAGCGCTCACGCGGCACCATCTCGCTGACGAACGCCTGGCGTGTCGGCATGTCCACGGCATTGTTGACGCCCAGCAGTAGCGCCAGCACGAAAACGTGCCACAACTGCACCATCCCGGTTACCGTAAGCAGGAAGAGTACCAGTGCCAGACTACCGGCGATTGCCTGCGTGCACATCAGCACGCTGCGCCGCGGCCAGCGGTCCGCAATCGCGCCGCCGAAGGGCACCAACATGGGCCCAAATTGCAGCGCGCCGACGATGCCCAGCGCGAGCGCGTTGCCGGAGAGCGAGAGGACGAGCCATTGCTGCGCAGTCCCTTGCATGAAGGTGCCGGTCACCGACACCAGCTGGCCGAACCAGAAGAGGCGATAGTTTCGATAGCCCAGGGCAGAAAAGATGCCGGAGGTGCCAGAGGCACTGGAGACGTTGGCGACACTGGAGGCGCTAGGGACGGGGGAGACACTGGCGACACTGGGGGCGCGTGGGGTAACCACTCGTTGTGGCATCATGCCGACGATCCACGGCCATATTGAGGCCGGTCGGAAGCCTTTCCTACTCAACACTACACAATCTCCCGCCTGTGTTTACTTTTGCTGTTCCTTTAGTATACCATAGATTCACGTTTACGTCAATGTTTGAGCACCATCAGGTATGATGTATATCATACCTGATGTGCAGAGCAAAGGCCTCTGCCGTGTTAGCAAAGGCCTTGCCTGTGTCTGAGATTATCCCAGGGTGTAGTGGCTCTTGTGGTAGAACGTCATGCCCTGGCCAACCACCTTGACAGGAAACAGATCCTTGAGGTTGATCGGCTCACCACACTTGGCGCACACCCGGTTCGTCACATGATCCCGGTCGTCGCGCTGCGCCATCGAGGCGCGCGCTGTCTTGGAAAGCTCGCCCTTTTTTGCCATGTCTCTATGCTCCAACCTGCCGTTGTCATCGTTCGCCTGCCGCGGCGTTCGCAGCGGGCACACTCCATTATATCATATCCCGCGGCCACGCCTCTAGCGCAGCACGTCGCCCAGCAGCTCTTCCTGCGTGCGCGGCCCAATGGCGCCGATGACCAGCGGCTCTGCCGGCGGGAAGCGCCGCATCAGCCCCATGATCTGCTCGATCGTGACGTTGTCGATGGCGTCTTTCAGCTCGCCGATCGGAATCAGCCGCCGCTCGAACCACCACGAGCGCGCCAGCGCGGCCATCCGCGCCGACGAGCTCTCGCCGCGCATGACCAGCTCACTCTTGAGCTGCACCTTGGCCCGCGCAAGCTCGTCCTCGGTCACGCCCTGCTCGCGCAGCACACGGAGCTCGTCCAGCAGGACCTTGACGGTCTCGTGCGACTTTTCCGGCGTCGTGCCGGCATACAAATACTCGGCGCCGAATATGCCGTTGGGGGCGAATATGGCGGCGACAGAGTAGACGAGGCCGCGCTTCTCGCGCACCTCGCGGAACAGGCGCGAGGTCATGCCGCCGCCGAAGATTTCACTCACCACCATCGCGGCATAGTAGTCTGGATCGCCGTACTTGAGGAACGGGAACGCCATGCCAATGTGTTCCTGATTCCCTTCGATCACCTCGATATTCACATCTGGCTTCGGTGCCGGCTGCTCCAGCGGGGTGGCCGGCGGCTCGCCGGTCCAGTCGCCAAAGAGGGCGCCCACACGCGCGACGACGGCGTCCCAATCGAAATTGCCGGCAATCGAGAGCAGGGCGCCGCGAGGGAGGTAGCGTGCCTGCCAGAACGTGCGCAGGTGCTCCGGCTGCAGCTGCTCGACGGTCTCGCGCAGCCCGAGCGTGCGCCGGCCGAGGTGTGTGCCGGCGTAGAACCGCTCGCGCACGAGATCGAAGATGCGGCGCATGGGCTCATCATCGCGCCGCCGGATCTCCTGCAGCTGCACGTTACGCATCGGCGCGAACTCTTCGGCCGGGAACGTGGGATAGCGTACCACGTCGGCCACCAGCTCCAGGCCGCGGTCCAACCGATTGCCGACGACCTGCGCCGAGTAGCGCACGAACTCAGCGGCGGTTTCGCCGCCCTTGCGCGCACCGATGGCCTCGAAGTCTTCCGTGAGCTGCCGCACAGTGCGATGCGCGGTGCCCTGGAAGAGCATCTCGGCAAGCAGATTGGTCAGGCCAAGCTGCTCTTCCGGCTCGTCTTTGATCCCAGCGGCGAATTGAATGCCGAAGGTCACCGAGCCCAGACTAGGCATCCGCTGGCCCACCATCTGTAAGCCGTTGTCAAAGGTGTGGAGAAAATAATTCGGCGCAAGCTCGCCGCTGGTCTCGGCGCGCGTCGTCGGTGTGCTCATGCGTTGCCTTCCTTCACCATTCCTCGTACTGTGTTTGCCGGCTCGCTAATCGCCTGGACGCGTCGGTAGCGTTGCATGCCAGCACAGGCGAGCGGGAGTCGTTGCCGCTTCCGCTGCCGTGGACCCTTCCCAATTGGGAAGGGTCGGGCCTGGTGCATGTTTTCCGCGCGGCGAGTCAGTCGCTGGCGCTGGGCTCATCGAGCAGTGTCTCGCCCTGCGCCGCGGCGACCGCTGCGCCGTTCGACCGGTTCGCGTAGGCCGGCGCCGGCTCCAGGGCGGGCAGCAGCACCGCTGTGCGCACGCCCTCCATGGGCAGCGGCATCGTGAACAGGTTCTCGAACTCCGGACCTTCGAGCGCCTCCTGCTCGATCAGCTTCTCGCTGATGAAGACCAGTCGCTCTCGATGCTCGCTCAGCACCTGCTCCGCCGTGTCGTAGGCGGCGCGAATGATCGTGCGCACCTCTTCGTCGATCTCGCGGGCGGTCTGCTCGCTATAGTTGCGCTCCTCACCCAGCTCGCGCCCGAGGAAGACCATCTCCTGTCGCTTGCCCAGCGCCACCGGTCCAATACGGTCGCTCATGCCAAAGTCCGTCACCATCTTGCGCGCCATCGCCGTCACCCGCTCGATATCGTTGGACGCGCCGGTCGTCACTTCACCGAAAATCAGGCGCTCGGCAACGTGGCCGCCCAGGGCGAAGGCGAGAAAATCGTCGAACTGCGGCTTGCTCCACAGCGAGCGCTCCTCGGCGGGCAGCAGTCGCGTGTAGCCACCCATCTGCCCGCGGGCAATGATCGAGACTTTATGCACTGGATCGCAGCTCGGCAGGGCGCGCGCCACCAGCGCATGGCCCACCTCGTGGTACGCCGTTACCGCCTTCTCGCGCTCGCTGATAATGCGGCTCTTGCGTTCCGGTCCAGCCGCGACGCGGTCGATCGCTTCCTCCAGCTCGCGCATGGCGATGCACTTCTGCCCGCCACGCGCCGCGAGGATCGCGCCCTCGTTGAGCAAATTCTGCAAGTCCGCGCCCGAGAAGCCCGGCGTCTGCTTCGCTAGCGTCTCCAGCGAGACATCATCGTCTAGCGGCTTGCCGCGCGCATGCACGCCCAGGATTGCCAGCCGCCCACGGATGTCCGGCTTATCCAGCACCACCTGGCGGTCGAAGCGGCCGGGGCGCAGCAGCGCGGGGTCGAGCACGTCGGGCCGGTTGGTGGCGGCCATCACGATCACGTTGGTATTCGAATCGAAGCCATCCATCTCGACGAGCATCTGGTTGAGTGTTTGCTCGCGCTCGTCGTGCGAGCCACCTAGCCCCGCGCCGCGCTGGCGCCCTACGGCGTCGATCTCGTCCACGAAGATGATGCACGGGGCATTGCGCTTGGCCTGCTCGAACAGGTCACGCACGCGGCTGGCGCCCACTCCCACGAACATCTCGACGAACTCGGAGCCGCTGATGCTGAAGAACGGCACGCCCGCTTCGCCGGAGACGGCCCGCGCGACCAGCGTCTTGCCCGTGCCAGGCGACCCAACGAGCAGCACACCCTTGGGGATGCGCGCGCCGAGCGCGGCAAACTTGTCTGGGAACTTCAAGAACTCGACAATCTCTTGCAGCTCTTGCTTGGCCTCATCCACACCGGCAACATCGGCGAAGGTAACGGCCGGCTTGTTGCTGACGAACATGCGGGCGCGGCTCTTACCGAACGAGAGCGCTTGATTGTTGCTGCCCTGTGCCTGGCGCATCATGAAGATGAAGACGCCCACAATCAGCGCGATGGGGAGCAGCGAGAGCAGGAGATTGGCCCAGAAGCTAAGCGCACCCGAGGAGGCGTACCGGACGTGCAGTACAGCCGGGTTGGCGTAGTCGATGCCGTTGTCGCGCTTGAGCACGTCGCTCAGCATGAAGCCCGTGCCGATGGCGCTCTGCTCGACGTGTCCGCCCGCTCGCTGTAGCTGGAGGTCCGAGCTGCTGATGGTCAGCGTGTCCACCTGGTGATGCGCGACGTCAGCTTTCAGGTCGGCAATCAGTGTAGAGAGGTCCACATCACGCGGCGCGTCATGCTGCCGCAAGCCGAAGAGCAGCACCAGCAGGACCAGCATGGCGATGGAAATCACCAAAATGCCGCTACGAGTGCGCAGGGGATTCGCCATGAGGAGGTGCCTCCGTTGTCTTGCCTGAGGCAGCGCCGTCCCTGCCCGCTGGTCGGCGTAGACTCGCTGATTATAGCATACCCGCCCCGGCCACTCGCAGACCTACTCGGCCACCTTCGCAGCGGATAGGCCCGGCAGCAGAAAGCGCAAACACAGCCCCTGACCCACCAACGTTACGAGCACGACGCCGTAAACGGTCAGTTGGAGGAGACTGCGCTGTGGCGTCGCCGGAGGCAAAGTCAGCGCGAGCGCCAGCGACAGCGCGCCGCGCAGCCCCGCCAGCAGCAAAAGCGGCCGCCAAACCCGCGGCACTGTGTTCAATTCACGCGCCGCGCAGCCCCGCCAGCAGCAAAAGCGGCCGCCAAACCCGCGGCACTGTGTTCAATTCACGCGCCGCGC
>Ga0070707_100004783_pt1 | contig 12674 bp, 12 predicted proteins | sample KBSK5502metaG_FD_65468 | JGI IMG/M metagenome (GOLD analysis project Ga0070707, IMG submission 65468) | Corn, switchgrass and miscanthus rhizosphere microbial communities from Kellogg Biological Station, Michigan, USA - KBS K5-50-2 metaG | ecosystem: Host-associated > Plants > Roots >... | reverse complement strand
GCCGGTCGACGCCGACGACCCGCACCGGGACCTGCCGGCGCCGCCCCCACTCGACGACGGCAGCCGGGATGTCCGCGCCCCCGGTTCCGACGTCAAGGACGGCGAGCACGCCCGACCAGGCACCTTCCCGCGTCCGCCACACCGGGAGGACCCGGTCGAGGAACCGGCGGACAGCCGCGTGCCCGCCGAGGAGCCGGTTCAGGCGTTCGATATCCCGAAGGTTCCCGCGCAGGTCCTGTGCGGAGCATTCCGGATCGTCCATGAGTTCGCCCGTGGTCGCAGCCCGCAACTGCATCGATACTGATGCGCCTCCCCACGCTGGTACACCGACTATACGGACGCGGATTCACGGCCTCGTAACGTCTCGAGCCGCCGTTAGGAGGCCGTTCATGCGCCTTTATCAAATCTTTATACAATATTCATATCCTCATTCATATCCTACCCTACTTGTAGTCTTTCTGCGTCCGCGTTTGTGACACCGCGATGATCATTGCGGGGCTGAACGCGCGGGACGGCGTGGAGGCGTGAACAATGGCTGAGGACGCAACGGTGCTGGTCGTCGATGACGACCACAAAATGATCCAGCTGGTCCGGATGTACCTCGAACGCGATGGGTTCTCAGTACTCGCCGCGTACGACGGGCCGCAGGGGCTCGAGGTGTTCCAGCGGCACCGTCCGGGGTTCATCATCCTAGACCTGATGCTGCCAAAAATCGATGGGGTCTCGCTCTGCCGCCAAATCCGGAAGGCCTCCAACGTCCCGATCCTGATGCTGACGGCAAAGGTCGAGGAGGTCGACAAGCTCGTCGGGCTCTCGGTGGGGGCCGATGACTACGTGACCAAGCCCTTCAGCCCCCGCGAGCTCGTCGCGCGCGTGCGGGCCATCCTCCGGCGCACGGTTCCGGCGAAGCCGGCGGCCGCGAAACTGGCGCAGGGGGACTTGACGATGGACCTCGAGCGGCACGAGGTCTTCCTCGACGATCGCGAGGTACGGTTGACCCCCATTGAATACAAGTTGTTGCAGGCGCTGATGGAGTTTCCGGGCCGGGTATTCACCCGCGACCAGCTCCTCGCGCATGTGTACGCGTTCGACGAGGCCGTCGTGGTCGATCGGACCGTCGACGTGCACATCGGGAAGTTGCGCGAGAAACTGGAGGACGACCCCGTTCGCCCCCGGTATATCCAGACCGTTCGCGGGGTCGGGTACAAGCTCGTGGGAGGCGATCGTGCGGGGTAACTTGATCTGGCGTCTCCTGGCCGTGCAGTTGCTCGTGATCGCGATCGCGGTGGTGGTTTCCGGAATCGCCATTTCTCAACTCGCCGCGCATACCTTCATGGCCATCATGACGCGCTACCACATCGATCCGACCATGATCGAGGCCGAGTTCCACGTGGAGATCCGCCGGATCCTCTTGGTCAGCAGCCTCATCACGGCGTCGATCGCGATGCTCCTCGGATGGGCGCTCGTCACCCGCATCGTCCGTCCGTTGAACCAGATGATGATGCTCGCCGAGCGCATCGCGCAGGGGGACTATGCCCGCCGGGTGGACGCGCGGGGCCACGACGAGATCGGACGCCTGGCGGAGTCGCTCAACCAGATGGCCGAGAGCCTCACGCGCATCGAAGGGCTCCGGCGTGACCTGGTCGCCAACGTCGCGCACGAACTGCGGACGCCGTTGACCACGCTGCAAGGCTACCTAGAGGCGCTTCAGGACGGGGTCGCCCCGGCGAACCACGAAACCTTCGAGCTGCTGCATGAGGAGGTGTTGCGGCTGGTCCGGCTCGTCGACGACCTCCACCAGTTGAGCCAGTTCGACGCAAGGGTCTCCCGGCTCCGCAGCGCGCCCCTGGACGTTTCCGCGCTCGTCGATCGGTTGGTCACGGTGTACGGCCCGGAGTTCGCCAACCGCGGTCTCACCCTCACGGAAGCGCACGACGGTGGACTGCCCATGGTCGACGCGGACGGAGACCTGGTGAGCCAGGGCCTCCGTAACCTGATCGACAACGCGCTCAGGTACGCATCTCCGGCATCCACCGTGACGGTCACGGCGCGCCGCCAGGGCGATGAGGTCCGGCTGGCCGTCACCAACGCAGGCGAGGGCATTGCGACAGCAGACCTTCCCCGGATCTTCGAGCGGTTCTACCGTGGTGAGAAGTCGCGCTCCCGCGAGACGGGCGGCGCGGGGATCGGACTGTCGATCGTCCGGGAGATCGCGCGCGCACACGGCGGAGAGACGGGCGCTACAAGCGCGGACGGGGTGACGACCGTCTGGTTTACGCTTCCGTCCCGGCCGGCCGCGGCGGTGACGGCCCTCCGCGCCTCCGGCCGCGGGGACCGGCTCAGGACCGACTCCGCGGTGGATCGCGCTGGGCAAACCCGCGCGTAGGCCCGCTCCGCAGGTGTCGCACCCACCTGCTCGCTGATCGCGACGGGCGCGCAGGTCCCTCCGCGCGGTCTCCCGAAAGTTGGCTTGGCATGATCTCAGCCGTCATCTTCGACCTTGATGGTCTCATCATAGACAGCGAGACTCCGGAGGTCCTGGCCTGGCAAGCGATCTACGCGCGATACGGGATGACGTTCCCCATCGACTCCTGGCTCCTCAACGTCGGGCGAAACGACCGGCCGTGGGATCCGCTGAACCCGTTCCGCGCTCCGCAGAGTCCCGCGAGCCCTGAGGCGGTGGCGGCCCTCTGGCGTCAGCAGGCCGACGCGCTGATGCACGACTACTTCAAACCGCTGCCCGGCGTCGTCCCGCTCTTGTCGGCGCTCCGGGAGCACGGCCTGCGTACCGCGGTCGCATCGTCCTCGCGACGCGCGTGGATCGTCCGGGTGCTCGAGCAGCTTGGGCTCACGGCACAGTTCGACGCGGCGGCGGGCGGCGATGAGGTCCAACAGGCGAAACCTCAACCCGACGTGTACTTGCTGGCCGCCCGGCGCCTCGAGATGGCGCCGCACGCCTGCGTGGCGCTTGAGGACAGCCAGAACGGCGTGCGCTCGGCGAAGGCCGCGGGAATGACCTGCATTGCGGTCCCCTCGCCGCTCACCCGGCAGATGGATTTCTCCGCGGCCGACCTGGTCGTCGCGAGCCTGGGAGAGGTCACGCTGGACACGATCGCGGCCTTCGGGAACGCGAAGGCGTAGGCTCGGGCTGTGTCGAAGCGGGCTCCGATGAGGATTGCGACCTTACTGCCGAGCGCGACCGAAATCGTCTCCGCGCTCGGGCTCGCCGGCGATATCGTGGGGGTCACGCACGAATGTGACTTCCCTCCGGAGGTCCGCGACCGGCCGCGGATCGTGCGCGGCAAGATCGACTCCGCCCACCTCGCCGGCGCGGAGATCAACGCGCAGGTCGAAGCCTCGCTCGCTCGGGGGGAGGGTCTCTACGAGATCGACCTCGATGCTCTGCGCAACCTGCGTCCGGACCTCTTGATCACCCAGGACCTCTGCGACGTGTGCGCGCTTCCTGGGACCGACGTCGACGCCGTGATCGCGGGCCTGCCCCTCCCGCCCAGAGTCCTACGGCTCCACCCCCACGCGCTGTCCGACATCCTCGGTGATATCGTCAGGGTGGGGGCGGCGACCGGCCGGGAGGCGGAGGCCGAGCGGCTTGTCGCGCGGCTGCGGGGGCGAATCGATCGCGTCGAGGCTGCCGTGCGCGGCCGGCCGCGTCCCCGAGTCTGCTGTTTGGAATGGCTCGATCCGCCATTCTGCGGCGGCCACTGGATGCCGGAGATCGTCGAGCTGGCCGGAGGCCGCGAGGTCGTCGGCCTCGCCGGGCGCCCGTCGTTCCAGGTGGACTGGTCGCAGATCGCCGCCGCGCACCCCGACGTCGTCGTCCTCGTCCTGTGCGGGTTCGATGTCGCGCGCACACGGAAGGAGGCCGAGACGGTCGCGGCCCGCGCGGAGTGGCGGAGCCTTCCGGCCGTCCGGGCCGGCTGCGTCTATGCCACCGACGCCAGCAGTTACTTCAGCCGCTCCGGGCCGCGGATCGTGGACGGGCTCGAGATCCTGGCTGCGCTCTTTCATCGTGACGCGGCGGCATGGCCGACCCCGCCCGGGTCGTGGGCGCCGCTGGATTCCGTCGTGGCTCACGCGCCGGGCCATCCTCACGCCGGGGGCGTCCCGTGAACGGCGCGCACGACATGGGCGGGATGCACGGCTTCGGCCCCGTCCGTCCGGGAGGGACGGCGTCTCCCTTTCACGCGCCCTGGGAAGGGCGTGTCTGCGCAATGATGAGGGCCCTGATCAGCCGGCGCGTCTTTAATCTTGATGAGATGCGGCGCGCGATCGAGACGATCCCGCCGGCCCAGTACCTGGCATCCTCGTACTTCGAGCGCTGGGCGACGGCGCTTCAAATCCTGCTGCTGGAAAAGGGCCAGCTCACGGGGCCCGAGATCGAAGCCACGCTCCAGCGGTTCGAGGAGGAGCCGGACCGGGCCCGGCATCTGGAGCGGCGAAACACTCCTTCCCTCGCCGACGCGGTTCTGGCGGCGATGGACCGTCCGCCCCGGCGACCCCGCGCGGCTGCCAACCCGCGTTTTCGACCCGGCGACCGCGTAGTGGCGAAGAACCAGCACGTCCAGAGCCACACCCGGCTTCCCCGCTACGTGCGGGGTAGGCAGGGGGTCATCCATCGGGTCCACGGCGACTACGATTTTCCCGACACCAAAGCCCACGGCCGGGGCGAGCATCCGTGCCCTGTCTACTCGGTGCGATTCGCCGCGCGGGAGCTCTGGGGGGATGCCGCCTCCCCGCGCGATAGCGTCTACATCGACCTTTGGGAGAACTACCTGGATCCCGTTTGAGCCATGCTCCAATGCGGAGAGGTGATGGCGTCATGCACGATCACGATCACGGGCACACTCATGAGGGCGAGCTCTCTCCGGCCCAACTGCGGACGGCGGCCCTGGAATCCCTCCTAGTCGAAAAGGGCCTCTTGTCTTCAGACACGATCGATCGGATTGTGGAGAGATACGAAAGAGATATCGGACCGATGATCGGTGCGAGGGTCGTGGCCCGCGCATGGGTCGATCCCGCCTACAAGCAGCGCCTCTTGTCGGACTCGATGTCCGCGCTGGCCGAGCTGGGCATCCACATGAATAACCTTGTCGTGGTCGAGAATACCCCGACGGTGCAGAACGCCATCGTCTGCACCTTGTGTTCCTGCTATCCCTGGGCCGTATTGGGATTGCCGCCCATCTGGTACAAGGATCCGGCCTATCGCTCCCGCATGGTCATCGAACCGCGCGTGGTGCTCCGCGAGTTCGGCTTGGAGTTGGACGAGTCGGTGGAGATCCGGGTGTGGGACAGCAGCGCCGAGCAGCGTTACCTGGTCCTCCCGGAACGCCCCCCGGGAACCGAAGGAATGACCGAGACAGAACTGGCGGCCCTGATTACCCGCGACGCCATGATCGGCGTCGCCGCGGTCGCGGCGCCCGCCCCTATGCGCTAGGAGGCCCTCCCGATGAGCGATGCCGCGAGACCAGCGATCGACGTCGAAGGGGCTGCGGCCCCGCCCCGCCGCAACGGGGAACTGGTTTTCCAGGAACCCTGGGAGGGGCGCGCGTTCGGCATGGCCGTGACCTTGGGCGACGCGAGGCTCTTTCCCTGGGAGGCATTTCGACGGCGGCTCATCGCGGCCATTGCCGAGGGGGGGCCGAGCTACTATGAGAACTGGCTGGCCGCCCTTCAGACGCTCTTGGTCGAACGCGGCGTCCTGAGCGCGGCCGATATCGAAACCCGGCTGAGACAGTTTGCAACGGGAGAGCGCGACATCGTGCACCCCGGTGCTTCCTGACTTTGGCCGCCGAGCCCTCTGAGTCCAGGGCGGCGCAACGGGCTCGACTGATTCCGTGAGTTATCCGTTAGGCGGTACCCAGACCGAGCTGCAGCGCTTGCTCGCACAAGCCGAGGTGTACGAGCCTGATTCCAATTGGCTGCTGGACCAGAGCGGGATTCAACCGGGATGGCGTGCGGTCGATGTCGGCTGCGGTCCGATTGGCGTTCTCAATTTATTGTCTCAGCGTGTTGGCCAGTCCGGATCGGTCGTGGGACTTGAAAGAGAGCCCCGCTTCGTGGAGATGGCGCGTGCCGAAATCGCCGAACGCGGGTTGAGGAACGTGAGGGTGGTGCAAGCAGACGCGCTGAACACCGGTCTTGAGAAAAACGCGTATGATCTCGTGCACGAGCGGCTTGTCCTGATCAATGTGTCTGCCCGCGAGGCCTTCGTGACGGAAATGCTCTCGCTGCTGCGGCCCGGCGGATCGCTGGTCCTCGCGGACGTGGACAATGTATCCTGGCTCTGTCAGCCGCCGCATCCTTCGTGGGATCTTCTGCTGAACGCCTTCCATACCGTGTTCCACGCCGGCGGGGGTGATGGCTTCATCGGCCGGCGTTTGCCGGCCTTGCTGCGGGGAGCGGGCGTTCAAGTTGTCCAAGTCAAAGTGACCGTCGCCACCCCCAAGCTGGGTGATTACCGCCGCACGCATCTGATCTCGCTGATCGATTCCGTTCGCGACAAGGTCATCGCCGGCGGATTGCTCGACGCAGCCGAATTGGATGAGCACAGAGGAGCATTGCTGCGCCATCTTAACGATCCTGTGACGATCGTGATCGAACAAGCTCTTCGTGCAATCCTGGGGGCGGAAACCGGGCTGATACGCGCTTGGGCGGAGTTATTCGACCGCGGAGAGGGCCGCGGCCCGCCGCGCGGTGCGGGGCCGGCCGTGCACCACGACGATGCCGGAGACCACCAGAAGCGAACCGAGCACGAGGTGCCAGTCGACCCGTTCCCCGAGAAACCCGATGCCGAGGATGAGACCGATCACGGGAAAGACGTAGGTCACAAGCGACGCCCGGGTTGGGCCCCACGCGTTGATCAAATAGAAGTAGAGCAGGTAGGCGAGGCACGACCCCAGGAGCCCCAGCCACGCGAGCGCGATCCAGGGCAGGGCCGCCGCGGGGAGGTGCAGCGGCCGCTCGGCCACCCCCACCGAGGACCAGAGGACCACGTCCCCCACGAGGACGACCATGGTGGCTTGCAGCAGAGGGGGCTGGTCGCGGAGTTGCCGGCGCGAGAACGTCGAGGCCACCGCGTAACTCAAGGTGGCGATCAACACGGCCAGCTGGCCCCACGCGGTCCCGTGAAACCCTTCCGGGCCCAGGTCGCGGCTGCCGAGCACGAGCACGCCTCCAAAGCCCACCCCCAGGCCCGCGAGGCGCGCGGGGGTCATCTTGTCGTCGTGCAACCAGAAATGGGCGATCAGGATCGTGAACAGCGGCATCGTTCCATTTAAGATCGCCGCGAGCCCCGAATCGATCCGGGTCTCTCCCCAGGCGATCAGCGCGAACGGTACGGCCGACTGCAGGACGCCCAAGATCACGTATGCCCGCAGGGTCGGCCAATCGCGCGGGAACGGCTGCCGCTGGATCCTCATGACCACGAGCAGCCCGAGCACGCCGATGAGCTGGCGGAACGCGGCGACGGCGAGGGGACCCATGAACCCGACCGCGATCTTGATCCACAGAAACGACGACCCCCACACCAGGCCCAACAACCAGAACGCGCTCCACTCCTTGAGCCGCATCCCTGCCCCCTATACGTTCTCGATCGACAATACGCTAGGATAACGGTGGAGTCTATCCGGGTATTGCGCTGAAATCACGAGACCAGAAGGAGGCACGTGGGCATGGCAGAAGGCCTTGCGGGCAAGGTCGCGATCGTGACCGGAGCCGGCCGCGGCATCGGTCGGGCCATCGCCGGGCGGCTGGCCGAGGATGGGGCCGCGGTCGTCGTGGTCGACCGTGATGAAGGATTGGTCACCGATGCGGCGCGGGAACTGACCCAGGCGGGACGGCGGAGCTTCGCGGTGGCGGCCGACGTCGGGTCCGCCGACGATCGGAGGCGGTTCATCGCCGCGGCGGTCGACACGTTCGGCCGGTTGGACATTCTCGTCAACAACGCGGGCATCGTTCGCGTCCACCGTCCCGAGGCCGTCACCGAGACGGAGTGGGACTCGATCATGAACGTGAACTGCAAAGCGGTCTTCTTCGGCTGCACGGCGGCCCGGCCGCATCTCGTCGCCGCCGGTGGCGGGCACATCGTCAACATCGCCTCGATCGCCGGGAAACTGGCCACCCCCTGGTGGGCGCCCTACGGGGTCAGCAAAGCGGGCGTGATCGCGCTCACGCGCAGCCTGGCTGTGGCGTTCGCGCCTGACCGGATCCACGTGAACTGCGTCTGTCCGGCTCCGGTCGAGACGCCGATGTGGCATCAGATCGACTACGACGAGGGGCCCCGGATCGGGTTCGCCCCCGGGACGTTCACGAAGATGCGGCTCCAGAGCACGCCGCTCGGCAGGCTGGCGCAGCCGCGCGATGTGGCGGGCGTGGTCGCGTTCCTCTGCTCGCCGGACGCCGGGTATATGACCGGGCAGGCGATCAACGTGAGCGGCGGCCTCGTCTCTCACTGAGGACGCCGCGCCGATCGGTCGTGAATCCAACCGGGAGGCATCCATGGCTGACCCACTCGTGATCGCCCACGCGCAGCTTACCACGCAGGATCTCGAGGCGCTGTACCGCTACATGATCCTGCAACGACTGGCAGAGGATCGGGTCGTCAAGCTGTATCAGAGCGGCGCGATCGTGGGAGCCTGTTTCACCGGCTACGGCCACGAGGCCATCGCCGTCGGCGCGGCCTACGCGCTCGGGCCAGATGACGTCGCATCCACGCTGCATCGCGACCTCGGGGCGCGCCTCGTCCTGGGGATGCCCCTTGGCTACTACTTCGCGAACTTCCTCGGCCGCACCGGCTCGCCCAGCCGCGGCCGGGAGGGCAACCTTCACATCGGCGGGTTGGGGCCGCGGATCCTGCTGCATACCGACTTTATCGGGGCCACTATCCCCGTGGCCGCGGGCGTGGCGCTCGGCTTCACGGTGCGCCGGGAGCCCCGCGTGGCGATGGCGCTGTTTGGGGAGGGCACGCTCGCCTCGGGGGAGTTTCACGAGGGAGCGAACCTCGCAGCCGTGCTGCGTCTACCGGTCGTGCTCGTCTGCTGGAACAACCAGTTCGCTTACTCGACCCCGCTCGCGCGCGAGGTTGCCGGGCCCATCGTCGAGCGGATGGCGGGGTACGGAATGCCCGCCTGCTCGGTCGACGGGAACGACGTGTTGGCGGTGTACGCGGCGGCTAAAGATGCGGTGGACCGGGCGCGCCGCGGCGACGGGCCGTCGTTTGTTGAATGCCGGACGATGCGCATGCGGGGACACTCCGAGGCCGACGACGCGTTCTACGTGCCCAAGCCGCTCCTTGACGAATGGCGGCGGCGCGACCCCGTGGAGCGCTTCGAGCAGCACCTTGTGGAGCGGCACGTGTTCGGTGCGGACCGCCTTCGGTCCATCCGTGAGACCGCGCTGGCCGACGTCGACGCGGCCCAGGCCTGGGCCGAGGCCAGCCCCCCGCCCGACCCTGCTGAGCTGTCGGAGCGCGTGTATTGCGAGGAACGTCCATGGCCGTGATGACGTACCTGCAGGCGATCGCCGCCGGGTTGCGGCAGGCCATGCAGTCCGATCCTTCTGTGATCGTCCTCGGCGAAGACGTGGGGGTCTACGGCGGCGCGTTCAAGGTGACGAAGGGGCTCCTGGACGAGTTTGGTCCGTCTCGCGTCGTCGACACGCCCATCAGCGAAGCGGGGATCGTCGGCGCCGCGATCGGCGCGTCGTTGGTGGGGCTGCGTCCCGTGGCGGAGATGCAGTTCGCCGACTTCATCGCCACCGCGTTCAACCAGATCATCAACGTCGCGGCGACATCCGCGTACCGCGGCGGCGGATGCGTGCCGATCGTGATTCGGGCGCCATGCGGTGCCGGCACCCACGGCGGGCCGTTCCATTCCCAGTCGATCGAGGCGTTCTTTTTCCATACGCCCGGCTTGAAGATCGTGATCCCGGCGATCCCCAGCGACGCCAAAGGGCTGCTCCTATCCTCGATCGCCGATCCGAACCCGGTGATCTACCTCGAGCACAAGGCGCTCTACCGCTCACAGCAGGGGGAGGTCGAGGACGGACTCACCTTCGTCCCGCTCGGCAAAGCCGCAGTCCGGCGCTCGGGCACCGATCTGACGGTCGTGACCTACGGCATGATGGTGCACCGGTGCCTGGAGGCCGCGGACGCCGCGGCGGCGCAGGGGGTGCAGGCCGAGGTCCTCGACCTCCGGACCCTGCTGCCGCTCGACCTCGAGACGATCGCAGCCTCCGTCTCGCGTACCAGCCGTGTTCTGATCGTGCACGAGGACCGTCTGCGTGGCGGAGTCGGCGCGGAGATCGCGGCGTACCTGAGCGAGCACCTCTTTACGTCGCTGGACGCGCCGATCCTTAGGATCGGGGCTCCCGACATCCCCGTTCCGTACGCGCCGGCGCTGGAAGGGGCGTACCTTCCGGACGTCGCGCGCATCCTCGAGGCCATGCTGCGCGTGGCGCGATGGTGAGGCGCTGGCCGAAAGGGGCGAGCAGCGTATCCGCGGCCCGGCGGAGCAGCCGTACGTACCGGTCCGTATCGTAGGACCAGTCCGAAGGGAGCCGGGCGTATGCGATCGCGCGTTCCCCTGGGATCTTGGCGGCCGCGTTCGTGATGATGTACTCGATTGCCTCCCCCGGGTGGAGCGCGACGCCGGCCTGGACCAGTTGGTGGGCGGCCACGGCCTGGGGGACGCCCTTTTCATACGCCCGGGGGTCTTGGGAGAGCACGGTCCGGATCACCAGTTCCTCTGCGCGGACCTCATGCTGGCGGAGCCGTACGCACTGCTCCTCCAGGATCTCGGCGAGGATCGGAAGACGCGCGCGCACCTCGTCGAGGGTCGTCGCCTCGAACAGAAGGTCCAGCATCCGGCGCTGCATCGCGGCGGCGATCGACGGGGTGTCCCCTCGCCGGAGCTCGATCCCCCGCACCTTTTCCGTGCCGTCTTCAAACACGCCGAAGTAACGGTTGGGCACTCCGACGAGCGGGTGGGTGCGGGACGGGACGAACGCGATCCATCGGTAGACCCCCTCGACCGCGATCGGGATGTCGGTCGCGTCGGCGACCGTCCGGGCGAGCGCTTCGTAGTCCGCGCGCGTAGCGCCGGGCCGCTGCAGCCAGACCGAATCCACGAGCGCGTGCAGCATCGTGTACCCTTGCGACTCCGCCACGTCCTTCGCGCGCAGCAGCATCTCGCGCCCGAGCGCGGTTGTGCACTCGTGCGCCTCGATCTGTCCGAACCGCGCGTTCTTATACCCTTGATAGCCGAAACAATTGTGAGTGAGCACGCCGCCGTCGATAAAAAAGGCGGCGGGCTCGCCGGCAACCTCAAAACAGTAGACGAATTTCTCTGAGTAGGCGACCTTCTCGACAGACGCGACCTGCGCGGGCCCGAGAGGGCTGTGGAGCAGTTCGATGCTAAAATCGCCGGGCTCAATGCTTGTGCCGGCCACATCCTTCCATGACGTGGCGAGGGGAATCCAATCCTCGATCGTAAGCTCATCGGCTCTTTTGATCGTGAGGTGGCCATGCTCCAGCACGTAGCATGGGTGATCCGGGGTCATCAGCAGTTCGCGATTCCATTTCAGCCTGACCCGGATCATGGTCTTGGGGGCCGGCATTTTTATCGCGTGGCGCACAGCCTTGATACACGGGCGCAGGTGATTGTCGATCCCGATGACGGCCAGGTCATCGACCGGCTTGATGCCGGTCGTATCAGGCGGTAGATGGGCGTCCACGATCTCACGGATCGGTGCGATGCGCCACCGATTTCCCGACTTGTGGAGGACAATTGTGTCCCCGTCCAAGCAGACGACGCCGATCCACTTGAGCGCCGTCTGCCGCATGTTGTATATGTGGCGCTCTGGCCCGGTCGTCTCGGCCCGGCGGCGTTTGTAGTATGCGCGGCGCGCGAGCACGCGCTGCAGGACCCGCGGGGTGAGCCCCCGCCGCTTCTGGCAGAGGTGGTGCGGGACCCCCGGCACCGGGGCGGCCGGATCGTCACGGCAGCAGGCGCAGTTGACCGTCTCCTGCGAGATATTGTATCGGCTCATCATCGCCGGGTACATCGCCGCGAAGTCCAGTTCGCCGACCTGCTCGAACGCGCCGATGAGCGGCATGTACGTGAGCCCGCCGCGATCGGTGAGGAGCAAATCGCTGGCCGACTTGAACGCCTCGGGACGCGACTTCCGCCACGGGATGAGGATGCCGTCCTGGTAGGCCTGGTCGAGCTGCATCGAGGTGATCGCGGTCCCCACGCTCGTCCGGGCCGTGTGCTGCACGGGCATCCGGGCAAGGCGCGCCAGCTCCAAGAGCCCGGGAAGCTCCGCCTCTTCATAGGTGAAGGAGTTTGCGGTGTCGAGATGCCACCGGCCCCGCAAATACGACCCGCCCGCTGTGTACACGATCTGGCCGTACGTCATGTACGAGCGCGAGCGGCGTGTTCGCATCCCCGCGCCTGCGTCGCGGTTCAACGAGAGGGAGTGGCCGCACGCGGCCGCCAGACGCCGCAGCCTCGGGAAGAGGAACGAGTCGCCCCATTCGGTGAGGACGATGTCAGGATCGTACCGGTGGATCCACCGATCGAGGGCTTCCAGCAATTCCCCGGGGGTCTCACCCACAAGAGCGCTCGACTCGCCGTCCACGCCGACGTGAAGGACCGCTC
>Ga0070707_100004780_pt1 | contig 12677 bp, 16 predicted proteins | sample KBSK5502metaG_FD_65468 | JGI IMG/M metagenome (GOLD analysis project Ga0070707, IMG submission 65468) | Corn, switchgrass and miscanthus rhizosphere microbial communities from Kellogg Biological Station, Michigan, USA - KBS K5-50-2 metaG | ecosystem: Host-associated > Plants > Roots >... | reverse complement strand
TAATTCTTCTCGGACTTTCTGGAGCTTGTTCTTGGTCTCGTTAAGCTGGCCGAGACTCTTTGATTGTTCGATTCTCAGTTGTTGTCGTTCGTCGTCGAGCTTATCGATCTCGCTCACTTCCTGGGACCTCGCCGTGCCTTGATGACTGGGATGTATGGAAAGGTAGATTGACCGCCTTATAGGGATTGAAGCCGAAAATCGGGGACGGTTGCAGACTCGTCGGCGATCGAGAGGGTGGGGGATCGGCTCACCCTAATTGGGACGATTCACGTGGACCCTAAGAGCGCCAGCTTTACTCGTGAGACAATTCTGCGACTGAGGCCTGAGGTGGTGGCGTTGGAGCTGGATGAGGGGAGGCTAATGGCACTAGAGAATCCGAGCAGATCCTCGGGGCGCGGAGGTGGCGGGTCGTTCCTGGCGATGATGCTCTTGGAGAGGTTCGCGGGCGAGATGACCGGTTCGCCGCCAGGACAGGAGATGCTCCGAGCGGTTGAAGCTGCGAGGGCAGTTGGAGCGAGAGTAGCTTTTGTCGATCTTCCGATTGGGATGACAGTTGGGTCTCTGAGGAAACTTCCTCTGCGGGAGAAGTTGAGGCTAGGAATTGATTCGCTGGTTAGTATCGCGCTCCTGCCCTTTGGTGGATTCAACTTGTCGAAGTTGACGGAGAATCTGGAGGAACAGCTTCGCCTGTTTCGACTGCGCTATCCTGAGCTGAGCAGGCTTCTCTTAGATGTCCGAGAAGAGTTCATGGTGGCAAGGATTCGGGACATCATGTACTCCACAGCTGGACCAGTGGTTGCCGTTGTCGGGTTTGGACATTTGAAATCCCTAACGAGAGCGCTGGCATCTGTCCAAATGAAGCCCGTATACTCCACTAGCATCACTTGGAATATGACGACGGGAATGTAACCGGTCTCGTTGGGGCTAGGAGAAGAACAGCCTTGTCTCTCCCATCGTCCGAACATCGAGAGCTTCAACGTCGACCATCAAGGGTAAGTCATGGACAACGTTTCCAAGAAGAAGACATCTTCGCGCTGGCGTTCCACGGATTAGGGAACGAATTGTCTCGCTGTCGGATTTTGCGACTTTGCCGATTGTTTCGATATCATGTTCGTTTGTGAAGTTGAAGATGAACACGTTGTCGGCTTGTCGATAAATGGTCTCTTGGACTGTATCGGGCTGGTTGGTGATGAAGGTCGTGAAGAGACCGATGTGGCGCATCCGGGTTATGATGTCGTCCCAGTAGGTGTCTTTGAGGTAGAGGTGGGCTTCTTCGGCGAAGAGGAAGGCGGCTCGCAGCCAGTTGGACGAAAGGATCTTCGTCAGCTCGCCAAGAAAGATCTCTACGATTATCCGTCGGACAAGGTGGCTCTGGTTCTTCAGGTTGACAACGAGGATTCCTCCACCGTCGATGGCGTGAAGAATCTTTTCTTCGGTCAGAGGGTTGGTCTCGTCATAGAAGAGTCCAGATTCCAACAGCACTTGGAGCCGTGAGACGAGCGCTTCTCTGACGCTCTCATGGCAGCTCCATGACTGGACGGTCTGAATCAGATTTGGCAGGGTCAGGTCGCCCTTTGACTCTAGGTCCCGCCAGATAGTGCTGAAGACCTTCGAGGAAGTTGCTGGTAGATCTAGCGCGTTGCTTAGCACCCCTGCCATTGTCCGAAATCCGAGTTTGGCGAGAGCGAAGTTGATTCCACTTCGGGGCGCGATAACCGTGAGTTTTGATGTGGACAGTCGCCCGTCCTTCGACTTGTGGAGGTTGACGTATTCGCCGTTGACATCCAGGACTATGCAGGGAGCTCCGAGGCCGCTCATGGATAGGAGTAGTAGTTTTGCGAGGTGGGACTTGCCTGTTCCTTTGCGGCCGGTGATTATGTTTAGGCCGCCGTCGAGTCCGCCGGCATCGATCTGTACGGGATCACCGTCATTGTGACCGACCGTGAGTGGTCTCTTCCCGCCGTTCATTATTAGGCGGTTGATCGGATAGGCGCGTATTCGGGAGGACGTGCGGGAGGGAAGCCATGAAGTGGTGGGTGAAAGATCCTTTTCTCCCGTGATTGTTCCTCTGATCTTGCAGACCGCCAGCCGCGTGTCTTTTAGCGCGTCTACTTCGCTGGAAATGTTGAGGGGGTCCATGTCCTCTCCGGAGAGCTCGCCGTCCGTCATTACATCGCGGAGGATGTCTTCCAATATTCCTGGGACGTTCGCGTATTGTAGATCGATTATCTGGACCAGGAGTCCTTTTGCCAATCCAGGGTCTTCAATCAGCAAATAGTCTCCGCGCTGAACGTGCTCGTCGGGAAAGGCGATCAGCTGGACCTGATCGCCTTCTTTCCGGTAGATTCGCATGGCTTAGGCGACGTACCTGCTTGTGCCGAAAGGTCCGAAGAGCGATCGTCGTAGGCTGGGACGGGACTGCAGTGTGATGTGGTGGTTGGATGCCACGAATCGTTGGATAGCAAGAATCTCGTTAGCTGTGAAAGTGCTGAAAATGTGGGCGATTCTCAGAGTCTCCGGATAACCGTGGAAAATAACGTCTGTGCCAGCTAGTCGTTCGAGCGCTAGTTGGGCTTCTTCCTGGGTCGACTCTCGATCAATGTCTGTTCTGAAGAGGAATCCGTCGCTGGATAGTTTTGCTACATACACTCTGCCCAGAAACCTGACAGGGTATGGTGGATATTCGTTTTCGACTAGGGAGCTGATGTCGATTTGGTGGGGGCTATCTTTATCGTTTGTGAGTCCGAGAATGTTTCTTCCCCCAACTGTCAGCTGAGTGGCTTTGGATATGCCTATTACGATGGAATTATTTTGGCGGGCTGTCGCTAGAATCTTGTTGACGCGGGCCGCGGGGTTGTCGGGGGTGCCTGCGGTCAGAGACCCATCGATCAAAAGTATTCCGTCTCTGAGCGATTCTGACAAGACCTCCTGGACCCAGCGTTCGACGTGGTTCCGGAGTCGCGTGAGGACTCTGAGGGTCTTGAGTGATAATCCGCCAAAGGCTCTGGACTCGTCTTCACGATATTGACTTACATCGTCAGAGTTTGGAACGTGAAAAAGTAGCGGACCCCATCTGGTATACAGAATCTTGCTCTGTTGTCTCCAGACTCCGACTGCTCGGATGGCGAAGATCATTCCATTCTCGGTCTCGCCAATCTTGACGCTGGACGCGTCGCAGGCAACTACCGGGACGAACTCTTTGCTTGGGTTGATTATGCAGCGCTTCAAACCGGACGAGGCTATGGAGCCTCCGATTTCGAGTCTCTCTTCAGAATCGGCGTCATCAACGCCCATTTCTACAAGAGACACGGGTCGTGGATTGAACTTTGAGCCTTGGAGCGATTGCATTGACCGGGTCGATAGTTCAACTAGGGATTCCGGGATGGAGGGTAGTCCGATGACCTCCGGTATGCTTTTTATTTGCTGAAGAGGCTCAGTAGTCTCTTGGGTGCGGTGGAGCAAGGTTAGATTCCCCCAGTTTCAGACGGGAAACCCCCCTTTCCCGTCTGTCCCCGCACCCGTCTAGGTATCATCCTGAAGCGGTCACCGGTTTCTCGGTTGGTGTTGAGGCGGCTCTTGCTGTAAGGCTCTTCGCGATCTCGTGGGCTTTCCGTATTCCTTGCATGCTGAGCTTGTAGGACCCGTCGCTCGTTCTGTCAATGAGTCCTGTTTTCGTCATCATAGCCAGCGTGTTCCGGACTGTCTTGACAGCCTTCCCGATTGCTCGGCTGATGGCCTCGGGGTCCATCTCCACATTAGGTCGGGTTCCGACCGCGTGAGCGACTCGAGCGGCTAAGAGAACCATGGCGATGGAGTTCTCGGCCGACATTTCCGGTTTCAACAGGACAGCTTCTCCTTCTGGGGTCAGCTGGACTGCGCTGGATAGATCGTCAACCATGGATGAGTAGTCTGGTGAGAAGGTTAGTTTGGAAGCTAGCGAGTAGTTAGGCAGGACTTTGGCTGCGAATTGCATGACTTCACGGACAACGGTTTCCAAATCTCCTTCGGCTGTGTGTTTGATGTCTCCCCATTCGATCTGAACTTTGATCTTAGGTTGGTCCGGCATTTTTTCTTACCTCTCAGGTAGTTGTGCGACTCGAGGTATGAGGTTCTTGATGACGACTCTTGTACCCATGGTTGTGAGTCGGTAGGAGCCTTTGCCGACTCTTTCGACCAGTTGTTCGTTGCAGAGTTCGCTTAGCCTGCCGGCTACGGTGCCGGTTGAGCGTCCTGTGGTCTTGGTTATCTCGTCAAGGGACAGAGTGTCGCTTTCTTTCTTGCCCATCTGGTGCTGTAGGCGTGATCCTGCGAGATGGATCATCATGAGTTCCTTGTCTTTGAGATCCTTCAAGTCCTTCAGAATGACCAACCCTTCTGGAGAAACTGCGAGTACTCCGCTGCAGCTTTGCAGGAATTCTACATTGTCAACCGAGAGCACGAGCTTGGAGACGAGCTCAATGGAAGGGTATACCTTCGAGAAGTAAGAGAGAAGTTCTCTGAGAACCGTTTCTGGGCTGCCAATGATTCTGTTCTCTACGCCGGAATGCTTTAGGACAACTTCTATGGCTGCGGCAGCTTTCCCAGAGTCCGATTTACGTTCGAGGACCTCTAATCCTGACATTATTCTTACAGCCCGTTCTGTGCGTAGAGTCGAGATATAACGCTTTTCGGTCCCGAAGGGGGTCCGACAAGGTGTTACTTTTAGAGTTGGGAATGAAAGTGAAAGTATTTCGGCTCAAGACGAGAGCTGGGCTGGATGACAAGGTGTTACTCATAGCCGAATCTCGAATCTGCTAAGATGCCTTACAACTCCGGGACCGAACATTCTTCTACCTCTTTGGGGTTCGTCCGGGTGTCTCGATATGGAGTATAACGAACTGAAAAAACGGGTCCTTCGTCTGTTCGAAGCCTCTGTAGAGCTTGATAGTGAGAAGGTCCGAACCCGCCTCGTCGACGCAAAGATTGAGCTGTCAGACAAGGCTGCGGAGATGGCTCTTCTACGATACTTCAGGCAAGGTCTGCTATCTCGGACCCGACGGTTCGGGAGATTCCAGTATAGACTGACTGAGAAAGGGCTCGCGCGTAGAATCTGGCTATCTAAGGCTAGGTGATTTTCTGAAGGCGGGGGAGAATGTCGTTCTGGATCCACTGAACTCCAGCGCCTGAAAGCACGTAGTTTCCCCGTTCCGTCATGACCTTGCCCTCCCGTCGCAGTTCGCTGATCCTCGCTCTAACGATGCTCTCGCCGGTCGTCTTCCATGAAGAGCTGAGCAGAGAGCTGAGATCATCGTCTCCCAATGGCTTAGGGTGCATGGAGAACATGACTAATGATATGGCCTCCTTGGCCGAGAGGGTGTCGACTGGTACTGTAAGATGGGGTTTTCCCTCAGAAGTAAACTCGACAATCCCCGCTATTCCACCGGCCTGTTCTGGAGCAGCGGTTGTAGTGGGAGAGAGCGGCGGTGTAACTGAAAAGTTGCCGGTCGGTCCGAGTGTCTTCTCAAGATCCTCAAACCGTTCTCTGACATAATCGTGATCTCCTTCAAGCTCGACTTCAAAGTCCCCTTTTCGGATTCTGAACCTGAGCTTCTTCTCGGAAGACAAGACCAGCACGATTCTTGTGTCGGGTTCTAATTAGGGTTTGTCGATTCTTGATTGTAGAATCGTTTTGAGTTGAAGACTTTTGAAGACGCGCAATTGGCGAACGGGATCTAACGAATACGTATGATTGACCCTCTAATCATTCAAACCGCGAGCGCAGCCGCAACTGTCGCGGTTGCTTGGCTTGTTGCGGAGATTCTGATAAGACTCATTTCTGGGGTTGCAAGGAGGGCGGGCGCCTCTGCCGATCTCATCAGAACGATCAGAGAGGTGTTGAGTATTCTCTGGATAGTTTTGGCCGCTGTGTTGATTCTTAGCATTGCGGGCATCGCGTCTTTGTTCTCTTTTCTCACCTTGTCCGGAATAGTCGGGCTGGCGGTATCCTTGGCGCTTCAGAACACTCTGTCCAACATTATCTCGGGCATCCTACTGCTCTCTGATGGAGCTCTGCGACTCCACGATTCGATTGTATACAGTGGGCTAAAGGGCGAGGTAGTCAGGTTAGGCCTTCGTTCAACGTGGATCCGGACTGAGGGTGGAGATATTGCGATCGTGAGCAATACGTATCTTCAAGCTGGTCCATTGATCAATCACTCTGCGCTGAGTCGTCTAGAGAAGAAGCTGAAAGTGTAGATAGTTCCCTAATCCTGTGCTCAACCTCATCCCTAATCCTTCTCACTTTCTGGAGTGGTCTGCCATTGGGGTCGTCCAGATGCCACTCGACCAGCTTCTTCTGCATTTGAGCAATCATCGGCTTTGGACACGCTTCCTCGATGGAGCATCCCATTGTCACAACGAGGCTTGCGTCACGGATCAACTCGGGCGTGAGGGTCTTCGGATGATTTGAGGAGATGTCTATTCCGCGTTCCCGCATCACATCAACGACGGTAGGGTTGATGCGCGGAGAGGGTATTGTGCCCGCGCTTTGCGCGTTCATCCCGTGTTTCTTGGCGAAGGCCTCGGCCATTTGGCTTCGTCCAGCGTTCTCAACACAGACGAATAGGATCGGTCCCTTCACCAACTCTCGGCCGCTCTAGGAATCTGAAGACGAGTCCGGCAATTAAACCCCCAGCTAGGGGGCCTATCCAGTAAACGTAGAGATTCGTCAGATACCCTGACGCAAGGGCCGGTCCTAGACTTCGGGCCGGATTGAGCGAGGCGTTGGTCAGCGGACCCAGCGCGAGAATGATGAGGAAGAGGGTCGTCCCGATGAGCGCTGCTTCTCCAGGCTTCTTATGAATCCGCAAAGAACTCAAGAATCCTGACATTGCAAGCACAAAGGTCCCCGCGGTCTCCAACAGCATACCAACAGGAACGCTCACGCCGCCGGCCAGTTTCGTGGTGCCGAGGTCGGCTGGGGACCCGAATTGATCAAAGATGAGTTTCAAGGTGAAGCCTCCAAGTATCCCTCCTAGCGCCTGGAATGAAATGTATAGAGCAAGCATTTCCAGACGAGTCTTTCCTGCAATGGCGTGGGCAAGTGTTATCGCGGGATTAATGTGAGCGCCAGAGATTCTACCGAGTAGCAGGACGATCAGGGCTACCGTGGCTCCAAAGGCGAAGGCGATAATGAGAAGGGCTTCGAAAGGAGGGACCCTTTGGGCAAGGGAGACAGCTGCAACCGTCCCGGGTCCGACCACGACGAGCACGTAGGTGCCTAGAAGCTCCGACAGGCAGCGCTTCCTGCGGCTCGCATGGCGGTGCGATGACAAGGCTGGAATGTTGCAGTTTTCAGGCTGCGTGTCTAAACTCTTCCTCGGAATGAGAGCATTCCGTCGTCGTTGGATTGGGAATCGTAAGATAGATGAACCCACGGGTAGACGCGGGGGCTCGTGCGGCCGTAGTCTAGCCTGGTCTAGGACATAGCTTGGGGCGTCCAGTGGGCTTCCAACCCAACGACCCGGGAGACCATCACAAAGATGGTCCGGGAATTCAAATCCCGGCGGCCGCACCACACTATGACTATTGATCGCACACGCCCATGTCTAACGGATAATGCAGGTTTCCGCGGAAGATATTCATCAATACGGAAGACGTCTGCGGGTAGCCCTCACTAGGCTGAACCGATATGACGATTTTCGAAACCAATGGGCACGATTATCGGGTCATATGTCAAGTTCAGGGACGCCCAAGGTCTCAGCTTTCATCGACCAGGTAGGCTACATCTTCACACTTGGAAAACTGTCGAGACTTCTCCGAACCCAACGCCTTGAACAGGCAACCAAAACAGACCTAATCTCCCGAAAGAGACGGGTTATCAAGCTAGCCGATTGGGAGGAACTCGACTCCATATTTCCTCGTGATCGCATTGACGTTTCTTATGTCCGGTGGTCCCGGTGGCATCGCGCTGATCTCCTCGAAGACCTTCTCCATCCCACCTGGTACCAGAACGACGAGAGTCTTGCCTATGGTATTCCCGGTATTCTTGAAAGCGTGCGGTGCCTCTCTTGGTAGAACGACGATCGCACCTTTGGTTGCTTTGAATTTTCGGTCGCCGCATTGGAATTCGTATTCTCCCTCCAGGACAATGAACGTCTCTAGTTCGCGACGATGTATGTGCAGTGGTGCGCCCTGTCCAGCAGGGGTGGCATCCTCGGATATGGAATACGCGCCCCCGGTCATTTCACTCGGTACCTTAATCGTGATCGTATCCGCGAAAACGTGACACTTCTTTCCTTCACCCGGTGAGACAAAACTAGCATCCTGAGCTGTTATCAAGACGAGCCTAGGTCGATTATTCGTTATTTAATCGTTAAGAGCTGGGTTGGGGCAGATTGCACTTATAGTGCGGTGTCCGGCGGCCGCACCACACTAGTTTCGCAATCATGATTCTCGAAAGATGGTTGCATAGACTAGTCTGTGCAGCCAGTGAGGGCCCAGTTCTTCTCGAGGAGCGAATCGACCTCTGGGTGCGAAGCCGGATCGCGCGCCTGTGGTCACGAGACTAATTGCTTCTATGTCCTCAATGTCGACTTGTTCGTTGAGCCAGACCTTGTTTCTCTGCTTGAACTTGGCTTCGTCCAGTGAGTATTGGAGCCAGTGAAACTGGGTCCTGTCAGGTCTTCCTTGTACTGGCAAATACTGGTTAACTGATAGGCCCCATGGGTAGAAGTTCAGGGTAAGATTGGGAAAGATGAACCACCAGAGGGCGAAGACCCGCTTCTCGGGCCTGTTCGGATCCTTGAACCGGGTCGCAACTTGTTGCGGATCAAAACCATCTTCCGGCCGTCGGGCGTAGGCCCACTGTAGGGCACTATGTTGATAGAGTTCTGTCGTATACGTTTCTAGGTCAATCGCATCCGCGAGGCCCCCAGGTCCCTTATGGACGAAGCGAATGTGGTAATTGTCCATGTAGTTCCAAGCATGTTGCTTCCAATTACCGTCAATCTCTCGGATCTCATTGGCAACCGGTTTGTACTTGAAAGACTCAAGGTCGATTCCCGGGATGGACTCCTTGACGTTCTCTGTGATCTTCTTGAACGGTGATAATGGTTCTCCTAGACACACGGAAGTGAGTGGACCCCAGTTCTCAACTGACAGTTTTCTTAGATTGTCAGACTCTCTCGGAAAATCCTCCAGCTTCTCAAAGCCCTTGTGAAACCTGAACCTTCCGTCGGAGTCAAACTCGCGTCCGTGTTGGGGGCAGACAATTGAGCCGCCGGTGCTAGGCGATTCCACGAGAGGGTGCCAAGCATGGGTGCAGACATTCGGAAAACAGTTGATCTCTCTCTTAGAGCTCCTTTGAAGGAACAGAGGTTTTCCCAAGAGAGAGAATGGGACTCGGGAACCCGGTTTGTTGAGAAACTCGCTAGAAACTGTTGAACGACTAGGTGAGCCATGAGGGGCGAGCAACCAGGTCTTGTTGAAGATCGTCTCCATTTCGAGTTCGAGGAAGTTGGGGTCTGTGAACGCTGAATCTGGTAGTGATTCCGCTTTTCTAATATCTGGATCTACGAAGAAATCCTTGCTCGAGAACTCCCTCATAATAGAAATTCAACCTCTCACGCAGAAGACCGAAGGGCCAGGTATATAGTTCACGGGGGGCAAGTCTTGCCATTTGACTGCGAGCTCTTCACACGGGATGGATCCACAATCCCGGTTTTCGACAGTTTTCTGTCGCGAGGAGCAAGTGCTTTTGTCATTTCTTGAATGGTAACGGGTCTGGTAACCGTGAATGGTAACATTGGAGAACTGCGCTGGTGAATGTCGAGGGTCTAGGGTTGAAAGAGAAGTGTCTTGATCTCTTTAGTCTTGGCGAGTTCGCTGTCGGTCGTGAGAACTGTGGCTTTGAGTCGTTTTGCCGCGGCTAGGACGTAACAGTCGGCAAGTGAGAGGTCTGCACGCCTGCACTTTTCCAGCCCTGCTACCCGGGAGAGTTCGGCGTCCGTCTCTACAATAGCAAGTTTAGTGTTCCGGACTTGATAGTAGCGGATGTCTGCGGTCGATTTGCCGAGCTTCTGGCAAGTCTTGTAGTAGAATTCGGAGAGGTTGACAGCAGAGATCGACCCACGGGCCACGCCAGTCTCAATATCGTCAAAGTACCTCTTCACCTTCGGGTCAGAGACGAAGTGTAGAGAAAGAACTCCCGCGTCAATTACAAGCTCCTGCTTCAGCTTCTTGCTTCCTTCCTATGCTCACGGTCCAGCTCACGTATGCCGTCTCTGACAAGCTTCTCACGATCTTTGAGCGTGCCCCGCAACTCGGCCAGCGATCTCACGGGGACGAGAAGAAGCCCCTCGTCGGACTCAACGAACTCCAGTTTAGACCCCTCACGTATACCATATTTTTCACGTATCCGTACCGGAATCGAAACCATACTCTTGCTCGTTACAGTCGCAACCTGACCCAAACACCCAACACCATACAAACAACCATCAAACCATACAATTAAACGCTTTGTATGGATGCCGATTCAGGACGCTGGCGTCGAGCGAGACTACGCCGCTAAGAGTATTGCCGCTCGAGGACCTGCTCCTTCCTCTTGTCTTCCTCTCGACCCTTGCGAAGCTGCTTCCTGAGCTCAGCGGAAGAGACTCCCGTGGGGCTACAGGCCTGTCGGAAGAGCTCCAAGTTCCGGGTGGCCTTGCTCACTAGGAGCCGGAGAACATCATCATAGTTATCTTCTGACCTCTGGTGGCTCGAAGCTGAGCCGCCACCTTCAACAGCTCCCTCTTCAGATCGTCAGAGATCGTTATAGTGGTCGCTGTCATTGTTTGAACAGTTGCAATTGAAACAATGGAACTTAGCCTTGCCTAGCCTGCGTATTGTAAACTGGAAAAGCACCGGTCAAGACCGTTTTCCTCTCAGCCTTTGAGAAGATTGGGAACGCTTTTTTCGGCACATAATGACGCGGGGCCGGCCATCCGTATCTTATCCTCAGGTCGACCAAGCGTTGAGAAGAGAATAGAGGGCATTCAAGCAGCAGCATTCTAGCAGGGCAAGTCTATTCTTGAGAACAAGAACGGATACTGTGTACACTTCAGATGCCTACGCGTTCGGAAGGCTTGCGAGATTCTGCTTGAATCGTCTCCGGACCCACCAGAGGCTTGTCCATGTGAAAATGCTGAATCCAATCCCGTAGAGTATTGAGCCGGAAAGGAGCGTTAGAACCAGCCCGTAGATTGCATGCGTTTCGGAGAGAATTGCGCCTAGAGACATTATCTGGAAGGTCCCGCCCACTGGATCATAACGGGTCCTCGCCGACATCAGCTTATTGCTCGTCTCAATGAAGACCGTCAAGCCGATGTTTGCTAGAGAAACCACAGCCAACACTATGAAGAGCACGCGAATGAAGATCGGGTCTCCTGTGAGGCCAGGTTTTCCAAACGTCACAAGAACCGCTATCACGAGATACAACCCGGGCGCAAACGCCAATCTCACAAGAAGAGCGTTCGCGGTTCTAACCATCTTCGCCTTGTCCCGGAACAAGGCTCTTCGACCTGCCACCTAGACGTCTTCGAATTAGTTGAAAAACTACTCCGTCTTCGTTTTCCAAGATAATGAAACAGTCTTCGATTGCTCACTTGACGGCTTGAGCATCATTTTCCTTTCAGCCGTGCATCCATTTCGTCTGACACCTCGAGATCTCTTCCCGCGGCGCGGCGTCGCAAGCCTTCAATCGCTCCATTTCGGTCGGCCTCCGGGCGGTTCTGGCCCAACTTCCACTTCCCCTCAAGAGACTCTATCGGCATCTCGAAACCTACGATCGCTTTCAGCTCGGAGGCGATGTAGTCCTCCGGCGAATCCGCAACCCTCCATCCGGTCGAAGATGCATCTTCAAAATGGACTGTTAGCTTCGTAACGAATCTCAACAGCCGCTCCGCATCATCGAAGAATACTGGCCGTCCGCTCGCGTGAACCGAGATATAGTTCCAGGTGGGAACGACCTTCCCGTCGTCTCGGTGAGTCTGGTACCATGAAGGCGAGATGTATGCATCTGGCCCTACAAACATCGCCAGGGCTTGGCTTCGCGGATTTGTGTATCTCCACTGGTTGTTCCCGCGAGCTATGTGGCCTTGAATCGTCCCGAACTTCCCCTCTGATCTGTCCACCATCATGGGGATGTGGCTCGCGAGCAAGCCTGCTTTACCTGAGGTCACAAACGTGCCGAAGCTAATTGTCTCGATGGCCCGCTGCAGAACCTCGACCCTCTGCTCTCTGAACCATCGCGGATTATACATCTATGAAGCGACAGTCCAAACGTCTTCGAGTCAGCTGAAAAACATACCTAAGCTGCGTAGATGCCTTGGAGGAATTCCGGCGCTTCCTGGGCCCCACGGTGGCTTCGGGTCTGCCAAGAGTGCTACTTACTTGGGAATAGGAATTTCGAGAGCTGTTTGAGCCCTCTGCGTTCTAGTTTTCGCTGTTTCCTCTCCATTACGACCGAGTATACGATCCGGCGGACTAGAAGGCCTGTCTGGGTCTCGCGGTACGATTCCCATCTCGGCTCCCACCCCGCAGTTCTCATCTCCGACACATTATCCTCAAGCAGGGCTTTCTTCCCGAACCTAATGACCCTGGTCTCCTTCCCCTCCTGGTTCCCCCTGTCCAGCCGCTTCTTGATCTCTCCCCCAAAC
>Ga0070707_100004778_pt1 | contig 12677 bp, 8 predicted proteins | sample KBSK5502metaG_FD_65468 | JGI IMG/M metagenome (GOLD analysis project Ga0070707, IMG submission 65468) | Corn, switchgrass and miscanthus rhizosphere microbial communities from Kellogg Biological Station, Michigan, USA - KBS K5-50-2 metaG | ecosystem: Host-associated > Plants > Roots >... | reverse complement strand
GTCAGCCCGGGCGGGCGGTAGTACTCGTGCGCGAACTGCCGCGAGATGCGCGCGCCGTCCAGATAGGCGCCGGTGTGGAACCACGTGCGGGTGAGCACCGGCGGCACATACGACGCCGCGTCGAGGTTGGTCGCGTCGTTGGTCGCGGTGGGGAACACGCTGGGGTTGGCCTGCAAGACGCCCAGCTCCTCGGTGTCCCACTGCTCCACCAGGCCGAAGCCGCGGAACTCGCGTTCGACGCCGTCGTAGTAGCCGTGGTGATAGGCGTAGCGGGTGACGAAGCGGTTATGGCTGACCCAGTCATACGTCTCCACACGCTCGACGACGTGTACCGGGAACGGAATGCGCGTCAGCCAGGGCGTGCTGGCCAGCTTGTCGGCGACGTAGAACTTGGTAGAAGGCGCATACTGGACCCGCGTCTCGGCGCCCAGATTGTTGTTTACCCGCACCAGCAGGTGCGGCTTCTGGCCGCCCATCAGGTCGAGGTAGCGCATGGGCCGGCGCGCGTGGCCCGGCAAGGGCGACGACCACTCCAGACAGGCGGTGCCGTTGCCGAGCAGGTCGAGCGCCACCGCCGACGAGACGCTCTCGACGGGCGGGAACTGGTCGAGGACGCGCCGCGCACCCCAGGCGTTGCCGGACTGATTGAAATACAGGTGCACGCCGCCGCTGGCGAAATAGATGAGGTCGGTGGTCCCCGAGCCGTCGAGGTCGGCGAGGCGGAGGCGGCGGCCGTCGAAGAGGTCGGGCGCCTCGAACCAGGGCGCGCCATCCATCGTGACCTTGGCGCCGAAGCGCCCGTACCCCAGGTTCGGCCAGTAGCAGACCTCACCATTGCGCACGCGCACCAGGTCGGCGAGACCGTCGCCGGACACGTCGGCGAGATGGATGGACTCCGTCCCGTCCGCCAAGAGGATCTTGGGGCCGCGCTCCTCGTCGCGCGCCTGGGGAAGGCGCTGCGCCGGGCCGAAGCCCGCCTCCGCCAGCGAGGGGTACCAGCGGAAGGCGTCGTCCTCGCTGATGAGCAGGTCGGCGTGGCCGTCGCCGGTCAGGTCGACGAATTTGAGGTTGGGGTCCTGCCAGTCGAGCACGGGCAGCGAGGTGAAGGGCGTGAAGCTCGCCCAGTCACCACCTCCGTCCTCCTCCTCGGTGCGCTCGAAGAACCCGGGCGTGGGCCCAGCAAACTCGACTAGGTCCAGCTGGCCATCCCCGGCGAGGTCCAGCAGCTGTTGCCGGCCGCCGCCAAGCGCGGCGAGCGAGGGCTGGCGCGCGACCAACTGCACCGCGCCGAACCGCGCCTCGGTTGTCTGGCCTCCATTGTCCGTGGGCAGAGAGGGCCAGACCGCCGGAGCCGGGCTCAGATTTGGTTTGTAGAACCAGCTGCCGGCCTGCTCGGTCAGGATGCCCGAGAGCCCCTCGCCGTCCAGATCGACCCACTGGTACTGTCTGCCATCGAGCCCTTCAGGCAGATTCTCGAGGCTCTCCGGATCGACGTCGTGCACGGTCTCGTCAATGACGGCGTCGGTGTAGGCGAACTCGAGGGGCGGCAGCGCCCGGGTGCGATAGCTGCCGTCGGCGCTGCGCTGGTATCCGGACTGCCTCACCGCCAGCAGGAACGAATAGAAGGGCTTCGTGAGGTCCATGAGGTCTGCGGGCGACTGGGGCGGTTGTGCTGGCTGCACTGACTGCGCATGGGCAAAATCGGTCGAGCGCACGAGGCAGTTTTGGCCGACACCCGGTTCGCCTGGGAAGTGATGGAACATGAGCGCCCGGTGGCACAGGCGGTAGGTGCGGACCTCGAACGTGGCGCGGTACGAGGAGAAGGCATCGAGCCGGCACGCCCACTTCGTGCCGGTCTGCTGCGGCAGCGGCAGCTGGTCGTCGTGCTCGCCGTAGTCGAAGACCAGCTCGAAGCACCAGTCGGTCGGCAGGGGGACCGCGTCCTCTCCGGACAGGTCCGGGAAGTACGGCGTGCGGTTGCCGTAGCACACGTGCTTGAGGTAGCGGTTGGCAGAGCGGGCGGTGTCCGTGCGGTTGCGCTCGTGGGCCTGCGCGAGGTCGACGCCGTCGGCGTTTTCCCGCTTGTACTCGTAGGCGATGACGTTGCCTGTGTCGTCGTAGCTCTCGCAGATGAGCCACGAGAAGATGCGGGAGTGATCGGCCGGGTCGAAGATCCGGCTCTCCGCCGTCCTGCCGTACCACGTCGTGACGTTGTCCTTGGAGATCGAGCGCCAGAAGGTGTCCTCGGGGTGCGACACGTTGACCCAGCGCTCGATGCGGGCGAAGAGGCCCTCGACGCGCGGGCGGTAGCGGTGGAGGCGATACTGCTGCTGGTACACCGTGCGCGTCGGCGGGTCTTCGCGCGCCCACGCGCCGGTGTTGGGGTCCTTGACCAGCAGCGGCACGAGGTCCTCCGCGCCGGTGAGGATGAAGACGTCGGACTCCTCTTCGTCCACGTACTGGGGCAGGCCCTTGTCGGTCTTGCGCATGATGCACGCCTGGCCCAGCGACCAGCCGAAGCCGAACGGCCCGTTGCCGGCGCCCGAGTCGTAGGCGAGGGCGAGCTGCGGGCCGAACCCGGCGCGCCCGGGGCTGGTGAAGATCGGGACGGTCAGGGACCCGGTGCCGGTGACGGGGTTCGCCGCGAACTTCTCCCCGATGCCGCGGATCGCCCCCCCGCCTTTGGGCAGCGAGATGGCGGGCGCGCTGACCGGCGGCGTCTTCGTGGCTGCCGTTTGCTTGTCGCGCTCAGGTGTCTGGTTGCTGAGCATCGGTCGCCGACCTCCGATACGCTGAAGGCATAGCCCGGTCGACACACGCCGCCTGTGCTGCGCGCCGGGTGCTGGCCGTCGGCACGAAGTATCACACAGGTGCTGGCGCGGCGCGTGCTGCTACTCTTTCCGCCATTCTGCCAGGTGTCACGCCATCACCCGGCATCACCCGGCATCACCCGTGCGTCTTCCGCCTCCGCTCTCGGCGGGCTCCGCGGGGAGATCGAGCGCCTCGACGACGCGGGTAAACGGCAGGTGCGCCGCGTCATTCACGGCGGCCACGGTGGCCTCGTCGTCGGCCTCGAACAAGCACAGGCAGCGCGCCTCGCCCGGCACAAACAGCCCATGGAGGTAGCGCACCGGTGTTCCGGCGGCCGTGAAGTCCCGGCACATCGCCAGCGTGGCGCGCCGCATCGCCGCCAGCCCGTCCACGGTGATTCCCGGGAGATCGCGATCGACCAAGTAGATCGCCATCAGATGGCCTCCTCACGCGTCGCTCCCTGGGAGCGCTTGACTGCCGTCGTTGTCGTGGGGCTAGTACACCACCCGCGCGCCCCCATGGATAGATCACTTGGCGATACACTACCGATACAAAAGTGATACAGCATCCCGGTCGCGGTGCAACTCACCTGCCCGTCGTTGGCCGCCACGTCGGCGAAAATGCGTGCCGCCCCGTTGTATACTAGTTGGAGGAATGTAGTAGAGGAGAGACACGGCGAACGCGACGCCACAGCGGTCCGCTCTTGCAGCGTGACGTGTGAAGCGTGAAGCGTAAAAGGAGCACCCGGTGGACCCGGATGTCTCGTTTGGCCGCTGGCTGCATTGGCGCCGCCGCACGCTCGACCTGACCCAGGAGGCGCTGGCCCGGCGCGTGGGGTGCGCGGTCGTCACCATCCGCAAACTGGAGGCCGACGAGCGCCGGCCCTCCGCCCAAATCGCCGTGCGGCTGGCGGACAGCCTGGGGGTGGCGGCGGCGGACCGTGCGGCGCTGATCGCCCTCGCCCGCGGCGAAGCACCCCCGGATTCCTCGCTCTCCTCGTTGGCGCCGCCCGCCGGAGCGGGCGGGCCAGGGCGCGCGCCCCCGCGCCCGCCCGGCAACCTGCCCGCCCCGCTCACGCCGTTGATCGGGCGCAGGCCCGAGGTCGCGGCGGTGCGCAATGCGCTGCGGCACGGCGATCCGCGCCTCTTGACCCTGGTCGGGCCGCCGGGGATCGGCAAAACCCGCCTGGCGCTTGCCGCGGCGGCAGAGGTCCGCGACACCTTTGTGGACGGGGTGTACTTGGTCGCGCTGGCCGCCATCAGCGATCCCACGCTGGTCACGGCGACGATTGCCCAGACGCTGGGGGTCCAGGAGACCGGTGATCAGGCGCTGGACGTCCTCCTCCTCCGCTCGCTCCGCCCCAAACACCTCCTGCTGCTGCTCGACAACTGCGAACACGTGGCTGCCGCCGCCCCGGGTATGGCGGCCCTGTTAGAAGCCTGTCCCCGCCTGCAGATCCTGGCGACGAGTCGGGCGGCGCTACATGTGCAGGGCGAGCGGCTGGTGCCGGTGCCGCCGCTAACGGTGCCCACGCTGGCGCCGTTGCCCGCGCTCTCGGCCTTGGCGCGCACGCCCGCGGTGGCGCTGTTCGTCCAGCGAGCGCACGACGCCGACGCCGAGTTCGCCCTGACGGAGGCCACGGCGCCGGCGGTCGCGGCGATCTGCACCCGGCTGGAGGGGCTGCCACTGGCGATCGAACTGGCGGCGGCGAAGGTGCTCGTCCTGGCGCCTGCGGCGCTCCTGGCGCGGCTGGAGCGGCTGGAGCGGCAGCTGCCGCTCCTGACGGGCGGGGCACGCGACCTGGATCGACGCCACCGGACGATGCGCAACACCCTGGCCTGGAGCGAGGCCCTGCTCTCCACGGAGGAACAACGGCTCTTCCGCCGGCTGGCCGTCTTCGCCGGCGGCTGGACGCTGGAGGCGGCCGAGGCGGTCTGCGCCGCGCCCGCAGGGGCGGCGGCGTTGGGGGTGGACGTGGTGGGAGTGGACGTGGTGGAGGGACTGGGCACGCTGATGGACCAGAGCCTGGTGCAGCGGTGGGCCGGGGACGGCGGGGACGGCGCGGGAGAGGGAGGGGAACGGGGCGGCGGGGTGCGTTTCCGGCTGCTCTACGTGGTGCGCGACTATGCCCTGGAGCGGCTGGAGGCGAGCGACGAGGGCAATGAGGCCGAGGCGCTGCGCCGGGCGCACGCCGTCTACTACCTCGGGCTGGTGGAGGAGCGGCCGTTCGCCGTGTATGGGCCGGGGGCGACGTCGTGGGTGGCGCGGCTGGAGCGCGAGCACGACAACTTCCGGGCGGCGCTGGCCTGGGCGCGCGCGTCGGGCGAGGTCGAGTTGGGGTTGCGGCTGGCCGCCTCGCTGGGCCCTTTCTGGTACGTCCGGGGCTACTTCACCGAGGGACGCGGGTGGCTGGAGGGGCTGCTGGCGCTGGCACCGGCACTGGCGCCGGCGCCACAGGCAGCGGGTGACAGCGCCGGAGCCGGGGGCGACCGCGCGGCCCCGGCGGGGCCGACGGGGGCGCCGGGGATGGCAGGCGTGTCGGTGGTGGCCCGGGCCAAGGCGCTGGCGGCGGCGAGCAACTTAGCCTGGGTGCAGGAGGACGACGAGCGGGCGCGGGCGGCGGCGGAAGAGGCCCTGGCGCTGGCGCGCGATCAGCCGGGGGGATGGGCGGCCTGGGTCGCCGGGACGGCGCTCCACCTGCTGGGGCACATCGCGTGGGACCGGGGCGACCTGGAGCGGGCGACGGCCTGCCTGGAGGGGAGCGTGGCGCGGCTGCGGGCCGTCGGGCAGGAAGGGATGGCCGCCTCATTCCTCACGCTCGTGGGCCTAGTCGCCCTGGACCGCGGCGACCAGGAGCGGGCGAGCGCCTGTTGCGCGGAGAGCCTGGCGTTCGCCCGGCGCACGGGCGCCGACCACCCAGAGGGCTTTGCGCTCGCCTGTCTGGCCAACGTGGCCCGGCGCCGGGGCGACCTGGCCGGCGCCGAGGTGTTGGGGCGCGAGGAACTCCTGGTCTGGAGGCGGCTGGGCTCCCCGTCCCACATCGCTGGGGGCTTGGAAGGTCTGGCCCAAACCGCCGCGGCGATGGCCGGGGAGGGGGCGCGGCCGGCACGGGCGGCACGGGCGGCACGGGCGGCACGGGCGGCACGGGCGGCACGGGCGGCACGCCTGCTGGGGGCGGCGGCGGCGTTGCGCGAACGGGTGGGCGTGTCACCCGGCAAACGGGGGCGGGCGACGACGGAGCGGGCGGCGGCGGAGGCGCGGGTGACCCTCGGCGAGGCGGGGTGGGCGGCGGCGTTCGCGGCCGGGCGAGTGCTCTCTGTGGAGGAAGCCATCGCCGAGGCGCTCGGAGCGGCGGTGGCGGCGGAGGAGAGCGACGATGCTTGACCTGCTGAGCTATGCGCGTGACGGCGATACCGTGGTCGTGCACAGCATGGACCGCCTGGCGCGCCACCTGGATGACTTACGACGCCTCGTGCAGACCATCACCCGGCGCGGGGTACGCATCGCATTCGTCAAGGAAGGGCTCGTCTTCACCGGCGAGGACTCGCCTATGGCCCAGTTGCTGCTCTCGATGGTGGGCGCCTTCACCGAGTTCGAGCGCGCCCTGCTCCGCGAGCGCCAACGCGAGGGCATCGCCCTCGCCAAGCAGCGTGGGGTGTACCGCGGGCGGAAGCAGGCGTTGTCAGCCCAGGAGGTCGTCGAGCTGCGCCGGCGGGTCGCCGCGGGTGAGAAGAAGGCGTGGGTGGCGCGCACGTACGGCATCAACCGTGAAACCCTGTACCAGTATCTCCGGGCTGCCCATCCGACGCGGCGGGCCGAGGAGGTCACCTAGCCGATGCCCCGCCGTTCCGTCCTGACGCCGACCCAGCTGGCCGCCTTGTGCGCCCTGCCGGCCACCCAGGTCGAGCGCGCGCGGCACTACACGTTGGACGCGCAGGACCTCGCCCTCATTCGCCAGCGGCGCGGCGCGCACAATCGGCTCGGATTCGCCGTGCAACTGTGCTACTTGCGCTATCCCGGCCAAGCGCTCGGGCCCGACACGATTCCGCCTGGTGGCCTGCTGGCCTGGGTCGCCCAGCAGGTGGGGGCGGCGCCCGAGGCGTGGAACTCGTACGCCCGGCGCGACACCACGCGCCGCGAACATGCGCTTGAATTGCGGGCAGCACTTGGCTATCGCCAGTTCACGACGCAGGCATATCGCCGCTGCCGCGGCGTGCTTACCGAGCTGGCGCTGCAGACCAACAAGGCCGTGGTGATTGCCCAAGCGTTGCTGGAGACCCTGCGCGCCGAGCGCATCATCGTGCCATCGGCGCGTGTGATTGACCGCTGCTGCGCGGAAGCCCTCGCGCGCGGCACGCGCTTGGTGTACCGGCGCCTGACCGACGGCCTCGAGGCCGACCAGTTCCAGCACTTGGATCGGTTGCTGCTGCCGCGCGGACAGACACGCACACTCCTGCTGACCTGGCTACGCCAACCGCCGGGTGAGGCCAAGGCGCGCAACATCCTGACGCACCTGGAGCGCCTGCAGGCGCTGCGCGCCGTCGGTGTGCCGGTCGAGCGCGATCGTGCCGTGCACCAGAGCCGCCTCGCCCAACTGGCCCGCGAGGGCGCCCAGATGAGCGCCCAGCATCTGCGCGATCTGGAGGGCACGCGCCGCTATGCCACCTTGGTGGCCGTGCTCCTCGACACGCAGGCCACGGTCATCGACCAGATTCTGGAGATGCACGACCGCGTCATCGGCAAGCTCTTCAGCGCCGCGAAACGGCGGCATGCGGAAGCCTTCCACGAGCAGGGTCGGGCCATCAACGAGAAGGTGCGGCTGTATGCGCGCATCGGGCACGCCCTGATCCAGGCGCGCGAACGCGGCGACGATCCCTTCGCCGCGATCGAGACGGTGGTGCCGTGGGAAGCATTCACGCAGAGCATCGCGGAAGCCGACCAGCTGGCGCAGCCCGCCACGTTCGATCACCTCCCGCTCATCGCTGACGGCTACCGCCAGGTGCATCGGTATGCGCCGCGATTGCTGGAGGGCTTCGCCTTCAACGCCGCGCCGGCCGTTCAGAACCTGCTGGATGGTGTCAACACGCTCAAGGCCATGCAGCGGGCCAATGCGCGTACCGTCCCCAAAGGAGCGCCGACGGGCTTTGTCAAACCCCGGTGGCAACAACAGGTGTTCGCGGACGACGGCAGCATCGATCACCGTTTCTATGAATTGTGCGTCCTCTCCGAACTCAAGAATGCGCTCCGCGCCGGCGACGTGTGGGTAGCTGGGTCGCGTCAGTTCAAGGACTTCGAGGACTACTTGCTGCCGCCGGCACGTGTTGCGGCTTTGGCGGCAGGCGGGGACCTGCCGAGTGTCCCGGCGCACGCGGGGGATGACTATCTGCGGAAGCGGCTCGCGCTGTTGGCCGAGCAGCTCCAGCACGTCGATCGCCTCGCCGCGTCCGGCACCCTCCCCGACGCCGAGATCGCCGATGAGCTCCTAAAGGTCAAACCCCTCACCAAGAGCGTGCCGGAGGCGGCTGAACGCCTCGAAGCGACCGTCTACGGCTTGGTACCGCACCTCAAGATTACCGAACTGCTGCTGGAAGTCGATCGGTGGACCAACTTCACGCGGCACTTCACGCACCTGCGCGCGGGCACGCCAGCCCAAGACCGTTCCTTGCTGCTCACCGTAATCCTGGCCGACGCGATCAACCTGGGCCTCACCAAGATGGCGGAGGCGTGCCCGGGCGCGACGGTCTCCAAGCTCGACACCCTGCGCGCATGGCACATCCGGGACGACACCTACGCGCAGGGGCTGGCCGAACTGGTGAACACGCAGCATCGAACGCCCTTTGCGGCGCACTGGGGCGCCGGGACCACCTCCTCCTCGGACGGCCAGCAGTTTAAGGTGGGCGGCCGGGGCGAGCACACCGGGCAGGTCAACCGGCGCTACGGCACCGAGCCGGGTGTCACCTTCTACACCCACATCTCGGATCAATACGCGCCGTTTCACACGAAGGTCATCGCCTCCACCGCCCGGGACGCGACGCACGTGCTCGACGGGCTGCTCTACCACGAGTCGGAGCTGCGCATCGAGGAACACTACACCGATACCAATGGCTTCACCGACCATGTCTTCGCGCTGTGCCATGCGCTGGGCTTCCAGTTCGCGCCGCGCATCCGAGATCTCCAGGACAAGGCGCTCTATGTCCCCGCTGTCCCCGAGGGCGCCGGCCCGTATCCAGCGCTTGCCAGCTTCATTGGCGGCAAGATCAATACGAAACTGATCCTGGCACAGTGGCCCGAGATCGTGCGCTTGGTCACCTCCATCCAGCAGGGCACGGTGACTGCCTCGCTGATGCTGCGCAAGCTCGCGAGCTATCCGCGGCAAAACAGTCTGGCCCTGGCTCTCCGCGAGCTAGGGCGCATCGAACGCACGTTGTTCACACTCAAGTGGCTGCTTGAGCCGCCGTGGCGGCAGCAGGTAACCGCCGGCCTGAACAAAGGGGAAGCGCGGAACACGCTGGCGCGCGCCGTGTGCTTCAATCGGCTGGGGGAACTCCGCGATCGCGCCTATGACCAGCAACGGCATCGCGCCAGCGGCCTGAACCTGGTGGTCGCGGCGATCATCCTGTGGAACACGGTTTACCTGGAGCGCGCGGTTGCCGCCCTGCGCCAGCACGGCCACCCCGTCGACGAGGGATTGCTGACCCACGTGGCGCCGATTCACTGGCACCACATCAATCTGACGGGCGACTATACCTGGCGCCAGAATAAGCGGGTGGAGCAAGGTGGGTTCAGACCTCTGCGCCCAGTGGCTCCGGAGGCGCGCGCCTAGATCCGCGCTGCGCTTAGCGTACTATAGTTTCCCTTTCGTCAATGTACCCCTGGATCGTCAATGCGCTCATTCTGCTCTCCGCCATTGGCGACATCGCGCGCTTCCCCTCCCCGAAACAGCTCGTTGGCTACAGCGGATTGGGCGCCAGTGTCCATGCCTCCGGGAAAACGCAGCGCACCGGCAAAGTGACCAAGCAGGGCCGTCGCGAATTGCGGACGGCGCTGGTGGAAGCCGCCTGGGTCGCGGTCGAGCGCCACCCCCATTGGAAAGAAGCGTTTGCTCGGTTGTCCGCGCGGAGTGGGAAGGGCAAAGCGATGGTGGCGATCGCACGACGTCGGTTGGTCGTCGTGTGGCATACCCTCTCCGAACGCCGTGCGGACCGCCATGGGCAGACCCTGCCGATGGCCCAAAAGCTGACGCGCTGGGCGACCTACCGGCAGGTCGCGACGCGGCAGGGACTCAGTCGCGGGGCGTTCGTGCGCCGGCAGTTGGAGCAGTTGGGACTGGGGCAAGAACTCGACCAGTTGCCCTTCAAGGGCAAACGAGTGCGGTTACCGTCTCCTGAGGCACCACCTGCCATGGTCGGAGGAGAGGCGGAACGTGTTCCCCTGCGCGCAGGGGAGTGCAGGGGAACACCTGTCAACCGGCGGCCAAGCGTCGCTTTTCCATCCACGGCACCGACCACGCGGTCCTCTCTCCCTGACACTTTTTAGAAGCGGAGCGAGAACGCCCATCCCGTGGGGGTTATTCGGAAGGGCAAGCACCGCTTTAGACCTGCTTCGGTGACCGTCCGCCGCAGGATATCGAGCAACCAGAGCCGCCCAAGCCGAAAGATACCCTTGTCCCGGCGATCGTGGCGATCGAAGCGAGCGCGCTGGCCATGATGCACGCACGAGGCGGCCAGGTGCGCGAGCCACCACAGACTGAGAAACACCACCAGCAGCAACCGATTCAGACGCGCGCGGTCGGCGATGACCGTCCCTTCCAGATCCCAGCCGCGGCGTTTGAGATCTTGGAAGGTCGATTCGACCCGCATGCGGCGCGCGTACTCGCGCACCCGCTGCCGTCCGGCGGGTCGGTCGGCGAGGACGATCCAGGGCTCTTTCTGCTCGGGCTCCCAGGTGGCGCTGACCCGGGCGGGCAGCGGGCGCTCCTGCCAGAGCCGGACGGAGCCATACCACTGGCGTCCTGGCCGCGGAACCAGGCGCCGGCACGGGATCCAGGTGTGTGCCCAGCGCCCGCGGGTGGGCTGGCAGGTGTGCGCGGCAGACACCCGGAGCAGGTAGTGCCATCCGCGCTGCTGACATAAGTGGACCAACGGATGCCCGACGAGTCCGCGATCGGCCAGCAGCGTGCAATCGGCGGCTCCCAGGTGGGGGATGACCCGGTCGAGGAGCGCGCCGACCACCTCCCACTGGCGCTGCTCCCATTGCTGGTGCACCGGCAGGACCTGCCAGCTGACCGGCAAGAGGCGGGAATGGACCAACAGACCCACATACAGCACGGTCGCGCGGTCGTCCAGCGACGTCGCGTCGAGCACAAAGACCAGGCGTCGAGCACGCCAGAAGCGCAGGAACGAGCCGAGCAGCTGAGTCCACAGCGGCAGCACAACGATCTGCTGATTGGCCAGAAACCGGGACAGGCGGCGTTCGATGCTGGGCGTTTTGGCGGCGCTGATGCCGACGAGCGCCTCCGCGACACGAGGCAGGCGCGCCGTGCCGGCGAGTGCGACGCCCAGCACACACAAGGCCAACGCTTTGCTGCGGTGTCCATGGAGCTCGGGCAACAACGCCCGCAGTTGCGCCGACCACTGGCGCCACAGACCCTCCGATGCGTTCATAGAGAGAAGCGTTCCTTTCCCATGACACGGTTTTTAGGTCCATGCATGGTACCGGGAGCGCTTTTTCTTGGCTATACCTGCCTTCCTCGCTCCTGGTCAAAAAGTGTCAGGGACAGAGGGTTGGCCTCCGCATCGACCACCGGCGCCGGCTCGGGCAGCGTTGCCCGCACGGCCCGTACCGCGGCTTTGAGCCAGGGGTGCAGCACCGCGTTGGGGCAGGTGGTGACCCCCTGCGCCTGGAGTCGGCCCGTCGCTGGCCGGAACAGCGTGAGCAGCTTGGCCGTGCCCAGGCGCACATACTCGTGGGGCAGGCGAGGAGGGCACCCACCCGGCACCCACCCGGCGCCCACTGCGGCCCGGCATACGGCACCGTCTGGTACGGCCCGGCTGCGTCCTGACAGGCGACCGCCACCCCCGCCGCCGCGGCCTCACGGTAGGCTGGCTCAATCAGCCCTTTTTTGCGTCGGCGTCGGGGTCGTGCACCACTCCCCGCCCGCGCTTACGCAGCCGCACGGCCGTCCCGGTCTCCCACCAGGTGCGGGTGCGCTGCCAGCGCCAGCCGGCGTCATGCAGCACGCACCAGATCGTAAAGGTGCTCACCTGTGGCAAGCCATCCGGCGCCCGTCGCAGCGCCCGCTGCAGCGTCACCCGCGACCAGGTGGCCGTGCCGTCGGGCTCGGGGGTGGGCACTCGGCGCACCTCGCTCAGGATACGCTCGCGCTCGGCGCTGGTGTAGCGCGCCGGCTGCCCGCCGCCATGGCGCGGCACCACGGCCTCCAGCCCCTCCTGATTGAAGCGCGCCGCCAGCCGCCCGACGGCATCCCCCGAGCGGCGCCCGGCCGCCTGAGCCGCGGCGGTGTACGTCGCCCCACCGGCCACCGTCAACACCGCTTTGGCGCGTGCCACCACCGCCGCCGGCTCGCGGCTCGCGCGGCTCAGGTGTTGCAGCACGCTTCGTTCGTCCGCGCTCAGCGCTCGCAAGGGATCTTTCTGCCGCATAGCCCACCTCCTGGCTCAATCCTCCTGCCAGGAAGGCTCCTGCATACCGCATGCCACATGGCCCTGTTCATGACAAGTGACCCACTAGTACTACAGTGACGATTACTGATTTACCCGGTACTGAAGAGTGTCGGCGTGGGGTGCAGGACGGCGCAGATGCGGTCCCAGAGTCCGTCCTCACACCAGCGCTGATACCGGCTGTAG
>Ga0070707_100004776_pt1 | contig 12679 bp, 9 predicted proteins | sample KBSK5502metaG_FD_65468 | JGI IMG/M metagenome (GOLD analysis project Ga0070707, IMG submission 65468) | Corn, switchgrass and miscanthus rhizosphere microbial communities from Kellogg Biological Station, Michigan, USA - KBS K5-50-2 metaG | ecosystem: Host-associated > Plants > Roots >... | reverse complement strand
CCGGTGTACAGGACGGACGTCGCGCCGGCGGCCTGGAACTCCGGCGGCGGGAGATGGGTCGTCACGTCGCCGGCCATCGCAAGGGCGGGCGGGGTGTTGAACACGCCCGTGAGCGTGGTGTTGGCGATGCGCGAGCCCGCTGCGGTGATGTCCGTCGCCTGCGTCGGCGTGATCACGCCGCCCTGTTCGCGTACGAACTTCGAGAGATCATGCTGGGCGTCGGCGACGCCCTTCTCAAAGCACGTGTCGCGGTTCCCCAGCTTCGTGTTGACCTGATCGGGCCGGCTCTTCGTCGGATCCATCTTGTCGCACTTGCGGCTCGTCGGCGGGCTCGCGATCGCGCTCAGGAGCACGATGAGGGTGCCCTTCGCCGCGTTCGGGAGCGTCGTGCCGAGCACGAGCGAGGTCGCATCCGAGACCGCGGCTCCTGGCGCGCCGGGCCGCACCGTGATGTTGAAGGTCTTGCTCGCGAAGTTACCCGAGACGTCCGTCGCCACGCAGGTGACCGGCGTCGTCCCGACGGGGTAGACCGCGCCGCTCGGGCCGGTGCAGCTCAGGAACTCCGGGGCGACGTTGTTCGTCACCGTGACCACGTAGAAGACCTGGGCACCCGCCGCGCTGGTCGCGTCGGTGACGACGTCGGCGGGAACGGTGATGGTCGGCGGCGTCAGATCGATCGTCTGCGCCGCGACGGGCGCGGACGAGACCGCCATGAGCGCGAGCGACAGGCTGCCGGACAGGCACGCGAGCTTTCCCACCCCGACCACGATGCGTCCTCCCTGACGTCCTCGATCGGCTGCACCGAGCGAGTACTGGCACGCTAGCCAGCAAGGGGGACATTCGTCCTCCCCCAACCGGGGGACAAGCGAGGTATAGCCGCACTGTCCGCGACTAGTGGTCGCTCCACCAGCCCACGACGCGCATGAGGACCCCATCCCAGATCGCACGCGCGCGCGTCGTGATCGACTCTCCGGTCGTGCCCTCCGTGGCGACGACATCGAAGATCGTGACGCCGAAGAGCCGGTTCGCGCCGCAGGCGACGTCGACCGTCGTCGTGGATGCGTCGGGGTTCTGCCAGCGCGCCTGTACGCACACGCTCCCCGCCTTCGTCAGCTCGAAGGCCGTCCGGTGCGTGGTCGACCCGTACGCGCCGTTCGCGATGACGCTCGTCGCGGCCGCGCCGCCCTGCGGATCGTCGAACACGCCGGCGCCGCCGTCACTCGAGCTGAAGATCCAGGTGACGTTCGTGCCGGACGGCAGGGGGTGCCCGAGCTGGTTCGGCGAGTTGCATGTTCCGTTGCAGACCGCGGTGACCTCGAGCGGGTACTTCGTGAGCGTCCCGTTCAGGCTCGTGCCGTAATACGAGCCGCTCGCGACGCGGAAGCCGGGCGCGCTGAACACGCCCGTCGTGGCCGTGATCGCGCCGCCACCGCTCGGCGTGGCGCTCAGATTGGCGGTCCCGACGTTCGATGACACGAGCCGGATCGCGTTCGTGAGGCCGTCGGTGCCGACCGACTGTGTCGTCGCATCGAGGAACGAGCCGAGGTCGCTGGCCAGCGTCACGCTCGTCCCCACCTTCGGATTCTGGAACGCGTCCTTCGCGCGCACGCGGATCTCCATGACCGTCGACCCGTCGGCCGGGACCGTGCGTGGCGTGGCGATGACGACTGACGTGGACGCGCTCGCCGTCGCGGCGACCACGTCGAACGCGGCGCTGGTGCCGGTCGCCGCCGGTATGGGCTGGTTCGCGTCGGTGATCGTGATCGTGCGGGCGGTCTCGGCCTTGTAGAAGGTGACGTAGGCCGCCGGGCTCGTCCAGACACCATTCACGAAGGGACCGTTCGACCCGTTGATCGTCTGCGCGAAGCCGCTGGCCGGCGACGGCGCGCTCGTACCGTCCGGCGCGGTGCCTGCTGTGTGCGTGACCCTGAGCGAGCACGTCGTCGTGCAGTACGTCGTGAGCGCCGCGTTGGCCGCGTTCCTCGCGGTGACCACGATCCGGAAGGCCGTTCCGGCGATCGCCTGTGTCGCCCCGGGCGCGTACGGCGGGTTCGGGAAGACGACCTGCACGTCGAAGTGATCGGCGAACGTCAGCGTCGTCCACGTCACCTGCGCCGTCGCGGTGAGCGTTCCGTTCGCGCCACCCGTCCCATTGATCGACGCGCTGTAGGTCGCGGTCCGCGCCGCGTTCGACGTCGCCGTCGCGACGAACTGCCCGTTCGCGTCGGACGTGCCGTTCGCGGGGAAGGTCGGGCCGGCGGACGGCGAGAGCGTCTCGCACGTGCCGCAGGTGCCCAGCGTTCCGTCGGTGTTGACCGTCACGTTGAAGCCGGACCGCGGGTTGTGGAACGCGTCGGTGACCGTCACGGTGATCTGCGACGAGCCGCTGCTCGTGCTGGCCACGCCGGGACTCGACGACATGAGCGAGTCCGCGAGGCTCGCCGCGGCCGGGGTGACCGTGAGGCTCGGGGTGGTCCCGAGGAAGTTCACGCCCTCGGTCACGCTCAGCGTCGGTGTCTGGGCGGAGTTGTACAGGATGAAGGCGCTCGGGCCGGTGAGCGAGTCGGCCACCCCGCTCACGAAGTTGATCGTCTGAGGCGACGGGATCGTGGCGGCGGGACCGGCCGCCGGCGACGTGCGCGCCGTCGCCGTCGTCGTGAACGTCAGGGTGTGGTTGCCGGTGTAGGTCGTCAGGACCGAGTTGTTCTCATCCAGGATGCGCAGGTGCGTCGTGAATCCGACACCCGCGATCACCGTCGTGGTCGCGCTCGGGTTCACGGTGATCTCGAAGTGCACGCCGGCGAAGTGGACGACGCGCGACTGCGAGATCGTGACCGCGCTGTTGTCCTGCGCGAGGAGGAAGCCGGCCGGGTTGCGCGGCTGGCCCTGCGCCGTGATCGTCGCGTCGCCGCCGCTGAGCGACCGCACCGTGCCCGTCGCGACGCCGTTCGCGCTGGTGCTGCCGCCGGGCTGCGCGAACGTATCGGTCCCGCCACGGTTCGAGAGGAACGTCACGGTGCGGCCCGGGATCGGGTTGTTCACGACGTCATAGAGGCGAGCCTCGATGGTGGCGGTGGTCGAGCCGTCGGCGGGGATGCATGCGTCCTGCAGGCAGCCGCCGGGCTGCGGCGACACGTAGAGCTCGGAGTGACTCGCGTCGATCACGTTCACCTGCACGGTGAGCCCCGCGCTCGACCCCTGCGTCGTCGGCGCGGCCTGGTCCTGCGCGGTGATCGTCGGCGTCTCACCCGAGTTCGTAAGGGTGAAGGTCGCGGGCATCGTCGCGACGCCGGCCGTGAAGGTCGCGGTCTGCGACGCGGGAATCGTCGGCGCGACGCCCGCTTTGGGGGTCACGCGCGTCGTCGCGCTCGAGGTGAAGAGGATGGTCTTGCTGCCGCTGTATGTCGCGTCGGTGTTGCCCAGGTTGTCGACGGCCGTGAGCGTCAAGGTGAACGCGACGTTCGCCGTCTCGGTACCGCTGTGCTGCGTCGCGACGCGGAAGCCCGATGCGGAGAACGTCACGTTCACCGTCGCCGCCAGCGGCGTCCCCCCGGCGTTCGCGCTGATCGTGGCCGTGCCCACGGTGCTCGACCGGACCGTGCCGGTGACCTGGCCGCTCGCGTTCGTCGGCCCGCCGACGGGCGGCTGCGTGAAGGTTTCGGCGCCGCCACGCGAGCTCGACAGCGTCACGGTGACGGTCCGATTCGCGGCGATGTTCTGCCACGTGTCGCGCAGCGTGACCGTGATCGTCGACGTGTCGGTGCCGTTCGCGAGCACCACCGGAGGGGCGGCCGCGATGGTCGAGGTGGCGCCGCTCGTTGCGCCCGTCGCGACGGTGACGCTCGCGCCGGTGCAGCCGATCGTCGTCGAGGTGAGCGTGTACGTGGTCGCCGAACCCGTCCCGGTCGTCTCCTGCGCGCAGATCGTGACCGGCCCCTCCTGCTTGAACAGCTTGACCGTCGGCGTGCCCACGCCGGAGGCGAACGTGACCGTCGTTCCCGAGCCGAACGCGACGTCCACCGCCGACGCGTTGGTGACCTTCGGCGTCGTACCGTCGGGCGCGTTGTTGGCGCCGCTGAAGACGAGCGTGTGCGTCCCGGCGTAGTCGACGACCGTGCTACCGGCTTCGTCCTTCAGGGCGACGGTGGCGGTGAAGCCGGCGCCGGCGGTCTGCGACGCGGCCGCGGTGACGAGGAACTCCGGCAGGTTGTACTGCAGCGCGAACGAGTCGAGGTCTGGGTTCGTGCTCGTCTGGCGCAGATAGGCGATCGCGCCCGAGCCGCGCCAAACGCCCGCGAGGTCGTTCGGCGATGACGGGACACCCCTGTCGAGCACGGCCTGGAGCTGGATCCACTTGTTGGCGACGGGCGCCAGCGTCGTGTCGAGAGCGAACGTCCCCGTGGTCGCAGATGTCGTGGCGACGTCGGTGTAGACCGCGGCGCTCAGGCCGCCGCTGGTCGTCGCCGTCCGTAGCCGCAGCGTGATCGTCATATCCGCCGTCTTCACCCAGGAGAGCTGCGTCCAGCGGTTCACGTTGCCGGGGTTGAGCGGCTCCGTCGTGTAGCTGCCCCGCAGCACGAACCCGCCGTCGTCGACGGCCGTGTTCGACGTCGCGCCGCCGAGGAAGACGAGGTAGGTCCCGTTCGGTCGCTGGATCGCGAGCGCGCCGACGCCGAGGTTCTGTGGCAGCGCGGGGCCGGCCAGGAGGTTCGTCGCGCCGGTGAAGTTCTGCGAGCCGGTCGTCGCGCCGCCGAGGTAGGTGCGGTAGTTGTTCGGCGCCGTCGCCTCCTTGACGCTGAAGGCCCCGGCCCCGACGTTCGCCGTGGTCGTGCCCGAGGCCACCAGCGTCGTCGACGCGAACGCGCCGGCGGGGTTGTACGTCGCGGTCTTGTTCGTCGCTCCGCCGATGAACACGCGGTAGCAGGTGAAGGGCGCGCTCACGTTGCAGGCGCCGCTGTTGTATTCGAGCGCGTGCGCGCCGGCACCAGCGCCGTATCCCACCGGCGCCGAGGTCCCCGCGCTGAAGCTGCCCGGGCTCGTGCTCTGGTCGTACAGGTACGTGTTCACCGCGCCGCCGCCGACGAGCGTGAACCAGCGCGTGTCGACCGCGCGCGGCAGCGAGAGGGCGCCTTCGCCGACGTTCGTCGCGATGCCGGTCGGTCCGGTGGAGACCGTCGGGGAGGCACCCGCGGTGACGAAGCTCGTCCCGGTCGTCGTGCCGCCGTGGATGACGACGAAGTTCCCATCGCCGCGCTTGATCGCGTGCGCACCCGGGCCCGCGCCGGTCGCGCCGGTGAGGTTCGGTCCGGCGACGGTCGTGAAGGTCGAGGGCGTCGCCGTGATGACGACCGTCTTGAGCGGCGTCGGCGTCCCCGCGTCGCCCTTGCCGGCGCAAACGAGCAGGAACGTGTTCGCGGCGACCTGGATGCTGAAGGCGCCGCTCCCGACCAGGCACGCGCCGGCGAGCGTCGGACCGGCCGAGAACGCGTTCGCGACCGCGTCGTAGATCGTCGTCGTCCCGACGGACCCGCCGTCGACGACGAGGTAGAGCCCGCTCTGGCCCTGGATCGCGTGTCCGCCGCGTCCGACCGTCGGCGGCGTGCCGGTCGCGAACGGCCCGGCCGGGATCGTCGCGGCCACCGAGCCGGGGCCGAGTAGCTGAACGGTGTCGCTGGGGAACTGCACGTTCAGGTTCGTGCCCGTGCTGTTCGCGAGATGGCTCTTCTGGAAGATCGCGGTGATCGAGGTCGACGACGGCACCGCGCTCACGACGATCGTTTCGGGAGCCGTGGCGCTGTCGACGAGGACGACCGAGCCGACGACGACGTTCGTCGTATTGGTCACGGTGACCGTCTGGGCGATCGCGTTGGCGGTGACCGCGGGCGTGATCGTGAACGAGATGTCGCCGGTGCCGTAGCCCGCCGCCTGGAACTGCGTCGTGAGATCCTTCGTGAGAGTGACGCTGTTGCCGGGCGGCGCCGCCTCCGATGGGCCGATGTCCTGGATCCCGCCGCCGAGCGCGAAGAACACGATCGGCGCGACGAGCGAGAAGAGGAGCGCGGCGGAGGTGAGGCCGCGTCGCGGTGCGCGACGCGGCAGGCGCTCCTCGACGAACGCGCCGAGCTCGCGGCCACGCCAGAGCCGCAGGCCCTGGAAGAAGATCGCGATGAGCACCAGCGAGCCGACGAGCTCCGGCAGGCGAGACGACCCGAAGTCGAACGTGCCGCTCACGGGCACGGGCTGCCGATGACGAAGCTCCCCTGGCCCGTCAGGTTGGCGAACGTCGCCGTGATGGTGTAGGTGCCCGCCGACCCATGGAACCTGCCGCCCTGATCGACCGTCCCCGACGGCGAGACCGTCCAGGACACGCCGTACGGCAGCAGACTGTTGTCGTCGGTGACGCGCACGCGGTAACCGCAGACGTCCGACGCATCCGTGCGCTCGACGGTGATCCCCGTGAGCGGACGTCGGGAGAGGGTCACGTTCAGGCTGTACCCATTCACGTTCGGCGCGGCGAGCGGCGCCGACACCGGATCGGACACCTGCGCGATGTCGCCGGCCTTGACACGCGCGAGCCCGAATTCCGCACCAGCATCGGCGGCCTCTCGCGCGCGCGCATGCGACTGGCCGGCGCGGCTCGCGATCAACCCGGTCGACGCCAGCGACAGCAGCGGCGGGATGATGAGGGCCATCGCGGCGATGAAGACCATGACGAACACGAGCGTCTGCCCGCGCTCGTCCGCGTGGAGTCGCTTCACGACGGTCTCACGCGCAAGCTGGTGCGCAGCGTGCGCACGACGAGCGTGCCGCTCTGGCGGAATGGGACGTTCGTGAGGATCGAGAGGCACGCGTTCGACGCCGCCGCGCTCGCGGTGTGGCTCGACGAGAAGACGGCGGTGATCGTGCCGACCCCGACGTCGGTGACGACGACGACCTCGGCGGATGCACCTGAGCCGACCGTGAGCTCGATGCCGGCCTTCACGTTCGCGGTGCTCGTGACGGCGACCGTCTGCGGCGACGAGGACGCCGTGATCGCCGGCGTGATCGTCAGGGCGATCGGCGCGCAGTACTCGAACACCGGGCTGTAAGAGGGCTCGAGCGAGCGGGCGACGACGGTGCTCGTCGCGGGCAGACCCGCGGAGGCGACCGTCCGCGTGAGCGTGCCCGCCACCGAGTCGTACGAGTACGTCACGGTCGAGAAGCGATTGGGCGCGCCGAGCTCGGCGACGCCGAGCGTCAGCGTCGATCCGCCGCCGGTCACGGCGGTCATCTGCGTGTCGGCTGTCGCCGCATGGACGTCGCGGGTGAGATACGCCGAGAGAGCCTGAAGGTCGTCGTCGCCGTGCACCGCGTCTCCCGCCGAGCGCGCGGCGGCGTATGCGGTGCGCGCGACCCCCGCGATCCCCAACATGAGGATCCCCGCCAGGACGACGCCGACGAGCAGATCCACCAGCCCGAACCCACGATCGCTGCGCAGCGTCCTCACCGGTCGGCCTTCTGGACCACCGTCGAGCGCGTCGCGCCGCCGATCACGACCTGCACGGTGATCGACTGCAGCGAGGCGCCGCCGGTGACCGATGAGGGCGCCGAGTACGTCACGGTGACGCCGGGGATCGTCGGCGGGATGTAGCCCGAGGCGTTGTACTTCGCGTTCTCGAGTGCCTGCTTCGCCTGCGTCAGCGCGGACTCGAGCTGGACGTTCCGGTTATGGGTCTGCGCCGCGAGCGTCACGCCGGACAGCGCGCCGAAGATCGTGCCGAAGGCGATCCCCGTCAGCGTGATCGAGAGGAGGACCTCGACCAGGCTGTCGCCACGCTCCTCGCCGATCCGCCGCGCGACCGTGCGAAGGTCCATCTCAGGGCCGCCCCGGCGCTAGTTGTGGCAGGCCAGCAGGGTGAAGGTCGTCGTGTTCGCCACGACACACTTGAAGGTGACCGACGAGTTGTTCAGGCGGAAGAAGGTGTTGAAGTTGTTCGTGGCGGACGAGAAGGTGATGAACAGCTCGGTCCCGGCGATGGTGACCGCCGTGCTGCCGTCGGCGGCGTAGTAGCCCGTCGCGGCCGCCGCCGGGCTGCCGCTCGTCGGCACACCGGTGGCCGATGGCGTGTTCGCCGCATAGGCATCGATACCCGTCTGGACGGAGCTGAAGAGCTGCTTGTTGGCCTGCGTCTGCGCGGTCGACGAGGCGCCGCTGACCCCCGCGGTGACGACGGCCGCGAGCACCCCGATGATCGTGACCGTCACCAGCATTTCGACGAGCGTGAAGCCCGCGTCGCGCGCGAGGCTCCTCATCCCATTCCTCATGTCATCTCCTCCATGCGGCGTGTCCGCGCCGCGATGCGAGGAGTGTTCGATGGAGACGACCGCGCCGGAATACGAGGACGGGAGGAACTTCGCTACGACGAATTACGTACTAGTTGTGGCAGGCCTTCACCTGGCTGTCGTCGGCCGTCGTCGCCCCCGCGGCGGCCTTGTGGACGACGCACACGGTCGTGCTTCCGGCGTTCAGTCGGAAGAACGTCGAGAACGCGGGGCTCCCCGCGCTCGAAGTGGTGTCGAGAGCGCCGTACGCGCCGCTCGTGCAGCACGACACGGTGCTGAGGTTCGCCGCGGTGCCGAGTGCGGCTCCGTCGGTGACGTACCAGAAGGCGCTCTGGGCGGCCTGGTTCGTCGCGGTGACAGGGAGATCGTTCACCGTCAGGCCGGGGTTGCTGGCGAGCCAGGAGTCGACCCCCGACTGGTAGTCGCTGAGCGTCGCCTGGTTCGCCTTCGTCTGCGCGCTGGACGCGGCGCCGCTGACGCCGACGGTCACGACGGCCGCCAGGACGCCGATGATCGTGACGGTCACGAGCAGCTCCACGAGCGTGAATCCCTCGTCGCGACGGATCAGTTGTGGCACGCGACGATCTGCCCCTTCAGTGCTCCGCTGGAGCCGGAGTAATTCACGACGCAGACCACCGTCGTGTTCGCGTTGAGCCGGAAGAACGACGAGAAGGACAGCGTGCCGGACGTGAAATCGATCGAGCGGTAGTCCGCGCCGGATACGTAGCTGCCGGCGAGGAACGCCTTGAGCGTGGCGGTCGTGCCGCTGCCGGACGCGCCGTACCAGAGGAACGTGGTCGCCGCGTTGTCACACTGCGGCGGGCCGGGGTTGAGCGTTCCGTCCCCGGTGCACTCGAAGGTCGTGCTCGTTGGAACGCTGGACGGCGTCACCGATGGATTGCTCGCCAGCCACGAGTCGACGGCCGACTGGACGTCGCTGAACGACCCCTGATTGGCCTTGGTCTGCGCGTTGCTCGCGCTGCCGCTCACACCGACGGTCACCACCGCCGCGAGCACGCCGATGATGGTCACCGTCACCAGCAGCTCCACCAGCGTGAAACCCCGGTCGCCCCTCATACGCCCCGCCATCGTCGTCAGCCCCCCTTCGCCATCATCGGATTGCCGCCGTCAGCGAGTAGATCGCGCTGACCAGCGAGATCGACACGAACGCGATGACCCCGCCCACCGCCAGCAGCAGCGCCGGCTCGAGCAGCTGGATCGCGCTTTGCAGCCGGTATTCGAGCTCGTTCTCGTAGAAGTCCGCGGCATCCGCGAGGAACCGCTCGAGCGCTCCGGTCTCCTCGCCCACGCGCACCATCTGGATGACCGTTGGCGGGAACACGCCCGTACGGCTGAGCGGGGCCGCGAACCCCTCCCCTGCGAGCATTCCGGATTTTATGGGCTCGAGGCGACCGCGGAGTATCCGGTTGGACACGGAGTTGATGACGATGTCCATGGACCGCGTCACCGGGACGCCCGCCTCGAGCATGATCCCGAACGTCCGGCAGAAACGCGCGATCGAGGCGTACCGGATGAGCGCTCCGATGACCGGCATCCTCAGCAGGACCGCGTCGGCGGCGCGGCGGCCGCGCTCGACGTTCTGCGATCCGAACACGATCACGACCAGGACCGCCAGCGCCGCACCGATGGCGAGCGTGTTCGTCGTCGTGAACTGCGCGATCCGCAGCAGAAGCTGTGTCGTGGCAGGGAGCTCCGCGTGGAACTCCGCCAGCAGCACGGCGAAGCGCGGGAGGACGTACGTGACCATGACGGCCACGCTCGCCCCGGCGAGCAGCAGGATGAGGATGGGGTAGGCCATTGCCGCGCGGATCTCGCGCTGCGCCTTGTCCTCGCGGGTGAGCTGGACGTCGAGGCGCCGCAGGACCGCGTCGAGCGTCCCGGTGAGCTCCGCGGCGCGGACGAGGTTCAGATACAGGCTGCTGAAGACGTCGGGAAAGCGCGCGAAGGCATCGGACACGCTCGCACCGCGCACGAGGTCGCCCTCGATCTCGAGCAGCGCGTCGCGCATCCGGCGGGAGCGCATCTCCTGACGCAGCACGGCGACGGCCTGCGTGAGCGGCACACCCGCGCCCACGAAGGTCGCGAGCTGGCGTGAGAAGATCGCGAGCTCGCCCTTCTTCACCCCGAAGAGCGAAGGAAAGACCTCATAGAGACGCAGCTCGCGCCACCGGCGGACGCGCTCCCACCCGCGCGCGCGCCGGTCGCGTTCGAGGCGCGCCGCGTACTCCGAGGGGACGCTCGACGTATCACGCGCGACGAGTCTGGCCGAGGGCAGCACGAAACGCACCGGTATCTGCCGCGCCATCAGCGCCCCCTCCTCTCGGTCCGCATCGGCGCGAGTCTCGTGTCGGCGGCCGAGGCTGCGAATACGTACGAAATCTGATTTCGGTACGACGTTCGACGTACGGTCACGACGCGCCCTGCAGCATCGCGATGACCTCGGACATCGTCGTCGTGCCGTCGCTGACCTTACGCAGACCGGCGTCTCGTAGCGTCACGAGCCCCGCGGCGGCCGCGGTCTCGCGCAGCGCCTGGCCCGACCGACCTTCGTTGATCGCCGCGCGCAGCTCCTCGCCGAGGATGAGCAGCTCATAAACGCCGGTCCGTCCGTAGTAGCCCGTTCCCGAGCAATACTGGCAGCCCCGGCCGCGCCAGACGGTCTCCGCCGGCAGCCCCGCGCGACGCAGCAGCGCGGCCTCGAGCATGTTCGGCTTCGCCTCGTACCGGCACCGTAGGCACAGCTTGCGGACCAGACGCTGGGCTAGCACGGCGATGACGCTCGAGGTGACCATGAAGCGCTCGATCCCCAGATCCATGAGCCGGTACACCGCACCCACGGCGTCGATCGCGTGGAGCGACGAGAGGACCAGATGACCCGTGAGCGCCGCGTTCATGGCGATCGCGACGGTCTCGTTGTCGCGGATCTCGCCGACCATGATGATGTCGGGGTCCTGACGCAGGATGGCGCGCAGGCCGGTCGCGAACGTGCGACCGGCGACCGAGTTGATGGAGACCTGGCTGGCGCGGTCGATCACGTACTCGACCGGATCCTCGATCGTCATGACGTTCCGCGTGACACGGTCGAGCTCGTTCACCGAGGCGTAGAGGGTCGTGGTCTTACCCGAACCGGTCGGGCCGCACACCAGCAGCATCCCGAACGGCGCCCGGAGGAGCTCCACGTAACGCTCGAGGACGCCCGACTCCATCCCGAGGTCCTGGACATCCAGCACAGCCCGCGACTTGTCGAGGATGCGCAGCACGACCTTCTCGCCCCAGATCGTCTCGATGGTCGAGAGGCGGACATCGGCCTCGTGCTCGTCCATCTTGAGCTGGATCTGGCCGTCCTGGCTGCGCCGCTTCTCGACGATGTTGAGGTTCGCCATGACCTTGAGCCGGGACGCGATCGACGGACCCATCTCGCGCGGCAGGCCGGCCACGTCGTGGAGGACGCCGTCGACCCGGAAACGGATGCGGACGCTCTGCTCCTGGGGCTCGACGTGGATGTCTGAGGCCCGGTCGCGCAGCGCCTGGGTGAACAGCAGGTTCACCGTCTGGACGACCGGCGCGTGCTCCTCGATGCCCGCGAGGAGCGGCGCGAGGAATTGCGGCGGCTCGATGGCCCGCTGCGAGGTGAACCGATCGACGGTCGCCTGCAGGTCATCGAGGACCCGATACCGCTGATCGATCGCGAGCTGGATGTCCGATCGCAGCGCGAGCAAGGGGCGAACGGGTCTCTTCGCGCTCGCGCGGATCTCGTCGAGCGCCCGCCCATCGCCCGGGAAGGCCATCGCCACCAGCAGCTCGCCGTTCTCCTCACGCAGCGGCAGAAGGAAACGCTGCCGCGCGAGCTCCTGGGGGACAAGACGAAGCGCCGCGTCGTCGGATGCCTCCGCCGCGAGGTCGACGAGCGGCGTGTCCAGCTGGTACGCCAGCGTCGCCGCGAGCTCGGCCTCGGACACCGCCCCCTGCTGTATCAGGACTTCGCCCAAGGGCATTCCGGTGATCTTCTGCCGCTCGAGGGCAGCCTCCACCTGAGCGGGATCGACCAGCCCAGCGCGAAGAAGAAGCTCGGCGATCCTGCCGCGCTTTACGGACGTGACGACGGTCATGCCCCCGCATCGTCGCGCCTCGACCGGCCCGTGCGAATACGACCGGCGGATGAGCCGTCTACGTACTGCGTCGTAGCGGCGGGGTCAGCGCAGGAGGCCGCGCTGGTTCGCGAGGGTGACGGCCTCGAGCTTCGAGTGCGCTCCGAGCTTGGCGAAGATGTTCTGCAGGTGCGTGCGCACGGTGTTCGTGGAGATGACGAGCTGGTCCGCGAACACCGTGCGCACGC
>Ga0070707_100004775_pt1 | contig 12680 bp, 11 predicted proteins | sample KBSK5502metaG_FD_65468 | JGI IMG/M metagenome (GOLD analysis project Ga0070707, IMG submission 65468) | Corn, switchgrass and miscanthus rhizosphere microbial communities from Kellogg Biological Station, Michigan, USA - KBS K5-50-2 metaG | ecosystem: Host-associated > Plants > Roots >... | reverse complement strand
GTTCCTGACGGTGCTGCTCATGCCGGTGTTCATCATCGGCAGCTTCGACTCGACCGGGCACGTAGGAGAGGAGACCAAGAATGCCGCGACTACCGCTCCGCGCGGCGTACTGATCGCCAACTTCGGCTCCTACATCTATGCCATCGCGGCGATCGTCGTCCTCTCGCTGGCCATCCCAGACCTCACCGCAGCCATGAAGAGCACGGCGCCGATCACGTACATCGTGACCCAGAATCTCGGCGAGGGGGTTTCCAACGCGCTGATCGCGGTGGTCGTGGTCAGCTTCATCGTCAACATGCAGATCCTTGAGCTGACCGCCGGGCGAATCTTCTGGGCGCAGGCGCGTGACGGGCAGGCTCCGGCCGCCAAATGGCTGCGCAAGGTCGGCTCGAGCGCGACCCCGACCAACGCCACCATCGTGGCTGGCGTGCTGGCGTTCGCCTTCTGCCTGTACTCGAGCGCGCTCGCCGTGCTTGCCGCCGCAGCTGCCCTCGGTCAGATCGGCTCCTATGCGGTCACCATCGCGGCTGGCATCCTGGGCAAGCGCCGGGGAACGTTGCCGCATGGGCCCTGGAACTACGGGCGATGGACTCCGGTCATCGATTGGGTAGCGGTCGTCTGGGCGTTCTTTGTCAGCGGTGTGATCGTCTGGCAGAACCCAACTCAGGTTGGTCCAGGTGCTCTCGGGATCGTCATCCTTGGGCTCTTGATTTACTACCTAGGGATCCCGAGTAGCCGGCGTGGCGTGATGACTGCCGAGCCGTTAGAGGCGCCGGCCTAACCAGCCGCACAAATCCGATGCCAGGAGTGTCGGCCCATCCAGCGGCCGACACTCCAAGAACGAAAGGGAGCCATGATCGGACAAGAGGTGCGCCTACGGCGCTTCTTCGACCAGAGGAGCGGGACTTCGATCATCGTGCCCATGGATCACGGTGTCGAAGGGCCGGAGTACGTCGAGCTGGAAGATCCACGCGACCTGGTCTCGGGCCTCGTTGCAGCCGGAGCGAATGGCTTCCTAATGCGCCGCGGGCTGGCCCGCTTCACGGCCGATCGTTGGGCTGGACGCGCAGCGTGGGCGCAGCGGATCACCGGGCGCACCGGACTCGCCCATCGCGACAAGGAGCAACTCTTCATCGCCTCGCCGGAGGAGGCGCTGCGGAACGGTGCCGACGCGGTGTGCTACACGATCTTTCTGGGGGCTGACCACGAGGAGCGCGACTACCCGCTCATCGGTCAGGCCGCGGACACCTGCAGCCGCATCGGCCTCCCGCTGCTCGCCGAGATCTTCCCGGCTGGTGGAGCAGACTCCATCGCCTACGACGGCCCGTATAGCGTCGACGACCTCCGGGTCGCCGTCCGCGTGGCCTGCGAGGAAGGCGCACACTTCATCAAAACGTTCTACCCGGGCGATTCAGCGAGCTTCGCACGGATCGTTTCGTATTCCACCCTGCCAGTCCTGATCGCCGGCGGCCCAAAGGCCGATACAGCGGAAGACGTGCTGTCGATGGTAAAGGGAGCGATGGACGGAGGAGGCCGCGGCGTCGTCATGGGCCGCAAGGTTTGGCAGTCGCCCGATCCGCCAGCCATGATGCGGGCGATCGCGGAGATCATCCGCGAGGGCGCCGACGTCGACACGGCGATGCGCCATTTCAGGAACGAAGCGAGGGTAATAACGTGACCGTTATGACGCAGCGGCTGGCGGACAGCCCGTCGTCCGCGTTCCACCATCCGACAGGCAACTGGATTGACGGAGGCTGGCAGCCGCCGACCGCGGATGGGTGGCTCGACGTAGAGGACCCTTCGACTGCCAAGTTGTTCTCCCGAATCCCCGCGAGTGACGCACGCGATGTCGACCATGCGGTTGCTGCGGCGCGGCGATCTTTCGAGTCCGGTGCCTGGAGCCGGATCACGCCGAGCGACCGCGGCAGAACCTTGTGGGCGCTTGCGTCGCTGGTCAGGGCCAACCTCGAAGATCTGGCCAGGCTCGAGACGCATGACGCGGGCAAACCCATTCGCGAGGCCCGTGAGGACATTGCAGGCGTCGCCGACATCTTCGAGTACTACGCAGGCTGGACGAGCAAGATCTTCGGCCAAACGGTGGCGCTTCCCGGGGGCCAGATTGGCATGGTGCTCCGAACACCGGTGGGCGTCGTCGGCACCATCACCCCCTGGAACTTTCCACTGTACGTCGCCGCGTGGAAAGTGGCCCCCGCCCTGTGCTGCGGCAACTCGGTGATCCTGAAGCCTTCCGAGTTGGCCAGCCTGTCGTGCCTCGCGCTGGGCGAGCTGGCGTCAGCCTCAGGGATGCCGGATGGGGTATTCAACGTCGTCGCGGGCCTGGGCGATCCCGCCGGCGCGGCCCTGGCCGGCCACCCCGGCGTCGACGTCCTCGCCTTCACGGGCGGCACATTGACGGGGCGGAAGGTCATGGAGGCACGCGCCAGCCTCATCCGACCGGTGCAGCTCGAGCTCGGCGGCAAGTCGCCGAACGTTGTCTTCGCCGATGCGGACATCGAGAAGGCCGCCGCCGGGGCCGCCTTCGGGATCTTTTACACGCAGGGCGAGAACTGCAACGCCGGGAGCCGGATCCTCGTCGAGCGGTCGATCTACGACCGCTTCGTCGAGATACTGGTGGCCCGCGCGGAGTCGCTGCAAGTCGGCCCGCCCGCCGACGAGGCGACCGACATGGGCGCCCTCATCTCACGGCCGCACCTCGAGAAAGTCGCGGGCTACGTCGAGATTGGCAGGGCCGAAGGGGTAACGGTGGCGACCGGTGGCGAGACGTTAACGGACGAGTTGGGTGGCGGGTATTTCTATGCACCGACCGTGCTCGCCGACGTCGAGCCCGAGGCCCGAGTCTTCCGGGAGGAGATCTTCGGGCCGGTGGTGACCGTCACGCCCTTCGATGACGACGATGCAGCGATCCAGCTGGCCAACGCGACCGACTACGGCCTCGCCGCCGGTGTCTGGACGAAGGACGTGGATCGGGCGTTGCGCTGCCTGCAGCAGATCGAATCGGGCTACGTCTGGGTAAACACGTTCAATAGCACGCCGGTTGAGGCCCCATTCGGGGGCGTGAAACTTTCGGGCTTCGGCCGCGACTGCGGAAGTCAGGCGATCGACACCTATACCACCTGGAAAACTGTGGCTTGGGCGCTGCAGCCCTTCAGGGACTGGTACGACCGAGACGCCTGAGCACGGCGATGAAGTTAGGCCTTCTGCTTTGGAACCAGGACGCCACTTGGCCCGAGGTCGTGGATGCCGCCCGACGGGCCGACTCTCTCGGGTACGACAGTCTCTGGATGTGGGACCACTTGTATTCGATCGCTGGCGACGGAGTCGATCCCTACCGTCCCATATTCGAAGGGTGGACGTCGATCAGCGCCCTCGCCGCGCTCACCAGCCACATTCGGCTCGGGCTGCTGGTCGGCTCTAACCCCATCCGCAACCCGGGGTTGGTGGCCAAGATGGCCACTACCCTCGATCACATCAGCGACGGCCGTGCGATTGTCGGACTGGGGGCAGGCTGGTTCGAGCTCGAGCATGCCGCCCACGGCATCGAGTTCGGTTCCGGCTTCGGGGAACGGCTGGGCTGGCTCGACGAATCGGTTGCGATTATCCGTGGTCTGCTCGACGGGGAGATCGTCAACCACGTGAGCGACAAGTACCGCTTCGTCGACACGCGTCACGCGCCGAGGCCTGTACAGCCACACCTGCCAATCCTGATCGGGGGGAATGGTCTTCGGAAAACGCTGCGCACCGTGGCCAAATACGCAGACATGTGGAACACCATGGGTGCCGTCGTCGACGTGGCCCAGCGCGACGCGGTGCTCCGCGAACACTGCCAGGTCGTTGGGCGCGATGAGTCCCAGATAGAGCGCACCTTGGAGCTCAAGCCGATCATCCGCGACGACCCGGCCGAGGCGGAGCGAGTCTGGGCTGCCGCCCTGGGCCGCGCGGGCACCGTTCCAACCGCGATCCGCAACGCCTGGCTTGGCACGCCCCAGCAGGTCGCCGAACGGCTGCAGCCCTACCGCACGCTCGGCGTCGACACGATCATCGCCGAGCTCCCCGCGCCGTACGACGCGGAGACGATCGAACGGCTTGCGAAGGAGGTGTCTCCGATGGTAGAGGGCAGGTCCACGGACCCTATCCAGCGGGCCGCGACACCGTAAACCGACAGCTTTCACTGTCGCCACCGCGCGCGCATGTCCAGCCTGAGACAACCCCGTGGTCGCGTCCATAGCGTGGCCGTGGCAGCGTGAGTAGCTCCTCAACCCACACCGATAGCGAGCAGGCGGAGGTGTCGTCGTGATCGCAAAACCGAATGAGGGCTCACGGGTAGGCTTCATCGGTTTAGGCATCATGGGCAAGCCCATGGCCCGAAACCTCTTGCGGGCGGGTTATGACCTCTTCATCCATAACCGATCTCGCTCCGCGATCGACGAGCTCGTTGCAGATGGTGCGACCGCCCTCCCGAGTCCTAAAGAGGTTGCCGGAGCCTGCGACATTCTGATCACGATGCTCCCCGACACACCCGACGTCGTGGATGTCTACACCGGCACGGGCGGGGCGTTCGAGTCGCTCCGCGAGGGATGGCTCGCGGTCGATATGAGCACGATTTCCCCTCGCGTGAGCCGCGAACTCGCAACGTGGGCGCGCTCATCAGGAGCGGACATGCTCGACGCTCCGGTGAGCGGCGGAGATCAGGGCGCCATCGGGGGCACCCTGTCGATCATGATCGGTGGTTCGCAGAGCGCATTCGCGCGAGCCCTGCCGCTGCTCTCGACGCTCGGAAAGACCATCGTGCACGTTGGGGAGTCCGGGGCGGGTCAAGTGGTCAAGGCCTGCAACCAGGTGGTCGTGGCCGGGGTTATCGCGGCGGTCCCGAAGGCTTGGTGTTAGGAGCGAAAAATGGCGTGAGTCCGCAGAAGATCGTCGACGTACTGCAAGGCGGTTTGGCATCGACCAAGGTTCTCGACCTACGGGCGACCAAGATGCTAAGCGGGTCCTTCGATCCCGGCTTCCGCGTGCGGCTGCACATCAAGGACCTTCGCATCGCGCTCGAGCTCGCTCGCGAGTCCGGAGTCGTTCTGCCGCTGACCGCTGAGATCGAGCAGATGCTGCAGGCGCTGCGCGCGGCGGGGCGCGAAGACTACGACCACTCTGGGTTGATCACATTTCTTGAGGATCTGGCGCGCTTCCGGGTCGCAGACGCGACGGAGGAGAGAGCCGGACTCGAGTGAGCAGCCGCTGAGAGGCGCCGGCGTGAGCTTCCAGAGTCGCTCACGGGTCCCGAGCTGCTCTGTCCATCGAGGCGCTCGGATCTGTGAGTTTGGCAGGAGCCGATCCAGGGCGTGCTCACTGAATCGCGGTGGCCTTAGCTCAACCGGCACAGCGGTCTCAGATGACCTGAGGGCGGCCTGATTCCTTCTCAGGACATCGGAACTTACTTACGCCCCAACAGATCCATCGGCGAAGCGCGGCGGTGCACCTCGCGCAGGTCTTCATCGAGGTCGATGTTGTGCCTGTGCTGGGAACGGCCAGCGAAACCACACGCCTGTCAGCGCATGAGGTGTTCGGCCGTCTCGATCGCCTCTTAGCGACATAACGGTGCTGCCATGTCCCGACCACCATTCCGGCGCGCACGTAAATGCCTCGAAGGAACTCCCGCGCCTCCTTTGATGCAATCACCGGAAGTCGAGCGGCTCCTCCGAGGCGTCGCCCATCCTACGCCGCCGACCCGTCGCAGCACAACCCCGTTAGCCACACAACCCTTCGCGGGCGCTCCTCGCGCCGGATCGAATCGGCCGCAGCCCGTCGCAGCAGCCGCGAACCGACGAGCCGCGCCCCGGGCGCGACAGCTACCGAGATCGGCTCGGTACGCGTACCGGACCCATGAACCGTCTCATGCTTTTCAGCCGGCTCGGGGCCGCCGGATGACGGTCGGGCGGGGTCAGGGAATGGAACCCACAACCGGCGGTTTACAAATGCGCTCAGGAGCGTCCGCGGCCGTCCGTAGGTGGCCCAGCTACGCTCGGTCGAGAGCCGTCCGGGCGCTCCCTCGACCTTGGGTCATCTGCCCCTGTTGCTGCCAGCTTTGCTGCCGGCCCTGCCACCGGCGTACAAGAGACGGTTGACCAACCCGAACTGGCGCGCATAGCCTGCGCCCGGCGCCACTCGACGCCCGCCCTGTCAAAACCGCAATGGGATCTGACATGCCTGCTTCCCGTCCCTGCGCCGGCTTAGCCGGCACCATCCGGGGTGGTCGCGCCAGCAGATCCTCGAGGGTCCTGACCAGCTAGGACTCAACCGAGGACCTCCCGCGGGGTCGCCCGGGGGAGGTTCTCGCCATGACCTTTCTTCGGTCTGGGCGGCCGGGTTCGCGCCGCCCTCCCCGCCCGGCCCTGTGGGCGCGCCTCCGGCAGCTGCGCCCATTCCTGCTGCTGGCCGTCCTCGGGCCTGGCATCGTGTCGGGCTTCGCCGACAACGACGCGGGCGGCATCACAACCTACTCCATCGTCGGGGCCCAGTTCGGCTACGACCTGCTGTGGGTTCTGCTCGCCAGTCAGCTGGCGCTGATGGTCACCCAGGAGCTCGGCGCGCGGCTCGGACTGGCGACCGGACATGGGCTGTCAGGGCTGATCCGCGAGCGGTTCGGCCTGCGCTGGGCGACGTTCGCTACCGTCACCATGCTGCTCGCCAACCTGGGCGACACGGTTGCCGAGTTCGCCGGCATCGGCGCCGCACTGGCGCTCTTCGGGGTGCCGGTGCCGCTCAGCGCCCTACTGGCCGCCGGCGCCATCCTGCTGCTGCTCAGCCGCGGCAACTTCGGACGCATCCAGCTCGCCTTCGTCGCGGTTGGCCTCGGCGTGGCGATCGCCTACGCCGTCTCCGCGGTGCTGGCGCACCCCGACTGGGGACACGCGGCCCAGGCGACGCTCATCCCGCATGGGACATGGAGTGCAGCCTACCTGCTGGCCGTGATGGGTACCGTCGGCACCACCATCACGCCGTGGGGCCAGTCGTTCATCCAGTCCTACGTGGTGGACAAGGGTCTTGGCCCCGAGGATCTGACCAGCTCGCGCATCGACGTGACCCTGGGCGCGCTGTTCACGAACATCGTGGCGGGCTTCATCGTGGTCGCCTGCGCGGCGACGCTGTGGGCTCATGGGCAGACGACGATCACCGACGCGGCCGACGCGGCCCGCGCGCTGAGACCGTTGGCTGGCCACGCCGCCGAGGTGCTGTTCGCGGTCGGGCTGCTGGCCGCCTCGTTCCTGGGCCTGGGGACCGTGCCGCTGACGAGCGCCTATGCCGCTTGCGAAGCCTTCGGCTGGGAGTCCGGTCTCGATCACCGCTGGGGTCAAGCGCCGGCCTTCTACGGGCTGCTGGCCTTCTTCATCGGATTCAGCGCGCTCTTCATCCTGATCCCCGGCTTGCCGCTCATCGGCGTCATGTTCCTGTCCCAGGTGTTCGATGGACTGCTGCTGCCGATCATTCTCGTCTTCGTGATGCTGATCGCCCGAGATCGCCGGCTCATGGGTCGGCTCCGGAGCGGCGCGATCAGCATCAGCCTGGGATGGCTGGTGACTGGACTCATCAGCCTGCTATCGATCGCCCTCGTGGTGGCGACGGTCGCTGGCTAATGTTCGTCAACAATGCGCGCCAGGCGCCCGTCCCGAAAAGGGAGGCGCGAGGTCCGGGTGTCGCGGACGCCGTCGGTTAGCAGGTGACTTGAGAATCGCGGCGATCGGTCGCCGCTGCAGGTGGCTCGGCCCAGCGCACTGATCCTCAGGCTGCCGCACTGTCTGGTCGGTGGTGAGTTCGTGCATCGGCAGCGATAACACGAAGGTCCTCTGCGAATGGTGGTGTGATCACCCGGTGAGGCGGGGACTTACTCCCCAAGGCCCGGGCAAGTAATGTGCTCAGTCAGCATCGGTAACCTCCTCGGGCAAGTCGTACCACGGCAGCCGTCTCCCGACCAAGCCGCGCAGGCGCCATCGGAGAGACCGAGGCGCGGATTCAGCCGCTAACCGCAAGCCAGCTATTTGGCTGGTCAGGCGAATGCGGAGGGCGTCATCCAGACCCGGCTCGTGCAGTACCACGTCGAGCCGATTCAGGTTGGCGGTCACCGTCGTGTACCAGCCCCAGTCTCCCCCGAGCACCGAGCCGAGGCGATCAGCATCGATCCCCTCGGGACCGCCCGTCCCCACTGAATGGTGAGCTAACAGCAGCAGGATGTCGGTCAGATCCTTGCGGTTGATCTCGACCACCTGCAGCTTGGTCAACAGGAGATCCGCAGGCGACAGCGAAGGACCCGGTCCAGCGATCCGATCGTTTAGATCGAGGGAATGCGACATCTGGAACGCGCCCACGAAGGTGTCGAGTTGCCGGGTGTTCACCCGGTCGAAATGCAGCAGGCGCTGATGCCCATGCAGCGTGTTGAACTGCACGTCGGGCGTGTATCCGAATGCCTGCAACATGTCCCGCCAGGCCGACCGGCTCGTACGGCTCACGACGAAGTCCAGATCGCGGTACTCCCGAGCAAGTGGCGCAGGCACCTCTCCGTGGGCGTGAAGTGCGATGCCAGCTCCGCCGAGCAGGCGCACGGCGATGCCGCGCTCCAGCGCTCCAGCGATGAGGCGCCGCGCTTCGCTCAGGATGTCGGCGACCGGATCTGGAGAAGCCGCGCCTGTCACGCCGGGCCTACTCGCCGAAGGCTTGCGCGGAAATCGCGCGCGGCATCGATGACGGCTGCCTCGCTCGGCAGCATGCCCTGTGCGCCGATGGCGGTCGTGGAGAGACCGGCGGCCACCGTCGCGAACTCGGACGCGGCGAGAGGATCCGTGCCCAGCGTCAACCAGTGGCAGAAGGAGGCTGCGAAGCAGTCACCGGCGCCGGTGGGGTCGTTGACGGTCACCTGCAGCGCCGGCAGCTCCACTGCGGGGCGGCCGTACTGGTAGACCGTGCACCCGCTCGATCCGCGGGTAACGACCAACGTCGGAGGAGCGAGGGTTGGCTCCAACTCTCGACCCCGTTCGCGTGATCGAAGGGCAGATCCTCCGGCACGATTGGTGAGCACGGCAGTCGCGCGCACGAGCGTCGGCATCCAGGCGGCCGCGCCACTTGTCAGTTGGCGAGCTTCGAGACCCAGCACGACCTTGCCAGCGGCGTGCGACACCAACGCCTGGCAGAGCGCAAGCGGTTGTCCGCTGATGTACACGAGGTCCGCGTGCCGTGTTTGCCGGACCACCTGATCGATCTCGAGGTCATCTGCAACTCCCCTGTGCACGATCACGGACCGCCGTCCCGCCGCGAGCACCACAACAGCGAGCGTTGTGGACCCGGCCTTCTTGGTCAGCTTCTCGCGGGACAGCCCGGCTAATGGGACGGCGCGGGACACCCACTCGCCAAACAGGTCGTCTCCTACGGCTGCAATGAGATCGACTCGATCCCCGAGCGCAACGAGTGCGGCCGCCGCGTTGGCACCCGTACCGCCGAGCCGCTCGAACGCGCTCTCGGCGTCTACCTTCTCATCGCCGACGGCAGAATCGCCCGTCTCCAGGATGAGGTCGACGGCAATGTCGCCTACCACCGCGATGCGCGGTGGGCGTCGGTGGGTCCCATCCGTCATGCCGCCGCTTCACCCGGTGACAAACTGTTGACCGACGACCTTTTCGCCCTCGAGCGAAACCACAACGCCTTGCAGGGTTCCGTCGCTGTAGGCGCTCCCTGGATTGATGGCGAGCGTGCGGCCGAGTTTGGCGACACCCCGCGACTCATGGATGTGGCCGTGTAGCGACAACACCGGCTGCTCGCGAGCAATGGCAGCCCGCACAGATGCACTGCCGACCGCCGCGAGCAACGGTTGACCGCCCGCCATCTCGACTCGCATGTCGGGTGTCATCTTGTACGCGAGGTCGAGGCCCGAGTCGCGGGGCGGGTCGTGGAAGTTGAAGATCACCGGACGGGCCGTATCGAGCCTGGCCGTGAGTCCGTCGAGATGTGCCCCCATCTCGCTCTCCGTCACCTCTCTGGGGCTGTGCCAGGGTGTCGTGGTCGAGCAACCGAAGCTGATGACCTGGTAGCCGCCGAGATCAACGACCTGGTCCTCCGCATCGGTGATCCAATCCCCCTGCGCCAGCAGGTCCTTGACCATCGGCTCGTCATCGTTGCCAGGCATCATCAGGGCCGGGATGCCGGCAGCCCGCAAGCGTTCATCAGCAAGGGCCACCCAGCGTTCAGCCGTTGCGCGCATCACGTTGGTGAAAACATCCTTCAGCAGCCCCGGACTCGCGTTCAGAGCCGCGAGTTCGTCAGGGGTGGTTCGGTACGGATAAGCGCCTTGATCGCGGACATGGGTCTCTAGGGTGCGGAGTGCCTCACCGTCATCGACGACTTGGACACCGCTCGACACGTGCGCTTGGAAGCGCCCCGGCTCGAACTCGACCAGCGGCACGATCGCCTTGCCAGTGATGTCACCGCCGAAGATCACCGCACTCGCGCCATAGAAGGGCGCGGCGTTCAGGAATTTGCGGAAGACGCGCTCCGACCCGTGGATGTCCGCCGCATAGAAGAGTCGCAGGGCCACCTTCAACGTCGAGAGACCAGGATCTGTCCGGCAGTCATCATGCCGACGGCCTACGGCGGGCGGCCTCGTCGCGCGCCCGTGCAACGCGGCTCACGGCATCGCTGGACATGGCCTCCCACCAGACGCCACCTTCCTTGAGCGCGCTGCCGACGATGGCGGCGTCGGCGACCGAGAGCAGCGATGCGACGTTCTCATCGGTGACCCCCGAGCCCACCACGAGGGCCAGATTTGTCGCTTCGCGCACGGCGCGGACGTCATCGAGCCCAGGGGGGTCGGCCAGCCGACTTCCCGTGACGATGAGGGCGTCGGCGTCGAACCATTCCATGTCCCGCGCCTGCTCGGCTAGGGAGCGATCGGCGGTGATCGCATGGCTTCCGAGCTTCACCTTGACGTCGGCCCAGACGGTGATGTGATCTGCGCCGATCGTCCGCCGATACCTCGCGGCCTCGCCCGCCCGCCCCTCGATGATCCCCTCGTTAGCGACATACGCATTGGCCCATTGATTGGCACGGACGAAGGCGCCACCGCCGGCCATAGCAACCGCGATCGATGCTTCGACGGCGTTGGCCAGGCAGTTGACCCCGATTGGCATATGCAACTCGTCTCTGAGCACGCGCAGCGCGACGGCCATCGCAGCGACCGTCTCTGGGCCAACCCGGTCGGGTGGCAGGAACGGGATATCGCCTCCGTTTTCCACGATCGCTCCATCGAATCCGGAGGCCTCCAACATCCGGGCCTCGGTGAGCGCCACTTCGTAGGCTGCCTCGCACCCCTCCTCGGGCCGATAGCGGGGCGCACCGGGCAAGGGACGGAGGTGGATCATGCCGATTAGTGCATCACGCCGCCCATACAGGCGTTCAACATCGTTTGGCTTGGCGCGCGAGTTCGAGGCGTTGCTCACTGACCGCATACCCCCGACAGGAAAGCCATGACCACGCCACATGCCAGGCGGGCGCTGATGCCCGACAGGTCGTAGACCGGCGCCAGCTCGACCGCGTCGAATGCGATGGGGTTCGCACGCCCCAGCCGTCGCGCGATCTTCAGCGCCTCACGCGAGCTGAAGCCGCCCGGCTCGGGAGTGCCTGTGCCGGGAAACGCAGCAGCGTCCACCGAGTCGAGATCGAAACTCACGTAGAGCCCGTCGACTCCCTCGGACGCCATCGCGATCGCCTCGTCGAGCGCTGCGTCTAGCCCGAGCGACTCGATGCGCTCAATCCCGAACCACCGGATGCCCTTGTCCTGCGCTGCCTCAACCTGGGATCGCGGGTTGAGCCAGCCGTGGACTCCGAAGACCACCACGTTGCGGGGGTCCACGTTCGGGATCTCGGCGGCGCGATAGGTGGGGCAGCCGCTCATATAGCGTTCGCCGACCCAATCCGGTGCGGTGTCCAGATGGGCGTCAACCGACAGGTAGCCCATGCGGCCGACGGTCATCGCCGCGCCTCTCGCGGCGCCGATTGCCAGCGCGTGATTGCCGCCGATGCATACCGGCAAGACGCCCTGCTTTCGCACGTGACGCGTGTGTTCGGCGATCATCGACATGGACCGTTCGGCATTGGGCGGCACGACCGCGACGTCTCCTACGTCTGCAGTCGGCAGGGCGTCCCACAGGTCGAAGTCGCGTTCCGCGTCGTACGAGCGGAACCAACTGGAGGCGTCGCGGAAGGCGCGTGGACCGTAGTTCGCCCCGTTCCGCCCGGCATTTCCCTCGTCCCACGGGACGCCGGCAAGGACGCACTTGAAGCCTTCGAGGTCTTCGGCTGACGCGAGGGGGCGCCCAAAGAACGTGGCGACCCCCGATTGGATCACGGTAAGCGGCTCGTTCCCGCTGGGTATGGCGCTAGTCATTCGCCTTGACCCCGACGATGACCTCCAGCCCGGCCGCGGTAAAGGCGCCGAGGATCGATCGATCGGCCCCGTCGTCGGTCACCAACCCCGTCAGCGCCTCCAGGGCGCAGATGGTGCTGAAGGCCGTTCTTCCCAGCTTCGAGTGATCCACGACGGCATAGACGCGTCGGGCGCCGCGAATGAGTGCGCGCTTGACTTCGATCGCCTCAAGGTCGGTATCCATCGGACCCAGCTCCGC
>Ga0070707_100004773_pt1 | contig 12689 bp, 14 predicted proteins | sample KBSK5502metaG_FD_65468 | JGI IMG/M metagenome (GOLD analysis project Ga0070707, IMG submission 65468) | Corn, switchgrass and miscanthus rhizosphere microbial communities from Kellogg Biological Station, Michigan, USA - KBS K5-50-2 metaG | ecosystem: Host-associated > Plants > Roots >... | reverse complement strand
GTCGTCGATCAGCGCGCGGAACTTGCCGGCCTTGATGTCGGCAACGTCGACGTCGGCCGCCGTTTCACGCAGCACCGGGTGGCCCAATCGGGAGCACTTCAGAATCATTTGTCGGTCCTTCCCCAAGCAGCGGCAGGTGCCGCATGCGAATGGCGATGAGCAATGAGATGAACGTCAGCGCCGCGCCGGCGTAAAACGCGCCGCGCGCCTTAGCTAGATCGTAAAAGAATCCGAGCAGGATCGGACCGAGGAATCGCGCCAGCGATCCGATCCCGGAAGCCAGCCCGAGCATGCTTCCGTGCTCGCTTCGCGGCGTCGCCTTCGTCACCAGCGACGTCAGCGACGGATATGTGAGGCCCTGGCCGATGGCATAGAAGAACGCCACGAGGTAGAGCCAGCTCACGTGCCAGACGGCCGGCACCATCGCCATCCCGATCGTGAACGAGACCGTTCCGGCAGCGATGAGGTTCCGTTCGCCGAAGCGCTTGGCGAGCCTGCCGATCAGCGCGCCCTGGATCGTCGCCACGACGATTCCCATCCAGAGAAACAGATAGGCGAGGTCCATCTGGCTGAAGCTGAAGCGTTCGCGGGAATGCAGCGTGACGCTCGTCTCCATTCCGGCGACGGCGAGCAGCATCAGGAAAAGCGTGGCGATGATCGCGAAGAGCATCGAGCGGCCAAACATCGCGTCCCAGACCCGCGGATCGAATTGCGGCGGCAGTCCGGTGCGCGGCTTGAGCGTCGGCTTCCTCGACTCGACGAGGACGAAGTAAGCGATCACCAGCGAGCAAAACGAAAACCCGGCGGCAACGAGGCCCGGCAGCAGGTTGCCGGCGAGGTGATGGCGCAGGCCGATCGCGGAGAGCATGCCGCTCGCCGGCGGCCCGAGGATGAAGCCGAGGCCGAAGGCGGCGCCGATCAGTCCCATCCCTTTCGCACGATCCGCCTCCGTCGTGCTGTCCGCGATGTAGGCCTGTGCCGTGCCGATGTTCGCGCCCCCCGCGCCGGCGATGATGCGCGAGGCGAAAAGGACGACGAGGTTGCGCGCTAGGCCGAACAGCAGATAGCCGATGCAGCTCGCGGTGAGGCTGATGAGGATGACCGGACGCCGTCCGATGCGATCCGACAACCTTCCCCACACCGGCGCGAAGAAGAACTGCATGATCGAGTAGATCCCGACCACCGCCCCTACCGTCACCCCGCTCGCCCCGTACTCGCGCGCATAGAACGAAAGAAACGGAATGACCATCCCGAAGCCGATGAGGTCGATGAAGACGGTCAGGAAAAGGACGAGGAGGGAGGCGCGGCGCACGGCGGCGCAGTGTATCGTGCGGGTTGTCGAGTTATCGAGTTGTCGTGTTATCGAGTTGTCGGGTTGTCGAGAGTTCCTTCGCGACCGGCACAGCTCGTAGCAAAGGAACACTCGACAACTCGACAACTCTGCAACTCGACAACTCGACAACTCGTGCGACTCGTCCTCTTCGACATCGACGGCACTCTCATCACCGACGGCGGCGCGGCGCGGGAGGCGTATGCGGTGGCGCTGGAGAAGACGTTCGGGTATCGCGGCGATCTGGCGCGGTACGACTTTTCCGGGCGCACCGATCCGCAGATCACACACATGGTTCTTCGCGATGCCGATCTCGGTGCCGCGGAGATCGACGCGCGGATGGACGCGCTGTGGGAGGCCTATCTCGCCGCGCTGGCGACGAGGACCGGCCGCGTGCGGCCGTTGCCGGGCGTGCAGCTGCTGCTCGACGTCCTCTCGGCGATGGACGAGGTCACGCTGGCGCTTCTCACCGGGAACATCGAGCGGGGGGCGCGGCTGAAGCTCGGCGGAGCGCAGCTCAACCGCTACTTCCCGTTCGGCGCGTTCGGCAGCGACTCGCCGCGGCGCGAAGAGCTCCCGCCGATCGCGGTCACGCGGGCGAGCGAGGCCACCGGCATCGACTTCTCCGGCCGCGACGTGGTGATCATCGGCGACTCGATCTACGACATCCGCTGCGGCGTCCCGCACGACGCCACGACCATCGCCATCGCCTCGGGGAAAACGCCGGCGGAGACGTTGCGCGCGGAGAGACCACACCACTTCTTCGAGTCGGCCGAGTCGCTGGAGCCGTTGCTCGCCGCGATCGTAGGTTACGATTCGGCGGCGTGACCGCCCGCGACATCAAAGTGATCGTCTCCGACGTCGACGGCGTCTGGACCGACGGCAAGATCATCTACGCCGGCGAGCAGCGCGAGATCAAGGAGTTCAATGTCCGCGACGGGCTGGGGGCGAAGCTCGCGCAGAAGGCGGGATTGACGATCGTACTGATCACCAGCCGGCGCTCGCCGGCGTTGACCCGCCGGGCGCGGGAGCTCGGGATCGACGAGTTGCATCAGGGCGCCGCGAACAAGCTCGCGGAGTGCGAGCGCGTCGCGAAAAAGCTCTCCGTCGGATTCGAACGGATCCTCTACGTCGGCGACGACCTTCCCGACCTCGCGCCGATGCTGCGCGCGGCGATCTCGGCGGCGCCCGCGGATGCAGCGGCCGAGGTGCGGGCGGCGGCGACGTGGAAGCTCGACGCGCGCGGCGGCGAGGGGGCCTTCCGCGAGACCGTCGAGCGGCTCCTGCGCGCGCGCGGCGAGTGGGACGCGATCGTCAAAGAGTTCGAGACGCAGAGTGGCTAACGACCGCACCGAGGTCCGCGCGCGGCGCGGCCGCATCGTCTACCGCATCCTCGTCGTCATCAGCGCGATCATGCGGCGATTGCCGTTGCGCGTGGTGCGCGCGTGCGGCGCGGCGATCGGCCAAGTCGCGTGGCTCGTCCTGCGGCGCGAGCGGCGGATGGCGATGAGCAACATCCTGGTCGCGTTTCCGGAGTGGTCACGGCAACAGCGCAAGGCCACGACACGCGCGATGTTCCACCACCTCGGCCGCATCGTCTTCGAGATGCTCTGGCTGCCGCGGCTCGACGCCGCCATGCGCGACCGGACGACCGAGGTCGTCGGACTGGAACGGTTCCTCGAGCTGATGAAGCGCGGACGCGGCGCGATCGTCATGAGCGGGCACTTCGGCAACTGGGAATGGGCCGCGCACTGCGTCGCCAGCTACGGCGTCGACTTGACGGTGCTGCAGCGCGAGCGCAACGAGGCCGACATCAACCGCTTCATCACCGAGCTGCGCGCGGGCGCCCACATCCGCACGATCGACCGCGGCTCCGCCGCCGCCGCACGCGCGATGATCCGCTCGGTCCGGCGCGGCGGGCTGCTGGCGTTCCTCATCGATCAGAACATCCGGGCCGAAAGCGCGAAGGTGCCGTTCTTCGGCCGCCCCGCGCTCACGCCGCTCGGTCCCGCGAAGCTCGCGATCAGCACCGAGACGCCGATCGTCTGCATCTTCGCGGAGCGCCGCGGCTCGAAGTACGTGCTGACGTTACAGGAGCCGATCGAAGTCACACGCGACGACGACCCGATCGCGCTCACGGCGCGGATCACCGCCTTGATCGAGACCCAGATCCGCGGCGCGCCGGAGCAGTGGGTGTGGCTGCACGATCGGTGGCGGGAGAGGCCGAAGTGGGAGGTAACTGAGTCCTGAGTCCTGAGTGCTGAGTCCTGAGTGTTGAACTCGACGGACTATCAGGACTCCGGACTCCTCTAAATCACGATCGTCTCGTGAATCGGCGTCCCTTCCCAGAATCTTCGAATCGACAGCGGCGTAACGTCGATCGTTCGGTACTCGCCGAAGGCGACCAGCTCCGACAGCGCCAGCCCCGCGGCCGGGGCTTCCATCGCGCCGTGGCCGGAGAAGCCGGTGGCGAAGATCAGGTCCTTCGCGTGCGGGTGTTCGCACAACACGGCATTGTGGTCGACCTCGTTCGTGTCGTAGAGGCCGCCCCACATCGACATCAGGCGGCAGCGCTCCATGCCGGGGATGCGCTCCTGCAGGTAGTAGTTGATCTGCTCTTCGTAGTAGGTCGCGTCGGCGGGGGTGTCGAAGCCCGGCTGCGTGTCGGGGTCGGCGCGGCCGATCATCAGGTTCGGTCCCTCGGGACGGAAGTAGATGCCGTTGTCGACGATCGTCATCGGAATCCGATCGAAGCCGTCGATCGGCGGCATGTTCGTGATGAACAGCATCCGGTTCAGCGGGACCACCGGCGGGAGGTCGTCGCCCGAGAGTCCCGACTTCGACAGCAGCTGGTTCGTCCACGCGCCGGCGGCGACGAGCACCTTCTCGCTCTCCAGCAGCGTCCCGTCTTCCAGCTCGACGCCGCGGTAGGCGCCGTCGATGATGCGCAGTTTTTTCACCGCCGTGCGCAGCCGCAGCTCGGCGCGGCCGTCGAACGCCTCCAAGCCGCGCTCGAAGTAGCCCTGCGCCGCCTGCGACGGATCGAAGCTGCCGCAGTCGGGGCCGAACACGCCGCCGGTGATCGGCCGCATGTTCAGCACCTCGTTGACCTCGGGATCGATGTGCTCGATTCCGGCGTGGAGTCCCGGCACCTTCTTCTCCACTTCGGAAGGGTCGAGGAACTCGATGCGCACGCCGTTCTCGGCCCACTGCCTGCCGAACTCCTTCGCCTTGTCGAATGAATCGCCGAACTGGCAGAAGAGATAGCCGCGCTGGTCGAAGCCGATCGGCCAGTTCAGCTCCTCGCGAAAGTGCGCGAGGCGCTGGATCGAATAGCTGGTGAGGCGCATGTTGATCGGCGTCGTCCAGATGTTGCGGAAGCCGCCTGCGGAGAGCGCGGTGGAGCCTTTCGACAGCGCGTCCTCGCGATCGAGGACCAGCACGCGTCCCTGGTAACCGAGCTTGGCGAGGTGGTAGAGCGTGCTGCCGCCGATGATGCCGCCGCCGATGATGATGAGATCCGGATTGAGGACTGTGGAGTGAGGACTGAGCGTCATCAACTTGCCTTCGCTACCGTGATTGCGCAGACACGTGCTGCGCCTTCGTTCAGCAATGTCTGCGCGCACGCTCTGAGCGTCTCGCCTGTCGTGCAGACGTCGTCGACGATGAGGATGCTTTTCTCCGCCGCGCGTTTCGATGCCGCGAACGCCCCGCGAACATTGGCGGCGCGCTCGGCGCGGGCGAGGAGCGACTGCGTCTTTCGCTCGCCGCGCTTCATGAGGAGCGAGGTGTCGCACTTCTTGTGCATTCGCTTCGCCAGCGCGCGCGCGAGGAGCTCGGCCTGGTTGTAGCCGCGGCGGCGGAGCTTCGTCCGCGACATCGGAACGGGAACGACTACGTCGAAGTCGTCATCGCCGCGCGCCGCGATCAACCCATGCAGCGCGTCGGCGAACGGATCGGAGAACCAGTCGTGGCGCTCGAACTTGAATGCGTGCAGGAGCCGCTCGAGCACGCCGCGGTAGTGGCCCCACGCGTCCGTCCAGCCGACCGGAAGCGGGTCGGCGGCGCAGTCGATGCAGCGAAACGACGCGTCTGCCGCCTCGCCGCTCCACGGCAACGCGCACGAATCGCACTTGGCCGACTCGATGAGCGGAAGCGACCTCCAGCAGTCGCCACAGCACGACGCCATGCGCGCCCGCCACGGCAACTCCTCGCCGCAAACGACGCATGAAGCGTGCAGAACGATTCGCGCCGTTTCGCGTCCTAACTGCGACAGCGTCTGCAACACGGCGCTCATTGTATCCGCCAGGATGACAAGAAAGGACCCCATGCGTATAGTGGCCGCCATCATGAGAAAACCCGCATGTTTCCTACTCTTTTTGCTCCTCGCCGTGCCGGCGATGGCGCAGACCGGACAGCAGTTCGGCTTCCTCATCGGAGGGAGCTCGCGCCTCTACAGCGAGAGCGACAAACAGAAAGCGAGGGACTTCTGCACCGCCGGCGGACAGGCCGAGGATTGCGTGACCTTCCCGAGCAAATACAAGCTCAGCGATCGCGACATCGAAGTCTTCTACGCCGTCGAGCTCGACAGCACCACGACCTTCAAGATCCGCGCGGGGCAGATCAACACCGACGTCGGCGTCATCGAGGCCTCGAACTTTGTCAGGCCGAGCAAAGGTCATATCGAGCATGCCGACGGCATCGTCCAGTACGCCTTCTCCGAGCCCTTCGGCAAGACCGGCGTCTTCGCCGGCATCGGCATGTACCGCTGGAGCGGCGACAACATCGCCAGCGACACCAACTACGGCTACACCCTCGGCATCAACGCCGACTTCCCAATCACCCGCCGCCACGGCTTCATCGTGGAAGGGAGCTACCACTGGCTCAACACCTCCTCCCCCGTCCGCTACATCACGCTCACTGGCGGACTGAGGATCGGCTTCTAACGAGCTCGGTTGCGCGGTTGCGCGGTTCACCGCGCAACCGTTTGTCCGGGTATGTCACTTGCTCCTCCCCCAGCAGGAGGAACTATGGCCAACAGTCGGAAGATTCGTGAGGTCATGACGCCCGATCCTGCCTGCGTGTCGGAGACGGACAGCATCGCCGACGTGGCGAAGATCATGGCGCGGGAAGACATCGGAGTCGTGCCGGTCGTGAGCGGGAAGAAAGTCATCGGCATGGTCACCGACCGCGACATCGTCGTGCGGCTCGTCGCGGAGGGAAAAGATCCGAACGCCTGCCGCGTGGACGAGGCGATGACGACATCGATCCGCAGCGTCCGCGACGACTCGACCATCGATGACGCGCTGAACCTGATGGGTGGCGCGAACGTCCGCCGCACGCCGGTGGTCAACGAGCGCGACGAGCTGGTCGGCATCGTCACCCTCGGCGACATCTCCACCGAAAGGAAAGCGGGGGAGAAAGTCGGCAAGACGATGGAGTGCATCAGCGAGGCGCCGCCGAACAACTGACGTTTCGAGTGCGCTAGGCTTGCGCGTCATGCGCAAGCCCGCACTCGTCCTCCCGCTCCTTCTCCTCCTCGCCGCCCCCACCTTCGCGGCGCGACGCGCGAAAACTCCGCCTCCCCCGCCTCCGGTCACGGTCGACACGCACGCCGACACGCCGAGCGAGTTCATGCAGCATCCGTTCGACCTCGCCACCGCGCAGACGCGTGGACACTTCGACTACGCGCGGATGAAAACGGGCGGTCTCGACGCGGAGTTCTTCGCCGCCTACGTCCCCGCGAAGTACGCGAACAAAGGCGCCGCCGCGTACTGCATGAAGATCATGGAAACGATCCACGAGATGGTCGATGGCTATCCGCAGCTCGCCCGCTTCGCCGGGTCAACGGCCGACATCCGCAACGCCCATCGCGACGGCAAGCGGGCCATCCTCATCGGCATCGAAGGGGGCCACGCCATCGAGGATTCGCTGGAGCTGCTGCGCGCCTTCTACCGCTTCGGCGCGCGCTACATGACCCTCACCCACACGAACACGAACAACTGGGCCGACTCCTCCGGCGACGACCCGAAGCACAACGGCCTGGCGCCGTTCGGCAAGCAAGTCGTCCAGGAGATGAACCGCCTCGGCATGCTGGTCGACATCTCCCACGTCAGCGACAAGACCTTCTACGACGTCGTGGCGACGTCGAAGGCGCCCGTCATCGCCTCCCATTCGTCGGCCCGCGCGCTCGCGCATCATCCGCGCAACATGGACGACGACATGCTGCGCGCGCTGGCCAAGAACGGCGGCGTCGCGCAGGTCAACTTCTATCCGGTCTTCCTCTCCGACGAGGCGTGGAAAGCATCGAAGGCGCGCGACGAGAAGCTGAAGGCGCAGATCGCCGAGCTGAAAGCGAAGTATCCCGACGAGGGAGCGGACTTCGAGGCCGCGGTGCGGAAGCTGATGGAGGCCAACCCGCTGCCGAAAGTGCCGTACACCGCTATCGTCGATCACATCGACCACATCGCCAAGGTCGCCGGTATCGATCATGTCGGCATCGGTTCCGACTTCGACGGCATCGGCGCCGTGCCGGAAGGGATGGAGGACGTCAGCCACCTCCCCGCCATCCGCACCGAGCTGAAGCGCCGCGGTTACTCCGATGCCGACGTTCGGAAGGTCATGGGCGAGAACTTCATGCGCGTCTTCGCGGAGGTGGAACGGGTGGGACGGGAGATGCGCGGAAATGCGGCGCCGTGAAAACGTGTCATTCCGCGCTGCGCTTCGCGCCTCCGGCGCTTCGCCAGCTCGGAATGACACTTCGCCAAGTGCCGTTTCGCCAACCAGCAAAATCCTTAGATCGGGTGAACTTGTGAAACGACTGATGATCATCATGCTCGCGCTCGGCTTCGGCGCGGCTTCCCTCGCCGCCGACAACGTGCCGGCGTCCCCAACCCTCGGCGCGCAGGCCGAGAAGCTCATCAAGGAAAACCTTCCCGTCTGCAGCGTGGCGCAGAAGGTCAGCCGCGCCGAGCTGAAGCACAAACTGCCGGCGAACATGGTCGCCTCGGTCGTGCGCATCGAGAGCGAGCGCAACGCCTGCGCCGGCCAGTGGGTGGCCATTGTCACGAACGAGGGCGACTTCTTCATGGGCGTTCCGTGGTTCCTCGAGGATTCGGAGGGAACGCTCGAGGATCGATTGAAAGCGTTCGGCTGGAAGCAGATGAACCAAGGGCTTACGCCGATCATCGACCGAACGAAAACACGCGACGGCCTCTTCAAAGCCAGCGTCGCGCAAACGACGGAAGTGGGACCGATGCCGCTACTGGGAGAGATCGATCCGAACGGCAGCGTCTTTTTCATCGGACGCTTCATCCCGCTGAACAGCGACATCCGCAACGAGCGCCTGAAAGCGTTCGAGCCGTATCTCAGCAAGTCGCCGGTCACCGGCGCGAAGAACCCTGTGGTCACGGTCATCGAGTTCTCCGACTTCGAATGCCCGTCGTGCCAGCGCGCTGCCGGCTACATGAAGCCGCTGCTGGAGAAGTACGGCGACAAGCTCCGCTACGTGCGCTACGACCTGCCGCTGGTGAGCATGCATCCGTGGGCCTTCTCCGCCGCCGTCGCCGGCCGCGCCGTCTACAACCAGAAGCCGGACCTCTTCTGGAAGTACAAGGAGTTCGTCTACGAGAATCAGGAAAAGCTCAACGCTTTCACGATCGACGACAAGCTCCGCGGCTGGGCGCAGGACCATGAGCTCGACCTGAAGCGCTACGACGCCGACGTGAACGACACCGAGCTGCGAAAGTCGATCCTCACCGGCGCCGGCGTGGCGTTCTCGAACGACGTCCGCGCCACGCCGACCTACGTGATCAACGGCGTGACGGTCGACGCAGGCGACGGCAAAGCGCTCGAAGCGTACGTGGCGGGGCTGCTGAAGAAGTAGCGCTTCGGTCTTCTGTTGTCATCCCGAGCGTAGCGAGGGACCTGGGCGGGCGGGTGGCACGATCCAGCCGCCACCCACACACCCAGATCCCTCGCTACGCTCGGGATGACAGGAATGTGCGCAGGGGCCGTCACACCGCCATCCACACCAGGTCGAGAAAGCTCTTCAACATCCTCCCGGTCAGCCCCCAGATCTCGTACTCGCCGTAGCGGTAGAAGTAGGCGGGGTACTTCCGGCTGCGGAAGGCGACGTAGCGGACTTCCGGCTGCGACGGATCGAGGAGGGCGTCGAGCGGCACTTCGAAGACTTCCTCCACTTCGCCCGCCTGCAGGACGTACTCGATCCGCTCCCCGATGACGCCGACGAACGGCGCGACGAGGAAGCCGCTGTTGGTGACGAGATCGTCGAGGCGGCCGACGAGCTCCACGTAGCGCGGGGCGATGCCGACCTCCTCGTGTGCTTCGCGCAGCGCCGCCTCCTCGAGCGACTCTTGCGCCTCGACGCCGCCGCCCGGAAAGGCGATCTGCCCGCTGTGCGCGGCGAGGTTCTCGGAGCGCCGGGAGAAGAGGAGCGACCAGCCCTCCCCGTTGCGCACGATCGGCACGAGGACGCAGGCGCGGCGGAACTGCGGTGCGTCGATCTCGACGGCAGGACGTGCGGCGACGATCGTGCGCAGACGCTGCAGCGCCGCGTCGTCAAATTTCATCCGTCAGCTCCGCGAACGGCGCGGGGTCGGGCATCGGGACCGACTCGAGCGCGTGGTAGAGGCGAAGCGGTCCCGCGGCCGGCGCATCGATCGTCATCTCGCGTCCCGGCTCGAGATCTCCCGGCAGGCGGAGCCATTTGTCGCCGCTGTCCCACTTCACCAGGAGGCGGTAGGCGGGCTGGCCGTAGTCGTGGGAGCGGATCGTGGTGGCGCCGGTGTTGCGGAGGGTCAGCTTGCCGTTTTTGAGAATCGCCTCGAGCGAGGGAAACATTTGGAGTGCGGAGGTAGATCCACCGATTGGAAAGCGGCGGCCTTGCCGCCGCACTCCAAACAAATACCCTTCGATGGTCTTTTCCATCGAGTTGTTCTCGGCCAAAAACTGACGTCCTGCGTCGTTCGCGGGCAAATCGGCGAGCAAGAAGCGAACGAGGGAAGCGACTTCCCCATCCACCAACGGCACCTTCCACACAACCTCATCCGGCAACTCCGCGAACTGCGCGTAGTCGCTCACCGCCACCGGCTTCGCCGCTTCAAGCGCGCGGATCAACGTCCCCGATGTCTCTCCCGCTGACGGATAGCGCAGGTTCACCAGCCGGTCGACGGCGGCGAAGTACGCCGAGAAATCGTCATCGCCGGCGTAACCCGTGAACGTGATTCCGTCCGCCTGGAACGCAACGAGGTCGACGTTCGGCGCCGGCTCGCCGACGACGAGCATCCGCAGCCGCGGCTCCTTCATCCGCGCTTCCGCAAACGCCTGCAGCACGACCTCGGAACGTTTCGCCGAGGTCAGATAGCCGAAGACGCCGATCACGCGATCGTCCGCCGCGAAGCTATGCCGTGCGCGAAGCTCCTCGCGCCGGTCCGAGGTCGCAGGCTCGAAGGGATGCGGCACGATGTGGATCGGCGTCGTCACGCCGAACGAGCGCAGCCGCTCCGCGGCGTAGTGGTTGTGCACGATCACCGCGAGCGATCGCCGCGCCACCTCCACCGACGCCGGCAGCAGGAAGTTTCCGATCTCCCCATGCAGCCCCACCGCCCGCCCCCGCGCCCACGCCGCCCCCGCCGCCCCATGGTTCGCCTCGAGCGCCGCCACGTAGCCGTCGACGTCGCCGCGCGCGAGGGTCATCTCGACGATGAGGTGATGGAGGACGAGGTCGTGAAGGACGATGACGCCGGGCGTGCGCATTGCCTCTTCGTAGATCCGGGCATGGTGGGGGTTGTTTCCAAGGTGGTAGATCCTTGCGACGTCGCGGGGTTGCGGGGTGGCGGGGTTCACTTCGAGCTCGACCCGCTCACGCAGTGCGGGGATCAGCATCGAGGCGTAGTGCGCGACGCCCGTTTTCTCGGGCGGGAGCGGCGTGAACATCGCGACGCGCACGGCGCTACTCCGCACTCGTGCGCGCGCGTTGCGCGAGGTAGGCCTGCACGAAACCTTCGAGGTCGCCGTCGAGCACGCGCTGCACGTCGCCGACTTCGTAGCCGGTGCGGAGGTCCTTGGCCATCTGGTACGGCTGCAGGACGTACGAGCGGATCTGCGAGCCGAAGGCGATGTCCTTCTTCTCCCCTTCGATCTTTTGCTGCTCCTCCTGCCGCTTCTCCACCTCGACCTGGTACAGCCGCGAGCGGAGCAGCTTCATGGCTACGTCGCGGTTCTTGTGCTGGCTGCGCTCGTTCTGGCAGGTGACGACGATGCCGGTCGGCAGGTGCGTGATGCGCACGGCCGAATCGGTGACGTTGACGTGCTGGCCGCCGGCGCCGCTGGAGCGATAGGTGTCGACCCGGAGGTCTTTGTCGTTGATCTCCACTTCGATGTCTTCGTCGATGTCGGGATAGACGTAGACCGACGCGAACGACGTGTGACGCCGCTTCGCCGCGTCGAACGGCGAGATGCGCACGAGCCGGTGCACGCCGTGCTCCGATTTGAGGTAGCCGTACGTGTAGTCGCCGCGGACCATCATCGTGGCGCTCTTGATTCCGGCCTCATCGCCGCTCTGCACCTCGACGATCTCCGCCGACCATCCTTTGCGCTCGGTGTAGCGGAGGATCATGCGCATCAGCATCTCCGCCCAATCCTGCGACTCCGTACCGCCGGCGCCGGGATGGATGGCCACGATGGCGTCGCGGTCGTCGTGCTCGCCGGAGAGCTTCATGGTCAGCTCGATGCCGTTGATCTCCTCCTCGAGCTGGGCGACGAGCTGCTCGATCTCGTCGTCGACAGGCTCGCCCTCGCGCTGCAGGTCGAGCATCACGTCGAGCTCTTCCGATTTGCTACTGATCGACTCACCCGTGGCGATGCGCTTCTCTACGCGCGCCCGCCTGCGGCCGAGCTCCTGCGCGGCCTCCGGCTTGTCCCAAAAGCCGGGCGCCGACATCTCGCGCTCGATCTCGTCGAGCGCGCGACGCGCGGAATCGAGGTCAAAGATAGCTCCGGACCGAGGTGAGACGGTCTTTGAGGTTGGGGAGTTTGGTGAGGGTGTCGTCGTGCATTTTGAATTCCGAATTCCGAATTCCGAATGAAGAATTCTTAATTCGGCATTCGGAATTCATTTCTTGATGATCCCGATGATAACCGCCAAGACGGCAAACCACGCAAACCAGTCCCCCGCCCGCACATACGGCGTCGACGACCTTCTCGCTTCGAACTTCGCGTAGATCGTCCCTTCCTGATTCATCGCCAATTGCTGGAGGATGCGGCCGGTCGGATCGACGAAGGCGGAGATGCCGGTCGTTCCGGCGCGGAGGAGGTAGCGGTCGGTCTCGATCGCGCG
>Ga0070707_100004770_pt1 | contig 12692 bp, 12 predicted proteins | sample KBSK5502metaG_FD_65468 | JGI IMG/M metagenome (GOLD analysis project Ga0070707, IMG submission 65468) | Corn, switchgrass and miscanthus rhizosphere microbial communities from Kellogg Biological Station, Michigan, USA - KBS K5-50-2 metaG | ecosystem: Host-associated > Plants > Roots >... | reverse complement strand
ACATTCTCAATTCTTCATTCTGCGTTCTGCGTTCTGAATTCATATGACCATCACACTCAGACCACCACAAGAACACCGCACGCCGCGCGGCCTGCAACTCCTTCTCAATTCTTCATTCTGCGTTCTGCGTTCTGAATTCATATGATTCCTCACCAATGACCCTCACGCTCGATCCACCGCAAAAAGCATCGCAACCCGCGGCCGACGTCCTCTGCGAGGCGCGCCGCGTCTCGCACGAGTTCGTCATGCCCAACGGCTCAAAGCTGCGGGTGCTCGACAACATCGACGTCGCCATCAAGCCGCTCGAGGTGGTCGCGCTTCTCGGGCCGTCGGGCAGCGGGAAATCGACCATCCTGCGCATCCTGGCGGGGCTGATCAAACCGACGCACGGCGAAGTGTTCTACCGCGGCGATCTGGTGCACGGGCTCACGCCGGGCGTCGGCATCGTCTTCCAGAGCTTCGCGCTCTATCCCTGGATGAGCGTCACCGAGAACATCGGCGTGGTCTTGAAAGCGGCGGGACTGACCGACGCGGAGACTCGCGACCGCGTCACGAACGCCATCCGCACCGTCGGTCTCATCGGATTCGAAGATGCCTATCCGCGCGAGCTCTCCGGCGGGATGAAGCAGCGCCTCGGCATCGCTCGCGCGCTGTCGGTCAACCCCGAGATCCTCTTCATGGACGAGCCCTTCAGCCATGTCGACGCGCTCACCGCCGAAGGTCTCCGCGCCGAAGTGATCGATCTCTGGCAGCCGGCCGATCAGAACCCGTCGTCGATCCTGATGGTCAGCCACGACATCAAGGAAGTGGTCTACATGGCCGACCGCATCATCGTGCTGAGCAGCCATCCCGGCCGCGTGCGCACCGTCGTCGACAACCCGCTGCCGCGGCCGCGCGACTACCGCTCGCGCGCGTCGCAGGAGCTCGTCGACTACCTCCACGAGATCATCACTGGCAGCGAGCTCCCCGACGTCCCCGCCGCCGCGCCGGCGCGCGCCGCGGTCACCGAGCCGCTACCGCACACGTCGCTCTCGCTGATCAACGGCCTCCTCGAATACCTCGATGCCAACAACGGCGCCGGCAACATCTTCGACATCGCCGCGACGATGGGACAGGAGTTCGGGGCGATGATCGCCACGGTCAAGGCGGCGGAGATGCTCGATTTCGTCGACACGCCGAAGCAGGCCGTCGTCCTCACGCCCGAAGGCCGCCGCTTCGTCCGCGCCGATCCCGACGAGCGCACGGCCATCTGGCGCGAGCAGATCCTGAAGCTCCGCTTCTTCAAGGAGATCTACGACCTCCTCCGCTCGTCCCCAGACGGCGAGATCGACGCGGAAACGATCCACATGCTCATCAGCCAGCTCATGCCTCACGAGAAGTACGAGACGGTCTTCGACACGCTGGTGAGCTGGGCGCGCTTCGGCAACCTGTTCGACTACGACGAGGACACGGAGCGGTTGTCGCTGGAGTAGTTGTCTAGTTGTCTGGTTGTCGAGTTGTCGAGGGTTCGAGTTGCAGAGTCGTCGGGCCACTCGACAACCAGACAACTGGACAACTCGACAACTCCGTTACTATCTCGCCGCTTGGCCCGGCCCGTTGCCTTCTTCCTGTTGCAAGCGCTTCTCGTCGCCGCGGCGATACCCGCTGCGCTGCGGAGCACGCGGCTCCGTGCGAGCTCACCGTTCGTTCTGCCGCAGCACGCGATCGTGCGCGACGCGCAGCCGCTCTTCACCGCTGACTTTCTCCCAACGGTGAAGACGACCTTCGTCCACGCCGCGACTCTTGCGGAAATGCCGAATGGCGACGTCCTCGCGGCGTGGTATGGCGGCTACGACGAGATCTCGCCCGACGTGCGGATCTTCGCGGCGAGGCTCGATCACGCCACCGGCCGGTGGTCCGAGCCCCGTCCCATCGCCGACCGCGCCGGCACCGCACGCGGGCTCGGCATGCGCATCAAGAGCCTCGGCAATCCGGTCCTCTATCGCGATCGCGGCGGGCTGAAGCTCTACTTCGTGGCTGTCGTCTTCGGCGGATGGGGCGGCAGCACGATCTGCTTGAGCAGCTCGCCTGACGGCGTGCAGTGGTCGCCGCCGCGGCACGTGCAGGCCTCCCCTTTCTTCAACCTCGGCATGCTGGTGCGCGGCATTCCGTGGACGTATGCCGACGGCACCACCTCCCTGCCGATCTACCACGAGATGGGCAACAAGTGGGCGGGCGTCGCCCGCGTCGATGCCGCGGGACGGGTCATCGACAGCGTCCGCATCGAAGACCAACGGACCCTCATCCAGCCGTGGACCGTCGCCACCGACCCCGATCACGCGCTCGCCTTCCTGCGATGGGGATCGCCGACGCCGGGACACGTCACCTTCGCGGCGAGCTCCGACCGCGGCGCGACGTGGGGCTCCGTACGCACCACGTCGCTCGTGCATCGCGACTCCGCCGTCGCCGTGATTCAACTCGACGACGGCTCGCTGCTTGCGATCTACAACAACAGCCCGCACACGCGGCGCAGCCTCGCGCTCGCGCGCACGCGCGACGCCGGCGCGACATGGACGCAGCCGGTGACGATCGAAGACGACCGCGCGCCCGATGACAACGTGGTGCGGCGCGAGTACTCCTATCCGTACGTGCTGCGGGGGAGCGACGGGCGCATCCATCTGGTCTACACCTACCGCCGCACCGCGATCCGCCACATCGTCTTCAACGACGCGTGGGTCGCCGAGGCCGTCAAGTGAGCGCGGTGTGGGGCGCGTTTGCGCTGCCGAGCCTCACCACGATCGCGCTGCTCATCGATCTCGTCGCGCGCCATCGCCTCCTGCCGGCGGCCGATCGGAGGCTGCTGCTCTACGGGATGGCCGTGATGTCGTTGATCTTCTATCCGATGGCGATCGGCCTCGTGCACGTCGATGCGTATCGCTTCGGCTACACGCCGTGGGCGCCGTTCGCGCTCGCCGCGATCGGCTGCGCCATCCCGCCGTGGCGATTCCGCGCCGCGATCGTCGTGCTGCTGACGCTGGTCGCGTTCGACGTGCATCTCCTCCCGTCGATGAACCTCTTCGACTACGTCGTCGACCCGTTCGGCGGGCTCTTCGCGATCGGGTGGTGCATCGCTCGCGGCCTTCGCCGTGCGTTTGCTCGTGTGACGTAGCAGGCGCGACAGCCGTATTCCTGATGCATAGGAATTGCACGGTGAAGCACTCATGAGCCCCAACGACCTCCGCTCGCGGCGACTGCGCGCAGGCCTCAGCCGCGAACAGCTCGCACACAGCGCCGGCGTCCCGGCGACCTCGCTTCGCGCCTGGGAGGACGGAAGCTCCCCCATCACCTGCCCTCGCGCGATCGAGCAGCTTCTCCGCCAGAGGGAGGAGGAGCGTTACAGCGCCGAGCGGCTGCCGCGCGCGTCATGATGGTGCTGCATGGGGTCGCAACGCTTTCGCAATCGTGAAGAGGCGGCCGAGCTTCTCGGCCACGAGCTCGCCAAACGCGCCGGCCAATCGGATGACGTCGTGGTGCTGGCGCTGCCGCGCGGCGGCGTGCCGGTCGGCTTCGGCGTCGCCCGCGCGCTCGATGCGCCGCTCGACGTCTTCATCGTCCGCAAGCTCGGCGTTCCCGGACACGAAGAGCTGGCGATGGGGGCAATCGCCAGTGGCGGCGTGCGCGTGCTGAACCGCGAGGTCCTCGACTACATGCCGGTCTCGCAGACGATGATCGACGTCGTCGCCGAGCGCGAAGGGCGCGAGCTGGCGCGGCGCGAGCGGGAGTACCGCGGATCGCGTCCTCCGCTCGACGTTCGCGGCAAGACGGTGATCGTCGTCGATGACGGTCTCGCCACCGGATCGACGATGCGCGCCGCGGTGAAGGCGCTGCGAAAGATGGAGCCGCGCCGCATCATCGTCGCCGTGCCGGTCGCCGCGGCGTCGACCTGCGACGAGTTTCGCGCCGAGCGCGAAGCGGACGAGATCGTCTGCCTCCGCACACCCGAGCCGTTCCAGGCCGTCGGCATGTGGTACGACGACTTCACCCAAACGACCGACGACGAAGTGCACGCGCTCCTCGATCGGGCGGCGACCGCGGCGAAGTCATGAGCGACCGCGACGAAGGACTGGTCAGGATCAGCGCCGGCGGCGTCACGCTGGAGGGCAATCTTCTCGTACCGCCAGGGGCGCCCGGCATCGTCCTCTTCGCACACGGCTCCGGATCGAGCCGCTTCAGCTCGCGCAACCGCACCGTCGCCGGCGAGCTGCGCAACGGCGGTCTCGGCACATTGCTGATCGACCTCCTCACAGCCGAGGAGGAGCGCGTCGACATGAGGACGGCGCATCTGCGATTCGACATCGAGCTGCTCGCACGACGGCTCGTTGGCACCACGGAATGGCTCGGCGCGAACGAGGGGACGTCGACGATGCCGGTCGGTCTCTTCGGCGCTTCGACCGGCGGCGGCGCGGCGCTCGTTGCCGCCGCGCGCCTCCCCGACCGCATCGCCGCCGTCGTCTCGCGCGGCGGGCGTCCCGACCTCGCCGGCGCCGCCCTCCCGCACGTCAAAGCGCCGACGCTGCTCATCGTCGGTGGCGACGACGTGCCGGTCATCGAGATGAATCGCGAAGCGTACGATCAGATGACGTGCGAGCGGCGGATGGAGATCGTCCCCGGCGCCTCGCATCTCTTCGAAGAGCCGGGAACGCTCGAGGCCGTCGCGCAACTGGCGCGCGAGTGGTTCACGCGATATCTCCGATAGCCCCCACCCCCGAGGGTAGCGGCGCGAACCACCCACCCGGGTCTCGCGCCAATCGCGCGCTTCTTCGAGAATTTCATCACCGTGACAGTGGTCGAAATCGACGGCGTGCGTACAGTTCGCGAGGTTCTTGGTGCAGAATCGCCTGCGGCGCAATCCCGACTGGAGATGACGATCAACCGATTGAAGTGGATGGCGTTGCTCGCCCCTGTGGCGATCATTGCCGTCTTGGAGATCGCGCGGACCGGAATGATGGGTTGGGTCCCGCTTGGCAGCCGCTTCGTCCTCGACGCCGTCGTCGCCGTTGCCTTCATCGCTTTCGGCACGATCATGGTCCGCACGATCGGCGCGATGCACGACCGCGTGCGCCGTCAGAATCGCGAGCTGCTGGCGCTGCAGAGCGCGAGCAACGACGTGCTCTCCGAGCTGTCACTCGACGTGGTGTTGAAGAAGGTGGTCGAGCGCGCGCGTGAGCTGGTCGGCTCGAAGTACGGCGCGCTCTCGGTCGTCGACGACGACGGAGCGATCAAGTCGTTCATCACCACGGGGATCAGCGACGAAACGCGAGCTGCCATCGGGCCGCCCCCCGTCGGCCACGGCGTCCTCGGCGTGGTGCTCCACGAGGGGCAGCGGCTGCGGCTCGATGACGTCGGCCACCACCCTCAGTCGATCGGCTTTCCCGCGCATCACCCGCACATGAGCACGCTCGTCGCCGTCCCCATCACCTGCAAGACGCCGTTCGTCGGCAATCTCTATCTCGCCGAGAAAGAGGGGGGGGCATCGTTCTCGGAAGACGATGAGGAGACCCTGGTCCGCTTCTCCGTGCAGGCGGCGATCGCCATCGACAACGCCTACCTCCACCAGCAGGTCGCCGACCTCGCCGTCGCGCAGGAGCGACTGCGCATCGCGCACGAGGTGCACGACGGCATCGCGCAGGTTCTCGGATACGTGAACACGAAGGTCCAGGCGGCGAATGAATACCTGCACAAGGGGAAGCAGGAAGAAGCGAGCGCGCAGTTGCGCGAGCTCACCGTCGCCGCGCGCGAGGCGTACGGCGACGTGCGGGAATCGATCGTCGGCCTGCGCACGCTTCCGACACCCGAGCGTAGCGCCGGCTCCGTGGTCGAGGAGTATCTCGACCGCTGGAAGGAGCAGACCGGCATCTCCACGCACCTGCACATCGACGGCGAGCTGCGCCTCCCCGCGTCAATCGAGCTGCAGTTCATCCGCATCGTGCAGGAAGCGATGGCCAACGTCCGCAAACACTCCCACGCTGCCACGGTGAAGGTGGACATCCGCCGCCGCGACGGCCGCATCGCCGGCACGATCAGCGACGACGGCGTCGGCTTCAACCCCACCGCCCGCTCCCGCAGCGATTTCCCCCGCTTCGGCCTCACCACCATGCGCGAGCGCGCCGAAAGCGTCGGCGGCACCCTGGCCATCGACAGCGTGCAAGGGAAGGGAACGACGGTGCGGTTCGATCTGCCGGTGGTGTGAGGGAGAGGCTGCAGTCCTCAGGTTCTCCCTGGCGCCTCAATACCCAAATCGCGGCAGATCTTGCGCACCAATTCGTCCGGAATCTCGGCGTGACGTGGCACTGCGGATCGCCGATTCAGTTGCCGATTGATGAACCACGAATGGCGCCCGCCCTCGCGCAACAGCTCGCACCCATGTTTGGCAAGCCACCGCTCGAAAGCCTTGCGCTTCATACCGCGATTCGTTCTTCCTCGAAATTGCTTCCCGCAGCCGCGCGAGCCTCGGCGCGATTCATCTCGACCGCTTCCTGCAACGTAATGCGGAGCGTCTCGAGTAGCTCGTCGCGTGTGTGTTCCTGGCAATTCACTCCCGGCAGTTCCTCGATCCAGCCGATCCACCAGTCGCCGGCCTGCTTCACAATTGCCTTGTATTCACTCATGCGACCGAGCGTACCAGCGATTCGTCCCCTTGGCACGTCCGGCCGTGGTCACTTGGGTACGCCAGACGCGCTCGGCTTCGGCGGTTGCAACGCTATGACATACTCGCGTCGTGCGCATTCTCATCGCTGACGACCACGCTCTTTTTCGCGACGGGCTGCGCAGCCTTCTGGCCACACAGGGACACGAAGTCGTCGCCGAGGCGCGCAACGGACGCGAAGCCGTCGATCTGACCAAGCGCCACAACCCCGATCTCGTTCTGATGGACCTCTCCATGCCGGAGATGGACGGCCTCACCGCCACCCGGACTCTGAACGCCGAGGTGCCGGGCGTGAAGGTCATCGTCCTCACCGCGTCCGACGACGACGCCAGCCTCTTCGAAGCGATCAAAGCGGGGGCGCAGGGTTACCTGCTGAAGAACCTGGAGGCGGACGATTTCTTCGCCATGCTCGACCGCGCCAGCCGCGGCGAGCCGGCCCTCACGCCCACCCTCGCACGCAAGCTGCTGCAGGAGTTCGCGAAGCCGGCCGCGGAAACTGCCGGGAGCAATCCGGACGAGTTGACGGCGCGGGAGCGCGAGGTGCTGGAGCTGATGATCGAGGGGGTAACCTCCAATCGGAAGCTCGCCCAGCGGCTCGGCGTCAGCGAGAACACCGTCAAGTTCCACGTGCGCAACATCCTCGACAAGCTGCGGTTGCACAATCGCGCCGAGGCAGTCGGCTACGCGCTGCGGAAAAAGATGGTCGAGCAAACGTAGCGTCACTGGTCGTCGTGATTCTTCGCACGGTCCGAGGTTCGCGGCCGGCCGCACCTTGCTCCCATCATGAAAGCGACCGAAACGCCTGTCCGCTACAAGAGCTTCGTCTACCACACCAGTTGTGAATGGCTGGGGCGGCGCATCATCCGCTTCGAGGCGCCGGGTAAGCCGCCGATGCTCATCTCCTCGCCGCCGGAGTTCAAGGGCGAGGCGGGCTTCTGGACGCCTGAAGAGATGTTCGTCGGCGCGGTGGAGTCGTGCTTCCTGATGACTTTCGCCGCGCGCGTGCTGCGGCACGAACTGCCGGTCGAGGCGTACTACAGCGAAGCGATCGGGCAGCTCGAATTCTCGGAGGGGGCGTACCGGATCACGAAGGTGACGATCAAGCCGATCGTGATCGTGACCGGCATCGAAGCGGTCGAACCGGTGCAGCGCGCGCTCGACTCGTCGCTGCATGAATGCTTCGTCGGCCGCTCGATCCGCAGCGAGGTCGAGCTGAAGCCCGACGTCCAGGTCTCGCGGCCGTAGGAGCGCGGATCACCCGATCCGCAGTTGCTGGACATCCTCGTCCGGCAACTGTCTCGTGGTCGCCAACGGATCGTCGCCGGACGTGGACGTCCGGCGACTGCGGATCGGGAGATCCGCTCTCCGTAGCCCGCATTTCTCACAGCTCACAAGTTGAAACGGGCGAAATGAGAGGCCGTGTGCCTCCGCGCGCGCGAAGGCGCGCGACACAACATAGCCCCGGGCTCCGCCCGGGGAACGATCGAATGCCGGTGTTCGTGGCCGCGAAGGCGGCCACAACAAGCGCAGGGACGGACGGCGAGATTTCCGCCGAAACAGGCAATGCGATCGCTTCCCTTCGGTTGTAGCGGCCGCCTTCGCGGCCGCGCAATCTGCCCGCGATCTGGTTCCCCGGGCCGAGCCCGGGGCTATCGTGTGTCGCGCGCCTTCGCGCGCGGTTTTCTTCGTAATCCCCAAACAGCTTGACCGCAATTCCGCTCAGCGTGTGAGAGATCCCCGTTAGTACGTGACGCGCCGCGACGGGGGGGCGGGGACGATCGCCTCCACCTTCACGCGCGCGTCGACGACGATTGCGCCGTTGGCGAGCGCTTTCAGCGGGTTCATGTCGAGCTCGCGGATTTCGGGGCAGATCTCGATGAGCGACGACACGCGGCCGAGGATCTCCGTCAACGAGCGGACGTCGGCAGGCGGCCCGCCGCGGATGCCGCCGAGGAGCTTCGCCGTGCGCGTCTCGCTGATCATGTCCGACGCGTCGGCGTCGCTCAGCGGGTGGATGCGGAAGGCGACGTCGTTCAGCAGTTCGACGAGCGTGCCGCCGGCGCCGAAGACGACGACGTGTCCGAACGTCGCATCCTGCATCGCGCCGATCATCACCTCCGTGCCGCCGGGCACCATCTGCTGCACGAGCGCGCCGGTCATCCGGTCACCGAGCGCCGATTGCAGCTCGTCGTACGCCTCGCGCACTTCGCGCTCGTCCTGAAGGTTCAGCTTGACCGCGTCCGCTTCGCTCTTGTGCAGCAGCGACGGGCCGAGCGCTTTCACCACGACCGGGAAGCCCATGCGCATCGCCGCCGAGACGGCGTCGTAGACGGAGTGCACTTCCTCGGCGAGCGCCGTGGGGATGCGCGATGCGCATAACAGCGCGATGACGTCGAGCGCATCGAGCCATCCGCCGCCGGCGGCGAGCTTGCGATCGACGATGGTCCGCAACTGCCCGGCGTCGATGTCGTCGAACTTCGGCACGATCCCGGCCGGCTTGCGCCGCCAGTCGCCGTAGTTCGCCGCGTGCGCCAGCGCGTTCACAGCCCGCTCGGGGAACGGGAACGACGGCACGGGCGCGAGCAGCGACGGCACGCCGGTGGTCGACATGAACGTCGCCACGACGGTCTTGCCGTGCGCGTCTTCGGCGGTCTCGCGGATCGCGTGCGCGACGATCTCGGCATCGGTGGCGATCACCGGGATGTAGATGACGAGCAGCGCGTCGACGTTCGGATCGTCGAGCAGGAGGCGCATGGTGCGCCGGTACTGTTCCGGCGACGCCGAAGCGATCATGTCGACCGGATTGCCGACGCTCGCCGCCGAGGGAAGAAACGCGCGGAGCTGCGCGACAGTGTCGTCGCCGAGCGAAGTGGTCGTCAACCCGTTCGCCTCGCAGGCGTCCGCCGCGAGGATGCCGGGCCCGCCGGCGTTGGTCATGATCGCCACGCGCCGGCCGGCCGGCAGCGGCTGGTTGGCAAGCAGCGAGGCGACGTCGAACAACTCCTCGATCGTGTCGGTGCGGATGATCCCTGCCTGCCGGAAGAGATCGCGGACGATGGCATCGCTGGTCGCCAGCGCGCCGGTGTGCGACGACGCTGCGCGCGCGCCCGAGGCGGAGCGCCCCGCCTTCACCGCCACGATCGGCTTCTTGCGCGCCACGCGCCGCGCGATCTCGCCGAACTTCCGCGGATTGCCGAAGCTCTCCAGGTACAACAGCATCACGTCGGTGTTCGCGTCTTCGGCCCAGTATTGAATGAGGTCGTTGCCGGAAACATCGGCCTTGTTGCCGACGGAGATGAAGGTGGAGAAGCCGATGTTCAAGGTCCGCGCGTAGTCGAGGATGGCCAGGCCGAGCGCGCCGCTCTGGCTCGACATCGCCACATGTCCGACCGGCGGATAGATGGCTGAGAAGGTGCCGTGCATCTTCACCGACGCATCGGTGTTGATGACCCCCATGCAATTCGGACCGACCATCCGGATACCGGCGGCGCGTACTTTCTCGACGATGCGCAGCTCCGCTTCGCGGCCCGCGGCGCCAGTCTCGCCGAATCCGGCGGTGATGACGACGATGGCGTGAACGCCTTTGGCCACGCAGTCGTCGATGACCGACTCGACGTGCTCGGCGCGGACGGCGACGACGGCGAGGTCGACCGGGCCGTCGATCGACGTCAGCGACGGGAACGACGGGATCCCATCGATCTCGGTGGCCTTCGGGTTCACGGCGTAGAGCGCGCCGCGGAATCCGGTCTCGCGCAGGTTGTGCAGGATGGCGGTGCCGAGCTGCCCCGGCGTCCGGCTTGCGCCGACGACCGCGATCGACTTCGGCTCGAAGATCGCCTGCATCGACGCGTAGGCTGCCTTTTGCGAGCGCTCCGCGAATGCCGTCGCCGACGTTTCAGTCGGCTCGATGGAGAACGAGACGTGCACGGCTCCTTCGCGCGACCCGCTGGTGGCGTCGAATCCGCTCTGCAGGAAGACGTCGAGCATGCGCTGGTTCTCCGGCAGAACCTCCGCTTCGAACGCGACGATGCCGTTCGGCCGGGCGATCTCTGCGAGCTTCTCCAGCAGCCGCGTGCCGATGCCGAGGCCGTGGTATTTGTCCGCGATCGCAAACGCGACCTCGGCGGCCTCGGGACGTTTGGGGAACGCGAAGTAATGCGCAACCGCGATGATCGTCCCGCTCACTTCCCCGACGATGCCGAAGTCATGGACGTAGTCGACCTCCGCCGGCGAATAGCGCAGCGCTTCCTCCGGCGTGCGGAGATCGAAGAATCGCGAGTAGAGACTGTCGCGCGACAGGCCGGCGTAGAGCTCGCGAAGTCCGGCGCTATCGTCGGAGCGAACGGGTCGAATGCGCAGCGTGCGCCCGTTCCGGAGCACGACGTCGGATTCGAGATGGGCGGGATACGGGGTGGTGGTCAGCGTGGGCATGGAGCCTCCTGAGTTGCTGAGTTGCAGAGTTGCAGAGTTGCAGAGTGTTCCTTCGCGGTGTGCTCTTCGCAAAGGAACACTCTGCAACTCTGCAACTCGACAACTCTGCAACTCAGACCACGCGGTACTCGCGGCCGGTCACTTCGCGGACGAATCGGCCCAGCTCCTCGTTCGTGAAGTCGTCCCACCCGCGGCAGGTGTCGTGCTCGCGCTGCTGGACGTCGCAGGCCAAGGGAAGGTCGCGCACTTCCTGCCGGGCGATTTGCCACTTGTTCGCGACTTCTTCGATCTCCTCCCGCGTCGCCTGGCGGTCCTTTCGGGCAATCCAGTCGTAGGCGCGCCGGATCTCGCCGTCACCGTAGCGCCGGAAGCCGTGGCAGAAGAGCCCGTGGTCCGCCGCGAACTTGCACATCGACGTCTCCGGGTCGAGCTGCTGCAGGAACTCGTACCGGAGCACGGCGATCGCCTTCGCCCGGCTGATCGACGGCGGCTTCGGAATCGGTTTCGGTCGCGGCTTTAAAACGAGTCGTGTCATGGCTTTTGCCCTCGATTACCAAGATCCGCCATCGGCAAACTTCGGCCCGTACCGCAGCTCACATCGACGTGTGACGTTCGTCATACGTCGGCGTTCGGGCACGGTTTGTACTCGACCACATGCTGAAACCAGTCGAGCTCGAGATTGAACTTTTCTGCCGCGGAATGCGTATCGACCCCTCCTGTCACACGGGCGAGGACGCCCGCCGCATCACCCGCACCCGCGCCGGTCTCGGCTCCGGCCTGGAGATCGTGATCCCCGCGCGACGGAAGCCGATCTGGGCCAACGTGCCGGTGGTCGAGCGCTTCGCTCAGTCGTCGGTCTTTCTTCTCCGCAAGCGCGACGAGCAGTACACCGTTGTCGATGGTCGCAACGGCGCCGAGTACGCCATCGACATCCCCTCCGAGCCGGAGTGGTATTCGCGAAAAACCACGAGCGGTATCGAGATGAGCCGCATCGGTGTCCTTCAGGGCAACTACCTCGGGGTCTACGTATCGAACCGTTGCCTCTACTGGACGTGGAGCCCGTCACTGGCCTGCAAGTTCTGCACGACGGGGAAGAACGTCGGATCCGCCGAGGAGTCGCGGAAGACGGTGGAGGATTTCGTCGAAGTCGCGCGCGTCGCGCGCGAGGAGTCGAGCACGATCTTCACGCACTTCAACACCGGCTATCACTACGAAGACCGCCGCGAGCGGGAAGTGATTCACGGCCTGCGGCAATGCGAGCCGTTCGTGCGCGCGGTGCGGCAGCAGGTGGGCGGCTTCATCGGCGTGCAGGCCGTACCGGTGCCGCGGGCGCAGTACTACGAATACGACGATCTCATCGACGCCGGCTGCGATCACTTCTCGTTTTGCTACGAGTTCGAGGATCCGAAGGTGTTCGCCTAGCTTTGCCCCGGAAAAGCGCAGACGATGGGACAGCGGTCGTTTTTCGACGCGATGGAGCACACGGCGAAAAAACTCGGGAAGGGGCGCGTCTCGGGCGAGATCATCGCCGGGCTCGAGCCGGTACCCTCGACGATGCGCGCGATCGACCGCATCG
>Ga0070707_100004769_pt1 | contig 12693 bp, 9 predicted proteins | sample KBSK5502metaG_FD_65468 | JGI IMG/M metagenome (GOLD analysis project Ga0070707, IMG submission 65468) | Corn, switchgrass and miscanthus rhizosphere microbial communities from Kellogg Biological Station, Michigan, USA - KBS K5-50-2 metaG | ecosystem: Host-associated > Plants > Roots >... | reverse complement strand
CTGCTGGAGGCACGCAGCCGCGGCGCTGCCGTGACGCTCGATCCAGCCGAGGATTCCCTGGCCCTGGCACGCGCCGTGTGTGGCACGCCTCGGCTCGGCATCGTGCGCGTGGGCGAAGGCCCAGCGGACGCGCTGGTGGCGCAGGCCAGGGATATCGCGTCGTCCCTCGATCTTGCCGAGCCAACGCTCACGCGCAGTGTCTCGCTCGGCACCAGTCGCGCACTCGGCGCCGGCGAGTGGCATGTCGCGCTGGCGGCCGACGCGACGCTGGCGCTGCCACTGATGGTGACGGGGCTGGCCCAGCGGGTGCCTGGAGTGCGCCGCCCGGCCACGCCTATTGTCGCGAAGGCCCAGGAGCCGGCGCTGGCCTGAACGCTCCGCACATACTGCACGCCCTCGAGAGGGGAACCGGATTCCTGGTCCCCTCTCCCGGCTCCACTTTGGCGTTCCCCACCCTGCGAGAGGATGGGCGTGGTGGCGCGCCCCTGAATATGACACTCCGGCGGCGACTGCCTGCGTGCGAGCGCCTGCGCCCTCGGATTCGTGGGTGCTCCTGGGTACAGGTGCGGTCCACTTTTCGACCTCGCGGGCCACGTATCCTGACTTCGTCCGCCTCGCCTGCGCGACCCGGCAGGCGAGGCAGTGCCATCTGGCATGGATTGCGAGCCGCTGCTGAGTACCGATGAGGCCATCGTCTAGCTCGTCAACGTCCGTGTACGGAAGGCCTGCTATGCCTTCGCTTGCTGGCGAGCATGCGCGACGCGAATCGCTTCGAGGAGCTCCATAAACTCACCCTGTTTGAGCACGTAGCCACAGGCACCCGCCGCCAGGGTCTCCGCGATGAGGCGCTCATCGTACTCAGCTGTGTACACCAGGACTTGCGGCACCGGCTCCTCCTGCCCCTGCAACGCACGGATGGTCGCGGGGCTGTCGACTCCCGGGAGCCGCAGGTCCATGAGGACCAGGTCGGGGTGGAGGTCGCCACAGATGCGCAGCACCTCCTCGCCATCGGCCGCTTCCCCGACCACGTCGATGTCCTGTGCGGCAAGCAACGCGAACCGGAGACTCCGGCGCACCATCGGATGATCATCCACGATCACCAGCCGAATGGCTCCCTGCTCCCTCATGGGGACCTCCTACTGCCAAGGCCCTTTGCTTAGGGCCTCTCGCTGCGGCCACGCCGCCACGTCATACGTACCATGGTTCCCTGGCCGGCGCGACTCCGCACCTGTACGCTCGCGCCCACGGCTTGAGCGCGCTCGCGCATAATGGCCACGCCAAAGTGCCCGGCGGGCCTTGCGGCCTCGGGATCGAAGCCCCGCCCATCATCGGCTACCTCCAGCTCTAACCGGCTGCTGCCCTGGATCCGCAGCCGCACATGGATGGCGTGCGCTTTCGCGTACTTGGCGGCGTTCATCAGCGCTTCTTGTGCCACTCGATAGCAGGCGACTTTCACCGCCGCCGGCAGCGGCGGCTCCAGACCTCCCTCGTCCTCAATGTCGACGAGAATCGGCACCCCCGCCCGGGTGGCCATGGCCTCCCCCAGCTTTTGTAGCGCCACCGAGAGCGGCGACTGCTCCAGCTGCCCTGGACGCAGCTCGAGCAGCAGCGCGCGCAGCCCCGCCAGCGCGCTGCGGATCAACTCGTGCAGCTGCTGGAGCCCTGTTTCAGCCTCGGCTCGATGCGTCCGCCACACCGTCGGCAGGCTCTCCGCGATGAGACTGGCCGAGAAAATCTCCTGGTTCACGGTGTCGTGCAGCTCGCGAGCCAGTCGGTTCCGCTCGGCCGCAGCCGCCTCCTGTTCGAGATGCCCTTGCAGACGTGCATTGGTGATGGCCAGCGCCACCTGATTGGCGTACGCCTGCGCCAGCGCCACCTCCTCCGCCAAGAAGCGGCTTGGCTGGGTGTAGAACAACAGCAGACACCCGTACATCCCCTCGTAGACGCGGATCGGGACCACCAGCAGAGCATGGTACGGTACGGGCAGTTCCCCATAGAGGTGGGGAATGGCTGCGTTCCCAGTGGCTCCGTCGCTGGCTCCTCCGCTGGGAGAGAGCCCATCGCTTGCAAACAAGGCGACCGGCTGCGCCGACGCGAGCGCCTGCCGGACGGCTGGGTCGGCAAAGGGCAGGCGCTGACGGGACTGCGGGCTCCGGCCCCCAAGGCGCAGGCCCTGGACCGCTTGCACCTGAAGCGTGGTTGCCGGCGCGTCCGGGGACAGGCTGTCCATGAGCTGATCTGGGCCATAAATGACGGCAGCCGCACTGCCTAGCAGCTTTTCCACGTGGTGAACAATGTACTGCAGGACCGCGCGCGACGACTGCGAGGAGTTCAGGATGGCCAGGACATCGCGCAGGCTCTCGGCGATCTGCTTGCGTCGTTCCTCCGCCTGACGCGCGGCCTCGAGACTGGCATTGGCCTCCCGCAGCGCCTGCTCGGTGCGCTTGAGTGTGGTGATGTCGGTGGTCACGGCCAGCACCGACTCCACCCGGCCGTCAGCCGCACATTCGGGCAGAATCTGCGCGCGGAAATGACGTGCCGTTGCGGGGTCGCGATCCGATGCGTCGATCTCCTCCAGTGTCTCGGGTTGTCCCGTTTGGAAGACCTGCTCAATAGCGCGCTGGGCCGAAGCATAGGCGGCTTCCGGCCACCCTAGCTCGGCATTGGTTTTGCCGATATAGGCAGCCTCCTGCACCGGGGAGACCTGGCGGATGGCGGGACTGACATACAGATAGCGCAGCCCACGGTCAAAGCGGGCGATGATGTCGGGGGAGTGCTCCACTAACGTCCGGAACAGGCGCTCCTGCTCGGCCAGCGCCGCCTGGACGCGCTGGAACTCTGTCACATCGCGCACGACCCCCACGGCCCCGACAATCTGCCCCGTCGCATCGCGCAGTGGCCCACCGGTGAGACTGATGGTCCGTTCGCGCCCGTCGTGAGTGCGGACCTGTAGGGTAACCGCGTCGTCGCCGGCTAACACCTCCCCGCGCAGCACTCGCTGGGTGGGCAGTTGCTCCACGCGCAGTGGCCGCCCGTCCGCGTCACGCAAGTCAAGGGACTGTGCGCGTGCTTCAGCCGTGTTGGTAAGGCCATCTCCTGGCAGGGGGCCGAAAAGCGCGTGCGACGCCGCATTGAGGCGCGACACAGACCCGTCGGCGTTGAGCACGAAGACGCCGTCGGTCATGGCGGCAAAGACAGCTGCGAGTTCAGCTGCCTGCTCAGCCACCTGCCGTTCAAGCGCACGGCGCTCCGTGGTGTCCCGCCACACCGTGACCGCGCGGGTCAATTGCCCCTCTCGGTTGTACACTGGAGCCGCGGCCACGTTTGCCGCCAACTCGCGCCCGTTGGGCCTGAGCACGCACACATCGACACTTGTTCGATCGACCAGCAGCTCCCCCCGGAGGGCACGGACGTCGGGGAGATCCTCAACAGGCAATGGTCGCCCTTGCGCATCGCGCAGGTGCAGTTGCTCGGCGCGTGCCTGCGAGCTCAAGGTTGCGAACGTCGAAAAATCGATGCCGCGAATGGTCTGACGGAAGGCGCGGTTGGCCCGGACGATGTGCTGGACCTGGTCGAAGACCGCGATCACATCCGGGCTAGCATCCAGAATGGCTTCCAACTCGTCCGCCAGATCCCGCACCTGCAGTTCAAGCTGGCGGCGGACGGTGACGTCGCGCGAGATCAGCACCACCCCGGTGATCTGCCCAGCAGGCGTACGGATCGGCGCACCGCTTGTGTTCACCCAGATGGCTCGGCCGTCCAAGGTGTGCATCTGAACGTCCCGGGCATCCTGCCCGCTCACCACCTCGCCGCTCAGGACGCGCCGACTGACCGAATGCTCCTCTGGGATGGGGTGCCCCTGCTCGTTCAACACCCGCAGCCGGCGCACGCGCTCGTCAATTGACCGGGCAAAATGGTCTGGGTCTGCCTCCACACCCATGAGGTCGCGGTAGGCCTGGTTCACCCGCAGGACGCGCCCTTGTGCGTCGTGGACCAGCACCCCGTCGGCCATGGCCTCGAAGATCGCTTCGAGCTGGGCTGCCTGCTCGGCAACCTGCCGCTCGAGCGCACGGCGCGCCGTCACGTCGCGGGCGACCAGCACCGTTCCCGTGGCCCGCCCGTCCGCCGCACGCACCGGCGCGCCCGTGATGCTGATCCAGAGTTCACGCCCATCCAGACTCCGCACGCGGGCGTCCATGGCGCTGGCGCCCGCCAAGATCTCGCCGCGCAGCACCCGCCACTGCGGCCACTGCTCTGGTGGCAGTTGGCGACCCTGTTCGTCGAACAGCAGCAGGCGCTGGGCCCGTTCTTCGAGCGGGAGCGACGGGTACTCGGCATCGACATCCAGCCCCAATAGGTCGCGCAGTGCCGTGTTGGCACGCACAAAGCGCGCCTGCAGATCATAGACGCCCACGCCGTCGGCTTGCGCTTCAACGATGGCTTCATGTTCGCTCGCCTGCTCGGCTAGACGCGCTTCGGCGCGCTTGAGTGCGCTGACGTCGGTTGCGATCCCCAGCAGCGAGACGAGTTGGCCACCATCGTCGGCAAACTCTGGAATGCAGCGCACATGCAGCGAACGTACCTCGCCCTGGCCCTGACCCTGTCCTGGCGGCAGTTGGACCTCGGCGTCGAAGGTCTGCGGCGCACGCGTGGCGACGACGTCCTGCAGCGCCTGGGCCCAGCGCGCGGAGACGTCCTGAGGTGCGCCCAGCTCGTCAACGGCCTTGCCAACCCAGTGCTCCGCCGCTAGGCCGAACATCTCCGCACCAGCCTGGTTCACGTACACGAAACGTCCGCGGGGGTCGAGGCGCGCGATGAGGTCGGGCGAGTGTTCCGCCAGCGTGCGGAACTCCTGGCTGCGGGCGGCCAGCATGGCCGTCAGGGTCCGCTCACGCACCAACTCGTCGCGGGCGCGCCGCTGCTCCGTGATATCTCGGACGACCACCATCCCAACCGGCGACGTGGTCCTGTCTAGTACAGAGGCCGCCAGCACTGTAGGCGACGCGTCCGGCATAGGCACGACCTGAATGCGGTAGATCGCCTGCGTCTGCTCCACATCCAGCTCCATCGCCTGGCCGGTGGCTGCCGCTTCGTAAGCCGGCGCGAGCGCGGCCGCCAGATCATCCGGGAAGGCCTCCCACACCGTTCGGCCTTCCAGGCCCTCTGGCGTGAGGCCGAGCAGTTGCAATCCCGGTCCATCCGCGAAGCTGTGGCGCAGCTCGTCATCAAAGAGCAGGATCGCACTGCGCGGCAGGTTGCGCACCACTGTCCGATAGCGGGCCTCGCTGGCGCGTAACGTCTCCTCTGCTTGCTTGCGATCGGTGATGTCCCGCCCGATGCCCTGCAGCTCGATGACCTGACCAGCGTCATCCAGAATCGTGCGATTGACCCATTGCCGCCAGCGGGGGGTCCCGTCATGGAATCGGGCCTCGTGCTCGATGGTCACAATGCCCGGATCAGGCTGCGCCAGCAGCGCCTGAATCATCTCCTGCACGTGCATAGCCGCCGCCTCCGGCAGCGTAGCGAGGAAGGGCGTGCCCAGCACCTCCTCGCGCGACTTCCCCCAAAACCGGCAAGTGGCATCGTTGACGAACGTCAGCGTCGTGTCGGGCCGGTACCGGATAATCATCTCGGTTTGCGTCTCCACCACGGCTTCGTAGCGTGCCTCACTCACCCGTAGCTTGCTCTCCGCCGCCGCCCGCTCTTGCATGAGTGCTGCCAGGAAAAGTAACGGTCCTCCGATGGTAAGCAAGAAGAGTTGGAGGGCCAACACATCAGCGGCCGGCGCGTGCAGGGTCAAGATGCCCTGCACATCGGCGATCTCCGTCATCGCAAGCACGGTGACGAGCGAGAGAGCACTGGCGATGCCGCGTGGGCCGAAGCGCACCGCAGCCCAAAGCAAGAGGGGCACAAGCAGATAGAGCTGGTGCGCCAACGGGCCCTGGGACGGGGACAGGAGGATGACCCACGTGGTGACGCCAACGAGGGCGCCGCCCAGGGCGAGGGCCTCGACCGCTCGCCAACGGGAGCTGGGACGCAGTGCCTGCAGTCCGCCGGCGCTGGCCCAGAGCAGGATCGCGGGGACGAGTACGAGATTGGCCAGCGCATCACCCAGGAACCAGGTCTCCCACACTGGCCAGTAGGCGGCCCCGAGGGCTGCGCGCCCGGCCGCGCCGACACAGGCGGAGAGGAGCGGTGCCGCGAGCACCGCGCACGCGACGTAGAGGACACAGTCGCGCAGACTGGCGAACAGTGGTCGGCCCTGTGCAAAGCGATAGAGCAATCCGGCGGCCAGCAGCGCCTTGACAGTGTCATTAAGCAGGTTAACGAGCAGCAGCCAGACGGGCAGCCCTGGAGCCAAGAACGGCACGAGACGGATGGGTATGGTCACCAGCACGTAGACCCACCACCGCCGCGGCGCTGTCAGCAAGAGTGTCGCCAACAGCACCGCATCCGGCGGCCACAACGGTGCGGGGATGGGCAGACTGTTCCCGTAGAGGTAGGCCGCATAGTAGCTTACGGCAAACAGTAGCATGTGCCGGCCCGTGCGAGTGCTGGGCGACGCCGCTAGAGCAGCAATTTTCCTCGCCGCGGCCCCGAAATGCAGCGAGACCTGTTGCATCGGACCTTCACCTCCTGCTTCAAGTGATTGGCAGGCTGCGCAGCGTGTCTGGTTGAGTATACCGAAACTTTGCGCAGAATATCAGGCTACAGGTTGAGAACACCACGGCAATCGGATAGTGCTGGTCCCTTCAGCAGAGACCTGTTGGCAACTCCTTGCTGAGCTTGACGGCGACGGGGTGAACACGGCGGTGGCCAGGCGGCGATGTCATTCTGGTGCGACGTCGAGCACTCAACCGCTACATCAGCGACAAGAAATCAAGCCGGCTGAAAGCCCTCAGCCGGCTTGTCACCTACTCATGTGGCAACTCGCGTGTTGGCGCGCTACACCGTGGCGGGTTCAGCCTCGACGGGGGTGCGATCCTCCGTTGCCGTGGCTTGGAGCACTTTCTCCCGGTTCGGCAGGGGTGCGGTCCACGTGGCCAAGGAATCGAGGGCTGCGCCGTTGCAAGGGCCTGGCATTCCGAGACTTCCTACAATGAAGCGAGACTTTCTCGACCACGGATGCTGCCACTATGTGCACCCTAAGTCATGGCGAGGTGTGCCACAGTTGCACCGAGGTCATTCTTGAGCGTACGCGACGATACATCTACCACCTGGGCAGGAGCTCAGGCTGCGAGATAGCCAGCCTCAGCAAGGCGGTCTAGCAACAGGTGGAAATAGATCAGACCACCGTAATCCTGCCACCCGGCCAGGGCCTGGCGCACGCCGGTGTATGTCAGGGACTCTCTCAGATGCAGCCAGTGTTGCAGGTGGTTACGAGCACCAACATCATCACCTGGGAAGACATGGACTCGCCCGAGGCCACGGAGCAACACGTACTCCGCTGTCCAGCGCCCGACGCCCCGCAACGTGCGCAGCCGTGCCGCCGCGGCGGCATCGTCCACATCAGCTAGCCCTTCCAGATCCAACTGGCCTCCCGTGATAGCACAGGCCAGAGCGACGATCGCCTGACCTTTCTGGTGGCTAAACCCGAGCGACCGCAAGGTCTCTGGTTCAAGCGTGGCAAGGTCCGCTGGCTGAGGAAAGACATGCGCAGACCCATCCTGTCTGCCGGGCGTGACGCCATAGCGCTCGGCTAATCGATTGAGCAGGTGAATACCCTGGATGAGGGTAATCTGCTGGCAGGCGATGCCATTGACGAGTGCTTCGAACACTGTAGGAAAGCGCGGGGGCTTCATCCCGCGAAAGCGCGCCACTAGGGGACCTAGCTGTGGATCGGCTGCGGCGAAGTGGTAGAACGTCGTCAGATCTGTGCGGAGGCCGAGCAGGCGCTCTAGAGCGGCGGTGAGAGGCCCTTCCAGCCCGGGGGCGAGTCGGATACCAGTGCCCGTGATGTGCAGCCGTGGCTGATCCGGCGCACCCACCTGAGTCACTGTCACCTCGACGATGGAATCCGCTAGGGTGAGGGTGCGCTGATAGGCTTCGCCATCCCATCGGTCAACGGCATTTTCGGGGCGGCGGCGCAGTGTCCAAGCTGAGAAGTCCAGCCGGAAAGGCGCCACAGGATCAAGTGCAAACGAGACGGTGCTCACAGTTCAATAACTCCATTGGGTGACGCGTTCGCTTCAGTTCGTCGCTTCAGTCCGCCCTACGAGTTGCCGCACCTGCCGCTGGGCACGTGGTGTCAGCCGCCAGCCCCCCACTGACTCGCGCAGGGCGCCACGTGTCACCAGTTCCTTGAGCGCACTGTCGAGCTCGTGCACCCTCAGTATCGGGGACGCCAACCGCTTTAACCCTGAGGTCGGCGCGACGGCGCCCTGATGGGCCGCCGCCACAACTGCCGCCGTCAGGAGAAGTTTCGTCGGGGCGTCCCATGTGTCATCTGCATGCGCTCTCTCCTGGAGCAGATAGTCGCGCAGGACCACGGCCTCGTTCTGCTTCGTATCGCGCGCGCCATAGACCAATGTGACCGGCGCCCCCCCGGCAACCCCCTGGAGCTCGGCCAGCAGCAGCTGGCGCAGCGGTGTCGCCAGCTCGTGCCGATACGTTTCTACGAATGCGTCCCATCGGTTTGGCTGGTGGCCGAACCAGGTCCGCAGCTCATCGGTGGGCCCAAGCTCCTTCATCCAGGCATCGAGATCGGCCGCGTCTTTGGAGACTCCGCGCGCCCACAAGCGATCTACCAGGATGCGTGTCCCATCAGTCGGATCAGGCTTCTCGTAGACACGCTTGATCGCTACTCGCACTCTGTGTTCCGCCATGGGATCCGCTCCTGCCTCTCTCGCCTCTCTCGCCTCTCTCGCCTCTCTCGCCTCTCTCGCCTCTCTCGCCTCTCTCGCCTCTCTCCTGGCCCCGCTATGGTTCCCTCACCCCTTGACGGATTGGTCGCGGCATCTTGCTCTGGCGGCTGGATGGCCGGCTAGCGCCGAGGACATGACGTAGCTGTGCGCATCAGGCTGGCTCGGGTACCACTTCCTCCCTGCCCTCGAGGGCTGGCGGCGGGGCGGTGCCTTGTTGGTTGCCTCAAGGACCATGCTGCCAACAGGCGTACTACCACCACCTCCGATGAGAAAGACCGCGGGGATGGCCGTCGTGGCATGCAGCGTAAGTGAGCCGTACGGAGCCTCCAGCTCCAGCTGTGTTCCGTCGGACAGGTGCTTGAGTTCCCGCTTGCAGAAAATGGGCCAGCAAGCCCCTCGGCTTTAGCCAGGGATGAATGGCCCTCTCCCCTTGCCGGTTTCTTCCCTCGTGCGAGAATGCTTCCGTAGCACCTTGCCAACTGAATTGTGTTTGGGCGTTCCAGGGTAAATCGGTCCCTTGGGTAAAAGCACAACCGTGCCGTTGAACACGGTGCCGCACGCAACCGAGATGCACAACTCGGTGGGGCATTGGCTTGCCAGTCCCCGCACAAACACCTCCGAACAGCCGCAGGGCTGGCCGACATGATAACAGTGTCGGTGCCACCGGAGTGCGCTTCGGCGTAGCTCTGCCGGTGGACGGGCTGCCTGAGACAGCCCTGAACTGTGAAGCGTTTGTACCCCGATGGCGAAAGCAACTGAAGGGGAGCCGATCAGAACCTCCCTGATGTATCCGGGGGAGTCTCAGATGCTGTCTCACGCCTGCTTGTGGCACAGCGCAGATCCTGTTCGCAGGGGGCGCTCGCTAGGGAAAACCCGCGTGTGTTCCCCTCTACATCGGTATGGGGTGGGTCGATCAGCGTCCAGTCGGCGAACTGCTCCGCCTCATACAGAAATCCTTCCGGCTTCTCGAAGTGAAACGCCAATGTGCCGTCCGCCACGTCCTCTCGTCCGGGAAGCCTGACCATGTCGATTGGCATGGGGTTACTCGCCTTCTGGCGGCTGAACGCAGGTGGCCAAGTGGCCCGCGTTGCCTTGGCGCTCCCCGTGGGTCGGCGTAACCCGTTCGAGCGTCAGTCGCGCCGGGGATGTCTGGTCGCTGATGGGTACGGCCACCATCAGCACCCCATTGCCATAGGTGACGTTGGCGCACATGGCATTGACTGGGACGGGGAGCGTGAGCTCACGGTGATAGACACCGACGCTCCACTCATCGATCAGCAGCTCCTTGACCTCCTTCAGCTGAGCACGCTGGTCTCCATGGAGAATTAGGCGACCATCAGCGGTGACCTCGACCAGAATGTTCTCCGGTTCCAGTCCGGCCATCGGAGCGGCGATCATCAGGCGGTCGTCTGTTCGGTAGACCTTGACCGGAATATGCTGCTGCTTCGCCTGTTCTTGCATCGGCGTTGCCTCTCGTTTCACCTGCTCAGATCCCACTATGACGACCCATCCCTGTCACCCCTGGCTCCAGGAGCGATCGACGCGCGCTCAAATCTCGATGCCTCTGCCATAGCACATGGTATCCTCGCGCGATCCGCCTTGCCCGTCGCCGATGGTCTGGTACTCGGAGAACAGCCGATACGGACTTTCCGCTTCGTGAACTTCAGCCATTCGGTCTTCGGTGTACACCCATCGTTCCAATAGAGGCGCGGATGCACCCCAAGATCTGGAGACCGCTCCGAATGAGCAGCTCGAGGAACAGGAGATTGATGTAATGGCTGAGGCGTAACCAGCGGGGGAAATCCGAGGCTCGCCAGGATAAGATGCATTGCGTCGTCCGTCCTTCCCCTTCTCGTCCCCCTAGTCGGCCCCCATCGGGGCTAGCTGCTGACAGCGTGTAAGTGACATCGAGGCAACGTGGGCGTCAGAACGTTCCGCTCTCGATGGGAACCCGCACTTTAGGGGCCACAGCACGAAACGGAAGAAATCATGCCGTGTCGCACCGGAGTGTTGTAGTTTGTCGCCACGCCAATCAGCGAGCCGTCACGGGAGCAGACAACCATTCTCCAACGGTCTGACGCGACGGGGTATTAGCCGCTCGTCAGGCCACTGATGGCGCCGAGTGTAGACGGCCCCCGGCAGATGTGCCCTGACGCGGGATGGCAGAGATCTGATTCCAGCTCACATGATTGGAACGATCTGGAAGTCCTCAAAGTCCGCTGATGGGGAAGAACCACCGCTAAACCAGTTCACACCCAACTCAATACTGTGCACCGCGGCCTGTGCCGCTGTGAAGGTGCCGACTTGGGTACCGTTGAAGGAGAATGTTGCCATCCCCCCCCGCAGCGAAACCAATACATTCGTGGCGCCCGTTCCGTTATAGGTGCTCGACTGCGCCGCCGTAGCAGAGTCCGCATAGATCGAGTAGTTGTTAGTCTGGATATTGATGGTGTAATAGACGGAAGACGTGCCGATGGTGATGGTTGTGTTGCCCTGAATGGCGCTCACCGTGACGCTCAGATTGAAAGCACTGGGGAAGCCTCCCACGCCGCCCGGGATGCCGGTGCATTTCACCCAGCCTTCTAGCTGTTGGTTGGCTGCCATGCCGGTGAGGTGCAGCTTGCTGGAGGAACAATCAATACCGGATGTGAACTCGGAGCTCCACTGTGCACCTCCCGCATCGCAGGGAGATGGGCCTGGTCTTTGGGCATAATAGGTGTGCCAGGGCGTGGTTGTTGTGGCCACACCGGGTGCCGTGGCCGTGGCCGTCGCTGTTTGAGTCGGAGCCTCCGTCGCGGTGGCAGCACGACTCGCCTGAGGCGTTCGGGTATCGCTGACGTACCCGCTCCCTCCCCCATTGCCCCCAGTCGAGCCGCCTCCGCGGATGCTAGACAGGGTGGCGAAAACGATCGCCAGTAGTACCACCACCACCCCCGCGATGATGATGGGACTGCGCCCAGGATTCCGCGACACCGGAGGGATTGAAGGGACAGCGACCTGTGTTTGCACAGCGGGTTCCGAGCCAAGCGCCCTGCCTACCCACTCCATGTCGTAGTCGAAGTCGGTTGAGCGCACCGCCCGGACGTTGCGCCGCATGAGCGAGCGCAGCCCCTCAGGCAGCTGCTCGGCGGACGGCATCTGGGCGCCCCCCACCAGCACCGGGATGACCGGCACGTTGAGGCTCAGCGCCGTCTCCGCCTCCACACGCACATACGAGGTGTCCGGTGCGTTGACCTGCGCCAGCCACGAGGGGCTGATGACCACGATCATCGCGCGACACTGGCCAATCGTGTCCGCGATCTGCTGCACGAAATCAGCTCCGGGCAGGATGGCCGTCACATCCATGAACACGTCGTCCGTCGGTATGCGTTGCACCCGGATCAACCAGTCCCGGATGCGCCCGGCGATGTCCACAGCGTCCTCGCGCCGATAGGAAATGAAGATCTTGTTGCTCGTGGCTGCCATAGGTGACCTCTCGAAATTCAGCAGGCGACACCGCTGCCGCAAGTTGTAATAGCCCCCGCCGTCTGCCCGGCGTCGAGGGTGCTCGACGGCGACGTGGGGGAAGATGCGAAGACGACGAAGCTGATAGCCGAATACGCTGCCAGGTAGGCCAGGAACGGTAGCAGCAGCCATATCACCAATGCTTCCAGGGACTGCAGTAGTGCGGGGCCCACGGCAGGGCCAGTTGCTGTGCTAGCTCGGGTGCTGACTCAGGTGCCGGCTCGGGCTCGGGATTGGTAGTCTCGGATGAGAACGCCATCTTATCTGCGGCGCGGGGACCCCTGCCTTCAGGCATGGGGCGGAAGCGCCGTCTCCTCTCTGTGGT
>Ga0070707_100004768_pt1 | contig 12693 bp, 10 predicted proteins | sample KBSK5502metaG_FD_65468 | JGI IMG/M metagenome (GOLD analysis project Ga0070707, IMG submission 65468) | Corn, switchgrass and miscanthus rhizosphere microbial communities from Kellogg Biological Station, Michigan, USA - KBS K5-50-2 metaG | ecosystem: Host-associated > Plants > Roots >... | reverse complement strand
GGCCTGCCGGTACGAGTCGCGGGCACCGAAGATCGAGAAGAAACCGGAGTCGCCGTGTTTGTAGAAGTGTGAACGCTCCGGACCATAGTTTTGATCGCGCCGCCCGTCATTGGCGCCGGTCAACAAGCCGTCGCGGTAACCCCGCTCATAGGCGTCGGAACTGTATCGATAGCTCCCATAGTTCGAAGAGTTGTAAACCCTCGTGCTTTCGTAGATGCGGTTTCGATGCCGATCTCGATCTCGATCCCTGTCACGATCCCGGTCTCGATCGCGATCTCGATCACGGTCGTGATGACGGCCACTGTCGCGACCTCTGTCTCGATCGCGGTCTCTGTCGCGATCTTTGTCACGATCACGCTCTCTACGCCGATCTCGATCACGATCCCGGCCGCGACTCCAGTTCCGGGAATCACTATTGGAAGAGATGGAAGAGCGGTCAGAGCTTCGCCCATCACGACTAACACGATCGCTGTCATTGCGACGACTTTGTGTGCGACCGCTGTCGCCGTTGCCCCGGCGGCTACTCGAACTCGAATTACTGTCTCGGGTGCTCGAACTCGAGCTGCCGCTGCGACTACTCGAACTGCTGCTGCGGCTGCTCGAACTCGAACTGCTGCTGCGGCTGCTCGAACTCGAGCTGCTACCACGGGTGCTTGAACTCGAACTGCTACTGCGACTGCTTGAACTCGAACTGCTACTGCGTCCTTCGCCACCGCCACCACGCCGACCCTGGGCAAAGCCGGCGGGCGCAGCTATGGTTAGTATTGAAGTCGCCAATACAAGTGTGCGCAGTTTGTTCACTTTTAAGAGGGTCTTCATATGCTGCCTCCTCGGCCAGAATTAACAGGCACTCAGCGAAAATGAAGGATTGCTATTTTGCGAGGCAGTATACGCCATCTCTACCTTACGTGAAGATTAAGGGACTGGCGGGTACTGGTGCAGTTTGAGAAAGTGGCACGGGCGTCCCGCCCGTGAATACACCCGCAGGATGCGCGTGCCACATCAAACTGCACCAGCACCGGATTGGCGTCCGGCATCGCGCCCGGCCGCATGAGCCGGTCGCGCGCTTCGGGCAGCAAGGGGTGTTAGGGCCAGCCTTTGAAATTCGAGCCAAAGATCAAGCGAACGAACGCGGAACCGGCAGAAAGACTCTGACTCTAAAGAACAAACAGCAACCAGGGCCGCTCTGATTCCGACATTGATTGCCTTCGGTTTAAGGGTTCAGGATCTTCTTGATCTGTTTGCCAGTTTTCTTAACGCCTTCTTTCGTTTCGTCGGCCACTGTTTTGGCTCCGGCCTTTGACTTGTCGGCGACAGTCTTGCTGGTGTCGACAGTCTTGTCGGCCGCCGTCTTGGCGCCTTCCTTGGTCTTGTCGGCCGCGGTAACTGATTTGTCTTTGACCCATCCGGCCGCATCGGCTATCGCGTCACCCGTTGCGGCCAAAGCCTTCTCTGGCTGGCTCTTCAGCTCACGCTCTTCGCCGCTCGGGGAATAGACTTTCACGGTGCGGGTTCCGTTGCTGGTAGTGACCACGACTTTCGATACGCGCGGATTGTTACGAAAGGTACGGGTTTCAGTTTTCACACCATTCTTGTCCGTGGTCGTGGTGATGTCTGAATTGTCCGGACCGGCCGTCGTTGTAGTTGTTGTCGCAGTTTCACCGGTGTTCGCATTAACATTGGCGTTTGATTCGCTGGTTTGTTGACAGGCAACTCCAAGCAAAGCTATCGCGGCAATCGTAATTGGTATTAAGAATTTCTTAATCATCCTCTCCTCCTTCGTCGTTATGGTTTTAGATTCTATCTGGCAAGCTATATGCCAGCAAGGAGGACTCAAAAAAATAGATCCTGATGCGCAGCTGTCGAGGTTCCTCGAGATTCAGCGTCGACTCATCAGAGTACGGAAACAAAACGATTCTGAATGATTCTGAGTTCTTTTGCGGACCCCGCTGATGCGGGTGAAATCGACCTTATTCCACCGTTACTCTCGCCAGATACACGGGCGCAGTCGAAACTTCGATCGAAATTCCGGATTGGTTTGCGGACAGCGCGTTGAGGCTCTCTCCAATGTGCCTTGTTAATGTGTACTGACCAGCCGGAAGAGGAATGGTGATCCGATGCGCGGTTGATAAAGTAGTCCAGGCTGCGATACGCCGTTCGCCGTCTTTGGCAAAAACGAGAACGTAATCGTCGTTGCTGCCCACCGCCAGCCGCTCTGCGAACTTGTAACCGTTGAAGAATCCGCTGAGCGCCTTTGCCGACAAGTAAGCCGGCTTCGGTTCATAGATTGGATTGCGGCCCGGCGTGTAAGCATTGCGGACTATTCCGAAGTGATGCTCGGCTTCGACTGGATCGCTGCCATCGTCTCGCCAGTCGTACCAGATCGAGATGGGGATTCCATTCGCGACATTCGTCAACATTTCCCGTGCGAGCAGCGCAGATTGTTTGGCCTCGTCATTGTTGCGCCAAGCCGAGGAATAGCCCCATTCGCCAGAGATGATCGGAATGTCATTGGTCGATAAACTTAGGTTTGGCGCACTTACCCCGTCGCGACCGCTTCCGGTTCGATAACGAGCGATCAACTCACGCAATCGGCAATAATCGTTTGCCGCCTCTTCCGGGCCTGACTGCCGGTAGGGGTGGACTGAGACGGCTGACCAATAATCGAGCAAGCCAGCTTTGAAACAGGCCTCGAGAAAAACGAAATCAATCGTCGAGGTTGAGGGACCGATCAATTTTTCATTGGGAACCGCGGCCCGAAAAGCGCGCCCAACGGCGAGCGCCAGGGCAATGTACTCCGCGGCTTTCGGCTTTGGCGGCCAAAACATCGAGTTGTTGGGCTCGTTATAGATTTCCCAATTTACGCCGCGGTCCTGAAAGTATTTCGCGGCCGCCACGGCCCAGCGCACGTACGCCTGGCGCGCGGCGTCGGTTCGCGGCGGCGCACCGGTGTCGTAAAGCGAATTCCCGTAATCAAGTATGAAGAGTGCGCGTATATTGAACTGATCGAGCTCAGACATTAATCGATCATAGGCGGCGAAGTCGTATTTGCCGCGCTCGCGCTCAGTCAGGTCCCATTTGAAGTCCATGCGCACCCAGCGAAAGCCCGCATCGGCTATCATTTTCATCTCGCCGGGTTTCGGATCGGTGAAGTGAATATTCACTCCTAACCCGCTTTCGAGAGTTTGGGAGTTCGGAGATCCCGACCAGGCTTGGGAACAATTGTTCGTGGTGCGATCTGCGGACGTTGATAGCGAGAGGAAGAGGCCCAGCAGAAGTAGAGTAAGTCGGAGATTCATTGCATTCACGCGGCGCTGGTCATTAACTACGCGCCGGGTCTTGGCCCTAATAAATCGTGCTACCGTAAAAATCCCACAGCAGCAAGCGCGAGAAATTGCCTTCGACGGTAAGCGCGGCAGCGTATGCGGGGTGAGGAGACAAATCTTCAAAGGCCCAACGCGACACCTCTGCCGAATCCACTCGGCTATCAAGCAGCTGTGCGGGAGCACCGGGCGCAAACGAAACATCAAATTGATCGAGCGGGTGCGACAGGCCGTCGCCCCGGGCCTTGATATAAGCTTCCTTGCGCGTCCAGCAATTGAAGAAAGATCGAGTCTTGATTCCGGCGGGCATACGCAAGAGTTGTTTCACTTCCGTGGGCGAGAAGAAATGTTCGGCGACTTCATCGCTTGCAAAGTCGGCCCGCATAAACTCGAGATCCACGCCGACCTCGCGACCACGCGTAATTGCAATCAGGGCCAACTGGTGTGAATGCGACAGATTGAATCGAAGGTCTAAGACGTTCGGACTCGCTGCCAAGCCGGGCTTTCCGAAAGGCCCCAGGTCGAATTGCAAGCCGGCCGGATTCGTCTTCAGATAACGGGCCAGAATCGTTCGTAGGCAGGCTCGCGCCATAACAAAGCGATGTCGGTCGCCTTCAAACTTAAAGCGGGCGGCGCGCACTCGATCTTCTTCTGAAAGCGATAACTCGAAAGATTTCGACAACTGGCCATCCAATCTGACGCGCCAGACGTGCACTTCATTTGGCCAAAGCACCGGCGAGGCCGGACCCTTCTGCCACGACTGTCGCGGCAGAGCCTGCGCGCTTGGTGACCGGGAGCCACGGCGCTCAAACAAGGAATTCATCTCCAACATACTGTCCTAAACGGGAAGGTGTGCAAACTGTTCGGCCTAAGCTTACGCTCGCGCCACGTTTGGCGCCACTACCGCCAACCGCGGCCACACCCGCTGAGAGATGCTTTGCGAAAGGAGCCGTCCACCCGCTAATAGTTCTTCGGAGCACGACGACGGCGCCACCGAGCCGAGAAATTGGAGCACGCGAAAAGTAAATACAGTTCGATCAAATTTTTCGGCATGCCGGCGCAGCGTGTACTGATCCCAACGCATACCTTCGAGTCTTTCGATCGCCTCGCTGAGAGCCCGACTGTCCGGCTGATCGAAAAAGATTCCGGTCTTACCTTCCTCGACCGTTTCGACGGCGCCGCCACCGCGATAAGCGATCACCGGACGGCCGGCCGCGTTTGCTTCGAGGGGCGCCATGCCAAAGTCTTCTTCGCCGGGAAACAACAACGCGCGGCAACGCGCGGCGTAGTAATTGACGACGGCGTCAGACTGACGACCCAAAAATTCGACGCGGTCGTCAGCAAGTTTTTCGAGCCGCGCTCGATCGGGACCGTCGCCAATTACCACCAGGCGCCGGTTCATTCGTTTGCACGCCTCGATAGCCAGATCGATTCGCTTGTATGGCATCAGCCGCGAAAGCACGAGATAGTAATCGTCAATCTCGCTGGACATGTGGAAGCGGTTGACATCAATCGGAGGCGGAATGACATGAGCTTCGCGTCCGTAGATCTTCCTGATCCGAGCAGCGACGAGGCGCGAATTCGCGATGTAATAGTTGGGCTGTTGCGAGGCGCGCAGATCCCATTTGCGCAAGCCCCACAGAAGCATCGGCAAAGCGCTGCGGACGACCTTGCCCAAGCGTTCGCGCGCCACGTAATCGTCATAGCGCCAAACCCAGCGCATCGGCGTGTGACAGTAACAAACGTGAATCGCGTTGCGACGGCGGCGCACGCCTTTCGCGTAGCCGGAACTACTGCTGAAGATCAGGTCGTAAGAAGAGAGATCGAAATGCTCGACGGCAAAGGGATAGAGCATGAAGTAGTGGCGAAAGCGGCGCTCCATTGCCGGCAGCCGTTGCAGCAGCGAGGTGCGAATATCCGCTGTGCGCAGACGTTGCGGCAGACTCTTAGGCAGTGCCACCGTCGTATACATCGGCGAGGTTGGAAATGAGTCGTGCATGGCTTCGGCCACGCGTTCGGCCCCGCCCATCTGAACGAAATAGTCGTGTACGAGTGCGATTTTCGACAAGCTGCTGATCCTCTGAACGTCAACCTAAAGAAACGCCGAAAGACGCTGCTTTTTCAATCTGCACTCAATTTGATTTTCAAGACTGTGGCACGCGCAGGCTGCTCGTGATCTCATGGGCGAGATGCCCCGGCCACTCTGCTAACTTCGACGCCGTGAGCGTTGCGGGGCTTCGGGGTCTGGCCGCCGTCAAGCACGGCGCGGTACAGGATCAGAAGTTCCGTCATGAATCTGTCGATCGAGAAGCGTGCAATTGCGTCGCGTCGTCCGTCGCTTCCCATTTGCCGGCGCAAAGGTTCATCACGGAAGAGCGTGAGCATCCCCTTCACAAGATCGTCATGATCGCGCCGCCTAACTAACCATCCATTTTCTCCGTGACGGATCATTTCCGGCGTGCCGCCTACCGAAGTGGCCAGCACAGCGGTTCCGCTCGCCAGGCCTTCAAGTACCGTGAGCGCGAACGGCTCTTCGTGAGAATTAATTACCAGTAAATCAAGGCCCTGCATGAGCTTTGGCACATCGTTCCTGGGTCCGAGAAACCTAACGCGGTCGGCAATGCCCAGCGATGCTACGGCGCGTTTGAGCTGCTCCGCATATTCTTCATCCCGATTAAAGAGGGCTTCGCCGACGATCAGCAGAATGGCATCCGGAACTTCCCGCCCAACCTGCGCAAAGCCTTCGATCAGTTCGAGCTGGCCTTTGCGCGGTGTGAGCTGCCCAACGATGCCGGCGACCGGCTGTGTATTCTTGAGGCCCAGTGCGCAACGCATCCCTTCTCTGGCTTCCGTGTCGGGATGGAAGCGATCAAGATCCACTGGGTTGTGAATTACGTCAATCGGCACGCGACGCTTAAATGGGCGTAGGAGAATGCCGCGGAAACGCGTGGCGACGGCGCGCGAAACGGCCAGGACGCGATTCCGTGAAGTCGCGGCAGCGAATAGACGGACTGCGGTGCTAAGCGGGTGCCGGGGCAGGATGTCATGCGCATGCCAGACGACCGGTACATTCAATCCTAAGGTCGCCGCCGCCATTACCAGACCCGCCCGAATACTATTGGCATGAATGGCGTCCGGTGACTCTTCGATTACGATTTTGCGGGCGCGCCCAATGACTTTGGCGAACGAGATCAGATAGTTGACAATCCGATCCAGGCGCCAGGTAAATCGTGCGTCGAGTTGTCGCAGGCCGCGAGTTCTGACACTCTGACTGGCGGCAAGTTCCATCATCCGGCTGTCTTGTGGACAAACCACGACCGGGTCAAAGCGATCGCGATCAAGATGGGCGAGTATCATCGACAAGACGCGCTCGGCGCCGCTGACAGTTCCGGTGTGGTTGTAGAACAGAATCTTCACAATGGTACTCTCGCGCGCAAGGTGGCAACTTGCGTTACATGACTATGATCTCTCGCTCTTTGTCGCGACGGGTTCTCAATGTCTCGGCGCTGATCCATCCGATAAAGAGCCACGCCAAAGGCGCGACTGAGTAAAGCGTAAACGTCAGTCCAAAAATGCTGTTGAGAATCAACGCCGGCATTAGCGCGGCCACGATGCGCCGCGTGATAATATTGCCGCCGTCAGATCGTGGTTGGCGTGCGGTAACGATCGAAAGCCAGGTGGCGCGCCCGAGAATCCAGACGAACAACAGCGCGCCGGGAATTCCGCAGGCAATTGCAACCACCAGGATGAAGCTATCGATCGCCGGTAAACCTGATTCTGACTGAAACCGCACCTCGCCCAACGAGCCCGCGCCCAGCCCTGCGCCCAACGGCCGGTAGGGAATGACTTTCGTCACCAGGTAGCCCCAATTCTCGAGACGCACCTGAAAGCTTTCTTCGCCGGCTGGCTTCAGTGTGCCTCGCTGAGTGTGCGACAGCAGGGTACCCACGGTTTCGTTGTCGCCTTTGCTCCACATCTCGTCGTCAGTGGGCGGCGAAACGAAGGCGACCACCAGCACTACCGGCAGCAATAGTAGACCGAACCGCATGAGTGCGCGCGGCAAACTGGTGGCGCCGAGCATCACTAACGTGCCGACGCCAATCATTAACCCAAAGACCGCACTCCGTTGTCCGGTTAACAACACTGCGCCCAGCAGAGCGATCCCGCATAATAACCATCCGGCACGTTGCGCGATTCGTTTGACGCCGGCCGCAAAGCCGAACGCGGCAATGGCGCCAATTTGAGCATAACGACCCCATTCCTCGGCGCTGCTGAACGTAGCCAGTGCCCGGCGGACGTGTCCGACATTGATCGAGTCATAAAAGTCGGTGTTGTCCAGCCAGTATTGTTCAAAACCAGGGTAGCCATGGACAAGCTGATAGACGCCGTACAGCGAAGTCAGCAATCCTAGTACGACGACGACGCGCAAGACCTTCGTGATGAAATCTTCGTTGACTGACTGTCCGAAGTAAAACCAAATCAACGGCACCAGCATGAAGAGTGCACCGGCGAGGCCAACGAAAAGACCACCCTGGAGCGGATTGAAGATTTCAATCACGTAGATCAAACCCAGCACTGAGACTGACAAGGCCAATGGTGTCGCGGAGAATATCTCCAGACGATGCGACCTGAGCAGCAGCACAAACGCCAACAACGTGACGATGGGCGTCAGGACGTGGATTGGATCCTGGCTGGCATAACTGACAAAAAGGTATTGCGCGCGTCGAATCAAGCCACGGAGCGGCTCAAATAACATCATTGCGACCAGACCCGCTTCGAGGCTTACAAAAAGCGGTAAAGCCATCACCCACACCAGCCCGCCGAGGATCCACGTCCTAAGCATCTGACCTCCGGTGGTAATCGCGATCACGGTAAAGACCGCCGCGGCCTGAATAGGCAGAAACCAAATCAAAGCCGAGCGCTGCGACGGTCTGGACTGGGCTTGAACGATGCTACTCATGAATAATCAAATCGTCGGGCTCTCACAAGGCCTCTTCGGCGCCTTCAGTAACTTTGGCAAAACCAAAACCGCGCAACACTCTCCAATTCGGCAGGAACAGGTCATGTTTTCGGGGACGCAAACAACTCCAAAAGCCAAGTTGACGCCTTCTCATGAATCCGAACAGCGCAATGACCAGCATCACGCTATAGCCGATCAGTGAAGCGATGGCCGCGCCCGTGATCCCTCGCCGGGGCAGAAGGATTAGCAAAGCTATGGCTGTGACCACGGCGGCTGAAAAGCGCGCCACGGTGCTCAAGCCCGGGTAGCCGAAACCGCGCAGGCCGCTAATTACTATCGAACCCAGACTCCACACCGCCGCCGCAATCAACAACCAGCGAAAGGCCGCGGTGGCGGGAACAAACTTTTCACCGAACAGGGTCTTCAAAACGAAGGGCCCGCTCAGCCACAGGAGAGGCAAAAGAATCACGTGCATGTATATGGCCAGCCGCAGGCTGCGAGCCCAAAGCAGTTCGGCTCGATCGCTCGACTTTGACGCCGCCACTTCGGGCATCAGCGCATCCGCTATCGCGTCCGCCACCAACGTCGTCATTTCCGACAACCGAACCGCGATCACGTACAAGCCGATGGCCACGTTCGAAGCCATCGCGCCCAGCATCAACTGATCAAGCCTGAGCGTGGTGAAGTCAGCGACGCCGCCCGGGTAATCGCGCAAGGCGTACTTCATGGAAGTTTTGAACTCAGACCAGCTAGGCCGCCAGCGCGGCTGTAATTCTTTCCAGACTGCGATCAAGGCCATCAGCATCGATGCCGTCTGCGCCGTAATCATAGTCACCGTCGCGGTCGTAACGGTTAGCCGGCCGAAGGACCACAGGCCGGCGAAACCCAGACCCTGTACGCCAAAGAAAATCAGGCGCGCGATGCCGGCCCAGCCAAAGCGCCGTGTTCCCTCCAGCAGCCCGCGCATCAAATCAAGGAACAGCGCGGCGGGAATATTTATCTGATAGATACGTAGTAAGCTACGGACTTGCGGGCTGCGGTCGCCCACCAGGTGCGGCACGATTAGATCAGCCAGGGCTACGCTGATTATCCCGACGACCGCTGTATAAATCACGGCGTTCGTGAAGAGCTGCGAAACTTTCTCCGGCTCCCTGGCCATCCAATATCGATAAGCCGAAGGCAGCCCCAGTCCGGCCAGCATGGCGACCACGGGCGGCCAAAGAACGACAACCAGCAAATCGCCGCGACCTGCCGGCCCCAACGCGCGCGCGCCCAGAAGACTCGAGACGACCGTGGAAAGCAGGATCGTGACGTCGGTAATGAAGATCAGTCTGGCGTTGCGGGCAATCACTATTTACTCAATTCTTCAGGTTACGAGCGGGCGCTCAAAAGACTCAGCTGGCGCCGCGCGCCAGTACGATTGCGGGTATGGTGCGCAGGAGAATCGACGCGTCCAGGCCGAGAGACCAGTGATCGATGTACTCGAGATCCAACTGCATCCATTGTTCGAAGGACAGATTGCTGCGACCTGATACCTGCCACAGACAAGTGAGTCCGGGCTTGACGCTGAAGCGGCGCTTCTGCCAGGCCAATTCCATGCGCAACGCATCGCGCATTGATAGCGGCCGCGGGCCAACGATACTCATATCGCCCAGCAGCACATTGATAAGTTGCGGCAGCTCGTCAATGCTGGTCTTCCGCAACCAACGGCCCACGCGCGTAACTCGCGGGTCGTTGCGAATCTTGAAAATCGGCCCGGTTTTTTCGTTGAGGTGCTCGATCTCTTTCATCCGGCTTTCGGCGTCCGCGGACATCGTGCGGAACTTAATCATGCGAAAACGCCGCTTGTTCAGCCCGATGCGTTCCTGAACGAAGAACGCCGGCCCGGCCGAATCCAATTTAATCGCAATCGCCGCCAGCAAAAGTACCGGCGCGGCAAAGAGGAGCAAGAGAGCAGCGCCGGTGAGATCGATAATGCGTTTCGCTTCAGTGCGCCAGCTAAACCTTGGCGTACTGTCCAGCGTCACAATTGGAAGACCGTTAAAGTCACTCGGATGTGATCTTGCCAGCTTTTGCGGGAACAGATCCGACAGCAGATGGGTTGTAATTCCCTGCTCTTCCAGTAAGGCAACGGCTGTTTCTATCTGTGTATAGTGAGATTTGATTGGCAGAGCGATTGTCACTTCGTCGATTACCTCGTTCGCCACGATCCGCGGCAGGTCCGCAATTTGTCCCAGCCAGGGCGCCCCCGCGAGTTCATCGCCCGCAAAAGCAAGATCGGTATCGACATATCCTATTAACTTGTAGCCCAGGTCCTGACGTCGCTTGAGTTGCGCCGCAAACCTCCGGCCACGGGCGCCGCCGCCTACCAGCAAGAGCGATTTTACGTTGTGGCCGCGCGCACGTAGCCGCCGCAAATTCAATCGCAGGGCGACACGTACGCAGGCAATCAACGTAAAGGCAAGGAGGCTGAACTCAGCCACTGTGATCGCATTGATCGTGGGCCAGTTGCCGAGTTGCGCGGCAACCAGTAAAGCGCCCGAAGAAATCATGACGGCGGTCGCAATTTCCTTCAGCTCTTCGGCCATCGAGCTGAGCCGATGCGAAACGTACAGTCCCTGCGCCGCAAATGCCGCATACCATGAAAGCAAAAGCGCGAAACCCAGAATTGCATTCGCTACTTTTACTCGCTGCGAAAGATAGTCAATGACGAAGGTAGGATTCTGCGCGGGTGAATATCGATAGACGATCGTCAATCCGAGTGAAATCAACACCAGCGAAAGGTCGCTTAGCTTTAAGCAAAAGTCGGAAATTGATCCGTGACGAGTAACCATTGAATTTTTTAGAGTCGAGCCACCCTGCCCGACGGGTTTCTTTTCGCTGTGGGTTTAAAGTCGGGGCGCCATAAACGCAACGACGCTGGCGAGTTTCATGAAGCGCTCAATTTTTGAAATCTTGTCGCGCGGAACGAACACCATGTCACCCGGCTGTAACGTCAGATCGTTCTCCAGATCACCGGTGCGCTTAATACTCTTGAGGTTCAACAGCTTAACTTCCGCCATATCCGAATTGATTTTGCGAAACACGATTACCTGCGACGATCTCGCGCCTTCCTTCATTCCGCCGGCAAGCATGATTGCCTGAATCGCGGTAACCCGTTCGCGCATTTCGATCTTGCCGGGCTGGGTCACTTCGCCGGCCACCACAAAGTATGGCTTCTGGAACTCTTTCAGCAGCACGGTCGCAACTGGATCCTGTAAACGCGCGCCCGCTTTCCTTAAAATCAATCGGCGGGTTTCTTCAACCGTCAGGCCGGCAACTTTCAGATCGCCGCCAATCTCGAGCGAGATGTACCCATCCGGTTGGACCGTTACTGTCTGATTGAACTCTGGCGAGTAGCGAAACTGAACCTCGATCACGTCGCCGGGCTGCAGCCGATACCGTTCTTCGGTCACAGTCGTCAACCGCGGAGGTCTTTGGCCCTGGGCGCGCGCAACGAAAGGAAGCGCGAGAATTAAAATGGTGATAGCTAAAGTTAAGTTACGTTTCATCGGCACTCCCTGGATGTTCGACGAGCTTCAGCTTGTCGCCGTCTGAGCAATACGACAAACTGAAGTTTGCCGGACAAATATCAGAGTCTTCGATATAGCCACTCGGGCACCGGATAGCGGCGCTTATTCAAAACGAAGCCGAGAAAATTTCCTCCGGCCGTCTCGATCGTTCGTTGGGCGTTCAGGATCTCATCGCGTCTGGCCTGGCCGGCCTCGACCACGATCACCACGCCATCGACACTGGACGCGAGTACCGCCGCGTCGGAAGAGTTTCGCACCGAGCGGCAATCAATCAGGATGTTGTCAAAAGCCACCCGCAGGGCATCCACTGAATCCAGGCCGGTGTCGATTTCTTCACCGTGCTTGGCGACGCGCATCAGAAATGATCGCTTTGGAGGTTCCTGGGGCTCGTTATCATCGTAGTCAGCGGCTCCGTTTCGTTTGCGCGATTTTTTCGTCGGCAGCATCCAGACGTTTTCAACGTTCGTCTGATGACAGTTCCAGGGCATCTGCAAATAGTCTTCGACGCCGAGACGCTGCAATCGCTCGGCGCCGATGATCAGTGTGCGGCGGCCCGTATAACGGGCCATTTCAACCGCAAACAGTTGCGTGACGTGGCTGACGCCCTCGCCCAGCGAAGCCGAGGTGAATGCTATAGCCGCGCCCTCGCGCAATCTTTGCGCGCCGTTCTGCAGACTGGCCAGCAACAGTTGCAGGTTGTGCCGCCGATTACCTTTCACGCGGCTGCGGGCCGGGGGCATTGGGGTTCCAATGATTTGATCTTCAACTTGCACTCGTTTTTCCACCTGTTAACTTTGGAGCTCGGCGATTGACCTGGTTTCGATCTCGATCGGTTCAC
>Ga0070707_100004766_pt1 | contig 12696 bp, 16 predicted proteins | sample KBSK5502metaG_FD_65468 | JGI IMG/M metagenome (GOLD analysis project Ga0070707, IMG submission 65468) | Corn, switchgrass and miscanthus rhizosphere microbial communities from Kellogg Biological Station, Michigan, USA - KBS K5-50-2 metaG | ecosystem: Host-associated > Plants > Roots >... | reverse complement strand
AAGGGTTTGGCGGAATTTCCTCGCGGATTGCGTGTCGTCACGTGGTTGAGGCGCCGGTGTCGCGCGGCGGGTTTTGGCTCCGGGTTGGTCAGCGATCTGCGGGCGGCGATTGCCGACGGCGCTGGGTGCCGGTGGTTCCGGAGGCACGTCCGCCGCGTGGCCGGCAGGCCTTCTGCCGACAGGCGTGATCGCAGTACTGCTGGCGGCGGACCGGGCCGGCCAGCGGGCGGGGTAGCGGCTGGCCGCATGCCTCGCATCGGCGGCGCGGCATATCGTCACGCGCCAGTGCCGGGTCTGCGGGCCGGCCGCGGCGCCGCAGGGCGCGGTCCGGCCGGATCGCCGGGGCCTGCGACGGCGCCGGGCCGTACAGTGGTGGCAGGCCCGGGAGTGGCTCGCCCGAAGAGCCGGCGTTCGGGGTGTGAGCCGGCCACGCTGGAATCAGAGCCGTTCCCCGGTTGCCCTCCCGGGCCCGGCACGCTGGCTGCGGCGGCGTTGCGGGCATCGGCCAGCAGCCGGGCGCAGATCGCGTCGCTGATCCGCCGCTTCAGGCAGCGCAGCGCCTCCTTGCGGGTCTTTCCCTCGGCGATCTTGCGGTCGTAGTAGCCGCGGCCGTCGCTGTGCTTGTACCGCAGCTGGGTGATCGCGGCCATGTGGATCGCGTGGTTGAGCCGCCGGTTACCGCGCAGCGACAGCCGGTGCACCGTCCGCCCGCCGGAGGACACCTCGACCGGGGCGGTGCCGTTGCAGGCGGCGAAATGGTCCCGGCTGGGGAACCGGGTCACCTGCCGGACGTCGCCGAGGACGAGGCCGGCGATGACCGGGCCGGCGCCGGACAGGCCCGTCACCGAGGGCCCGGGGCCCGGACCGCCGCGGCGAGCCTCTTGCCGCACTCGCGGCGCTGCTCGTCCAGGCGGCGCAGGTCCGCGACGAACTCGGCGGCCAGGTCACGGCGGGCGGCGGCGGCCGCCCCGTCCGGGCGGCCTGGTCCAGGATGCGCGCGGCGCGGCCTGCGGTGATCTCGCCGGCGACGCCGCCGGGGACCAGGTCGCACAGCACGGCATGCAGCCGGCAGGCGACCTGGTTGCGGGCGCGGGCCAGGTCCCGGTGCCGCCTGGACCAGATCTTCAGCACCGCGGCGTGATCCTCGGCGGCCACGTCCTGCCGGGCCCGGGACCGCAGCGCGGCGACCGCCACCGACCGGGCGTCGTCGGGGTCGTTCTCGTTCGTGTCCCCGGACTGCAGCAGCCGCACCCGGGCGGCCAGCTTCGGCGGCACGTCCAGCACCCGCTCGCCGGCGGCGACCAGCTGCCGGGCCAGCAGATGCCCCAGCCCGCCCGCGCCCTCCACCGCCCAGGTCCGCCCGGGCCAGCCCGCCGCCCACGCCACCAGCTGCCCGGCCTGCGACCGGCAGGCTGTCACCCGCAGCTCGTCCAGCGGCTCCTCGGCCGTGCCGATCGCCACCGCCGTGTGCGAGCTCTTGCGCGGGTCGATCCCGATCATCACTGCCGTCATCAGCATCCTCCACGTCGTACTCGAGGGACACGAAGCCGCGGCGGGCATGCCTGATTACAGTGCTAGCGCTCGCGCCTCTTTCGAGCCACGCCGCGGTAAAACCTCGACGACAACGGACCAGTACGTCAGGCGCGTCGCGGTGTTCCTTGCTCTGTGGCGGCCCGGCGCGCAGGTCGTCGTCGCCGATCTCGACGGCGGTGCGATCCTCGCCACCATCCGAGCGGCCGCCGATGCCATGCCGAGCCCATCGCTGCGCTGCACGGTGACGGCGCTCCGCTCGTTCTTGCGTTTTCTGCATGCCACAGGCAGGACCGCCGCCTCGCTCGTGGCCGCCGTCCCGGCGCTCAAGACGTGGCCGCGCACAACCCTGCCGTCGGTGCTCCCGGCGGGAGACGCCAGGCGGCTCGTGGCCGGTTGCGACCCTGCAACCGCGAGGAGTCGCCGAGATGGCGCGATCGTGCTGGTGCTGGTGCGGCTCGGTCTGCGCGCCAGCGAGGTTGCTCGCCTCGCCTTGGACGACATCGACTGGCGCGCCGGGGAGATGACGATCAAAGGTAAGGGTGGCCGCCTCGACCGGCTGCCCCTCCCGGTCTAGGTCGGCGAGGCGATCGCCGCCTATCTCCGCGGCGGTCAACCGTCGAGCGCGAGTCGCTCGTTGTTCTTGACTGCCACCGCGCCGATTAGGGCGCTGTCCCCCGATGGCGTCGGGAGCCTCGTCTATCGGGCCTGTGCGCGAGCGGGCGTGGCGCGCGTCGGACCCCACGCGCTGTGCCGCACCCTCGCGACCGAGACGGTGCGCGCCGGAGCGCCGATGTCAGAGGTCGCCCAGCTGCTCCGCCACGTGGAGCAGGCCACGTCGTCGATCTATGCCGCCGCTGACGCCGAAGCGGTGGCGTCGCTGGCCCAGCCATGGCCAGAGGTGCGGTGATGACCAACCCGACCTTGCAGGACAGGGCCGAGGAGTACCTCGCCGTGCGCCGCTCCTTCGGCTACCGCCTCGGGGGCCACGACCGCCCATTGGCAGACTTCGTCGCCTACCTCGGCCGGGCGGGGCTCGACACGGTGACTGTCGCGTCGGCGCTCGACTGGGCGGTCGAGTCCGAGACCACTCCGTTGCGCCACGCGCAGCGCCTGAGCATCGCCCGGGGGTTCGCCACCTACCTCCACGTGCTCGACCCTCGCTGCGAGGTGCCTCCCCGAGGATTGCCGCCCGAGGGGCGCCGGCGCGTCCCGCCGCACATTTACACCGCCGACGAGATCGCCGGGCTCATGCACGAGAGGTCGGCTGCGCCCGCCGCTGCGGGCCGCGACGATCGAGACGGTCCTCGGCTTGCTCGTCGTGACCGGCATGCGCTCGGGGGAGGCGGTGCGCCTCGACCGCGACGATGTCGACCTCGACGCGGCCGACTGCGGATCATCGCGACGAAGTTCGACAAGTCGAGGGAGCTGGCGCTGCATCCGAGCGCCGTCGAGGCCTTGCAGGGCTATGCACATCTGCGGGATCGCCACTGGCCATATCCAGCGACCGTCGGTTTCTTCGTGTCGAGCACGGGCCGACGGCTGAGCCAGAGCAGCCTCGAGCAGAGCTTCGCTCAGCTCATCCGCCGAGCCGGTCTCGAGCCTCCGCCGGGATCGAGAGCACGCCGCCCGAGGCCGCATGACGTCCGCCACAGCTTCGCCGTGGCCACCCTGATCCGCTGGCACCGCACCGGTCAGGACGTCCAGGCGCTGCTGCCGGCGCTGTCGGCCCAGCTCGGCCATGTCGACCCCGCGTCCACGTACTGGTACTTGACCGGCGTCCCGGAGCTGTTGGCGCTCGCGAACGAACGGGTCCGAGCTGCGAGGGAGGGGGCTCGATGACCGCCCTCGCCCCCACGTTGCAGGCGTTCTTCGTCAGCCGGCTCGGCCGCCAGCGGGACGCAAGCCCGCACACCGTCGACTCCTACCGTCACGCCTTCCGGCTGCTCCTCGCCTACGCCCAGACCCAGGCCGGGAAGCGGCCCTCCCAGATGCACTCGCGGATCTCGACGCGGTGCTCCTCAGCGGTTTCCTCGATCACCTCGAGGACGATCGAGGAAGCAGCGTCGCCTCCCGCAACACCCGCCTCGCGGCCATCCACTCCTTCTTCCGCTTCGCCTCCTACTGTCATCCCGAGCATTCCGAGACGATCCAACAGGTGCTGGCCATCCCCCGCAAGAAGACCGAGGGCACTCCCCGATCCTTCCTCACCCGCGCCGAGATGGACGCCCTCGCCGCCGCGCCCGATCTCTCCACGTGGTGCGGGCGTCGTGATCACGTACTGCTCGTCGTGGCGCTGCGGACCGGTCTTCGCCTCTCGGAGCTCACCGGGCTGCGCTGCCGGGACGTCGAGCTCGGAACCGCCGCGCATGTCAAGTGCCTCGGCAAGGGCCGTAAGCGTCGAGACACCCCGCTCGACAAGCCGACGGTCCAGCTTGTGCGCTCGTGGCTCGTGGCTCGGCGAGCGGCGAGGTGAGCCCGACGATGCCCTGTTTCCTTCCCGGCGGGGCGGTCGGCTCAGTCCCGACGCCGTGCAGCGCCTCGTCGCCAAGCACGTCACGACCGCACGAGCCGCCTGTCCCAGCCTCGTGAACAAGCAGGTCAGCACCCACAACCTTCGGCACAGCTGTGCGATGGACCTCCTCCGGAAGGCCTCGACGTCGCAGTGCTGGCGATATGGCTCGGTCACGAAAAACTCGAGTCAGTGAACGCCTACATCCACGCCGATCCCACGTTGAAGGAGCGAGCGCTCGACCGGCTGACCCCGCTGAACCCCACCGCCAAGCCGGGACGCTACAGACCTACAGACGAGCTGCTCGCCTTCCTCGAGGGCATCTGATAATGCCGCGTCGAGTGGTCAGCGCGCTCGTCGATCACTCGCTCGACCAGGTCGCCGACGCTCTGCCCGCCAGCGACGCGGCATTACGGGAAGCTCGGCATTGAAGGGCTAATGCCGATATCGGCATTAGCCCTTGTACCCGTCGAACCGGCGGTTCCGGGACTTGTGCCCGTGCCGGGCCTGGGTGTCCACCGTGGAGATCACCCGGTCCCGGGCGGTCTTGCGGGCGATCCGGAACATCCCGTCTTCTCCCTGCCCGGCGTCTTGGCCGGCTACCAGGGCCAGCAGGTCAGCGGCCTCGGCCGCGGCCGCGGACATGCTCTGCCCGTCCAGCACGCCCAAGGCGGCCAGCGCGTCTTTGGCCAATTCGTCGACCAGCGCCTGGCGGGCGGCCGGGTCGTCCCAGTCACACAGCGGCTTGCCCGCCGAGGCGTAGTCATCGTCGCGGCGAAGCCCGGCCCGGATCTGGCCGGCCAGCGGGCCGCCGGCCTTGTCGAGGGCAGCCAGCACTTTGCGGATCGCGGCCCGCAGCTGGGTCACCGTGTCCTGGGTCGCCACCGTTATCTTGAGCGCTCTGGCATCGAGCACCCGGGCCCGGTGCTTCAGCGCGCCGGCCTGGCGGGCGACGACCCTGGTGTCCTCGAAGAGCCGCCGCGGCCGGGCCGAAGCCCGCAGCTTGCTGCGCATCCCGGCCAGCACGGTGGGGTGGAACGCCTGGTGCCCCGCGTCCACGCCGGCGGCGGCCTGCCAGCGCAGGTCGTCCTCCAGCCGGTCGCAGGCCTCCCGGTCAGACAGGCCCGCCTGCAGCACCATCACCGTCGCGACCACCCGGGCCGGGATCGTCTGCTGTCCCTTCACCGACCCCGAGTACAGGTCAGCGAAGTAGCCGTCGGGGAACATCGCCTGCCCGTGATCGGCCAGCAGCCCGTACAGCGATCCCTCGCGCAACCGGTCGCCCAGGATGTCCCGGGGATCCTGGAAACCCTGCTGAACCCGTGCCCTGCCCAGCGCCATACGACAATTTTCCCAGGTCACGACACTTATTGCAGGCCATGACACGAATCCCGGCAAGCCATTCCAGGCGGACAACAACCGGCCGCGCACCCATCCCGGCGATTACTTCAGCACCGTCCTAGCCACCCCCGACCTCCGGAACGTGAGACCGGGGCGCCGTGGCGCATCATGCTCAAGGACAACAATCGCGAGGACAGACCCTGCACGATCACAAACAGCGACCGGCAGGTCGAGGCCCGATCGCGCCGAACCGCCGATTCCGTGCACTCTAAGGCTTGGTGACAGTCAGCATCTTGCTGGAACTATTGAACGCTCATGTGCGCGACCGCCTCGGCGACGGAGATAGGAGCCATAGCCGAGCTGAAGCACGCAGGGATGTGCGGCTGGCCTTGTGGGTGTGCCTGTCACCTCGCCAGGCAGGGGTGTCAAAGCTAGTAGTGATCCGCGATTCGGACGCGCTGGGTGACGCGGCGGCCGATCATCGTCCAACCCAGTTGCCCCCGCGGAAGGACCACCGCAGGTGGATTGTGCCGTCGTTTCGGTAGTGAACGTCCATCCAGTTGAAGAACCGCCCAGGGCCCAGCCACGACGGCTTCGCCTTCCCATGCGAGAGTGTGACCCTCACACGGCACGGCTGGCATGGCATGTGGTAAACCCGGCCCCTACCGGTCGTCCGCCCTCGCGGGCGTCAGCATCGGAGATGACGTTCGTGACCACGGCGTAGGCGCCACCGTCGTGGCCGATTGCCGCGCTGAAGTGCGGATCGCGCAGTGGATCTCCTTGTGCGCGCAGGTACGTTCGGTGACGATGCAGCGGGATTGCTGGAAGCCGTCCGCAAGGAGAGCCAGATAACTGCTGATCGACCGGACACGGGTCTATCTCGGCTGGCGGACAGGCCGGGCCGAGCCATTCCAGAGACGTCAGGTCGTCCGGGGGTGATCGGTGCACTCCGACGCCGTGGACCGCGAAGAGCCTTGCAGAAGGTGTGCGGTTGCGTGGCGCTAGCGCAGCCGGGCGTGCGGGTACTGCGGTGCGCGGTGCTGGAAGGCCAGGATGGCTGGGTTTTGGATGACGCCATCGCTGATCTCGATGGCGCGCCCGATGGTCTGGTGCGACCGCCAGGCGCGGGGGCCGCCGAGCACGGCCGGCAGGTGGGGCAACAGCGCCTGGCTGATCTCCCAGGTCGCCGAGTTCCATAGCAGCGACGGGCTGTGGTCCACGGCGTAGTAGTGGACGTCACGGCCGACGGTGAACATAGGATCGGCGAAGGACGTGGGCCTTGCCCAGCTGAAGCCCATCCCCGCGTCGCATGACACGTCGATGATGAGGCTGCCCGGGGAGAACGCGGCCAGGTCGCCATCGGTGACGAAGATCATCGGGGAGCTGGTGTCTTGCAGCACGCAGTTGACCACGATGTCGAATTGGGCGAGGTAGCCGCCCATCGGCACCCTGCCGTTGTCGCCCGCCACGTGACAGTGGGTGGGATCGGTGGGATCACGCGCGAAGTGCAACATGCGGGCCGAGTGGATCGGGGAGGCGACGGCGGTCGCGTCCCGGTGGGTCAGCACATGCACGTCGTTCACGCCGGAGGCGTTCAGCGCAGTGACCGCGCCCCGGCCGGTCGCGCCGAAGCTGATGACGCTCGCCTGGAGCGGGCGGCCGTACTCACCGGTGACCCCGACGAGCTGCATGGCGTGCAGCACCGAGCAGTAGCCGGCCACCTCGTTGTTCTTGTGGAACACGTGCAGGCTGAACGAGCCGTCGCCGGACTAGTGATGCATCGCCTCAAACGCGATCAGCGTCAGCCGCCGGTCTACGGCGATCTGGGTGATCTCCTCGCTCTGCACGCAGTGCGGCCAACCCCACAGGATCTGGCCCTGCCGCATCTGGCGAAGATCCTCCGGCAGCGGCTTGGGCAGCAGGATGATGTCGCAGTCCGCCAGCAGCTGCTCGCGGCCGCGCACTCCGCCGACATGCTCTGCCAGCTCGCCGTCCGGCCTGCCGAAGCGCTCGCCGTAGCCACGTTCTAGATAAACCGACCGGCGCAGACCCGCCTCGATCCCCTCCAGGTGCAGCGGGTGGATCGCAAGCCGCCGCTCGTTCTCCTTCCGCGACCGGGCGAGCACCCCGAGGCTGAGCTGATCCACGCGCCCTCCCCACACTATGCCTCACGATGACTGCGCAGATGCCAGCTTCCCGGGCCGGCGGTGGTACCGCAACCCACGGCAGACGGGCGCGCCTGGCAGATCCGTGCGGAACCCCGGAACCCGGCGGCAGCGAGACCGACGGGCCCGTTCATCGGCATAGTAAGTCGTTTTGCGTGTCGGTATGAGACGTAGCGACGTCCTCCTGATGCGCTGTTCGGGTTCGGATCCCATGCGCATAGGAGGACGTCTGTGTCTGACCGTAGCGGAGTTTCCCGGGGAGATCACAACCGCAACGCGCGGCTGGCGAGGCTGCGCGAGGCGGTGCCGCTGAGTAACGCCATCCTGGCTGTTGACCTTGCTGACGGCAAGCAGAGGGTGGTGGTCACGGATCATGAGTCGCGGGTGCTGGCCCGGCGGACGTTCCGCCGGCGGGCCCGGGAGCTAGGCACGGCGCTGGACTGGGCCGCCGGGCGTGCGACTGCGGCGGGCTTCGCTGGCGTGACGGTGGCGGTCGAGCCGACTGGTCACCGGTGGCGGGTGGTCGGCCAGTTGGCCGCCGACCGTGGCATGGCGTTCGTGTGCGTGCAGCCGCTGATGAGCTCGTGGGCGAGGCGGGCTGAGGACCTGACCTTCGACAAGACAGACGATAAGGACGCGGTGCTGATCGCGCGCCTGACCGGGGAGCTGCGCTGCTACCTGCCCGAACCAGCTGATGAGACCTGGGCGCAGCTTCGGCACCTGGGCATCCGCCGGGCCCGGCTGATCGCCGGGCAGGTAGCGCAGGTGCAGCAGATGCGGGACTTGCTGGAGTGCGCCTGGCCCGCGGTGCTGGACACCGCGCGGCAGCCGTTCAAGTCCACTACCTGGCACGCCGCGCTGACCGTCGCGCTCGACCGCGCCGCCGGCGGCGGCCTGAGCCGGGTGACCGGGCTTGGCCACAAGCGGTTTGACGCGGCGGTAGGCCGTCAGGTCGCCCGGCGGGACGCGGTCCATCCGTGGCAGAAGATCATCGACGGGGTGTTCGCCGCCTGCGCCAGCCCGGCCGGGGTGATCGCGCTGCGCCGCGGCGCACTGGAGAGGGCCGGGCTGCTGCTGGCTGACTGGCACGACACCCGGGCCCGGCTGGCCTACACCGAACGGCGGATGATCGCCGTGCTCGGCGAGCTCCGGCTGACCGACCTGGTCACCTCGATCACTGGCCTGTCCGCGGTCGGTGCGGCCGCGATCCTGGCCGAGACCGGCGACCCCAGGCGGTTCACCACCGGCCGGGCGCTGGTCAAGCAGTCCGGCCTGGCGCCCCGGCAGAAAACGTCCGGCACCTGCACGGGCCGCACCCGCACCACCGGGCAAGGCAGGCCAGGGCCGCGCGGCGGGCGGCGGTACCTGAGGTGGAGCAGTCGTTCCGCATGACCAAGGGCGACCTACGGGCCCGGCCCGTGTTCCACCATCTGCGTGAGGCGATCGAGGCCCACCTGACCGTCGTCTTCGCCTCCCTGGCCGTGGCCCCTCACCTGCATCTGGCGGCGACATGCGCAAGCCCGGCCTGCGGCGATCCGCAGCCGGTACGACTCGACCCTCATCGTGACCTCGCCGAGTCTGCACTCGCAGTCCGACCCCCGCCCGGGGCCCCACGTAACGAAGAGCAGTCTGGGTTCCGGAAGATTTCCCGCTCCGAGGTATGCGGTTCGCGGGATGGCGGAGTTAAAGGGTTGTGAGCAGCCAGCAGACGGAGTTCGCGGACTTCTTCCATGCCAGCTGGGAGCCCTGCCTGCGGGCGGTGGTGGCGGTCGCCGGCAGCCCGCAGCTGGCCGAAGACCAGGTGGCGGAGGCGTTCGCCAAGGCCTGGGTGTCGTGGCGGAAGGTCCGCCGTCATCCAGCGCCGCGGGCGTGGGTGGTGCGCACCGCGCTTAACACCGGGGCATCGTGGTGGCGGCGGCGGCGCCGCGAACTGCCCCTGGCTGACCACGAGTTCACCGCTCCCGGCGACCTTGACAGTGGCCTCGACGCCACCTTGCTCACGGCGATATGGCGCCTGCCTCCCCGGCAGCGTGAGGTGATCGCTCTGCGAATCTTCCTTGATCTCGACACCGCCACCATCGCCAGCCAGCTGGGGATCGAGGCCGGCACGGTCCGGATGCACCTGTCCCGGGGCGTCACGGCGCTGCGCCACGAGCTCACCCCAACCAAGAACATGGAGGCCGACCAATGACTGTCCACGATGAAATGAGCGACAACGAGGTGCTACGCGCCGCGTCCGACTCCCTATCCGCAATACCCATGGCCAACCCCCCGGACGTGGAGGCGATCACGGCCAGGGGCCGCGCCCGCCGGAGGCGCCGGCTCTCCGCGGTCGCTGGCGCGTCGATCGCGGGTGCCGCCGCTGGGATCGCGCTGGTCCTCGGCCTGACCGGCATCCTCGGCCCGGGCCCGGCCCGCAGCACGGGCACGATCCGGACCGCGGCGTTCACGCTCGCCAGCAATGCCGACGGCACGGCCACGCTGACCCTCAGCCCCGGCGAGCTCCTGGACCCGGCGGCCCTGCAGAACGACCTCGCCCAGTACGGCATCCCGGCGATGGTCACCACCGGCAGCCTCTGCACCTCAGATCCCGCGCCGGCCGGCTTCTCCCAGGCCGTGTCCTTCAATCCGTCCGGGGAGGGTAGCTACACGCCGCAATCGGGCGTGCAGCCCACCATCACGATCGACCCGTCGGCCATTCCCGCCGGCACCGAGCTCAGCGTAGGCGACTTCCAGCTGAGCTCGGGCGATCTCTCCGGCGAGCAGCAGGCCGACTTCGTGCTCATCGACACCAGCTCCTACACCTGCTCCAGCACCCCGCCCGACCCCAACAGCCTGCCCGACGGCTACGGCCCAGACGACGGCATCGGGCTGCTCTACGGCGGCCCCGGCCCGGCCGGGTCGTAATCGAGTTACGGGCCCCACACGGCCCGCTCCCGCACCCGGGACGGCGGTTCGCGCCCCGGGGGCACCCGTGCCCGCCCGCGCGAACCCCATCGCTTCTGGAGGAGGATGGCGATGAGCGCCCACGTAGGTCCGGCCGTCGTGCTGGCGGCTGGGTGCGGCGGCTCGCCCGCCAGCCCGCGGCCGGCATCGGGCGGCGGCTACCTGTACTGGACATACAACGACCAGATCGGCCGCGCCAGCCTGGACGGCACCGGCGTGGACCAGCGGTTCATCACCGGGGCGTCAGGCGCGGGCATGCTGGCGGTCTCCGGCGGCTACCTGTACTGGGCCAACACCGGCTACCCCCGTCCTGGCGCCGCCGATGGCGGCGACACGATCGGCCGTGGCCGCCTCGACGGCACCGGCGTCAACCAGCAGTTCATCACCAGGGCCGGCTTCCTCACCGCGCTGGCGATCGACTCCCGCTACATCTACTGGACCAGCTGGGGCAACGCCCGCCTGGCGCGGGCACACCACCAGCGGTTCGGCCGCGGCGGCGCGATCGGCCGCGCCCGGCTCGACGGCACCGGCGTCAACCGGAAGTTCATCAGCCGCGGCGGTGATCGCGGCGTGGCCGTCAACCCTCGCCGCTAGCGGGTGCACCGGGCCAGGCCGGGCGGGGCCCCGGGACACCCCTGACAGCAGTGAAGGCCGGGCGGCAAGGACACGCGGAATACCTTCTCGGAATCAAGCCAGGCGCTTCAAGAAAGACCACGCAGTCGCACCAGAACGAGCCTTACACGCGCTTCAAGCTCGTGATCCAGCATGGTCTGCGATCAACGATCTCCCAGTTCGGTTCTGCCTAGGGCCGGCGGACGACAACGGCGAGGCGCATAACTATTCATGACCGGCGAGACCGAGTAAAGCGCGCTTCTGCCGCGGTGCGCGCGGGGTGTCGGCGGCACGTCGAGAGCGCGAGGCCGCTGCGCTGATCCTGATTTCTACCATGCCCTGTACGGATCCTCGACGCGACGCCGAAGCCGATCTCGTCGCCGTGGGATCGCGGTAGGTCACCTTGCGCGCGCCGGTGGAGTCAGTCGGGAAGAATGAGGTGTGGCTGAAGGCACCCCGGTCGCTGAGATTGAAGCTACTGCTCGGAGGTGGATTGTGCTGGGCCCGCATGATCGGGATGTCGAGCGCGTGCTCTCAGCGGCATGAGCGGATGTTCTGCTGAGTACTTCGTTGGCAGATGGTGGCACGCTTGCAGTGTGCCTGAAGAACTGCTACGTGGCGGGTTCGTGACCGAAGTGGTGCGCGTCGGTGACACGGTTCGCCGGCGGCCCGGAAGGAATGCGGGTTTCGTGCACCGGCTGCTGGAGTGGCTGGAACGGGCTAGCTGGGACGGCGCGCCGCGGTTCCGGGGCGTGGACGAGGAGGGCCGGGAGATCCTCAGCTTCCTGCCTGGGCACGTCCCGTGGCAGCCAGCCGAGCAGATGCGGGCTCGTTCGGATGACAGCCTGGCTGTTGCGGCCCAACTGGTCCGCCAGTTCCATGACCTGACGGCCGGCACCTGTCTGGCCGGCGGCTGTGAGGTCGTATGCCACAACGACCTGTCGCCCAAGAACACGGTCTACCGGGACCGGGCGGGTGTGCTGCGGCCGCTGGCGTTCATCGACTGGGACATCGCCGCGCCGGGGCAGCGGATCCACGACATCGCGCACGTGTGCTGGCAGTACGCCGGGCTAGGCCCGCAGATCAAGGACACCGCGCAGGCCTGCTGGCAGGTCCGGATCATCTGCGACGCCTACGGACTGGCCGACCGCGCCGCCGTGGTCGACACGATCTTGTGGTGGCAGGACCGCTGCTGGCGCGGCATCCAGGCCGGCGCCGCCGCGGGCGATCCAGCCATGACGCGGCTGCACGACTCAGGCGCAGCACAGGAAGTTCGTCAGCAGCGCGCCTGGGTCACCCGCCACCGCACAGAACTCCAGGCCGCTCTCCGGTAGGCAACCAGCCGAACCGCTAGGCGGCAGCTGAGTGCGTCTCGCGGCCAGGAAACAGTTTGACTGCCTTATCAGGACGGGCCAATGCTGCTGCCATGACGAGTCGCATCTCTCATACCTCATTCGACGCCTCTGACGCCTACGCGCAGTCCTTGTTCTGGTCGCAGGTGCTGGACTTCGTTGAGGATCCCGGCGACCCGAACGAGCCCGGGCACGAGGAATGCCTGATCACCTCGCGCGACGGCAGTCAGATGCTGCT
>Ga0070707_100004764_pt1 | contig 12697 bp, 10 predicted proteins | sample KBSK5502metaG_FD_65468 | JGI IMG/M metagenome (GOLD analysis project Ga0070707, IMG submission 65468) | Corn, switchgrass and miscanthus rhizosphere microbial communities from Kellogg Biological Station, Michigan, USA - KBS K5-50-2 metaG | ecosystem: Host-associated > Plants > Roots >... | reverse complement strand
AGGATCCAGTCGGCCGCCCCGACCGACGGCATCCTCGTCAGCCGCACGACCTACCTCGCGACCATGGATTCGTTCGCGTTCAGCGCGGCCGAGCCCATCCAGGCGAAGGGGAAGGCAGAACCGGTGGAGGTCTGGGAGGTCGTCGCCGCCCAGGAAGGGGACGTCTCCGAACGCCGGGGAGAGACCGAGCTCGTCGGCCGCGAGGCCGAGCTCGACGAGCTCACGGCGTTCACCGATGAGTTGCTGGCAGAGAACTCGGCGGGTCTGGCCACGATCGTCGGCTCGCCGGGCGTCGGCAAGAGCCGCCTGCTGCTCGAATTCGTCCGCCGGGTCGAGGAGCAGTTCACGGTTCACCGCGGGAAGTGCCTCTCGTACGGCGAGGGCATCACGTACTGGCCGATCGTGGAGATCTTCAAGTCGGCGGCCGGGATCCTGCAGAGCGACGACCGCGAGGCGAGCGCCAAGAAGCTCGACACCTTCCTCGAGACGCTCCCCACCGACGACCTCGACGAGCTCCGAACGATCGCGTCCGCGCTCTCCAACCTGATCGGCATCCCCACGACACCACGCGGCACGTACGTGACGAGCGAGATCTCGCAGACCGAGCTCCACTGGGGGCTCCGCCGCGTCCTCCAGCTGCTCGCGTCGCAGAGGCCGACCGCGGTCGTGGTCGAGGATCTGCACTGGGCCGAGCCGACGCTGCTCGAGCTGCTCTCGTACCTCCTGGCCGAGGAGGGAGGGGTGTCGCTCGCCATCATCGCCACGTCGCGGCCCGAGCTCGAGGACCAGGCGCCGGGGTTCCTCGGCAGAGAGGGCAAGCGACGCACCGTCGACCTGCACACGCTCGGGCCCGAGCAAGCGGCGGCGCTGCTGGGTGGTCTCACCGGTGACCCCGCATTCGCGGAGACTCGTTTCGCCGAGACGCTCATCACCAACGCCGGCGGCAATCCACTCTTCCTCGAGGAGACCGTGCGGATGCTCCGCGAGGAGGGCCTGCTCGAGCTGGAACGGTGGCAGAGCGACGATATGCAGGACGTCCCGATCCCGACCAGCGTCCAGGGCCTGATCAGCTCGCGCCTCGACCGGCTGGAGCCCAAGGAGAAACAGCTCGCCCACCATGCTTCGGTGATCGGCTCCATCTTCTGGGCCGGCGCGGTCGCCCGGCTGGGTGTCGCAGAGGGCGCAGCGCCGGAAGACCCCGGACCGGGTCTCTCGGAGCTCGAGCGGCGCGACTTCGTCGCCCACCTGAAGGTCTCCACGGTCCAGGACGACGAGGAGTACTCGTTCAACCACATCCTGATGCGCGACGTCGCCTACGGCCAGGTGCCCAAGGGCCTCCGCGCGCAGCTCCATCTTGGCTTCACCGAGTGGGTGAAGGATCTGCCCGGCAAGGCAGACGAGTTCGTGGAGATCGTGGCGTGGCACCTCGAACAGGCCTGCCTGCTGGCTCGCGAGGTCACGCGAAGTCCCATCGATCCACCGGTGCGCGAGGCGGCAGTCATGCTCGAGGAAGCAGGCGGCCGCGCCGAGCGGCGCGAGAGCCTGCGCGAGGCGCATCGCTACTACACGCGTGCGCTCGACCTGCTCGACGACGGGTACGCCGACCTGCGCGTGACGCTGCGCGTGCAGCGAGCGGACATGGCGATGCAGCTCGGCGAGCTCAAGGAAGCCACGGACGAACTGCTCGAGGTCGTGGAGCAGGCCTCGGAGCTGGGCCGTGCCGAGGCCGAAGCGGAGGCGCTGCTCCTACTCGGCGACATCGACCAACGCCAGGGGCGGCCGAACGACGCGCATAGCCGGCTGCTCAAGGCCGAAGAACTCGCCGCTTCGACCGACGACGCTCGCCTTCGCACGAGAGTGGCGTTCGTGATGAACACGTTCGTCGTCGATTACCTGGGCGATCTCGACGGGCCGATCGAGAAGCTTCGGACCGCGATCGCCGCCGCCGAGAAGCTCGGGGACCCCGCGCTCGCCGCCGAGGGCCACCTCCGCATCGCGGCGCCGCTGATGAACCACGACTTCGCAGCGGCCGAGGTCGAGCTCCAGCGCTGTCTCGAGCTCGCGGACGACCTCGGTAGTCACCGAATCGAAGCCGAGGGGGCGTCCTGGCTCGGGGTCGTCGCGTACTACCGCAACCGCCCCGAGGAGGCCGAGCGCCTCTGCCTCCAGGCGCGGACGTGGTTCGAGCGGACGGGGGACAGCTACTTCCAGGTGCAGAACCTCATCCTCGGCCTGGGCATCTTCGCGCTCGAGGACGGCCGCGCCGAGGAAGGCGAGAAGTGGCTGCGCGAGGCGCTTCCCGTGGCGCTGCAGATCGGCGGCTGGGCCCTCGTGAAGACGTACTGGCACCTCGTCCAGGCCCTCGTGGCTCAGGACCGACTCGACGACGCTCGTGACATCGCTGCCTTCGCGGCCCGCGGCGTGCCTGAGGAGGATCCACACTCCAGCGCCTGGCTCTCGCTGGCCGAGGGCTGGGTCGCGACCGCGGCCGGCGAGCCCGGGGCGGCGGCGGCAGCGTTCGCCGAGTCGGTGCGGCTGTTCGAGCAGCTCGACTACCCGCTCGACCTCGCGGACGCGCGCTTCGCGTTCGCCCGCTCGCTGATCACGTTCGGCGAGGTGGTCGGCGGCCGGACAGAGCTCGAGCGAGCGCGCTCGACCTACGCCCGCATCGGCGCCGACGTCCGCCGCGACGCCGTGGACGCCGAGCTGGCGGAGCTGGTCGAGGGGCCGGCTCCCGCCGGTTGAGTAGCGGGCCAAAACAGGCCAGCCGAGCGCTTGACCTAGAGAGGTTGAAGCGGGAGATGGGTGGGCGCTTGTCACCCACCCATCTCCCACCATGTCTACGGAGCGAGAACGATCTTCCCCAGCGGCCGGGAGCCGCTCCAGCCGTTCTCTGCGGCCAGAGGGACGACGGTGCCGCTGTAAGCGGGGCTGTCGTAGCTTCGGAACGCCTGATCCTCGTTCACGTCGGTGCCCGCATAGGGCGCAGTGGTGAGGGTCGGGTACGCGGCCGCGTTGTTGAAGGTCTTGATTCCGACGTTCAGCGAGTCGTACCCGCAGCCCCGATCAAGCAAGTTGCAGGGTTGCGTCCCCATGTTGGCAACGATCGGGTTGTAGCCCGCGTCTGACGTGTTGAACTGGACCGTCCAGATCACCTTCTCCCCGTTGGTGAAGGTGAGAGGTGCGCTCCAGTTGGTGAAGGTGACCGGGTACGAGAGCGAGTAGCGACAGGCGTTCGCGACATGGTCGAACCACTTGCTACCGGTGTCGTTATCGCCATTGCCGCCGCTTCCCGGGCAGTTGACCGGGTCGGCCGATGGCCGGTACGGAATGTTCGGGTTAATAGTCGAAGTCGCGAGCGGCGAGCCGACGCTGTCGTTCGGTCCCACCGAGTAAATGGTCGCCTTGATCCCACCCGGGACGGTGAACGTCTCACCCGAGGTCGTCATGCACGGATCCGTAGCACCGGTATTCCAGTGCCCGCTGTCACCGCAGCCGTAGCTCTGCAGGTCAACCGTCAGTGACTGCAGGCTGGTGCCGCCTGTGGTGTCGAGCCCGACTTCGTCTCCGAACTCGTTGGTGGAGGTGGCCTCGAAGGCTTGCGAAGGAGGCCCACAGTGGACGATGTCGGTAGGCATGGAGCTGTAGCCCAGCGGGCTGCTGCTGCCCGCGCCTATCGTGCAGGGCGGAACAACCGTCCAGGTGAACGTCGCCAGCGGCGGTTGATTACTCGTGTTCCCGGAGCTGTCGGACGCCGTCACCGTGAAGGTGTGCGGGCCGAGGCTGAGGCCGGTATAGGTCCTTGTGCCGTCCAAGAGACCGTTGATGACGCTTGGCGACCCGCAGGGAGTCTCCGTGGGATTGTTGTCAAGGGTGCAGTTGAACGTCCCATCCCTAGCAGGATCGGTGAACTCGAACGAGGCGCTCGTCGCAGTGGTGTCCCCGTTGAGGTCGACCGGGGGGGTCGCGGTGAGCGTCGGTGATGGCGGTGGCGTCGGCTGACACGCCTGGCCATTGCAGTTGATCTTGAGCTTGTCGATCGAGCCCGCCGTATACCCATCCGAAGTCGGGGTGTTGTTGTTCACCGTCGCCGTCTGACCAGCCTGACAGGAGCCACCATCGCTTAGGCAGTCGCCCTGGATGATGTTCCCCTGCGTCGTGTTCGGGCCGTTGTCGGTGTTCTGCGTCGAGGTCTGGGTGAGCGTGAACACGTCGCAGTCGGTGGGGTTGTGGAGGAGACAGTCGGGGTTTCCGGTCTGCTGCGACTTGCCGTATCCCTTATGGGCGAAGGGGACGCGACCCGACTGCTTCGCCGGAGCCCCGAAGATTCCCTCCGGGCCGTACTGCGTCTGCATCAGGTTGACGCCCGCGGGCGGGTCTTGATGGATCATGTCGCAGGTCGTCGGCGTCACCAGAGCGATGACCGCGTCCTCGCATTGCGTCTCATTCTGCGTCGCGCTAGCGGTTGAGTTGTGGCTGCTGTCTTGGTTGATCGTTCCGACGATTCCGCTGTAGGGCGGGTTGGGGACATTTGCGTCCTGCTGCTGGGTCACCTTGCCCCCGCTGACGGTGTTCGCGATCGCCGACTGGTTGCTCGTCTGGATGAACGCCGCCTTGTTCAGACCGCTCCCTGACCCGAGGGGTAGCTGGTTCTGGTCGATCTCGGTTACCACGTTCGCGGCAGCATTTCCCTGAGGGTTGATGAGCGCGGTGTCCTGGTTCTGCGTGATCTGCCCCTTCGTGGTCACGGTCGAGGTCAGGGTCTGAGACTGCGTCAGGGTCTGACTGGTACAGGCCCCCGTCGAGTCTGCGGCGTTCTTCGCCAAGTTGTCGCCAGCAGGGCTGTTCTGCGTGATCGTGATCGTCTGGAAGGCGTTCAGGTTCACCGCCACCGGCTTCGTGTTCGTATTCGAAGCCGAGCCGTCCAGGGTGATCATCTGGGTCACGCAGGCGATGTTTCCGGCGCCGGTCGAGGTTTGCGTGATCGACGCCGAGTACTGCGCGGTCTGGGTTAGCCCCGACACCTTATTGGTGTTTTCGTAGACACCCGCCGTATTCTGGCCGCTGCCGGACTGGTTGATCGTGCAGGTCTGCCCCGTCCCGGTGGTCGCGCCTGAGCCAGTCTTCACGCAAACGCCCGAGTTGCCGCCACCCTTGTTAGGCGCAGCCGCCGAGAGCCGCCGCCCAGAGGTGTAAATGCCGTGGTAGGCCCCCGAGATCTGCACCACCACGCACTTGCTGCTCTTACACACGAACCGGTTCTGGCCGCCCTGCTTCGCGATCTGGACAACCGTGTGCTTCGTACTCGCACAAGCCCAGCCCTTGCCGGGACAGTGCGCACCTGCGTAGTTGCGAAGACCGCGCTGGATCACGGCGTGCTTCGCGTTCACATGGATCGAGCGCAGGTAGTGAACAACCGCCGCCCGTGTCGAGACGTTGATCTTGGTCACTTTCTGCGCCTGCGTGGTGGCCGCCCCCGACGCCGACACCAACATCGCGCCGACGATGAGGGCCACGCCAAGGCCCAAAGCTCTCTTAAACACTCTGTTCTCCTCCCCAATCAAGCGCGCCGCAGCGACGCCGAATAGACCTGGTCTACGGGTGAGCGTAGTTCGATTTCGTGAATTTTTCTAGTACCAGGCCCATGACGTCCTCGCAGTTCACTTTCTTCCCGCGGGCCACTAGACTCAGCGCGATGCGGTCGGTTCTGGCGGCGGACGGCCGCACGCTCACGGTCCGGGAGGGCGGCGATCCGGCCGGGGTTCCCGTTCTCTTCATCTCGGGCACGCCCGGGTCCAGCACGATCTACCCGCCGCATGCGCGCGACGCGGAGGAGCGAGGAATCCGGCTGTTCTCCTACGATCGCCCGGGCTACGGCGACTCGACGCGACTGAAGGGCCGGACGGTCGCGGACTGCGTAGCCGACATCGTCACGGTCTGCGACGCGCTCGACGTCGACCGCTTCTGCGTCTGGGGAGTCTCGGGCGGAGGCCCACATGCTCTTGCCGCGGCCGCGCTCCTCCCGGACCGGGTGATCGCTGCCGCCTCGCTCGCGTCCGTAGCGCCGTACGACGCGGAGGGGCTCGACTTCTTCGAGGGGATGGGCGAGCAGAACGTGGAGGAATACGCCGACATCTTCGCGGGCGAGGACGTGCTGCGAGCCTCGACCGAGAAGCTGCGCAACGAGCTGCTCTCGTCGACCCCGGAACAATTCGCCGAGGTCTGGCAGACGCTGCTCGGCCCCGCCGATCGCGCGGTGGCAACTGGCTCGCGAGCCGCCTTTCTGCTCGATGACATGCGCGCCGGCATCGGCACGAGCGTGGACGGCTGGATCGACGACGACTTCGCCTTCGTCGCTCCGTGGGGCTTCGACCTCGGCTCGATCCGCGTGCCGGTTCAGCTCTGGCAAGGCAAGCAGGACAAGTTCGTGCCCTACGGCCACGGCGTCTGGCTCGCAGCCCACATTCCCGGAGTCGACGCCCGACTGACTCCAGAGGACGGTCACCTCACGCTCGCCGAGCACCGTGTACCCGGAGTTCACGCGTGGCTACTGGAACACGCAGCGCTCGAGACCGAATCGGCCCCTGCCGCCTAGGCGAGCACCGAGACTGCGTCGCGCTCGGCTTCGAAGACGGCTCGCTCGACATCACCGAGATCCTCACCGTCCGCGTGGAGCGGTAGTGGGGAGTCGCACGAGATCTCGATCCGGTCGAGGTCGTGGCCGTAGAGGTACGGCCCGCTGCGGACATGGCCGGTCACGATGCGAATGGCCGTCCCGACCAGCGTGCGGCGACGCAGACGGATGGGCGCGACGAGATCCAGGCCGAGTTCGAAGCGCGCCTCCGGCGCGATCGGGAGCGGTAGCGCCTTCGCGTATGTGTACGGGCTGCCGTTGGCGACGAACGCAAGCGCGGCCCGGCCGAGGCCGGCGATTTCGAGCTCCGGCTCGAGATGGCCTCTGTGAGCCGCGAGCGCACGCACGATCGCGAGTGCGAAGGCGAGATCGCCGGGACGCTTCCCGTCCGGTTGCCTGCCGAGGGCGTCGACCCGACGCACGGCGTCGGCATCGAGCCCGATTCCGGCGCCGAACGCGAAGCGGCGACCGTTGACACGGCCGAGCGTGATCCGTCTTGTCCGTCCCCGCTCGAGCGCCTCCACGACCGACCGCGCGGCCTCGACCGGGTCCGCCGGAAGACCGAGCGCTCGCGACAGGACGCTCGTGCCGCCGCCCGGGAGGAAGCCGATCGGAACGTCCGCCTCGAGTCCGTTCAGAGCCTCGTTGAAGCCGCCGTCTCCCGAGAAGACCACGATCGCGTCGACTCCGCGGCGGCAGGCGTCGGTCACGAGCTCGGTCGCGTGCCCCGGGTGCTCGGTGAGGAAGACGTCGAGCTCGCCGACTCGTTCCAGCTCGGCGCGTACCTCCGCGAGGAGCTCTTCGCTCACGCGGCTGGCGAACGGATTGACGACGAGCGCGAGCTTCACCGGCTCGCGTAACCGCGCATGCCGTCGAGCAGAAGCGCCGTGAAACGGTCGGCCAGCTCGTCCGTTTCGGCACCGGGCCGCAGCCAGGTGTAGGCCCAGTTCGCCGCCGAGAGCGCGAGCAGTGCGGCGGTCGCGTCGTCGAGATCCGTCCGTAGCTCGCCGAGCTCGCGGCCCTCGCGGAAGAGCGCGCGGAAGCGCTCCTCGTACCGGCGGCGCTCGGCGACGAACTCGTCCCGACGCTCGCCCTCGAGGTAGCGCCACTCGCGCACGAAGACAGTCGCGATGTCGAGCTGCTCCGCGACCACACGCAGGTGCGCACGGAGTGCAGCCCGGATCCGCTCGACCACCGGGCCCTCGTCAGGCACCGAGTCGAGCGCGGCGTGGAAGGCTGCGGCCCCCTCGCGCGCGACCTCCCAGAGCAGATCGGCCTTCGACTCGATGTGCGCGTAGAGCGATCCCTTCTGGACGCCCATCGCCTCGGCGAGGTCGCCGATCGACGTGCCGTGGTAGCCCTTCTCCGCGAAGAGGCGGGCGGCGGTACGGGTCAGCTCGGTGCGGCGTGCGGACATCTAGAATGTGAAAACTAACGATCGTTCGGAAGGTGGTGCAGCGTGGCGGCAGTCGAGATTCCACAGGAAGAGCAGGCATTTCTCGAGTACGTACAGGGCGGCGGCCAGGTCGAGACGACCGACTGGATGCCGGACGACTACCGGGCCAAGCTGATCAAGTTCATCGAGATGCATGGCAACTCCGAGCTCATGGGCGTGCTGCCCGAGCGCGAGTGGATCCTCCGTGCCCCGACGCTCCAGCGCAAGCTCGCGCTGACAGCGAAGGTGCAGGACGAGGTCGGCCATGCGCAGCTCATCTACCGCGTAGTCGAGGATCTCGGCAAGCCGCGCGAGCAGTGCCTCGCCGATCTGGTGGACGGGAAGGCAAAGTTTCACAACGTCTTCCATTACCCCACCAAGACCTGGGGAGACGTCGGCGTCATCGCCTGGCTCGTCGACGCCGCCGCAATCATCAGTCAGAAGGCGCTTCTCAAGTGCTCGTACGCGCCGTACGCGCGGATCATGAAGAAGATCTGCTGGGAGGAGTCGTTCCACATCCTCCACGGCCGCGACGTCATCCTCGCCATGGTCACCGGCACGCCCGAGCAGTTCGAGCTCGTGCAGGAAGCGCTCGACCGCTGGTGGGGTCCGCTCATGCAGTTCCACGGGAACCCGATCCCGTCCGACGAGGATCCGATGTACCTGTGGCGGATCAAGTCGCAGGGGAACGAGGAGGCGCGGCAGCAGTTCCTCGACGGCTACGTGCCGCAGATCTGGGAACTGGGGCTCACCGTCCCCGACCCGAAGCTGCGCAAGCGCGACGACGGCGTCTGGGAGTACACCGAGCCCGACTGGGCCGAGCTCAAGCATGTCGTGACCGGCCACGGCCCGAAGACCCAGGAGCGGCTCGCCCTCCGCCGCGGTTTCCTCGAGCAGGAGCAGTGGGTGCGGGACGCGGTTCTCGCAGCATGAGCCATCCGGTTTGGGAGGTCTTCCGGCAGGAGCGGCGTGGCCAGCCCTTCGAGCACGCAGGCTCGGTCGTCGCACCCGATGCGGACTTCGCCGAGGCCTGGGCGCGGGAGCAGTACGGCCGGCGCGGCGAGTCGGTCGCACTCTGGCTCGTCCCGCGCGACGCGATCCGCGACGTCGAGGACTGGGCCGACGAGTTCGACCTCAAGTACCGCCGAGTCGACGGCTACTCGATCAAGGCACGCCTGAAGGAGGCACGTGAACGAGCAGGCACTGTTGGGCCTGGCTGACGACGAGCTCGTCCTCGGCTGGCGGGACTCCGAGTGGACGGGCATCGCCCCGTTGCTCGAGGAGGACGTCGCCTTCTCCTCGATCGCGCAGAACGAGATCGGTCACGCTCGCGCCGTCTACGAGCTGCTGGCCGGCCCGGACGGCGACGCCGATGTGCTTGCCTTCGACCGCCGGCCGGAGGAGTACCGCTGCGCGCCGCTCGTCGAGCTCCATCTGCTCGAGTGGGCGCACACGATCGCCCGCCGCTGGCTCTACGAGGTCGCCGACGAGATCCGGATCACCGCGCTCAAACAGGACTCCGACACGGCGGTCGCAGGGCTCGCAGCGAAGATCGACCGCGAGGAGGCGTACCACCGCATGCACGCCGAGATGTGGCACGACCGGCTGCGCGACGAGCCGCGCTTCCAGGCGGCTGTCGCGGAGCTCTGGCCGCACGCGCTCGGTGTCCTGCCCGCCGAGCTGCGCGGCGAGCTCGTCTCCCGGGTCGGCCTCGGCGAGGTCGAGGCGACAGAGCGCGGGACGCACACCGACGAGCTCGCTCCCATGTGGGAGGAGATGACGATGGTTCGGCGCTCAGCACCGGCAGGTGCACAGTGGTAGCGGAGGCTCAGGTCTGGGAGGCGCTCGAGGAGATTCCTGACCCGGAGATTCCGGTCGTCTCGCTCGTCGACCTCGGCGTCATCCGTTCGGTCGATGTCGCGAACGGCCATGTCCGGATCGAGTTCACACCCACCTTCCTCGGCTGTCCGGCTCTCGAGGTGATGAAGCGGGCGATGGAGGAGAAGGTCGCCGGGCTCGGCGCGGAACCCGAGGTCGAGGTGATCTCCGACGACTCGTGGTCCACCGACCGGATCACGCCTGCCGGGCGCGAGAAGCTCCGCGCGGCAGGCTTTGCGCCGCCCGCACCGCGCGAGGCGTCCGCGCCGAAGCTCGTCCAGCTACAGGCGAACGTCTTTCGCTGCCCCTACTGCGGCTCGACCGAGACGCGGCTGGAGAACATCTTCGGCCCGACGCCGTGCCGCTCGCTCCGCTACTGCGACAGCTGTCGCCAGCCGTTCGAGCAGTTCAAGACGATCTGACCGGGCGCCTACCCGCGGTCAGCGCTCAGCCAGACGACCTCGCCGCCGGCGACACCCAGCGACTGGGCAGCGTTGACGGGATTCCCGCAGATGACCATGAGCCAGCCCCGTGGGTCGACCATCAGACCCCACTCACCGCTCGCGAGGTCGGCGTACGTGGCGACCGCACTCGCGACGGCGCTGCCGCCTGTGGGCGTCTCCACCAGGAACCGCTCGGCCCGATCGAGCCCGGCAGCGGCCAGCTGCGAGCTGCGCACGTTGAGCTGAATGTTCCCGAAGCGGTTGAGGTCCTGAACCTCGCAGGTGATCTTGCCCGGCTCGACGAGAGGCTCGGCCAGTTGCACCTCGGCGAGCGACTCCGGCTCGATCGCATGTCCCAGATCGGCAAGCGGCGTTCCGTGCGCGAGGTGCGCAGCCGCCGGCGCGAGCACGTCACGCGCGTGAAACGAGGGCGCGACCGGCTCGAGCAGAACGCTCGCCGAAGTGATCGACACCGCGCTCTTCACGCCGCCTGCCGCGCGCCAGGCAGGACTCAGCAGGCCATTATCCGGACCGACGAAGAGCCTTCCGTCCTCAGCCTCGATCGCTATGTCCCGATCGCGGCCGACGCTCGGATCGACGACGGCGAGGGTGATCGCATCGTGGCGGATGAACGGCAGCGAGTCGACCAGGAGGAGCGCGCCTGCGCTGACGTCCATCGGGGGGACGCCGTGCGAGAGGTCCACGATCGGGCACCCCGGTGCGAACTTGTCGATCACGGCGTGACACACGCCGACCCATTCGTTGCGAACTCCGAAGTCCGAGAGGAAGACGATCGACCGCGTCATCTGCACACCACCGCGGAAGCTTGGCGGCTCTCCTGCCGCGATGCAAGCTCGCCTCCATCCAGCCGGCAGCCGCTCGAGGAGCCCTCGCTTCGGCTCAGGCAGAAATCACGTGAGCTGCTTTATTTGACGATTCTCGCGCGGCCTGCGCGGAATGCGCGATAGAAGTTCGCGGATTTTGTAAATCCGACTTGCGTTCGTCGGACGTATGATCTATCGTCCGACCGCTCCAAGGAACCATCAATGCAGATGACTCACGCCAAACTCGAATCACTTAGCTCGGCCGCGACCTATGTCGCGACCGGCGGGTCGTGCCGGCAGAAGCCGTTCGGCTTGCTGCGGCCCGATACGAACCAAGCCCTCGCCGGGGGTTGCTCCCGCTAGTCCTGAAGCGGCATAGCAGCTCGAAGCGAGGGCGACCCGAGAGGGTCGCCTTCGTCGTTTGAAGGCAAGCAATGACGTCCAAGGAGGTGATGCCCAGCTTGAAGAAAACCAGGAACCAAATCGAGGCCCCGCCCGAGAGAGAAAGGTCCTCGCCTGCCGGAAGCGCAGTAATTGACGCTGTTTGTTCAACGGCTGTTTTTACCTGCGAATTTCGCCACGAAAGCGAGCGCCGGGCTCCAGAACGCCTCCACGATGACGTGCGGTAGCGCCAACTCCGCAGCGATCTAGGGTCGAAGCGTGGGCGAGTGGCATGAACAACCGACTGTTTCTTTCCGGGATCGTCTAACGGCCAGGACACCGCGCTCTGAACGCGGAGGTCGAGGTTCGAGTCCTTGTCCCGGAGTACTGGGTCACCCCCATCGGGTCAGCCCAGCATGGGCGAGTAGCTCAATTGCGCAGAGCGCTTGTCTTACAAGCAAGAGGCTGCTGGTTCGAGTCCAGCCTTGCCCACTCACGCGTGGCCGTAGCTCAGCACGGTAGAGCGGTCGCCTGAAACGCGACGCGCCGCAGGTTCGATTCCTGCCGGCCACATCTCCCCGTCCCCCACACCTCCCTGTCACACACTTCAACGGCTCCGTAGCTCAACTCGGCAGAGCTGCCGACTCTTAATCGGCGGGTTGCAGGTTCGACTCCTGCCGGGGCCACCTCTGGAAGGACTGCCACTGGCGCGGTATCCCGTCTCGAAAACGGGTGCGGCTTCGGCCGTTTGAGGGTTCGACTCCCTCTCCTTCCGCTTCATTCCGGTGTGGTCGAGCGGCCAGACACGCGACTGTTAATCGCGCCACGCAGGTTCGAATCCTGCCGCCGGAGCTTTCTCATCGGAGGTCGGTGTCCGTGGCGGCACGGCTCGCTGATAACGAGCAGGGCGTGGTTCGATTCCACGACCTCCGACTGATCCGCATGCCCCCGTGGTCGAGAGGCAGTGACGCCGGGTTCTCAACCCGGAGGCGTGGGTTCAAGTCCCGCCGGGGGTACTCGTCTGGCTGTAGGGGAGAGGCCACCCCGCCGGTTTCGGGAACCGGAGACCGCTGGTTCGACTCCAGCCGGCCAGACCTTGCAC
>Ga0070707_100004761_pt1 | contig 12703 bp, 7 predicted proteins | sample KBSK5502metaG_FD_65468 | JGI IMG/M metagenome (GOLD analysis project Ga0070707, IMG submission 65468) | Corn, switchgrass and miscanthus rhizosphere microbial communities from Kellogg Biological Station, Michigan, USA - KBS K5-50-2 metaG | ecosystem: Host-associated > Plants > Roots >... | reverse complement strand
ACCGCGATCCTGACCCTCGACGGCAGCAGTTGGGCAGACGACTCACCTCCGACCTCGAACACGCTGGAGTCGATCGCCTGGGGCGACCTGAACAACGCCTGGATCGGGGGCGCGGGGGGAACCATCCTCGTCAACAACGACGTCACCAGCGCGTGCGGCTCGGTGTTCGGAGGGCCGCAGCCGCCCTCGCCAACCACGCTTGGCACCGTGGTCAGCATCAGCGCGGCGGCGAACGGTTGCTACAACCCGCTGTACGAGTTCTGGATGCTACCTCCGGGCGGGACCTGGACGCTGGCGCAGGGGTGGTCGAAGAGCGCGGTCTTCAACTGGGACAGCTCGACCGGACCGGCCGGCGCCTACCGCTTTTCGGTTTGGGCCCGCGACCTGAGCAGCGCGAATTCGTACGACTCGTTTTTCGCCTTCCCGTACACCCTTACGGTCACGGCTTGTACCGGGATCAGCGTTACCGGTGGACCCCCGATGACGTCGGTGCAGGCCGGCCAGCCTGTCCAGTTCACAGCCACGAGCACGGGCTGCACTAACCCGCGCTATGAGTTCTGGATGCTGCCCCCTGGCGGAAGCTGGACCTTGGCCCAGGCGTACTCGGCGAACAACTCTTACTACTGGAGCACCTTCTTTGCGTTGGGCACCTACCGCTGGTCGGTCTGGGTCCGCGACGCCAGCAACGCCAACGCGTATGACGCTTTCAGCGCCTTCCCGTTCACGATCACCAGCCGCGCATGCACCGGCATGAGCGCGTCGTCGAACCCTCCGAACACGACGACCGTAGGTACACAGGTCACCGTCACTGGGACGGCGACGGGGTGCCCCTACGCGTATTACGAGTTCTGGCTCCTGCCGCCCGGAGGCACGTGGAGGGTGGTGCAGCCCTATTCCCTCAACAACACGTACAACTGGGCCACTGCATCACTTGCCCCCGGCACGTATCGCTTCTCGGTGTGGGCTCAAGACGGAACAGATCCCGCCGGGTATCAAGCGTTCAGCGCCTTCGACTACGCACTCAGCACCACGCCGTGCACCGCGATGACAGGATCTTCTTCGCCTCCGTCAACGTCTCCAGTGGGGACTTCGGTGACGATCAGCGGCAGCGCAACTGGGTGCCCGGCGCCTCTATACGAAATCTGGGAGCTCCCGCCGGGCGGAACCTGGACTCTGGCTAAGGCTTACTCGCAGACCTCGAGCCTCATGTGGAACACGACCGGCAGCCCGGCAGGCACGTATCGCGTCTCGGTCTGGGCGCGCGATGCGAGCAGCACCGCGTCCTACGACGTGTTCAGCGCGTTCAACTACGCGCTGACCACGACGCCGTGCATGGCGATGAGCGCCTCGGCGGCGCCTTCGACTTCGGCCACCGTGGGAACCACGGTCACGATCACTGGCAGCGCAACCGGCTGTTCCAACCCTCTCTACGAGTTCTGGGTCTTGCCACCTGGCGGGAACTGGACACTGGCCGAGGGCTACACGACCAGCAACACGCTCACGTGGTACACGGCCGGAAACGCCGCCGGTACATACCGATTCTCGGTCTGGGCCCGCGACGCGAGCAGCATAGGAACCAACGGCGGGCCTCCGAACACATATGACACATTCAGCGCGTTCAACTACACGCTGAGCTGAGGGGCCGAACGTCCCGACGGATATCCATTGGATTGGGTCTGACACTCGAAGCGCCCGAGGTCGCAAACTTCTGACGAGTTGAAACAGCTGAGCATTCTGGTGCTCTGTGACGATCGGCCGGGCAACGCCAACACAATCCTCGACCACATCGAGGCGTTTCGGCGCTACTCGCGCCACCAGGTAAGGACCTTCAATCCCGTGCACACTCAGCGCAGCATCGCTCTGGACTTCAACGAGTTCGATGCCGTCGTCATCCATTACTCCCTTGTGCTTAGCCACGAGCGCCATGTCTCAAAAGACTTTCGGGCGAAACTGAGGCGCTACCGAGGGCTCAAGGTCCAGTTCATGCAGGATGAATACCGCTGGGTCGACCGCGCGACATCGGCGTCGCGTGACGTCGGAGTCGACGTGTTGTTCACCGCGGCGCCGGAACCGGCTGCAGGTCAGCTGTATGACACTCGCCTTCCAGGGGTCAGGCGCGTGCAGACGCTCACAGGCTACGTCCCGGAGAGCCTGCAAAGCGTGCCGCGCCGCCCGTTGCTCGAGCGGCCGATCGACGTCGGTTATCGCGGTCGCAACTTGCCTTTCTGGCTGGGCCGCCTCACCCAGGAGAAGCAGTGGATTGCCCAGGGGTTCATGGCTCGTGCTTCGGCCTACGACCTTCGTACGGATATCGGCTGGAAAGAACAAGACCGCATCTATGGCGAACAGTGGGTTGAGTTCATTGCCTCGTGTCGGGCGACGCTGGGAACCGAGAGCGGCGCAAGCATTGCTGACTTCGATGGCGGCGCGGAACGGGCTGTCCGCGCATATCTCGCGGGCCACCCCGGGGCTTCCTTCGAGGAGGTGCACGACGCCGTGCTGCGCCCGTATGAAGGCAACGTGGTGGTCAACGTGATCTCGCCGCGGGTGTTCGAGGCAGCGTCACTGGGAACGGGCCTCGTCATGTTTCCGGGCGAGTATTCGGGCATCGTCTCGCCGGGTGAGCACTACATCGTCTTGGAGAAAGACTTCTCGAACATGCATGAGGTCGCAATCAAGCTCAAGGACGACCAGCTCATGACGGCGATGGTCGAGCGGACGCATGAGCACGTTGTCAAATCGGGACGCTGGAGCTTCCAGACTTTCATTCGCGAATTCGACGACGTCGTCGCTGAACAAGTAGGAGCCGTGCGAGGTCCGAGGCGAACACCCCGACATCGGCTGGCGCAGATGGAGCGCGCGCTTCGCGTGCCGCCTCTGCACGTGCGCGTAACACGTCGCGCCTTGACCGTGGCGGCAGCCATCCGGAGGAAGGACTTTGCCCGTCGGTCCGAGATCGAGTCGGGATCGTGGTTGGTCAAGGGCTCGCTCGCCGCCAGAGCCGCGGTCGGCGACCCGGATCTTCGAGCTGTTTTCCGCGAAGGACGTCGCGCCGGAATGGCGGTTGACGCTCTGCTGGAGGAGATCCTTGAGCTCTCTCTCCTCAGGCGTGCGGCGCAGGGGGACCTGGTGGCAGACGAGAGATTCTGGGTCATTCCAGAGTTCGACGGGGGCAGCCGGCTGCTGCGTTTTGTGAGCAACCCCGTCCAGTCTCACATGCAAGTCGCGGATGGGACCGCCGAGCGCGCGCGCGAGGCTGTGAGAACTGGTGCCATCGACGTGATCGAGTGGGATCACACCGCGTTCGGACCCACGATTCAACTGCGAAGTCCGGCGGTGGAGGTCGGCATCGGTACGGACGGGGTCAAGCGGTACACGCTTCTGGTTCAGATCGGGCGGCGACAGCCGGGACTGCTGGAACGAGCGCTGGCGCCGGCGCTCGGTGGAAGCGGGGTCGAGGTGAGGCCCCTCGGCTAGACTGTGGCCATTCAATGGGCTTAGGTATCAAATCGCGCGCAAACGCGATTGCGCGCGACATTCGGATCAAGGTGACACCAAAGGGGCAGGCGCCTGAGATCGTCATCAAAGATGAGACGGGCAGCACCGCCGTCGATGAGTACTGGAACCAGCACACCCTCCACACCCGCATTTTTGTGTCGGCGCGTGAATCAGAGAAATACCTGCGAAAACGGAATTCCGAGTACCCGATGTTCCCGGAGTTGATGGATCTGTACGGAGATCACGGCGGCGAAGAGGTGCTCGATTACGGCTGTGGTCCGGGTGACGACGTCACCGGCTTCTTGCTCTGGTCGAATGCGAGAAAAGTCATCGGGATGGACGTGTCGGGCAAGGCGCTTGGACAGCTCCGACATCGGCTAGCGCTCCATCGCGTCGACACAAGCCGTGTCGAGTTGATCAGGATCACCGACGCCTCAGGAAAGATCCCTCTTCCGGACGATTCCGTCGATTGGATCCAGTGCGGGGGCGTCCTGCATCACACGACTCATCCGCAGGAAATCGTGAAGGAGTTCAAGCGCGTCATGAAGCCGGGCGCGCAGGGGCGGCTGATGCTTTACAACCGCGACAGCGTGATGTATCACGTTTGGATTGCCTACGCCCAGCTGATCGTCAATGACGCCTTTCCGGGTCTCACCATTGACCAGGCTTTCACCAAGAGCACTGACGGACCTGATTGCCCCGTATCCGATGCCTGGGCTCCCAAGCGTGTGCTCGACATGATTGCGGGTGCGGGGCTGAGCGGCACCTTTCGGGGTGGATACATAAGCGTGGTGGAGCTCGATTGGTTGAAGACCTATGGCGCGGCCGCGGCGGCAGACGAACGCCTCGGTGATGAGCATCGAGAGTTCATCCGAGAGATCGAGCTGGATGCGCGAGGCTATCCGATGTGGCGCGGCAAATACGCCGGAATCGGCGGGGTCTATACCATCAGCAAGAACTGATCCCATGAGCGCGGAAGCTCGGATCCTGCTTCTTTGCGACGACCGCCGAGGACACGCCAACACGGTCCTCGACCACATAGATGCTTTTCGGCGGTTCTCGCGCCACCAGGTGAGGACGTTCAACCCCAAGGCGATGAGCCGCAGCGTGGCCCTCGACCTCGACGAGTTCGACGTTGTCGTGATCCACTACTCGGTTGTGCTCAGCGATTCGCATTATGTCGCGCCCCACTTCCGCGACAAGCTGCGCCGCTTCTCTGGCCTGAAGGTGCAGTTCATTCAGGACGACTATCGATGGGTGGACGCGGCGACCGCCGCGGCACGCGATATCGGAATCAAGGTCCTTTTCACCGTCGCTCCAGAGCCGGCGGCCGGCCAGCTGTATGACGAGCGTCTGCCTGGAGTTCGCCGCGTGCAGACGCTCACCGGATATGTCCCGGACAACCTGATCGGGCGCCCGCTCAAGTCACTCGTTGAAAGGCAGATCGACGTCGGATACCGCGCACGAGATCTTCCCTTCTGGTACGGGGCCCTTTCTCGCGAGAAAGCTTGGATCGGGAAGCGCTTTCTCGAGCTGGCCCCGGAGTACGGATTGCGGTGCGACATCGGACTGAGCGAGCACGACCGCGTCTATGGCAACCGGTGGGTCGAATTCGTGTCCTCAAGTCGGGCGACCCTCGGTTGCGAAAGCGGAGCGAGCATTGCCGATTTCGACGGCAGCGCGGAACGAGGGGTGCGCGGCTATTTGCGCGCTCATCCGGGCGCTCCTTATGAAGAGGTGCATGAGGCCGTTCTCCGCGAGTACGAAGGCAACGTGATCGTGCATGTGATCTCGCCGCGGGTGTTCGAGGCCGCCTCCCTCGGTACCGCGCTCGTGATGTTCCCTGGGGAGTACTCGGGCGTGGTCAAAGGCGGTGATCACTACATAGCCATCGAGAAGGATTTTTCGAACATGGATCAAGTTGTCGAGCAGCTGCGCGATGACAGCGTCATCGCCGCAATGACCAGGCGCGCGTACGAGGAACTGATCAGGTCCGGGCGTTGGAGCTATGCCACGTTCATGACGGAGTTCGATCAGCTCATCGATGAAGAAGCGCGAGTGAGGCGAGGGCGTTCACAGGCTCCTCGGTGGCGCATTGCAAGGGCGGAACGTTCAGTGCGCGTCCCCGGCCTCCGTGTCAGGCTGTTTCGTGGCGCGCACGCTGCCTGGAGTCGGGTCTTTCGCCGCGACCCTTCGATGCGGTTCGCGATCGAATACGAGTCTCAGATTGAGAAAGGCTTTCTTGTGATGCGCACGCTGATGACCGACGGCGACCTACGGCCGCTGCTCGGACTAGGCCGGCGCCTGGGGGCGCCCCTTGACAGGCTCTTGAGGGAGATCCTCGAGCTTTCGCTTCTGAGAAGCGCGGTCAATGCAAGCCTGCTCCCGGCGCAACCATTCGCCGTCAGAGCCGAGTTCGACGCCTCGCGAAAGTCCCTTTGCTTCATAAGCCTGCCGGTCGATCGTTCCGTGTCAGCCGGCGGAACCGACCTGGACGTAATCCGAGCCGCTGTCCGCGCCGGCGAGGTGAAAGTCATCGAGTGGGATCACCGAGCACTCGGCGGCATGATTCACCTCGATCGTCCAAACATGGCGATCGGTGTCGGTTTTGAGGGTCTCGAGACCTTCACAGTCCTCGCCGGCATCGGACAGGAGGACCCGTCAGCCCTCGAGCGAGCCTTGGGTCCCGCGCTCTCTCCTGTCGAACCGGTGTCGAGTCGAGTCGGGTAGGCTACCCAGAACCGTGTGCGGTATCGCCGGAGCCATCGACCTAGCGCGCCGCCCAATACCGGCGCTGGCTCGCAGGCTCGAGGTCATGAACGACATCCAGGCCCACCGCGGGCCTGACGGCCACGCCGTCTGGCAGCATCCGGCCGGGCACCTTGGTTTCGCCCACCGGCGCCTTTCCATCATCGACCTCAACACCGGCGACCAGCCCATCGGCGACGGGGCGGGCAGCTGGATCTCCTACAACGGCGAGATCTACAACTACATCGAGCTGCGCGCCGAGCTCGGCAGCAAGATGTTCCGCACCACGTCCGATACCGAGGTGGCGCTTCGCGCCTACCAGCAGTGGGGCACGGATTGCGTCAAGCACTTCCGCGGCATGTTCGCGTTCTCGCTCTGGGACGAACAGACCCAAACGCTTTTCTGCGCCCGCGACCGTTTTGGCGTCAAGCCCTTCTACTACACCGAGGTCGACGGCGTCTTCTACTTCTCCAGCGAGATCAAGGCGCTGATCCCATTCCTGCCCAGCGTCGAGACCGACCTCGAAGGACTCAAGGACTACCTGTGCTTCCAGTTCTGTCTCGGCGGCAAGACGCTGTTCAAAGGCGTCAAGGAGCTGCTCCCCGGCCACACGCTGACGGTGCGCGCCGGCCGCGTGGTGGTCAGCCGGTACTGGGAGGTGTACTACCGCCCCGACTTCCAACACACCGCGCCTTACTTCGAGAGCGCGGTCCGCGAGCTGATGGCCGAGTCCGTGGCGCTCCACCTGCGGTCGGATGTGCCCGTCGGGGCGTACCTGAGCGGCGGGCTCGACTCCAGCATCGTCGCGTCGCTCGCGGTCGAGACCGAAGGCCCGGAGTTCCTTGCTTTCACCGGCCGGTTCGGCGACGACCCCGCGTTCGACGAGAGCATGTACGCCCGCGAGATCGCGGAGTGGAAGGGCTTCCAGCTCATGGACATCGATATCGGAGCCCAGGATTTCGTCAACACGATCGAGAAGGTCATCTACCATCTGGACTCGCCGGTCGCGGGTCCCGGCTCGTTCCCGCAGTACCTCGTCTCGGCACTGGCCGCCAAGCACCGCAAGGTGGTTCTGGGCGGACAGGGCGGCGATGAGATCTTCGGCGGCTATACCCGCTACCTCGTCGCCTACTTCGAGCAGTGCATCAAGGGCGCCATCGACGGCACGATGAACACCGGCAAGTTCGTCGTCACCTACGAGTCGATCATTCCCAACCTGGTGGCGCTGCGGAACTACAAGCCGCTGCTGAAGGAGTTCTGGCGCGAGGGCCTGTTCGACGACCTCGACCGCCGCTACTTCCGGCTCATCAACCGAGCCCCGTCGCTTGGCGACGAGATCAACTGGGCGGCCCTCGGCCAGTACGACCCCTGGGAAACGTTCCGGACCATCTTCCACGGCGCTAACGTCGGGCATGAGTCGTACTTCGATTCGATGACCCACTTCGATTTCAAGACGCTGCTTCCCGCGCTGCTCCAGGTCGAAGATCGCGTGAGCATGGCCCACGGCCTCGAGTCGCGGGTTCCGTTCCTCGATCACCGCATCGTCGAGCTGGCAGCCACCATCCCCGCTGACATAAAGTTCGAAAACGGAAACATGAAACACGTCCTGCGAACCGCGATGCGCTCCAAGCTGCCGGACCGGATCTTCAACCGGCAGGACAAGATGGGATTCCCAGTGCCTCTCCACGAATGGCTCACGTCAAAGGGACCGGTGCGCGAGTACGTGCGAGACATTTTCTCGACGGACAAGGCGCGCTCGCGCGAGCTCATCGACAACACCCGCGTGCTCAAGCAGCTCGACGGCGAGAGCCAATTCGGCCGCCAGGCGTGGGGGCTGCTCAGCCTCGAGCTCTGGCAGCGGTCGTTCCACGACCGGGCCGACGAGTTTCGCAGACGCCTCACGACACCGTCGCCGGTGCAAGAGGTCATCTCGTGAGAGTGCTTGTCACGGGTGGCGCGGGTTTCGTAGGCTCCAATCTTGCGGATCGGTTGATTTTGCGCGGTGACAGTGTCGTGGTCATCGACAACTTCGAAACGGCCCGCCGCGACAACCTCACTCCCAACGAGAGGCTGACCCTTATCGAGGGCTCGATCGCCGACCCCGGGCTGGTCAACCGCACCTTCGACGAGCACCGTCCCGAGGTCGTCGTGCACGCGGCGGCCTCTTACAAGGATCCTGAAAACTGGTACGGGGATGCGCTGACCAACGTGGTGGGCACCGTCAACGTGGTCCGCGCATCCGAGCGGCTTGGCGTCGGCCGGTTCATCTACTTACAAACGGCGCTGGGTTACGGGCTCCATCCACTCGAGCAGCCGATTACTCTCAGCCATCCGCTGCAGCCGGGCGGCTCGAGCTACGCGATCAGCAAGACGGCGGGGGAGGAGTACATCTTCCTCAGCAAGCTGGACTACATCTCCTTTCGCCTCGCCAACGCGTACGGACCCCGCAACCTGAGCGGCCCGCTGCCGACCTTCTATCAGCGGCTTACGACCAACAAGTCGGTTTTTGTCATGGACACGCGCCGCGACTTCATCTACGTAAGCGACCTTGTCGAGGTGATCTCGCTCGCGGTCGACGGCCGCGGTCGGCGGGGTCCGTATCACGTGTCCTCAGGTAAGGACTTCGCGATCAAACAGCTCTTCGACGCGACGATCAAGGCCCTCGGCGTCAAGCTCGACAAAGACGTGGAGGTCCGGCCGCGTGGCGCCGACGACGTGGCTACCATCCTTCTCGACCCGTCCAAGACCGAGGAGGACTTCGATTGGCACACCACCACTCCTCTCGAGGTCGGAGTGGCGGCGACGATCGACTACTACAAGTCCCATGGCATCGACCAGACCTACACACACCTGAAGCCAGTCGGGGAGAAGGCCTGAGCCGCTAGATGACGCAGTCCCTTTTCCGCGGCGACCGCGTGCTGGTCGTGGGCGGGGCCGGATTCGTCGGCTCCAATCTCGTCCGCCGGCTCCTGGCGGAACAGGCGCGCGAGGTCGTGGTCGTCGACAACCTGCTGTCGGCCGAACGCGAGAACGTCCCAGCGGACAATCGGGTGCAGTTCATCGAAGGTTCGATCGCGGACGCCGACGTGCTCGACAAAGTCGCGGACGACTTCGACTATATCTGGCACCTGGCCACCTACCACGGCAACCAGAGCTCGATCGCGAACCCGCTCGAGGACCACGAGAACAACCTGATCACCACGTTGCGGCTGCTCGAGCGGGTGCGCGACTTCAAGCGCATGAAAAAGCTCGTCTACGCCGCATCCGGATGCGTCCTCGCGCCGCACACCTTCGACGACGCCAAGCCCGTGGAGGAAGACGGGGACGCTCCATTCGACCTCGACAGCCCATACCAGATCTCCAAGATCGTGGGCGAGTTCTACTGCGTCTACTACCACAAGCAGCACGGCGTGCCGACAGTCCGCGCGCGGTTCCAGAACGTGTACGGGCCGGGCGAGATCCTCGGCGCCGGGCAGTGGCGGGGCACGCCCGCGACCGTATGGCGCAACGTCGTGCCAACCTTCGTCTACCGGGCGCTCCACGGCATGCCTCTCCAGCTGGACAACGGCGGCATCGCCAGTCGCGACTTCATCTTTGTGGACGACATCGTCGAAGGCCTGGTCAGGTGCGCTCTGCGCGGTGAGCCCGGCGATGTCTACAACCTGGCCAGCGGGCAGGAGACCACCATCGCGGATCTGGCCGCCCTGATCAACGAGCTGGCGGGCGCCCGCTCGACGATCACGACGACGCCGCCGCGGCCTTGGGATCGCGCCGGCCGCCGCGTGGGGAGCACGCGCAAGTCGAAAGCGGCGCTGGCCTTCGAGGCCCGGACGGAGGTGGGGGATGGCTTACGCCGGACGATCGACTGGACCGAAGCGAACAGCGAGCTGATCGACCGTGCGATGGCGAAGCACAGCCATCGCATGGAGATCGCCACCCCGAGCACGCGATAAACTCCCCGTCGTAGTGGCTCGCACCCTGCCCAGCCGCACTCTGTACCAAGGACGCGACCGCGCCGCGGCGCGATCGTTTCTTCACGCGATCGGTCTGACCAATGCCGACATCAGCAAGCCCTTCGTCGGCGTTTCCAACGTATGGACCGAGACGATGCCGTGCAACTTCGGCCTCCGCGAGCTTGCAGTCCCCTTGAAGGCGGGTATCAAGGCGGCGGGCGCCAACCCGATGGAGTTCAACACGATCGCCATCTCCGACGGCATCACGATGGGCACCGAGGGCATGAAGACCTCGCTCGTGAGCCGCGAGGTGATCGCCGATGGCATCGAGCTGATGGGCCGCGGCCACATGTTCGACGCGATGGTCAGCCTGTGCGCTTGCGACAAAACGATTCCGGCCTCCGCCATTGCGTTGGCGCGGCTTGATCGGCCGGGCGTTCTGCTCTATGGCGGCTCGATCATGGCGGGCATGTTCCGTGGCCGGCAGGTTGCAGTCGGCGACATCTACGAAGCGATCGGCGCGGCCGCGGCAGGCAAGATCAGCGACGCGGACCTCGCCGAGCTCGAACAGGTGGCATGCCCAGGCGCGGGGGCCTGCGGCGGCCAGTACACGGCCAACACGATGTCGATGGTCATGGAGGTGATCGGCCTCTCGCCGGTTGGCTTCAATTCGATCCCCGCGACGGATCCGAAGAAGCACGCTGCGGCCGAGTCCATGGGCCGCGTCGTCATGAACGCGCTCGAGGAGGACCTCCGCCCTTCGCGCATCCTGACGCGCCGCGCATTCGACAACGCGATCGCTGCGGTGGCGGCGAGCGGTGGCTCGACCAACGCGGTGCTGCACCTGCTTGCGCTGGCACGCGAGGTTGGTGTCGACCTGGCGATCGACGAGATCGACAGGATCAGTCGCCGCACACCCTTACTGTGTGACCTCAAGCCGGGCGGCCGGTTCGCGGCCGTGGAGCTACACCGGGCCGGTGGGATCGCGCTGCTGACGAAACGGCTGATCGAGGGCGGCTACATCGATGGGGATGCCCTGACCGTGACGGGCCGCTCGCTCGGCGAGGAATCCAACTCGGTGACCGAGACAGCCGGCCAGGAAGTGGTGGCGCCGCTCTCGCATCCGCTGCGCGCAGAGGGCGGCCTGGTGGTGCTGCACGGAAACCTCGCCCCCGACGGGGCGGTCGTGAAGATCACTGCGCACACTCCGACCTCCCACCGAGGGCCCGCGCGGGTTTTCAACCGCGAGGAAGACGCGTTCGCGGCGGTTTCCGCGGGCCGGATCAAGCCGGGCGACACGGTGGTGATCAGGTATGAAGGACCGAAGGGTGGCCCCGGCATGCGCGAGATGCTGCAGGTGACGGCTGCGATCGTGGGCGAGGGTCTGGGCGACTCGGTGGCGATGGTCACGGACGGACGGTTTTCGGGGGCGACTCAAGGATTGATGGTCGGACACGTGGCGCCGGAAGCCGCGGTGGGCGGGCCGCTCGCGGCGCTGGAGGATGGCGACATCGTCGAAATGGACGTGGACAGTCGCCGGCTCAACGTCGAGGGCGTTGATATCGAAGCCCGCCTGAAGACGTGGTCGCCGCCCGAGCCGCACTACCGCAAAGGCGTTCTAGCGCGCTACGCGCTGCTGGTGGGCTCCGCATCCGAAGGGGCGATGCTGAAGCCGTAGCCCCTACGACTCATTAGGTGGGTTACGAAGGACTGGTGGGCCGCGGTGGGTGCCGACGCTTTACGATGCCCGCTGTCTTGACTGATGGGCAGGATCGGCCGACTACTCATGGTTCAGCGAGGGCGACTGCTCCAAGGTCAGACGCAGACCTTGCGGAGTTGAGGCGCGCAGTCGCCCAGGTCCGGTGGTTCCACCGGATCGATCTAGGTGACGGTGTTGTCACCCCAGGCGAGGACGACACTCCGGAAAAATTGAAGACACTGCACCTGCCCCAAGATTTGCGAGGCACAACTGTTCTCGACATTGGGGCTTGGGACGGATTCTTCTCGTTCGAAGCCGAGCGGCGCGGGGCCGCACGGGTCCTGGCCACCGACGACTTCTGTTGGGGCGGCGACGGATGGGGCACAAAGGCTGGGTTCGATCTCGCCCGTCGCGCCCTAGGATCGAAAGTCGAGTCGGCGGAGGTTGCAGTCCTTGACCTTTCACCCGAGACGGCGGGCACGTTTGACCTGGTCCTCTTCTTGGGTGTCCTCTACCACATGCGCCATCCATTGCTCGCCCTTGAACGGGTGGCAAGCGTTACAGGGCGGCAACTTATCCTCGAAACGGGAGTTGACATGACCTGGTTCAAGAAGCCGTTGATCTCGTTTTATCCCGGGGCGGAGGCCGTTGGTGACCCAACCAACTGGTGTGGCCCCAATCCGGCGGCGGTCGTTGCCATGCTCAAGGTGGTCGGTTTCCGAAGAGTCCTGGTTGTCGACAGATTAGCCGTGCTGCGAGCTATTGCAAGGTCGGCTCGACAAACCCTGGCAACGCGACAACTCTT
>Ga0070707_100004757_pt1 | contig 12710 bp, 14 predicted proteins | sample KBSK5502metaG_FD_65468 | JGI IMG/M metagenome (GOLD analysis project Ga0070707, IMG submission 65468) | Corn, switchgrass and miscanthus rhizosphere microbial communities from Kellogg Biological Station, Michigan, USA - KBS K5-50-2 metaG | ecosystem: Host-associated > Plants > Roots >... | reverse complement strand
AAGCAGAGCGTGTCGCTGATCGAGTTGAAAGCACGCTTCGACGAGTCGCGAAACATCGGCTGGTCACGGTCGCTCGAACAGGCGGGCGTCCATGTCGTCTACGGCTTCCCGAATCTCAAGATTCACGCGAAGGCGACGCTCGTCGTGCGCCGCGAAGGAGACGAGCTCCGCCGGTACGTGCACCTGGGCACAGGGAACTACAACATCCTCACGGCCCGGACCTACGAGGACTACGGCCTCTTCACCGCCGACCCCGAGATCGGAGCCGACGTCGCGGATCTCTTCAATCAGCTGACGGGGTTCGGACGTCCGCAGACGTTCCGCAAGCTCCTCGTCGCGCCATGGGGGTTGCGGGAGGGATTGCTGGATCGAATCCGCGAGGTGAGGCGCGCCGCCGCCGGGGGTGAGGAGGCGCGGATCCGCATCAAGGTCAACAACCTGACCGACGAGGAGATCATCGAGGAGCTGTATCGCGCCTCGCAGGAGGGCGCCAAGGTCGACATCGTCGCGCGCAGCATCTGCACGCTTCGACCAGGGGTGCCGGGCCTCAGCGAAACGATCCGTGTCCGCAGCATCCTCGGTCGCTTCCTCGAGCACAGCCGCTTCTTCATCTTCGACGCGGGAAACAAGCGCACCTTCCTGCTCGGTAGCGCGGATCTGATGCCGCGGAATCTCGACCATCGCATCGAGTTGATGGCGCCGGTCGAGGACGGCCGAGCGCAGCAGGATCTCCTGAGAGCCTTCGACGTGCTCCTCGCCGACAACGCATCGGCCTGGGAGATGAGCTCCGAGGGGCGCTGGATGAGACTCCGGCCGAAGAAGGGTGATCGCGGCCGCCAGGCCCAATTGGTGTTCATGCGGAGCGCCCGGGCCCGCGCGCGCCGCCGAGCCGCTTCCGGATCGCGCTGAGCTTGCGGCTCGGCCGTTTATTGCACCCGCAGAGCGTGACGACCGGCTGGATGGTCAGAATCGGCGCCGTGCGGGTCGGGATCGTCGACGTGGGAGCGAACACGCTCCGGTTGCTGGTGGCTGCTCGAGAAAACGGGCGGCTCGTACCGCTGCGCGAACAGCGGGTCCAACTGGGGCTCGGTGAAGAGATCGAGCGCTCCGGCGCGCTCGGGGAGGAAAAGCTCGCCGAGGCGGCCGCCGTGGCACGGGCGCACGTCCGCCGGGCGCGCAAGCTCGGCTGCGAGCGCATCGACGTGCTGGTCACGTCACCGGGACGCCAGGCGCGGAACGGCGACGAGCTGGCCTCGATCCTGCGGGACGCCACGGGCGCAGCGACGAAAGTCCTCAGGCCGGAGGAGGAAGGCGAGCTCGCCTGGTACGGCGCGGTTGCGACGGCGGACTATCCACCCGCTTCCGTTGCAGTTTGCGATGTCGGCGGCGGCTCGACACAGCTCGTCGTCGGCACGGTCTCGGGCGGGCCGGCATGGGTGCGCTCGGCCGATCTCGGTTCGCTGAGGCTGACGCGGAGGACACTCACCACCACACCGCCTCCCCAGAGCGATCTGGATGCTGCGCGGGCGCAGGTCGAGGCGGCTTTCGTCGATCTCGCCCCACCGCTCGCGCTTGCGGGCATCGCAACCGGTGGAACGGCTCGCGCACTCCGACGCGTCGTCGGAGCGACACTGGAGCCGGAGACGCTCGCAAGCGCCGCGCGCAAGCTGGCCAAGCGCTCCGACCGGGCGATCGCAAATGACTACGGTGTCGACCGGGCTCGAGCGCGCACGCTCCTGGCTGGCACGTTGATCCTCGTCGAGGTGCAACGCCGGCTCGGAATCGCACTGCAGGTCGGGCGTGGCGGCATCCGTGAGGGCGCGGCCCTGCTCGCGCTCGAGGAGCTCGCGGAAGCCACCGGCTAAGGGCGGATGCGCTCGACGATGCGTCCGTGGCCGTCGAGCACGAGCGTCTCACCCTTCTTCTGACTCGTGCCGACCAGTTCGTCACTCAGTCCGCCGTGCCCGCACAGCGCAACATCCTGATCGAGCAGCGAGCGAACGAGCTCCACGCCTTCGTCGAGCTGCCGTTCCTCTCCGAGCTCGTCGCGAATCTCGACCTCTAGGCCACGGGCCCGGGCGAGTGGCTCGACGGTCTGGACGCAGCGGTCGTAAGGGCTGGACAGAATGCGGGTCAGCGGGTAGTCGGAGAGCGCGTCGACCAGATCGGCCGCTTGTTTCCGGCCGTGTTCGTCGACCGGCCGCCGCCGATCGTCGCCTGACCATTCGTCGGGCTTGCCAGCGCGGGCATGCCTAATGAGCAGCGTCATCCGCTCGACTCGAGCGACTCGAGCACATCGAGGTCGCGATCGTACGTCAGGCGGCCGGCGGCCTCAGCCGGAGTGAGCCATTCGATGCGGTCGACCTCGTCATTCGGCTCGAATCGGCCGGAGCAGTTCTCCATCGCCCAGTAGCGAACGGTCTTGTCGCGGAGCTTCGAGTCGGTGTACCGCGTCGCCGCCAGCTCGCGGCCGAGCTCGCACACGAGCCCGGTCTCCTCGCGGAGCTCCCGTAGCGCCGCATCCTCTTCTCGCTCGCCGTCCTGCACCTTCCCTTTGGGGAACGTCCAGTCCAGGTATCGGGGCCGGTGTACGACCAGCACCTCCGCAGCTCCGTCGGCGCGGCGGCGAATCGGCACGCCGCCCGCAGCCTGCACCGTGCGTCTCAGGACCAGGCCTTGCGCCCCTGTCGCTCGAGCTTCCTCCACGCCTTCGGCAGAGACTTCCTCGCGTGCTGCCGGCGGCTCTGCTGCCGCTCGAGCAAACGACCCGCCGCGAAGACAGCCTCCGGGCTCTTCGCGCGCGGAACGAGAGCCGTGAGACGTTCCTCGGCGACTACCGCGTCCTGGTGGTCGCCGACGACGTCCTGAAACGACTTGGCAGCTTCCGCGAACTTCATCCTCTGCTTGCCGCCGGCGAGTTCGGCGGAGTATCGGGCCCGCTTCCCTCGCTTTCGCACCTCGTGCAGCGCCTCGTTCGAGGGGCGCTTGCCGAGAGCGCGCACGGCGCGGCTGAGGCGACGGAATTCTTTCCGTGCGAGCTTGTCGAGCCTGGCATCGGCCGTCCGCACGCGCGGAGCGTCGGCGGCGCGTTCGAGCTCCCCGAGCAGCGCGAGGTAGCGCGGGCTCTGAAGCGCTGCGACTAGCTGTTTCTGTGCGCGGCGGCGCTCGCTCTCCAGTTGCCGCACGATCGCCGTGGCCGGCTTGCCGAGGTCGCCCGTGTCGGCCGCGAGCCGGGCCAGCAGCACGTCGAGATCGCGCGCGGGCGCCAGCTCGTTGCCGAGCCACTTCAACTCTGCGCGCAGGCCCTGGGCCCATTCAGGGTCGAGCAGCGGACGAGCGGTGCGGAGCGCGGAGCGAGCGCGCCTCGTCGCAACCCGGATTTGATGGATCCGTTCGGGATCGTCGTCGAGCCGCGCACCGGGGTCGTGGCGGGCCAGCTCGTCGACCTGTTGGCGCAGGTAGGCACGGAATTTGTCCAGGGCCGGCGCACCCTTCTTGGGTTGCGGCCGGCGCTTGGGTTTCGGAAGCTCCGGTTTCCAGTCGGGCACCATCGTGACGACGTGCTGGCCTTCGAGGACCGCCGTCTCGACGTCGTCTCCGTTGGTACGGGTTCGCGTCTTGGCGACTTCGACGAGGGGGCGGCCAAGGAGCGGTGCGGCGAGTAGATCGAGGATCTCCTGCGGCGGTCCTCCCGGCCCTCCGTCCGCGGCGCGGGTCTCGTTGCCGACTTCGACTTCCCAGACGCTCTTGCCGTTCTCCATCCGCCGACGCAGCACGATCCCCGCCCGTGCGAGGTGCCTCTCCTCGGTGTCGTGGTAGGTCGCCGTGAAGATGCGAGAACCGTTGGCGGAGTCGGTCGCAGTCACAGCCGCGAGATCGTAGCTCCCGCTAGGCGGCTGCTGCAGCAAGATCGCCGCCGGGCGTACACCACTTCGTCATCTTCCTTGTCCCCGAGGGACACTCACGGCGCTCCCCGGTCGCGCCTTCGCCAGTTTGTCACAGGGAGCCGTCCCGCCCGAGCCCGCTCCTCTGTTCACATGATCGCCACGACGTAATCGCCCAATGTTCACCCATAGATGGCGAGAAGTCACGCACCGTCAGGCCATGGAATTTGCCGTGGTCGCCCATCGGCTGACCGAGACCAACCACGCGCTCGCGACCCGTGGTTGGCGCGGCGTGCGGTCCGGCCTGCTCACGCCTCGCCAGGCACTGCTCCGACTGGGCGCCGGCGACGTCGCGCTCAACCGGCTCGATGTGTCGAGCGAACTCGACGGCGTCGAGGAAGGCATGTGGAGCATCACGCAGCTGGAGGCTCAGGGCGTACGCGTGCTCAACCGCCCGCCCGCGTTGCTGGCCTGCCATGACAAGCTGCTCGCCGCTCGGATTCTCGCCGCCCGCGGCGTTCCGCATCCGCGCACCAGGCGCCTCGAGTCGCCGGGCTCTGCCGACGGGCTGGGCTACCCGGTCGTGGCCAAGCCGCGCTTCGGAAGCTGGGGCCGCGACGTCGAGCTCTGCTGCGACCGTCAGGCGCTCAGCCGGTACGTCGCAGAGATGGAGTCGCGGCCCTGGTGGAGCATCGGCGGAGTCGTCCAGGAGCTCGTGCACCCGCTCGGAGTCGATCTCCGCGTCGTCGTTGCGGCCGGCGAGGTGGTCGGCGCGGCGACACGAACGGCCGCGCTCGGCGAGTGGCGCACGAACGTCGCCATCGGTGGAACGCCCAGCCGGGCGGTGCCGCCGAAGGACGCCTGCGAGCTCGCAATCGAAGCGACGCGCGCACTCGGCATCGACTTTGCGGGAGTCGACCTTCTTCCTCTCGACGAGGGCTGGATCGTGCTCGAGGTGAACGGCGCCGTCGACGTCAGGCCGCTGTATTCACTCGAGGACGACATCTACACTGCCGCTCTTCGGTCTCTGCAACGCATCGCCCCCGAGCCCGCACTGCTCGCCAGCTAGATCAGGTGAGAAACGGTTACGTCCCGCGCGTAGCCGGGTGCGACGCGTCCGTGAACTCACGGAACTCGCCCGTGAGCAGATACGCGGTCTGCTCGCCGATGTCGACCGCGTGGTCGCCGATCCGCTCGAGCGCCCGCGAGACGAGCACCATCCGGAGCCCGTACTCGCGCATCCTCGCCGCCTCGCCGAGCTCCAGGATGCGCTCCACGACGCGGCGGTTTGCACGGTCGACGAGCTCGTCGAGCTCCACGAGCACCTCTGCTCGCTCGAGATCGCGCTCGCTGAATGCGTCCAGCGCGATGCGAATCATCTCCTCGCAGCGCGCGCCCATCTCTTCGAAGCCCTCGATGAAACGCGGTGACGGCTCCACTTCAGGGACGAGCTTCGAGAGCTTCGCGATCGTCACGCAATAGTCGGCCATCCGCTCGAGGTGGAGATTGATATGGAGGATTGCGAGGACGAGCCGAAGATCGCTCGCAACCGGTGTCTGCCGGGCAAGCAGCGACTGGATTCCCTCTTCGATCCGCAGATAGCGGTCGTCGACGTCATCGTCGAACGCAATCACCTCGTCCGCCAGCTCGTGGTCGCGCTGCTCGAGAGCGATCAATGCGCCCCGAAGCGCGCGCAGGACGAGCGCTCCCTCCTCCTGCAGCGTCGTCTCGAGCAGATTGAGCTCGTCCTGGAAGGTCGTTCTCAACCGAATCTCCCCGTCACGTAGTCCTCCGTCCGCTTGTCGGCCGGGTTCGTGAAGATCTTGTCCGTCGAGTCGTACTCGACGAGCACGCCGGTCCGTCTCTTCTCCCCGACCTCCAGTGAGAAGAACGCCGTCAGGTCGGCGACGCGGGCCGCCTGCTGCATGTTGTGGGTGACGATGACGAGGGTGTAGTCCTTCTTCAGCTCGTGCATCAGCTCTTCGATCGCCGTGGTGGCGATCGGATCGAGTGCAGAGGCCGGCTCGTCGAGCAGGAGGACTTCGGGCTCGATCGCGATCGCGCGCGCGATGCAAAGACGCTGCTGCTGACCGCCGGAGAGCGATAGCGCACTCTTCTTGAGCCGGTCCTTGACCTCGTCCCACAACGCAGCGCCGGTGAGCGCCCGCTCGACCCGTTCGTCGAGGTCCTTCTTCATCCCCAGGATTCGGGGCCCCCACGCGACATTGTCGTAGATCGACTTGGGAAAAGGATTCGCCCGCTGAAAGACCATCCCGATCCGGCGACGTACCTCGACCGGATCCACGCCGTCGCCGTAGATGTCCTGCCCGCGGTAGAAGACCTGCCCGCTGACCCTTGCACCCGGCACGAGATCGTTCATCCGATTCAGGCAGCGGATGAAGGTGCTCTTGCCGCAGCCCGACGGGCCGATCATGGCAGTGATGTAGTTCTTGTAGATCTCGAGGTTGACGCCGCTGATCGCTGTCGTCGGCCCGTAGTCGACCTCGAGCTCGCGGATGTCGAACACGACATCGCGCTGGGACGGGGTCGGCGTCCTGCGCTCCTGAGCGATCTCCACCGGGCCCACGTCAACGGGAATCGTAACGTCGTCGGTCATCATCGACCTAGCTTCCTCCTGGAACGGGCGAGCAGTGCCTTTGCGGAAAGGCTTGCGAACAGTACGAAGGCCATCAGCACGAGCGCGGCTCCCCACGCTTGCTCGTGCAGCGCCTGGTCGGGCTGCTCCGAGTACGTGAAGATCAGGACTGGAATGTTCGGCAAGGCGTGCGTCACGTCGGTCGAGACGGCGGGGGCGAAGATGGAACAGGTGAAGAGGAGGGGCGCGGTCTCGCCGGCCGCGCGGGCCATCGCCAGCACAGCGCCGGTGAGGATGCCGCCAAGGGTCGTCGGCAGGATGACGCCGAGCACTGTGCGCCAGCGACTAACGCCGAGGGCGAGGCCTGCCTCCCGCAACGCCGACGGAACGAGCAGCAATACCTCCTGGGCGGCCCGTGCGACAAGCGGCAGCATCACGATCGCGAGGGCGAAGGCCCCGGCGTACGCGCTCTGCGTATGCCCGATGACGAGCAGTCCGTAGACGAAGATGCCCGTCACGATCGTCGGCAATCCGTTGAGGACGTCGAGGATCAGCTGGATCGGCGCCCCCACGGAGGGCGGTGCAAACTCGACGAGGTAGATCGCGATCAGAACGCCGACGGGGAGCGTGATCGCCGTTGCGATCGCGACGATGAGCGCCGAGCCGACGAGCGCGCTCGAGATTCCACCGCCGGGACCGCCGACGAGGCTCGGCGACTTCGTGAAGAAGTCGAGGCTGAGCGCGGGCGCTGCCCGGACCGCCACCGAGACGATCACGAGTCCGAGCACTCCGACGGCGATCAGCGCCGCGAACGTCCCGAGGCTCTCCATCGCCTTGTTGACGATGCGCCGGCGGCGCAACCCTCCGCTCGGGCGGAGCGAGAACAAGGGCTCGACGGTCGACATCAGTGTGAGCCTCGCAGCGGGTCGAACCAGCGCACGATCACCTGCGCGGCGAAGTTCGTCAGCAGCCCGATCGCGAGCAGGATCGCTCCGAGGTACAGCAAGGACGAGGACTCCAACCCGGACGCGGCGCCCTGATAGCTCGCGGCGATCTTGCTGGCGATCGTGTCGCTCGGCCCGAAGATGTTCGAGGAGATCTTCGTGCCGCCGCCGATCACCTGCGTGACCGCGATCGCTTCGCCGAGTGCACGGCCGAGCCCGAGAATGATCGCAGCGGCGATCCCGGTCCTCGTCGCGGGCAGGATGACCCCGCGCACCATCTCCCAGCGCGTCGCCCCGAGCGCAAGCGCGCCTTCCTCGAGCTCCCCCGGCACCTGGAGGAAGAGCTCGCGGCAGAGACTGGCGATGATCGGGACGATCATGATCGTGAGAATCAGAGCGGCGGTGAACATTCCCGTGCCCGTGGCCTCTGGTGCACCGAAGATCGGGATGAAGCCCAGGTTCGAGTGCAGCCACGGCTCGAGGTGATGCGATAGGTACGGGCCAAGCACGAGGATTCCCCAGAGACCGAGCACGACGCTCGGAATCGCCGCCAGCATCTCGACGAGGGAGCCGATGATCCCGCGGGCGCCGCGAGGCGCCAGCTCACTCAGCCACAGCGCGATCGCGATCGCGAGCGGCGTGGCGATGAGCAGGGCGAGAAACGAGCTGATCGCCGTGCCGTAGATGAAAGAGAGGGCGCCGAAATGCTTCTTGACGGGATCCCAGGTAGCACTGGTCAGAAAGCCGAAGCCGTATTTCGAGAGCGCTGGCCAGGCCAGGGCGAGCACCTTCCAGACGATCGCCCCGAGCAGCACGACAGCCGAAAGCGCCGCCGCGAACGTGACCACCCGCAGCCCGACGTCGCCGATGCGATCGCCGAGCCGCCGGCGGGCACCTGTAAGCGGAAAGTCGGATGGAACCGAGGTCATCTAGAGCCAGCAACCCTAGACCGGGCGCCCAGGCTGTCAGTCGCCTTTCACCTCCTCGTAACCACAACGACACCTTCCATCAGCCCCGTGACGACATCCGCAGGGGCAGGCTTCCCGAGGATTGCACCCGACGAAAAAGGTAGGGGAGGAACCCACTTTGAGCAGGAAGACCATCGCACTCTGCGGCACGCTCGTGATTGCCGCGCTGGCATTCGCAAGCGTCGCCGGGGCAACGAAGGAGAAGAGCAACGCCGGCTCGCTGACGGGCGCCGGCAGCTCGTTCGTGTCGAAGCTCGTGCAAGCCTGGATCCCCCAGGTCGACTCGAAGTTCGGCCTCAAGGTCACGTACGGGCCGATCGGCTCGGGCGGCGGCATCAATGCCATCACGAACCGCACCGTTGACTTCGGCGCCAGCGATGCGCCGCTGACCCCGGATCAGTTCGCCGCCTGCAAGGGCTGCACCCAGATCCCGTGGGCGCTCTCCGCGACGTCGATCGCATACAAGGGAGATTCGCTCCCGAACCACATCCACATGACAGGCAAGGTGGTCGCAGACATCTTCCTGGGACGGATCACGAAGTGGAACGATCCGGCCCTGGTGAAGCTGAACAAGGGCAAGTCTCTTCCCGATCTCGCCATCACCGTCATCCACCGCTCGGACAACAGCGGCACCACGTACAACCTGACGGAGTACCTCAATTCCGTCAGCCGGACCTGGAAGAGCGGCCCCGGCAAGGGCGTCTCCGTGGCCTGGCCGACCGGTGTCGGCGCGCGTGGTTCCGCGGGCGTGTCTGCGGCGCTGAGCCAGACGGACGGCGGCATCACCTACGTCGACGTCGCATTCACCCTGACGAACCACTTCAAGTTCGCGGCGGTCCAGAACCGGGCGGGCGTTTTCGCACTCCCCGGGCTGAACGGGATCAAGGCCGCCGGGGCGACCATCCTTCGAGTTGCACCGGACAACAGCGGCATCTCGATCGTGAACCCTTCAAAGCGGCAGAAGTTCGCCTACCCGATCTGCACGTTCACGTATGTGATCGTCCCGAAGCAGACGGCGAAGGCGGCAGAGCTGAAGCAGTTCATCGGCTGGGCGCTGACCCAGGGACAGGCAGAGGGGCCGAAGCTGCTCTTCTCGCCACTCCCGAAGGTCGTGCTGAAAGCGTCGCAGAAGACGCTCACCCTGATCCACACCTAATTGGAGAACGGCGCTACGGGGCGGGGAATGTGCACACGATGCCCAGCCCCCGCCCCGGGCCACCCGATGCTTCGACGTTCCCTCCGGCGGAGACGACCACATGTTTGACAATCGCGAGCCCGAGCCCGGTCCCGCGAGACGCACGGGCGCGATCGCTGCGGTAGAACCGCTCGAAGAGCCGCGGGAGCTCTCCTTCCTCGACGCCCCGTCCGTCGTCGCTCACCTCGAGGACGCCAGGGCGCGCCACGAGTGTGAGCGTAGAACCGGGACCGGCGTACCGAATCGAGTTCTGCGCGAGGTTCTCGACGACGGTCTGGAGCATTCGGCGCCGGAGCGGCAGCTCGATGCCGGGCTCGGAGTCGATCCGGATCTCGACGTCCGCCCGCTCGGCGCTGTCGGCCAGCCGCGCCCGCACCTCCTCCAACACGGGGAGGACCTCGGTGCCACCGAGCGCGACGACCTCCCGGCCGCTCTCGAGCTCGGAGAGGAAGAGGACGTCGTTGACGAGCTCTGTCATCTGCTCGACCTGCTCCCGCGCCTGGGCAAGAAGGTGGTCGCGGTCGGCCCCCGGCAGCGTCGCCGTATCCAGCAGCGCCAGCAGCCGGGCGAGAGGGGTCCTCAGCTCGTGGGAGACCGCGGCCGTGAATCCGACCCGAAGCTCCTGGTATGCCCTCGCGTCCTCCATGATTCAGGTCGAGTATGGCCAAAGTCCTGATCGTCGAAGACGACGCCGTCATCGCCGAAGGGATGGCGCGTCATCTGGCTTCGGCCGGCTTCGATCCGGTTGTGGTCGGCAAAGGCGAACAGGGGCTTGCACGGCTTCGTTTCGAGCACCCGGATGTCGTCGTGCTCGACCTGATGCTCCCGGAGCGTGACGGCTGGAGCGTGATCGAGGCCGCGCGCGCGGAGGGCATCGCGACGCCGATCGTGGTCGTCTCGGCGCGCGGCACCGAGCACGACCGCGTTCACGCTCTCGACCTCGGCGCTGACGACTATCTCGTCAAGCCGTTTTCGATGAAGGAGCTCGTCGCCCGCGTTCGAGCGGCGTCGCGGCGGGCAACGCGCCGAGAAGAGGCGCCACGCGGGGAGCCGATCGACATCGAGGAGCTCAGGATCGATCCGCGTGAAGTCCAGGCGTTCGTGGACGGGCAGAGCGCCGAGCTGACTCCAACGGAGTTCCGGCTCCTGTACCAACTCGCCCTCGAACGCGGACGCGTGGTCACCCGTGACGAGCTCCTGCAGAAGATCTGGGGTCGCCGGGAGACCCACCGGGATCGGACCGTCGACGTTTTCGTCCGGCGCCTCCGCGACAAGATCGACCGCAGGGCATCGCAGCACACGTTCATCCAGACGCGCTACGGGGTCGGCTACCGACTGGAGCCTGAAGTAAAGAACACGGCCTGAGCCCGTCCCTGGTCGGCCGGGGCGCCAGCGCCGCGCCGTCGTTCGCCCAACCAATGCGAGCTTCTAATGTTCTTGACCATGGCCGTGCGCCATTGGCTTGTCCATCATCCTTAGCATCCTGATGCCACCACCGAGCCTGAAGTAGCGCCAGAGAAGAAGGGCAGCGAGTGTGAGGAAGACGATGTTGAGCATCGTCGTGTAGTTCCAGCTGACGGATGCCTTCACGACTTTCGCGTCTCGCGTCGTGGGGGTGAGCCCGAGTCCGTCGAACACGAACTCGACGATCAGGCCGGCGCCGACCATCGTCGCGTAGAACGTTGCGAGCAGGAAACCCGCCGTCCGCCAACCGTAGTACTTGCGGTAGATGTCAAGGATCGGCAGAACGATCAGGTCGGCGAAGATGAAGGCCAGAAGGCCTCCGAAACTGATACCTCCATTCCAGAGGACCGCAGCGAGCGGCACGTTGCCAATCGAGCAGACGAAACTGATGATCGCGACCGCGGGAGCGATGATCGGTCCCCAGAACTTCGCCAGGGACGCATGGTGTTCGAGGAACAGGGACTGCCACCACGAATCGGGCACCCAGGCGGCCAGCGCGCCGGCGATCAGCAGTCCGCCGAAGACGTCGATCCAGACGGCAGCCCAGTCCATCACGAAGTAATCAGCGGTGGCAGTGAAGCCGGCCGGTGAGGCAAGCCGGCGCCAAATCGGCCCCTTCCCGGAGAGAGACATGTCCATCTCAGCGTGGCCCTCCATCTTGCCAAGCGTCCCGAGCTCCGCTCGCTCCCGGGCCTCGTCGACCAAGCGTGGGGTGAGAAAGGCTCGAAAGACGAGCGCCATCAACACGATCATCAGCGGGCCGCCGATGAACTCCCCGAGTGTGAATTGCCACCCCAACAAAAGGGCCATGATGATTCCCAGTTCTACGACCAGGTTCGTCGAGGCGAACTGGAACGCCATCGCCGCCGTGAAATTTGCGCCTCTGCGAAACAACGACCGCGCTAGTGCAACCGCCGCGTAGGAGCAGGAAGACGATGCTGCGCCCAAGACGGTTGCGACGGCGACGGTTCGCGCGGATTCGTCCGGCAGCAGCCGGCGCATCTCCTTCTTCGAGACGACAGCCTGGACGGCGCCCGAGAGAGCAAATCCGAGGACGAGCGCCCACAAGATCTCCCAGAACATTCCAAAGGCGAAGCTGAACGCGTCGGCGAGGTGACTCATTGGCTCGCGGACTCTAGGGCCGCGTTAGCCCACGGTCCGCAGCTGGGAAGTTCGTGATCGGCGTCTCCGTTGAGGTTCGGCAGCCGAACGTCAAGGGACCTTCGGCACAAGGGTCTCAACCGTCCGACGGCCGCCCGCCTCGTAGACCACGTCCACGGTCTCGTGCTTGCGATATGTGCCGGCGACCCCAAGCAGCATCGAGAGCCAGCGGATCGGGCCCAGGCGCCCCTCCTGGGCAAGCTCGCGGCGGAAGATGAGTTCGTCGCCGAGCCGGTCGAAGTCCCGTCCGGGCTCCTGCCGGATCCCGTTGACGTACACCTCGTAACTAGTTCCCACCCCGGCCGGTAGGTGGACGCGCGAATGTCCTTCCATGTTTCCTAAGGCACCGCTTGCGGTGCCGCCTCCAGGGCGTGCGGGCTCAGCCCGCGCGCCCGTCGGAAATCGCCGACCGACCCACCTGAACTCATCACGCAATCACCTCTAAGGCACCGCTTGCGGTGCCGCCTCCAGGGCGTGCGGGCTCAGCCCCCGCGCCCG